>Ga0208564_1000844_pt1 | contig 27002 bp, 26 predicted proteins | sample AD_UKC073_MetaG_FD_184439 | JGI IMG/M metagenome (GOLD analysis project Ga0208564, IMG submission 184439) | Active sludge microbial communities of municipal wastewater-treating anaerobic digesters from USA - AD_UKC073_MetaG (SPAdes) (version 2) | ecosystem: Engineered > Bioreactor > Anaerobic >... | reverse complement strand
GAGGTGGTGGGCTGGCCCCTGGGTGCACAGGATGACGACCCCAGGACTCCCCGCGTGCTCAACCTGAGGCGTACCCTTAAGAGTGTGGGCGCGAACGTGGTCCTGCACGGCGGGGAGACCAATCCGGCTACCAACCCCAACCTGAAACTGACCGTCCAGGGCTTCAAACGCATGGACACTACGCCTCTGGTAACGCAGGAGATCGCGATGGTGGAGGAGCCCGCTGCCTGCATCGGCAAGGCCCTGGTCTCCGACTACGTGGTCTATCCCGGTATCAAGGTGCTGTCCTCGAACGTGGACTTCACCCTGGTGGCCATGACCGCCTGGGGCAACCTGGGCCAGGGAGGGGACGAACGGGCGTAGCAACAGACGACAGAACATGTTAAGGTGATGGTAGAGGGGTTTTCCGGGGGGAAGACGAATGAGCAGCGCGGTTTACGATGCAATGAACTCGGCCACGCAAGGGCCGCCTAGTGCCCCAGTCTGGGACCTCGCCGCTGCCCAAGCCAAGGCTCGGGAGGTCAACGACGCCTGGGCCGCCTATGAGGCCGAAAAGGCCAGATATGACCGGGACCGCAAGCCGTTGATAGACCTCGGCTGGAAGCCCCCCAAGGCGCCGAAGACGCCCCGGTTCGAGGGGGATATCAACGACGAGGATGCCCTCCTAGCATGGTACAGAACCGTGCGAGGGGCGGAAGCCTGGTCGCAGCAGAACGACCGTCTTCATCCCAAGAATTACGAATCCCAGACAGACATGCTGGGGCACTACGGCCAGGCCGCCCGTGAAGACCTGGAGAACTACCGTCGCGTTATCGAAGAGAACAAGCGGATTGCCCAGGCCTTTATTCAGGACGTCGACCAGTGGCACGCCAACTCGCAGCGCAAGCTGGACGAGGCGTTCGGGGGCAGTCTCCAGACCCGCCTGGGCGAAATCGACTCCTCGATGGCCAAGGCCAGAGAGGACGTTCAGAACGTGCGCGACGTGGCCGAGCAGACCTACGGCGACGTGATGAAGCGGCTGGACGACATCGACCGCTTCGGCACCGAATCCATGAACTGGCTGGAAGGCAAAGCCGCCGACACCCTCAACAGGCTCCGGGACGACGTAGCCAACCAGCTAGACACTGTGCGGGGCGCGATCCGGGACAACATCAAGGCCGGAGTCAATCAGGCCCTCACCGAGCTTCAGGCCGCCGGCTACGACCTGGACAGCCCGCAGGCCCTGTCCGCCGCGCGCAAGACCTGGATGAAGGGCATGGAGCAGATTGGTAATCTGGCCGGCACGCTCTACTCGGACTACAACCGGCTGCGGACGGAGACCTCTTCCAAGTTTGCGGAGCTGGGCACCAACCTGCGACAGTCCATCGCCACGGCGAAGGGCCAGGGAGCGATTGCGTTGGCCGAGGCCGGCAAGAGTCTCACGGGCGCGTATGTCGAAACCAGCAAGCTGCTGGAGGACATCGAGCAGTGGGGCCAGCAGGAAAAGACGAAGACCATCTACAACTATACGATGCTCCAGAATGCGGCCGATCAGCTTTACCTCATGGGTCACACTGCCGGCACGGAGATGTTCCTCGACGCCAACCAGTGGGTGGGCGAGGCCCCTTTTGTGCACACGATGATTTCCCTCAAGCAGGCGTTTGAGGCCAAGAACGAGCAGACCCTATTCAACTGGCTCGGCTTCGGCCTCGACGCCTTCCGGTTGTTTGGCACCATAATGGGCTGGGGTGGCCTCGGCAAGTCGGATACCCCCAAGGACAGGTCCTGGATCGGCGGGGTGTCCACGGGTGCAGGAATTGCGACGGCTGGCATCCTTTCGGATCGCAACCTCAAGCAGGGGTTCCAGCCGGTAGATGCCGGCCAGATTCTGGAGAAGGTCAAGCAGTTGCCCATTGAGCGGTGGCAGTACAAAGATGAGCCCGGCACCCCCGACCATGTGGGGCCGATGGCTCAGGACTTCAAGGAGCTGTTCGGGTTGGGCAGCAGCGACCGCACGATTGCGATGGTGGATGCGATAGGTGTAGCCTTGGCTGCCTTGAAGGCCCTGGCTGCCCAAGTGGATGAACTGAAAGCCCGGCTGGAGCCGGCAGGTTGAGAGGAGGCAGGCTGTGGCGAAGTACGATCCAGTAGGCACGGCACCGACCGGCGGCTCGGGGTTTCAGATTATCATCAATCCCACGGGTGCGGCGCAGGCTGCGTCTGACACCCTGCAGAGGATGTCTGAGCAGATTCAGCGGAAGAACGAGCTGGAGGCTGCCATGAAGGCGGACGCTCAAGCGCGCACTTCTGCGTCTTTTGCCCAAGCCTTCCAGAATACGGGCGCCGCGTTCGCCAGGACCGCTGAAGCCAACCGTCAACGGAAGTTCGAGGCGGCCGAAGCCGAAAAGCAGCGGGCCCACGAGGCCGCCCAGCGGCAAGCCGACCGGGACGCCTGGAGAGACCGGATCGACCAGGAGGCCAAACTCCAACGAGAACGCGACCAGTATTTGGAGGAAGTCCGACGGAAGGCTCAGGCTCGTAACGAGAAGGTTGGGGCGCTGCTCAATTTCGGCAATTCAATGGCCCACCCCTACGACCAGAGTATGATCCGTGCCCACGGGGCCATGCTGGGAGCCCGGATCAGCGCCGTCGGCCGACTCCGAAACATCCTGGCCATGATGGGGGTTTTCAACCAGTATGATGCCACCAACCCCATGAACCACTGGGCGCGCAAGGCTCTGGAATACGCCACGGGCGCGGGTGGATCGCCCACCACCCAGCCGGCGGGTGGCATGCCCACGACTCAACCGGCAGGGGGTACACCCACGACCCAGCCGGCAGGCGGCACGCCCACCACTCAACCGGCAGGCGGGATGTCCTTCATGGGTGGGGGCGGCCTCGATATGGGGGCGGCGTTTCGCGGCGAGGTGGCCATGCCTGCGGCCAACTATGCGTTCGGCGGAGGTGCCTTCGGTGGGGGTGTCTCGGGCGGGGTGACGCCTGCCACGCGACAGGGGTTCATGGATTGGCAGAAACGGATTGACGAGGTTACGCAGCGGATCAACTTCGAGGAGCGGGTGCCTGTCCAGGACCTCGTGACCACCATTGACCTGAACAAGGGCTGGAACGGGGTGCTCGATGCGGTGGGTGCCAAGGACCCGGTGCTGGCTGACGCCCTCAAATACTACGGGGACACCTTCGCGGTGGATAATCCTCCCACCAGTCCCAAGGATTTGCCCAGGGTTCTGCCCCCCCAGGTGGCGGACGGGGTGCATGCCTATGCGGCCCGGCTGGCGGCGGCCCTGGACTCCGCACGGGCCTCCGGCAAGCTCAGCCCCGAAGCCCACGAGGCAGCCGGCGGGGTGGCCATGCGGCTCTACAAGGCGATGGCCGGATATGCCCAGTCGGCCAAGGGGCAGACCTCCGTGGAGTACCTGGTCAAGACCGCCGACCCCGCGGGCCAGGCGATGCAGTTGGCGATGGCCGGACGGTTCCCCGAAGCCATGCAGGTGCTATCCGCCTACGAGAACGACCTGATGCAGCAGGCGGACGACCTCATCAAGTTGTGGCCGGAGCGGGCCGCCTATGAACAGGACCACGCCGACCTGATGCGTCAGTTGATGATCGCCGCCGCTGATGACGACTGGGTCGCGACCGACGCCTATGTCAACCTGATGCGGGAGCGGTGGGCCAACGCGGCGTCGCGGTTCAACCAGGCCTACCAGGGACTGAGTCCGCAGCCCAAGACGCCGGGGGCTCCGCCGATCAACCTGTCCCCCGATGCGGTGGCGGGCGCCTTCAATCCGGCGGCCTCAGTGAACCCCCTGCCGGCCGACCAGGCGATGATGGACTGGGCAGCGGCGGAGGGCGACCTGTCTAAGTACGACCTGAAATTCCCGACCCCGAAACCCAAGAAAACGGCCGGCGGGCCCACAAGTAAGACGCGGAGGTAAGACATGGCGTCGAGACTCGATGACTTCCTGGCAACCGCACTGTGGGGGGCTCCCTGGTACGACCCCGACCTGGCGGACCCCACAAAACGGGAATGGCTGGCTGCCGAAGACCCTGAGCAGCAGAGGATACTCCGGGCGTTCGAGAGCGCGCGAGAACCCAGCACGGCACAGAAAATTGCCGAAGGCATACACGACAACCTCCCCGAGCTGGGGCTGACAGCCGCCGCGCTGCTGCCGGGCGGGGTACTGGCCGGACGGTTTGCAGCTCCCTACCTGGCCGCAGGGGGGCGGATGGTAGGCCGGACGGCCGCACGGGCAGCCGCCAAGGTCGGAGCCACCGCAGCCCGTAGACGAGCCGCCCGGAAGGCCGCCACCAGAATGTTCAAAAAGGGTGCCCGCGTCCTGCGGGGTGGCCTCAGAGCCAAAGACGCCGCCGCTGCAGGCGCGGGGGCCTCTTCCATGTTGGGGAGCGTCGCCAAGATGCTCCCCTGGTGGGCCTGGGCTGGCCTGGGCTTCTGGACTTTTCCTACGGCCTACAGGGAGTATGGTGATATCGTCAGGGGGCTGCGGGGGAAGCCGCCGCTTGCCGAAGAATGGGCCGAGAAAGCCCGTGATGCCCAGCATAAACGCGAGTTAGAGGCAGCTCAGCAAGACCATACGGCAGCGAAGGGACTCCAGGACGATATGATCGCCTTCCAGCGGGGTCAGTACGAGCAAGAGAGGAAAGAGAAGATGCTGGAGATGGCCATCAACTATGCCAGTCAGCGGCACGCCCAACGGGCACAGATGGCAATGGAGCTGGTGAATCGCTATGCTGAGGCTAAAGCGGGTGAGGCCATGACCCTCGCCCAACTTCTGGCCATGTAGCGAGGTGGTTCATGCCGGCGGAGGTAGATCGAGCCCTGGTGATGTTTCTTTCAGGGGTGCTTCTGCTGGCCCTGTTCATTGTCCGGGATACCATGATTCGGAGTCGCGGGGGAAAGGCCAATGGCGAAGAGGAAGAAGAGACTCGCCGAGATCGACCTGGAGGAGCGTGAGAACGCGGCCCTCGACCTGTTTGCACAAGCCCTGGGCATGGCGGCCAACGAGCCAGACCCCGCCGACATCCCTGCTCCGCCTATTAGTGTCCCGACCCCGACCCCGACCCCGACCCCAACCCCGACACCCGAAAGCAAGGGGGGGCTGCCTCTGCCGAAAAACCCCCCCACCATGCCGGTGTTCAGCCGGAAGACGGACAAAGGGGGGAAATCAGTCTCACCACAGCCGGTAATCACCGCAGCGACCCCGGTGACCACTACCGACAAGGAGATCCGTAAGTTACGGGAGGAACTGGAGGACCTCAAAGGGCAACAGCGGAAACTCCTGGGATACAGGCGATCCGAGAAAACCGGAAAGCTGGTCAAGCCTAAGAAACCCAAACCTCTCACGGCCAGCCAGCAGGTAGAGTTGGCTCGGTTGGAGTCCCAGATTGCCCGCAAAGAAAAGATTCTCAGTCGTTTGAAGTCTCTGACGCCTGCCGAGCGAAAGGCCCGAGACCAGAAAATTTCGGACTGGTTCGCCAGGCAAGCTCGCAATGCCCACTTGGAAGAGGTGGCAGAAAAGGCTGCCTCCAGCCTCAAGATTACCGGGCCGACCGTGATTCCGGAAGCTGTCGAAAAAGCTCCCGGACTGCCTCGGAAGTTGCGGGCCGCTATCATCGACGGGATCACGCACTACGAGTATCGCAAGGCCAAACCCGACGAGTTGTTCGAGCTGGCTAATGCTATTGTAGTGCGATCTACCAATGGACTGCTCACCCTCGAGGAAATCCCTTGGGGTGCTGAGGACGTGGCCCGAATCATCCAGGATTACACCGATCAGAAGGTGCCGGAAGTCATCATCCGCGACTGGAGTGCGTCGTCTCTCCCTGTCGAAGAGTGGAGGAAAGCCAACGCGGAATACCAGGGACTCCGGTTTCAGGACCTTGACTCGGATGCGGCCAAGGAGATCCGTGCGCGCGGAACCTCCTACAACCCGCGAACTTCGACGATCAGGGCAGGCACTCTTGAAGCCAGTGTTCATCCTCACACGGACGCCATTCTGGCTAGTGCGGAAAATGAGCCCCCGCTGACGGTGGGAAGGCCGATGCCCACGGCACCACTCAAGCTGAACAAGGAGTTGAAGCTACGGTTCTATGCGGCTGTTCGAGACAACAAGGCCCTGTTGAAAGAGCTGTCCCCACAAGATTTGGCCCAAGAGCTGAATGAATTATTCCTGCGGACAACGCTTGACCTCTATGGGCCAGGGGAGGCGGCCACTCTTGATGACATGGCTCGTGGCTGGGAGTGGGCGCGTGCGGTCGCCAAGAAGGAGTTAGGCGTAGACATCCCCGACGATGCCTTGAAGATGCCTACTGAGAAGGTGAAGCCTTCTGTCGCCCGCAAACTCCGAAGGGAAATCGACACTCTGCTGGAACAATCCACCTCCGGTTATGGTTCGGCCGAAGGCATGTCCTTGTCTACCGAATTCGGGGGCTACACAGATGACCCTGACACTCTGTTGGAGCGGCTCACCGGCATGTCCACAGAGGACCTTCGCAAGCGGGGGACGACCGGCTTGTCTAAGGAGGGGATCATCGACCCGGCTTTGAGGGACGAACCCATTGTCCGAGCCCTTACCAAAGAGTGGGACGAGTTCTCTTTAGCCGACGCCCTCCGGGTGAAACCGGAACACCTGGACCAGCTGGTAGACGACGGCGTGTTGATGCGTGTGGGCAAGCGCAAAGTCCAGGTGGGGACACGACTTTCACCTCGAACAGGCGAGCTGCTGCCTGTCTACAAGGTGTTGCCCACCTACAGCTTCAACATCAAGGCCCTGATGAGTGACGACCTGCTGGAGCCTCTGGAGGATGTCATTCAGATGGGTGCGAGACAGGCTGAAGCCAATTTGGACATGCTGGCTAAAGAGGCGGCTCGGGCCGCCCGTACCCAAACCCCCACAGTGTCTGTCGGCCCTTCTGCCGGAGCTGTCTTGGAGGGGGGCGCGGCTGGTGCGGCGAGTCCCGCAACTGCCCGCATGGCTAGCACCGTGGGCAATGTAGCCACCAAAGGCAAGCCTGTGCAGTCCGGTATGTTTATTCCGTCCGAGGCGATGGCGTCTTGGATGGCGAAGACTGCCGAAGGCCGGCAGCTTGAGTACGCGGCGGCCAAGGGCCGTAAGGATTTCGTGGGACCCCCGCCCCGCGGTGTCTATCAGATCGAGATGCCCCCCGAGCGTGGGGCCATTGTCCTGAAGTCTGAGGCCGACAAGGCGGCGGAGGCGGCGTCCCGGCAGGTGCGGGCGGCGCTCTCCAGGGGATGGCGTGAAGGCAAAGCGGCGGCGGAGCAGTCGGCGGGCATACTCACCGACGTGCCGAAGCTGGTGCGGAAGGCGTTGCGCAGGATGCCGATGCTGGGGTTGGAGGTGGTGGGCCTGGCCCCGCTGGCGTGGGGGGCTTTCGAGAAGGCCAGCGGACGGGACTATCGGCGTCAGCTGGAGAAGGAGGCCCGTGAGTTCAACCGGCAGCGTGAACTCCAGATTCTCGCCCGCACGGGACAGATGCAGAACGCCCGTGCCGAGATGGTCCTGAATGATCTGGTGGCCAAGCGGCACGCCCTGGTGATGAAGAACGATCCGGGGCTGGGCATGATGTTGATGGGGCTGCCGGAACTCACGCGGTCGGAAGGCGTGATTGGTGGCCGAATCAACATGGAAGCGGCCAAGAGCGTCCACCTGGATGACATGGCCTCCGATCCCGCCGTCCTGGGTACGCTGGCCGCACTTCAGTAAGGGGAGAGTATGGCCAACTGGACTTACGTGCCGGAGGTGGGGTTTGACCGTTTCGGAATGGCGGCCGAGAATGTACTCCGCCTGGACCCCAGCGGTGCGGTTACCGCCCTCTTCGATCCTCAACGGCTCAGCCCCAGCCAGCGGGGGATGACCGAGGAGGGGTGGAGGCCCAAAGGCGACGACCCCTTCTCCCGTGTGCTGAGGACGGTGGCCAATCCCCTGGTGGTGATCGGTGCCGTCCTGGCCTTCAAGTACCGGGTGCCCCTGGCCAAGAACATGTTCAACTTCTCGAAGGCGGTGGCCGGCTACGAGAAAGCCTTGGCCCCCATCATCTGGCGGCTTCAGAGCGCGGAGTCCATCTTCAGGGGGACGCCTTTCCTCAAGTACCTGCACGGGGTCCTGGACTCATTTCACGACTTCAGGGCCAAGGTGCTGACCAAGCTGGCCGGCGGGCTCTGGGAGGTGGAGGCCACCCTGGGGCGTTCCCTGACCTTCCGTGAGGGAGCTGCTGCCGTCATGGTGCGGGAGGGCATGTACGATCCTAATCATCCCACCTGGCGATTGGTGCGCGAGCTGGCCAGAAAACACTTGGGGCCCGAATGGGCCGCCAAGATCGAACGGGTGGGCATAGGCAACGAGGCCGGGCTGCGGGCGCTGGTGCCGGCTGGCTTCCAGGAGTCGCTCACCGATGCCCTGAGGGAAGCCTCCGATATCATCCTCCGGAAATTCGAGGCTATTACCGATCCCAAGCAGCGGTCGCTGTTCATCAAGCAGTTGGACGCGATGGGCCTGGATGGCGAAGAGGTTTACAGCCGGCTTCAGCAGGCCGCCGCGATGGGCAAGGAGCGTCTCACCAAAGCCAACGTGGCCATGATCCTGGACGGGTATTATCCGCACGTCGGGGTCCACGAGGCCAGCGGCAAGAACGTCCGGATGTGGCGTCAACTGGTCTCCGAGGCGTTGGGTGAGACCGAGGCCAAGACGCTTTCAGACGCCACGCCTGCCCTGGCCGATCAGCTGAAACGCCGCTTCGGCAGGATGATCCCCGAGGCCCGTACCTTCCTGGAAATCGGCGACCAATTCACACCCGAAACTTCAGAGGTGCTCACCGCCCTGTCCAAGGCTACCAAGGTGGTAGACGGCGTGGTGGTGCCCGTGGTCCGAGAGTACAGCTTGCGGCCGATAGCGGTCATGGAGCACTACGCCCACTCGGTCGGCCGCACCGTGTCCTGGACCATCGAGGGCTGGGGGCCTCTCATCAAGGAGGAAGTCCGCCGGATGTCCGAAACCGGCGACCCCATCAAGACCCGCCTGGCCATAGAGACTTTTGTGCCGGCCGCAATGGGCAAGCTGACCCCTTCCGAAGCCATGTACAGCCTGGGCTGGTCGGGCCTCAAGAAGACCGCCGCCGAATTTTTCGAGAACCCCCACGTCCGCAAGGCGATAGGCGAGAAGCAGGCTGACTGGATACTTAAGCAGTTGGCCCGCCCCAGCATCCAGGACTTGTCGTGGAAGACGGCCGGGGCCAAGCTGTCGTCCTACTTTTACCTGAGCACGCTGGGGTTGAACGTGCCCTCTGCGGCCCTGAACATCATGCAGAACCTGTTGACCACCAGCAGCGTGGTGGAGGGCAAGTATCTGTTCGGTGGCCTGCGCAAGACACTGGCCGGCATCGACCGATTCGCCAAGCTGGTTGCCAAAGAGGGCCGCAGCCTGGAGCAGGCGTTCGAGATGGCCTTCCCCGAGTACGCCAACATCGGCTCGGTCTCGGAGATCGAGGCCCTGGCCGCCATCCGTCGTGCCAAGGCCGGCGGCGTGGGCGCGATGTCCAAGGTGGAGTCCATCAAGGCTGCCATGATGAGTCTGTTCACGGCCACCGAACGCTTCAACAAGCTGTGGGCCTGGAACAGTGCCATGATGAAGGCCCTGGCTGAGGGCCTGGACGTGGTGAGTGCCAAGGAGTTCGCCCGCAAGATTGTAGACATTACGCAATTCCCCGGCGGCCTCACTAACACCGGGGTGGGCATGATAAACTGGTGGGCTCCGTTCAGGCAGTTTGTGCAGTTCCCCCGCGCGATAGGCGAACTGCTGCTGTCTCACGGCCGTGCCCTGGGGTCCGGGGCGCAAGCCTTCCCCGAATCCTGGCCCATCATCGGCGGCCAGAACTGGGGAACGATGGGCCGCATGCTGACCGCCACGGGCCTTCTCTATGGGGCGGGTGCGGCTGCCGGCCTGAAGCTGCCTGGTTTGTGGGAAGCCCTGCCCGCGCCCCACGGGGAGGATCAGCCGTTCTACCCGTTCCCGTTTGTGCCGCCCATCCTGGCCCTCCCCGGTGCGGTGGCGGCGGACATGTTCTCGGGGGGCGGCGAGAAGGGCGACTGGTCCCGCACGAAACGGGCCTTACCCCTGCTGGTCCCCGGTGGTGTCGCCCTGGCACGGGCCTCCACCGTCCTGAGTCCTGAGCTGGCCAAGCGACTGGGCCGGGAATACGCCGACTACAACCATCCCATGCCGGACGGCACCATCCCCGTCTACAGCGCGGACGGCGGCCTCAAGGGTTTCAAGAGCACCGCCCGCCTCATCGCGGACGCGGTGGGCTGGAAGACCCTGGCCGGCGACCCCGAGGCCGAGCTGGTCGAATACCTGATCAAACAGCGTGACAAGATCAGGGACTACCGCCGGGCCTACCTGGAACGCCTGGCCGCCAACGACATGGCCGGCGCGCGTGCCCTCAACGAGGAGTACAAGCGGAACTTCCCCAACACGGGCGACATCGCGGTGAAGCCCAGCGACATCGAGGCCATCCATGCCCGCCACGACATCACGCGAATCGAGCGGGTCCTCCAGACCTTGCCGCCCGAGGTCCGGCCCATGTTCGGACAGATGATCGCCGTGGCAATGGGGGAAACGGCCCAGCAGTTCCTGGGGGTCGATCCCGCCCTGTTCTCGAATCCGGCTACCCCCACGGCCAAGAAGCGTGATCCTTTCCGCAGCCGTCCTCAAGGACCCCAGACCCAGGCCCTGCGGAACGCCATCGACGGCGAGGGCTCCAAGGGCGTCCTCCGTGCCGACCACCTGGGCCAGAAACCCCGTCCGTCCCTGTCTCCCTTCGAGCCCTACAGCGGCTGGGAATAATTACCCCCCATGCGACAGCGGGCCTGTTGTCTCTACGATCTTCCGGGAAAGCCCGGCGCAGGAAAGCCTCATAATTGGGCGACCTCCTCTCGGGTGAGCTGAATGTTTTTGAGAAGGGTGGTGTTCATCATTTTTGGGCCTCCGTTCCCGACCCCGAATCGCTCATGACTGGCTCGCCGGCGCAGTCGCCGTGGCGTGGGCGCAGGCGATCGAGGTCGCGGGTCCAGCAGGCGGCGCACTTCACGGAGCGACACTGGTAGGTCTCACACTCGGGGCACAGGTGGTAAGTGTGGACGCCAGGCTGCTGCTCGTGGCGTATTTCGCACTCAATCCAGTGCATGCGGTTGTCGAGAGTCATAGGGTTTCCCTTTCTCCAAGTAGAAGCCAAACCACCAGGCTGACAACGGCGATCCAGAACAGTGCTTCGTCAGTGGCGGTTATCATGTGAGTCTCCTAGTTCCAGGTGGTTCCAGGGGGTGGAAGTTCGTTCCCCCAGTAATCCCAGCCGGGGTGGCGGGTGCGGGCGAACAGGTCGATACGCGGTTCGGGGGTGATGGGGAGAAGCATCTCATAGAAGATGGAGGGCTTCTCGCTGTGCCGGGTGACGGGGGCCGCGAAGTGGGTCTTGAGGGTGCCCATCGGGAATTCGCGGAACCGCTTGCCGTCTCGACACCCAAACAGGACGAACTCCGTACAGAACTGGAAAGGCGACCAGGGGCACACACCGGTCTCCTTGCACCACACCAGGGTGGCATGGTACTTGAAGCCCCAGGCGCTCAGGATGGTGCCGGCGGTTTGCAGGAATCCGTTGGTTGTCCACAAGAACAGGTAGGCACGGGGGCTGGCCCAGGCGTCGATGGGAAACGCCCTGATGTCTTCCACGCTCATGGTCGGGTAGTCCAGGGCGGGGGTCTGGTTGGGCCGGACTCGCCGGGGGAACTTCTGCACAGGCCACGGGGGATCAACCACCACCGTCTCATACTGGCCCGGTGTGGTCGGCATGTTGGCGTACTGAGGTCGGACTCTAGTGTTTGACATGATCACCTCCGCTTGACAATGGACTTAACAGGCAACGATTTCACACAAATCCCTTCTAAGGGCCACAAGGCGGTTGTCAGTTCCAGTTGGTGACGTGGGTGTTGTCGGTGGCCCAGCGGTCGGCCAGGGCGGCCACGTCCCGGTCGGTGACTCTCATGCGGACACGGTCCAGGCGGTTCCTACGGTAGCAGACGGGCCGGCCATCCGTGGCGGGGATGACCACCTCCCGGTTGAAGGCCGGTTCGCAGTCTTCGCAGGTGTGCCGCCAGTGGCCCTGGAACTCGAAGCGGGCCGCGATCTGAGAGTGAGTCAGGGGCCGTCCGCACATCCAGCAGCGGGCGATCACCACGGTATCATCCCGGCGGGTTCGGGGTCGGGAGTGAGCCGTGAAATCGAAGGGCTTCCGGGGCGCGCCGCCCGTGCCTTTCCGAGAGTAGGGCAGGGGCCGGTAACGCGGCTCAGCAGTAGGGGCGGGGGGGTTCGGAGTCATTGTCATCGTGAGCCTCCTTTCAAAACTTTCAAAACTTTCAAAACTTTCAAACCTTTCAAAAGAGGATCAACCCGTAGACGGATTCTGGAAGGCCAGGTTGGCATAGTGCCTGGGCTTCCCGTAAGGTCGAACAGTACGAACACGGTTTCCAAAAATCTGAGTGATGGCGGTACCGACCTGGGTACGGGAGAGGGGGGTCAGACCCTCGTCGGAACACCAAGCCTGGTACTTGCGCCAGATGGCCTCCTTGGAGGTAAGCGCGTCGGGGACGTAAGCCAGATGCTTGCGTGCGAACACCAGGGCCGAGTTGGACCGGACCCGGAAGGCGTTCAGGGCCTCGGAGCCTACGGCGCTGGTCGTGAAATGGCCCTGCTGTCGGAGTCGCTGGAGCCCGGCGATGGCCCAGTTGAGAATGCCGGACAGCTCAGTGAGGAGCTGGGCTTCGAGGGTGGGGTCTTCACGACCCTCGCATGAGTTCATGAACGGCAGGAACAGCAGCCGGCTGGCCAGGGCACCTTCTCGGTCGTCGAAGGAGGGCTCCTCGTTGGTGGCAATGATGATGCGACAGGTGAGCCGCACGGAAATCTCGGGCTTGTACTTGCGGTTGATGGGCACCACGTCACCACCGGAGATGGCCTTGAGGCGTTCCAGGACGCGCCGGGCAGGCAGATCGCCCATGTGGGCGTCCCCGAAGACGGCCACCGTTTTGTGCAGGAAGTTCTGAAGGCCGAACGGCTGGATCAGGCTGGAGAACTCGGAGCCTACGTGGTTGTGCTCGCCCACCAGGGCACGCAGGACGGTGGTGGTGGTGCCCTTGCCGGAGCGTGGAGGCCCATGCAACAGGAGGATTTTCTGGTAGCAGGTGTCCGGGGTAATGCACAGGCCGAACCATTCCTGGAGCAGGGCGATGCGTTCGGTGTCGGCGTCCAGGGCTTCATCCAGGAAGGCCAGCCACCGGGGACACTGGGCCTCGGGGTCATAGATGATGGGCAGGGCGTTGGGCGTGAACCAGCGGGGTGTGTGGGGCTGAAGGGCTCCCAATTTCCCCTCCGGGGTGGTAGCGGTGGCCGCCGCTTCCACGTCGAGCAGCCCGTTGGTCAGGGATACGATGTTGGGGTCAGACTCTCCGGTGTCCACCCAGAAGGGGGCGTCAGGCGGGTCCTGGACGCGGCCGGTATCGCACAGGGCACACAGGGCCTCGTAGACCCGGTCCCGGTCCCGGTCGGTGGCGTTCCCTCCGGTGTGCAGGATCAACCACCGATAGATGGCATTCTTGGCGCGGCCTTCGGGCAGGGAGACGTAGTGGTCCCCTTGCCAGGCCCAGAAGCCCCCCTGCCAGAGCTGGAGACTGCGGGTGCCCTGGTGGAGCCACTGGTCCTCCAGGTACAGCTCCGCAACCAGAGCGGGCTTTTTCAGCTTTGCAGCAGTAATCAACGGCCCGTCAATGGCGGGCGCGTCTTCTGTGTCTGTCGTGCTGGCAGGCGTCATGCCTACCCCCCTTCCTCGCCCTCGGCCCAGACTTCGACCGGGGGGACTACACACCGCGTCTACACACCTCGTCTACACACCTCTCAACTACACACGGGCTTCTCTCCCCCCTCGACTGCGTCAGGCCGGTCTTGCCCCGGCCAGCAAAAGGACCCAGGCGGGACTCGAACCCGCGACCTGTGCTCATGCTGCCCAAGAATGCCAAGAGTGAGCACCACTCTACCGACTGAGCTACTGGGTCCCCGTCGCAGAATCTGAGACCAATCACCTCCAGTTCACTGACTACGTCTGCGACTTGGTGAATGTTGTGGGGGCGGGCGTCCGGTTGTACCTTCGGCCCGCCCCTGCACGGGCCTCCACTATCTCTTCAGGCCGTCAGCGACCGGGTGGACCACGTTGGACCCAGGGTTGCACCCCTCGGGGTGGCGCGTCACCCCGTTGTTGATTTCCTTCAGGTCCATATCCAGCCACATGATGGCCTCTTCGATTTTGGTGATAGCCAAGCACCGCTCGCGGCTGATACGACAGCCGGGTCCCCAGCGGGTCCAATACTTCAAATCCTGCAGGATGGCATCGAGCTGAGCCCGCCAGCCCTTGTCCTGCTGGATTTTGCGGTCCTTGGTCTCCTCGGGAGACATCGGTTGTTCGTTACACACTGGATGGTTCCCCTTTTGGGCCAGCCGTGCGCCGGGTTCAGGCGGCGTCGGCGTAGACTTCGTTCACGTACACGTTGGTGGCGGTCTTGATTTCGTTGGTGTTCTTGTCCTTGTACTGGCGGTTCTTGACCACCACCCTGACCATTGCCCGGCCGGTCATGCCCTTGACCGTCTCCAGGTCATCCCGCAGAACGGTGGAGGGCTCGCCGATCATGGTCTCGATGAAGCCCTTGAGGCGGCCGAAGGCGCGGGCGTCCCGGTTGCTGTAGAACTCGCCCTCGAAGGTCTCGCCGGCCAACTGGCCCTCGGCAATCTCGAAGACGGGCACCAGGTACAGGTACTTGGTTTTGGCCGCGTCCTTGGTCTCGGCCACCCCGGTCTTGAGGTCTTTGAAGATGCAATCGTACTCGCCCGGATCGGGCATCCAGCGCCGGTCGGAGGACACCTTCTCATAGGCCTCCTGGCAGGCGGCCACAAGCTGCTCGAACATGGCATCACTGACTTGCTCGGTCATCTGCATGTCTCCTCTCAAAAATCCTCTCATAAATTGACAGTTGGGTCTACACAACCCCACTATTTCTGTCCCCCGAACGCCGGGGGTTCACGCTCATTCACTTCACTTCACTTTCTTCACTTCACTGCACTTCACTTCACTTCATTCACTTCACCTCACTTTCTTCACTTCACTGCACTTCACTTCACCTCGCTTCACCTCACTGCACTTCACTGCACTTCAGGCGACACCTCGCACTTCTCGGTCGGCGAGTCCGGCGGTGTAGCCGTCGTCGTAACCGGCTTCGTAGCGGGCGGAGGCGTCGGCCTGGGACACGTAGCCCAGGCTGCGGAAAATCTGGAGCACCTCGGTCTTGCGGAGGCGGCGTCCCACCTGGCGTTCCGCTGCGTCCCAGGCCAGGATGAAGTCCAGTTCGTCCCCCGAGATGGTGCCTTGTACGGCGTCCTGCTCGGTGTGGCAGCTTTTGCGGCCGTTCCTGTGCGGATTCAGGAACCCGAGGCAGTCCGTAGGCAACTTCACGCAGTGTCGGCAGCGGGGTTTCTTGTCGGATGTCATGCGGACTCCTCCTCCGCCCAGGGGGCGACGTTGGGGTCCTGGCCCAGTGAGGCACGGACCCGGCGGACTTCGGCTCGGTAGGCACGGGCGTAGGTCTGCCAAGCGTCGGCCAGGGGCAACTGGAGTTTGTCTGGGATTTGGACCCGGCAGCCCCGCTCGGGGTTCTCGGGGGTGGGGATGGATCGCAGGAGGACCTCGGTTTTGGTGACGCGGTTCTCCTTGTCGTCCACCATGATGGTCTTGCCGTTGAAGGTTTTGGCGACCTTGGCCGGCACGCTGATGGAGGTCAGGCTGATCTGCAATATTTGGTCCACCTTCATCAGCAGGCCCTTGTGGAAGGAGTCGCTGATGCGGGGACGGATGATGAGCTGGGAGTCGTCGCCGTTGTTCAGGGTCTTCTCGCCCAGGTGGGCCACGATGATAAGCCCGTAGCCGGCCTCTTCGAAGTCCTGAAGCTCCCGCATGAGCCGCTCCAGGACACGGTTATACCCTGCGCCGCGGCTCTTATAGTCGCCGATGTGCTCGACCCCGACCTCCCGGCAGAAGTCCGTGATGAGCAGTTCAATGAACATGTCGATGGAGTCGAACCCGATGGTCTTGAACTGGGGGTCCTTGGTGGAAGCATCGGCGATGAGCTGGGCCTTGATCTTGGCGTAGCGTTCGAGGACGGGCAACTTGAGCCAGGCCCGCTCCGCTTCGTAGGCCGGGGTGCCCGGCTCGGCGGTGGCGGTGGCCGACAGGTTGCACACGTAGGCACGGGGAGCCATGACGGCATTGGCCCCGCCCTCGAAGTCCAGGATGCAGGCGTCCGGGTTGGAGGCCGCAAACGAGGACTTGAACTGCTTGCGGAGGCCCAGCAGGTAGATGCGGGCACGCTCCGGCAGCCGGGGGTTGTAGCCGTAGGACACGGACAAGCCCTGGAAGGCGGCCTTGAGCGGCTTGGGCCTGAACGGGCTGACCAGGGTCTGGGGGGCCTCCTGGGTGGAAGCCTCGGGAGCGGGGGCCGGGTTGGCAAGGTCCGGCCCCTGCTCGACCGAAGGCTGAACGGACGGTGTAGTGCGTCCGTTCCCGCTGGGAGGTGTGTTTGAGTTGCGTGGGGACATTCGGTTCACGGTTCGCATGGGGTCACTCCTCTTCACTGTTAAAGGGACGGAAAGATTGCACGTAAGAGGTCTGTATCATCTGAGGCCACTCCTGGAAGCGGTGCTCCGACCGGCACAGTGGCAGGTAGGGGCAGGGCTTGCGGCCGAATTTGAAGCAGCCCGAGTCATCACGATAGAAGCGGCACAGGTCCAGGTCGGCCGTGCTGTAGCGATTCAGTTGGTGGACCTGCACCAGGAGTTCTTCGTCCAGCACGGGGCCGGTGTGACGGACCACGCTCTGGAGGATGGGGGGGTCGTTGGGGTCCTTGAGGGCCTGCTCCTGATACCATTCGCGGACCCGCTGCACGTAGGCGTCGAAGTCGGCGTCCTTGGCGCAGAAGCGGATGGTGGGCTTGCGGACGATGTTGTGCATGGTGCCGCCCAACTTCACAGGGGGCTCGCCCTCGGGGGTCTCGGCGTCCATGTAGGAGGCCCATACCCACTTGTAGAGGCGAGGCTGGAACTCGAAGGGCATGGTCTCGCTTCGGACCTTGGGGCTCAGGCTGGTGGTCTTGTGATCCACGATCCAATATTCGTTGGTTCGCAGGTTCTTGAGCAGCAGGTCCACCTGGATCACGAGGGGCACCGTGAGTCCGGGCACCTTGATGGCGTACTCCCGCTCGACCTCCACGATCTTGTAGGTTTTGAGCAGGGTCTCCAGGGGATAGAACTCGAAGAACGCCAGGACCATCGCATGGGCCAGCTTGGCATCCTGCTCCACGGTGGCGGCCTGCTCCGTGAACGTGCGCCCATTCGGGAGGAGGCCCGTGCCGGTGTCAGTCAGCTCGCCCAGGGCCTCCACCTGCTCCCTCACGAGGTGGGCCAGGATGCGGCCCAGGTCGTCCAGGCTGCCACCCTTGTAGATGGCGGCCATAAGCTGGTGGAACATATCGCCCGTAAACAGGGCGGGCTCGTAGCCGGCCACCTGGAGGCCGAGCCGCTCCCTGAACATGAACTTGCGGGGGCACTCCCGGCAGGTCTTCCAGGCGCTGCTCCTGATGGGCGGCTGGGCGACCACCAGGTTGGCGTTCTTCCAGAAGGGGCCGTGCAGACGCTCCTTCATCTGGTAGACGGTGGCTCCCTGCCGGGCCTCGGTGATACCCCGCAGCTCCAGGGACTCGTGATCCCAGTGCAGGATGGGGTTGCCCTTGACCTGGAGTTTGCCCTCCTCCTTGCGGGGCCTGCCCTTCTTGTGCCGGGGCCTGAACGCGGGATCTGCGACAGCAATAGGATTAGCCATTGTTCACCTCCTGCGGGGACGGGTGGCCGAATCGGCGGGCCTTCTCCTGGATGACTTCGTCCAGGCAGCGGATGTAGCCGGCGGCGTCCACGCGGTTGTCCCGGTGGGGCCTGTGCTGCTCACGGGACAGTTTCACCAGGACCATGAAGAGGACGCCTTGCTCCACGGTCAGGTTGTGCCCGGTCAGGGCGTTGAAAGCGGCCACGGTTTTGCCATAATCGTCGAGGGGTTCTCCATAGGCTTTATTCCGATCCCCCGAGGTCAGCTTCATCGCCTCGGCTAAAATGCTTTCTTCGTTAGGCAACATGCTTGGTCTCCTGTGGCAAGAGATGCTTCCATCTCCGATCTGAAACAATGCTTGGTTACGACGCACCCCTCTCTGCGCAGGCCAGCATGAGGCGGATGAGTTCCGCCCCGAGCTGGGTACGCCGCTTGGGAACGCGGTGAGTCCCGGCCCAGATGACGGTCAGGCGGGGACAGTCCACGACCAGACGCCAGAAGGCACTCATGGCATCTTCGGGGGTGGCCACGCGGTTGCCCCCGTCGTACTTGAAGGAGCCAGTCTGGTGCAGCGAGCTGTCCAGCAGGAGCACGGGGTAATCGCAGCCCGTGCTGAACTTGGCCCAGGCGTGGCTGAAGCGGACCCGGTCGTTACGGCTGAGCAGGTTGGCGGCCAGCTCGTCCACCCCGGCCTTGCGTTCCACCACGCAGCACTTGGGGTACTGGGCCAGGCGGTAGTCCCCGTAGGGCAGCCGCTTGGAGACCGTCTTGATGCGGACCACCTCGCGGGAGCCCCGCTTGGGCGTCCACACCAGGGTGGCCGGAAAGGACACCGGGTTCTGCTCTCGACAATCCACTTCGACTACCACGTTGCGGGCCATGCTCATTACTCCTGACGGGGAACATCCAGCTCCCACTCCTCAACCTTTCACTCAAAAGATGCCATCACGTGATGCTTCCGACGCAAGGCAGGCGGACGTTATCCCGGGTGGCCTTGAAGAACTTGGAGAGGGTGTTCTTGATGGAAGCGAACACCTCCTCGGTGGGGCGGGCGGCATTGATGACGCAGATGCCCCGCTCCAGGTCTTCGTAGGTGTCATCCACCCAGTCGTGGTCGAACGCCAGGTGAGCCATCTCGTAGTAGCGGCGGCGGATCTTGTCGTAGTCCGCCTGAGTGATTCGATCCACGAGACGGTGGGTGCCGGTAGCGGCCTCCCGCATGCTCAGGCGACGGGTGAACTCCTGGAAGGGCAGGTCCAGCACGAGGGTCAGGTCGGGCATCACCACCAGGGTGTCCATCGAAACCGCTCCCAGCATGGCTGCCAGGTGCGGATCGTCCTTGCCCTGGAAGGCCAGCGTGCTGTGCGCCCAGCGGTCGCAGACTACGTCATGGCCTGCGGCGAGCCAGGCGTCGATCTTCTCGGACAGGTGGACGCGGTTGGCGATGTAGGCCATGCCCGTGTCCAGGGGAGGGGCGAACAACGGCCTCGAGTCCTCCACGCACTCCTGGCAGTCACCGCACTCGCATATAGCGGGCTCCTCGGAAGGCAAGCGCCGGGCTTCGCGGACGGCCCAGGCAGACAGGGTGTGCTGGGGCGCACCGTAGGGGTCCGCGGTGGTTCGCGGCACCCGGCCGGTCAGCTCGTGCAGGGCCAACCCCGTCGAGAACAGGTGGGTGGTCTTACCCGCACAGGGCATGCCCTCGAGCACCACGAACACGCCTCGTTCCACATCGGCCGGCATGGATTCACACGCGGTTGACATCACTTGTCCTCCTGGTTGGTGTCGTGGGATGACTGGAACACGAAGCACTGCAGCTCCTGCAACATGCCGGTGATGAAGTCGGAGAGTTCCTGCTGGCGGGAGCCGTCCACCGTCGACTGGAGACCGGGGCGGATGGGGTCGGGGTCGGGATACTCCCCGCCCAATTTCCACACCTTGGCCATCGTGATGAGGGTGCTGTAGTCCTCCACGATGGCGGGGCCGATCTTGTCCAGCCGTTCGATGCACTCCTTCAGCTCCTTGGCCATCACAAAGCAGCCCTGGTCCTCCAGGCAGTCAGAGGCGTCCGCCAGGCCGGTCTTGATGATGGCCAGCTCGGCGGTGATCTCGTCGGCGGCGACGAGCTGGAGTTTGCGTTTGGCCTCCTCGTCCGGGAAGAACCAGGGGTAGCCGGCTACTATCCAGCGATTGAACAGCCCCTGCTCCTTGCGGGCGGCCTTCCGCCTCTTCGTGTCGGGGTCGGGGGGTTTCGGGGTACTCATAGTATCTCCTCGTCAGGCAAAAGGATTCCAAGGCTCGTACCAACATTCACACGAACATTGGTACGAACCGAACAAGCCAAACAAAGCATGACCGTAGGGGTAGCGTAGTTCCCGACGACTGGATTTCCTGGCGGGATTTTGCCCGTGTGTGCGGGCGTTTGTGTGTGTGTATGTGCTGCCAACAGACTATATACACCAAGTCCGGCCGCCGGGCAAATATTTTCGGCGATTTTTCTACAATTCTTTTTAGAGGCTGTCAGAACCCGCCGCCGCCACCCGCCGGGCGGGGCTGAGGCCAGGGCCGACCGCCAGGCCGACCGCCAGGCCGACCGCCAGGCCGACCGCCAGGCCGACCGCCAGGCCGACCGCCTTACCTGCGCGCGCGCCGGCGCGCGCGCGTGCGGGTGCGCGCGCGAGTACTGATTCCACCAGCTCGAATAGACGGTACACCGGATAGCTTCCCATCGTGCTGACCGCCAGCAGAACCCACAGCAGGTTCTTGTCCACGGGCCGCTCCGACTGATCCACGCTGGAGTTCTGGGTGTTGCCCGTACCACTCTGCACGTTGGTGTTCCTGGTGTCCTGCTCCCGCCTATAGGACGCTTCGAACTCCGCGACCTGGGCCTTGGCTTCCGCCTCCACCCGAGCCTTCGCCTCCGGGTTCACCGTAATTGGCTGGACCCTGGCCTCCACCCCGGGTGCTATGCGCACGGCTTCACGCTCCACGCAGCCGGATACTGCCACCAGGACGACAGCCATCCCCGCACACAGCAGCACGAGAACCGCAACCAACTGAAGTAAGTCTTTCATCAGCTTGCCATCCTTTCTGAACAGCGTTCAAAGCTGTCGTCGTACATACGGAAGAGCTCTACGTGGGCGGACCAGCAGCGGGTCATGCGGGGGGACTTCACAGGCAGGGCCTCGCCCACCACGACCGCCTGGCCCCACAGGGCTTTGCGCTTGCGGGACATGTAGTCGGCGTCCATCTGTCGCAGGGTGCCGGCGTTGGCATAGTAGTAGCGAAGCGGCACGCCCACGCCCTTGCGGCACTGCATGATGGCGGGGGTGGGGCGGTGCGTGTGGCCCAGGACGGTCAGGCCGTACTCATTGCCCAGGTAGAGGGCCTGGTTCTCGTCGCCGCTGCCACTGTGCTCGTAGCCGTGGGCGAAGCAGACCTGGCCGATGCGGAAGCAGCCCTGGACGCGACAGTATTTGTACTGGGCGGCGATGTGCCAGTGAGCCAGCTCGGGCTGGTTCCTGGGATCGGCCCAGTTGCACACGTCCCGGACAGCCTTATCCAGGCGGCCGGGACGCATGATGTTGTCCTCGTGATTGCCGGGCAGGTAGACCAGCCGGCAGCCTTTGGGGGCGGCCTCACGAACGGCCTGCTTGAGTTTGCAATGGGTGTCGTACTCGTGCCGGAGGGTCCATTCGGCCTCGTGGCTATCCTTGAATTTGGACGCGGCCATTGCCTCGATTGAATCCCCCAGGTCCACGATCACGTCCGGCTTGTGGGTTTCGACCTGGCCGATCATCCAGTTGAAGGCGGCCATGTCTGTGAGAGGTGCATGCAGGCATGAATACGCCAGCCACTTGACGGGTTTCATTCGTGCTCCCTTTCAGCCCTTCAGCTTAGACAAGGAACGGGGCGACTTCAGGACTTGCCCTCCGTCGCCCCAGTTCCCGACCCCGAAAAACTCTCTCCCCTCCTATCCCCTCCCCCCGGATGTCCCCTTGGGTGTCCCCTTGGATGTCCCCCCCAACATCCACGACTTGGGCTCCCCTCTGACTACCCGCAGGCTTAGGCTTAGGCTTAGGCCTAGCTTAGGCTTAGGCTTAGGCTTAGCTTAGGCTTAGCCCTGGATCACTGCTCGAGTTTGCACCTGCCGTTCGAGCAGATCACCTGTGACTTCACCGACTTCACCGACTTCACCGGCTTGGCCGGCACCTCCTCTTTCTAGATGGCGGCCGGCTGGGTGGCCGGGGGCTTGCGGTTGACGGGTGGATCAACGGTGGAGGCCTGGCCCTGGTCGGCCTGGTTATGCCCCGTGAGCTGGCCGGCAACCCCCTTGGCCCTCATAGAGAATCGACCCTGGAAACCGTTCACCAGGAAGCCGTCAACCTGGGCCTCCCAACCAGGTTCGATGCCCTGCACCCCGCCTTGAATCGTGGCGGTGCGGGTGCTGGTTTCCTCGATGGCCTTGGCCACGGCCGGCGCGACCACCTTGTCGATGATCTGGTTGGACGTGCGTTCGAGGGGCTCCATATTCGGCGAACACCCAGTCGCCAGAAGGCCCACACCTGCCAGGATAACCACACAAACCAGCTTGTTCACGGTACTACCTTCCTTTCCCTTGTAAGAGGATTTTGACATCGGAACGGATCTCTTTCTGTCCGTCCTCGATACGATCTAATCGTTTGGTCAGCTCGTCCCACCGCACGGCGTCCGTGTTGATGTGGACTTGCAGGCCGGCAGCCAGTTCGATCACGGAGGCCCTTGTGTCTGTGACGTAGTCGTAGGCTGTAACCGCCGCCCAGCCGCCCACTGGAATCCCCAGGGCGGACAGGGCGGCGATCAGCCACCCCTTTACCCCCCGGTCCCCCCCGGTCGCACCCCTGGCACCCCTAACATCCCTAGCATCCCTAGCATGTTTGGTCATCACAGGAACCCCCCTGGCATCATGCTGCAATCGTAGATGTTGTAGGCTCCCCGTGAAGCACTGGCCGGACTGAGTCGCGAACCAGTACATTTATCTCATAACCCAACGGTACACGGCGTTCAAGAAGGTTTTGCAGTTTTTCATAGTATTCTGAGTGGCTGAAGCATTTCTCTATCGCCCGCATGGTGCCGGCGTACTCGCTCATGGGCCCATCCACGAAGAGGGCGTCGTATATATTCAGGCCGATACACACTTTACGGCGTCGTCGGTTGAGGGTAGCACGCAGGTTGGCCTGGATGTCAAGCAGCACGTTGGCCGCCGTGGTCTGAATGGGGAAGTTGACAATCTCGTTCCGGTAGGTTTCATCCACGGCTTTCCGGCTGCCGATGAACATGCGGGACTGGCCGGTCAGCGGGAGGGCGATCCGGCCGGTTCGCTTGGCAGTCTCGACGAGCCCCTCCTGGTAGGCGGTGACGCCGGGATAGCGGTTGTTGGACCACTCGATCAGGGCCTCGCAGACCTCCAGGGGGACGACGACGTGCAGCTTGTCGTTGATGGTGGCCTGGAGCTTGGTGGCCTGCCCCCCGTAGGCCATGAGGAAGTTCGCGTGCTTGCCGGCCTGGCGGAACAGGTCAAACCGGGGGTAGCTTCGGGGTCGGGATGAGGCCAGAAACTCCTGCATCTCGGCCACCGTGTAATACTGCTCCCCCAGGAGGATGGTGTCCTGGGCACGGGCCTCCATCAACGCGAGCAGGTGCCGCAGGATTTCCTGGGCGGTCTGGGTGTGCCGGTCGATGTTCTGCTGGTACTCCTCCATCATGCGGGGGTCACCAGAGAGCAGGGCAATGATGCGCAGCTCGATCTGGGACAGGTCCACGGAAATCAGGAAGCCGGGGTCGTAGCGGCTGGTGAAGCAGGCTTGCAGCTTCTTACCCAGCTCGGTGTGCTTGGGCAGGGTTTGAAGGGCTGGGCCTTTGGCGGTGATGCGTCCCTGAAGAGTGCCCCCCTGGGTGCCCGAGTCGAACTGGGACGGGACCGGGAACCACGAGGGGTAGGCGATCAGGGCGGCCTTGTTGGCACCCCGACCCCGAACCGGATTGGGCACCAGCCTGGACGAGACGGGGTTCTTGGCAGTGCCGTACAGCATGGGCCGGGTGTAGCTGGTGACGAGCTTCTGAAGGCCCTCGAACTCCTGCTGCTTGCGAAGGACCAGGGCGGTCTGCGAAGCGGGGTCCAGGTTCTCCAGGAGGAGGGTGGCGTTCTTCTTGTTGGTGCTGATTCGCTTCTCTGTCTCGGTGAGTTGCAGCCGGGGGTCGCCCACCAGCCCGGCCTCCTCGACGGCGCGGAGGAACAGCTCGGATTTGGCCTTGTCCGATCCCGGCCCCGACAACACAAGACCGTATTTATGGTAGCACTCGGACCAGATCAGGGCGGCCTTCAGGACGGTGCTGAAGTCCAGGGCATCCAGGGCTTCCTGGTCGAAGGCCTGGCCGTCCTCCTCCATCTGGATGCAGGTCCACAGGAGGCGGCTGTACCACCAGCGGCTGTAGTCGGACAGCTTGGCCGAGTCGGGGTAGTCCTGGCGGATACGGGCCTCCAACTCTTCGACGGCCCGCAGGGTGACGACGGCATCCTTCACGTTGTAGGAGAGGAGGCCAGGGTCATCCACCGAGGTGTAGCGGTGATGCTTGAGGGATTTACCCGTGTCGTACTTGGCGATCCGCAGCAGGGGGGCGATGGCTTTCAGGGAACGCTCGGGCCGCTGTTCGCTGTGCAGGTAGTTGAGGACAGAGACATCCACCAGGGTGATGCCGGGGTGCAGGGCACGCCGGAACCGGGGATCGGCGTCCCGCAGGTAGAGCAGATCAAACTTGATGTTCATGCCGTCCAGGCTTCCGTCGTCCCCCAGGTTGCCCAGGAAGGCGAGCAAGCGGTTGCGGTGTTCGGGGTCGGGAAACTTGAAGGCCGCCGTCTGGATGTTGTTCGAGGGGTCCCGCCAGGCCAGGGCCACGGTGAGGATGGGCTGGCGGGGCTTGTCGTAGTGGGCGGACTTGATCGGGTGGAAGCAGGTTTGCGGAGGGTTGCCGTGAGCCGCCCCGTAGGTCTCGATGTCCAGAGCCAGGTGCTTGAACTTGTAGGGGGGTACGGGCGGGCACAGGACCACCTCGGGGGTGTCCACCGGGATGGGGGGCTGGCCCGTGAGGTGGGCGTGCAGCAGCCGCAGGTGGTCACGGATGGCGGCGATCCGGGACGGGTTGCGCTTGGAGGCCAGGTTGATCGGGTGGTAGGTGCTGAAGACCGGGCAGGGCTTGAGGTGCTCGGTACCGACCCAACCCCAGTACTGAAGTTCACCTTGGCGGGCGAAGGATTCGGTGAGCCCCATGTCCAGGACTGATTCAACAGCAGCGGCCCCGGTGCAAAGGATTATCACCTCGGGATATAGTTCTTGAAGGGTGGCCACATCCTCGTACAGGTAGGGCCGGCAGGCTTTGATCTGGCCGCCCGTGGGGGTGGCGTTCTGGGGCGGCCGGCAGCGGCATGCGTTCGTGAGGTAGATGTCGGCGTAATCCTGGAAGCGCAGCAGGCCCAGGTAGACCCGGTGCAGAAAGCCACCGGACTGGCCCACGAAGCACATGCGCTTGAGGTCCTCGTTCCGGCCGGGGGCCTCACCGACCACCAGCAGGGCGCGGGACTTGGTGGGCCGGGGCGGGGTCAGATCGCTGGGCCGGGTCGCCATGCCGGGGCACTTGGCTGTCTGGTGCAGGGCGCAACGGGTACAGGTCGAGTGCTCTTGGAATACGGGTAAGTCCATGAGGGCTCCAGGGCTGTGTGGTGTAGTCTGGGGGAATTTCGTACGTGCCAAACAGTATATACACCCAGTTGACACGCCAGGCAAATAATGGGATAAGTTTTGTGGGGGGCCTTGCCTGCAAGCAGCCTGCAAGCAGCCTGAGCGCAGCCTGAGCGCAGCCTGCGACCGTCAACAATGGGGGTTTTCAATGGTCAAGTTTTACGAGATTGCCAATCACCATGCCGCACCGGGCAACGAGAACATGGTGCATGTGGACGCCCGGTGCAACGCCGGGACCACGACGACCGTGTGGACGCCAGCCGCCGGGAAGCGCATCGTCCTCACGCACCTGACCTTCTACATCACGGCGGCGGGCCGGGTGACAGTCTGGCACACCGCCAATGAGGCAGGGAAGCGGATTCGAGACATCGACTTCCAGGCCGCAGGGGGGTTGGACCGTTCCTGGAATCCTGGAATCGTGCTGCCGGTGGATGCTGCACTGAAGGTGACCAGCACCGGAACTGGCACCGTGGACTTCCAGGCGGAAGGGTACGAAGTCTGACTCTAACGCTGCTTGGGGGGTGAGTTCATGCCATTCATTGGACCACATGGATTGAGCACGATGTTGCCTGCGACTGGTGCCGTATCGCCTGGGAATGGTGACGGCAACGGGACTGGCAAGCCGGCCTATGGGACGCTGCCCAATCCGGCACATCCGCTGAGTGCCAAGCTCAGATGCGCCTACCTGCTAAACGAAGGTAGCGGGGCGACCTTCCACAACAGCTCCCCGGCAGGTGCGGGCTTGGATGCGACGGTCCGTGTCCTCGAATCGCTCGACCCGCCGCCGGACAGCGCGTGGGAACCCGATGAGAACTACGGTTATGCCTACAACTTCGATGGTTCACGGATCGCAGAGGTAGACTGGAGCCAGGCCGGGGCTCCGTCGGAAGCGCCGCCGACGGTAGTGGTGGTCGTACCGTTGCCCGCGATTGGTGCAGGCTACGACCAGAAAATCCTCACCTGGTATGAGCATCCGTACACGGTGTTGGCGGAGAATGGCTGGCTGGACGGGTCTATCAGCGTCGACCGACAGCTGGATGGCAACCTGACGGTCGTCGGATACCGTGTGAGCTACGATTCGACCACGCCGGTGACTTACCAGGCGGCGGTGGGTCAGGCGAACATCGCACCTGGGGACTCGGGCATGGTTGTGGTCGTGTGGCGGTGGATGCAGGATCAAACGGGTGACCTGTTCGTGAACGGACAACTCGTGGCCCAGACCCTCTCTGG
>Ga0208564_1000840_pt1 | contig 27078 bp, 21 predicted proteins | sample AD_UKC073_MetaG_FD_184439 | JGI IMG/M metagenome (GOLD analysis project Ga0208564, IMG submission 184439) | Active sludge microbial communities of municipal wastewater-treating anaerobic digesters from USA - AD_UKC073_MetaG (SPAdes) (version 2) | ecosystem: Engineered > Bioreactor > Anaerobic >... | reverse complement strand
GACTCATCGAGCACCGGCAGCAGCACGTGCAGCTGGGTGAGGGCATCGGCCAGGCGGACGGTGCCGGTGAGGGTGAGGTCGACGTAACGGGAGGCGCCCCACTGCGGGAATGCCTCGTCGAGGTCGATGGGGTCGGCGACGACCTGCCAGCCCAGCGGCTCGAAGATCCGGTGGGCGATGGCAGGGCCGCCCCGGCACGGCAGCACGGGGATCCGGATCTGCAGGGGGATGGGGGAGTCGGCCAGGTCCTGGTGCGACGCGCAGCGCCCGATCCGGGCGGTGCTGAACACCTCGGCCAGGGTCACGGCGAGCAGGGAGGACGCGGCGTAGGAACGGTCGTTGACGTACTGGCCGAGGCTGAAGTCGGGCAGGTTGCGGGCGCGACCGCGCGCCAGTCGCACCGGGTCGATCTCGAGGAGCAGGGCGGCCGTGCAGCGCTCGTCGGTGGCCTGCGGGTAGAACACCGTCGCGACCCCGAAGCTCTGGGTGAACTGCTGGACCCGGTCGGGGTGCTTGTGCAGCAGGTACCCGAGGTCCGTCGCGGGACGGTGGGTCGTCGAGATGGTCAGGTACACCGCGTCAGTGTTGCCGACGACCTTCGTGCTCGCACGCCGATTTGTCGAGCCGGCCGAGCCCCGCATGGGTCGGTCGCGCCGACCGCGGGCACGGACCCCCCTCAACGTCCACTCCCGCGGTCGGCGCGACCACTGTGTCGAGCATGACGGCCAGCACGGGCCTGCCGCATGCGTACTCGTACTCAGATGTGGCAGGTCGGGGTCTGGTTCCGGGGATCCGGGTTCAATCAGCCGGTCTTCGGCTCGGTCAGGCGACGTCCATCGGCTGACCGCCGGTGATCCGCACCAGGTCGTCGTACGACGTCGCGAAGACGCTGTGGCTGTGGCCTGCGGCGGCCCAGACGACGGGGTACGTCGCGAGGTGGGTGTCGATGATCGTGCGCAGCGGGTGCGGGTGGCCGACCGGTGCGACGCCGCCGATCGCGAAGCCGGTGTGCTCGCGCACGAAGGCGGGGTCGGCCCGCTCGATGCTCGCGAGACCTGCCCGCTCCGCGACGGAGACGACGTCGACCCGGTGCCCTCCCGACGCCATGACGAGCAGGGGGAGGCGCTCGCCGTCGTGGGTCGTCGCGACGAAGACGAGGCTGTTCGCGATCTCGGCAGGCGAGATGCCCAGGGCGTCGGCGGCGGCCTGCGCGGTGCGCACGGCATCGGGGAGGTGGCGCACCTGCGGACTGAGACCGTGCTCGGCCAGGGCCTGCATCACCGAGCGCACACCGGCGTGCTCGGAGAGGTCTCGCGGGGGGTTCTGCTCGCTCGGCGGCTGGGTCATGGCGGCAGCGTAGCGACCCGGTGACGCGGGCTCGATGCGGGCTTGACGACCTGTCGGTGGGTCGCGTTATGGTGGAGACATCGAACATCTGTTCGATCATTGACCGGCATCGCCGAGGCCCGGCGGTCGCTGGTGAACCACGAGCGAGCGCGGGAAAGGGGAGGTCATGGTCCGCCGTCACGACGAGCACATCAGCGTCCGAAGCAGCAGCGATCTGGGTGTTGGCGGCGACCCCCTCGGCGAACCTCGTGTCGAACCCCGGGTCGGCGCTGACGGTCCCCGCGACTTCGTCTGGCGCGGTCGGCGCTACACCGTGTGCGCCGTGCTGGCCTCGTGGCAGGAGCGTCGGGCCTGGTGGCGCGAGGTCGGTGACCTCACCGGTGGAGCCGCGTTGCCGAGCCCGCAGCGCCGGGTCTGGCGGGTCGAGGCGCGCCCGCCGTCCGGCACCGCCGGGGTCTTCGACCTCGGGCTCGACGACGACCGCTGGCTGCTCCTGCGCGCCCACGACTGAGTCCCACCGGCCATGGACACCGCACCGATCGACACCGCACCGATCGACACCGCACCGAGCACGCAGCATCCGATGAACCATCTCGAGGAGCCCCCGATGAGCCACGCCGCGACCACCCTGGACCTCCTCGACCGGTCCCGAGAGTCCCTGACCAGCGGGTACGCCGCCTCGGCGGCATCGGCGCGCTACCTCGCCGCCTCGCTCGCGGCCCTGCGCGCCGGGGCGGCGATCGTCGCAGCCCGGGCGGCGACCCACCCCGGTGCCGGTTTGGCCGCTCGCGGCAACGGACCCCACGACGTGTGGGCGCTCACCGCCCGGGTCGCCCCGGAGCTCACCGAGTGGGCCCAGCGCTTCGCGGCGTCCACGGGGCAGCGGGTCGGGGTCGAGACCGGGCTCGTGCGGGTCAGCGCCCGCGAGGCCGACGACCTGCTGCGGGACGCCGAGACCTTCGTCGACCTCGCGGCCCGTCGCCTCGGGGTGCCCGGGGTGCAGCGCCCGCAGCGGCTCGTGCCCGTGCGCTCGGCCTGAGTGCGTCGTGGACGGGTTCGCCCACCTCCACGTCGCCTCGGGGTTCTCGATGCGCTACGGCGCCTCGATGCCCGAGGAGCTCGTCGAGCGCGCCGTCGCCCACGGCCAGGGTGCGCTGGCCCTCACCGACCGTGACGGGCTCTACGGCGCGGTGCAGTTCGCCACGGCGTGCGGGCGGGCCGGCATCGACCCGGTCCTCGGGGTCGACCTCGCCGTCGACGTGGGCACCGGTGGTTCGGTTGGAGGCTCCAGTTCGGGCGGCGGCGTCACGGCTGGCCGTTCCACCTGGGACGGCAGTGCGAGACCGGATGCCGTGAGTCACCCCCAGCGCCCGCGCACCCCCGTGCGGGGTGGGGCCATCGTCGACCCCCGCCGCCCACGGGTGAGCGTGCTCGCCCGCGGCCAGGTCGCCGGGGTGGCGCCCGGTGCGGGGTGGGCTGCCCTGTGCCGGCTCGTCACGCAGACCCACCTGCGCGGCGAGCGGGGGGTCCCGGTGACCACTCGTGATCTGCTGGCCACCTGGGCTCACGACGTCGGGGAGGCAGGTGGGCCGAGTCGGCTGCTCGTGCTGCTCGGCCCCGACTCCGACGTCGGGCGGGCAGCCCTCGCGGGTCGCCGAGACCGCGCCCGGCACCTGCTCGCGGCCTGGCAGACGGTGCTGCCCCGTGACGGTCTCGCCGTCGAGGTGGTGCTGCACGGTGGTCCGGAAGGAACCTCCGGATGCCGGTCGCACGCTGCCAGGTTGCTCTCCCTCGCCGACGCGGCCGGCATCCCCGCCGTCCTCACCGCCGCGGTGCGCCACGTCGACCCCGACCAGGTGCGCACCGTCGACCTGCTCGACGCCGCCCGCCGCCTCGTCGTCCTCGACTCGCGCCACCTCGACCGGGTCACCGACTCCGGGCACCTCGCGAGCACCGCGCAGATGCGCGCCAACGCCCTCGAGGTCACCGGGGGAGACCGCTCCCGTGCCGATCGCCTCGTCGCGATGACCGCCCTCGTCGCGGCCGAGTGCACCCAGCAGGCCCGGCCCGACCTCGGCATCGGGGCGGTGCACCTGCCCGAGGCGCAGGTGCTCGGCCTCAGCGCCGCCGACGACCCCATGGCGGTGCTCGCGCAGCGCTGTCGCGACGGGGTCGCCCGCCGCTACCCGGGGGCCGGGGAGGCCGAGCGACAGGTGGTGCTCGACCGGCTCGACGAGGAACTGGCCGTCATCGAGACCCTGGGCTACCCCACGTACTTCCTCACCGTCGCCGAGGTCACCGACCTCATCCGGGCCCGCGGGGTGCGGGTGGCCGCCCGCGGCTCGGGCGCCGGCAGCCTGGTCAACCACCTCCTGGGCATCAGCGGGGTCGACCCGATCCGCCACCGGCTGCTCATGGAGCGGTTCTGCTCCCCGCTGCGCGCCGAACTGCCCGACATCGACGTCGACGTCGAGTCGGCCCGGCGCACCGAGATCTACGAGGCCGTGCTCACCCGGTTCGGCGGTGAGCGGGTGACGTGTGTGTCGATGATGGACACCTACAAGGTGCGCCACGCCGTGCGCGACGTCGGCGCCGCGCTCGGGCTGCCCCCCACCGAGGTCGACGAGATCGCCAAGGCGTTCCCGCACATCCGCGCCAAGGACGCCCGCCACGCCATCGCCGACCTGCCCGAACTGCGCAGCCGCGGCCTCGACAGCCCTCGCATGGCGGCCTTCTTCGACCTCGTCGAGGCCCTCGACGGTCTCCCGCGCCACATCGCGCTGCACCCCTGCGGCATCGTGCTGTCCAACTCGGGCCTGCTCGACCGCACCCCGGTCGAGGCGAGCTGGCTGGGGTTCCCGATGAGCCAGTTCGACAAGGACGACGTCGAGACCCTGGGCTTCCTCAAGCTCGACGTGCTCGGCATCCGCATGCAGTCGGCGATGGCCCACGCGGTCGCCGAGGTCGAGCGGGTGAGCGGGGAGCACATCGACCTCGACGACGAGGAGCAGGTGCCCCACGAGGACCCAGCCACCTACGAGCTGATCCGCACCACCCGCACCCTGGGGATGTTCCAGATCGAGAGCCCGGGGCAGCGCGAGCTCATCGGCAAGCTCGGGCCGCGCCGGTTCGACGACCTCATCGTCGACATCTCGCTGTTCCGGCCGGGCCCGGTCAAGTCCGACATGATCACCCCGTTCCTCAACAGCCGCCACGGGTGGAGCACGCGCCGGTTCATCCACCCCAGCCTGATCCCGGCGCTGGAGGAGACCGAGGGCGTCGTCGTCTTCCACGAGCAGGTGCTGGTCATCGTCGCCGAGACGACCGGGGTGAGCCTGGCCCAGGCCGACGAGGTGCGCCGCAGCATGGGCACCCCGCAGGGCCAGGTCGACGTCGAGGCGTGGTGGCGCCCCGCGGCCGCCGCCCGGGGCTACACCGCTGAGGACCGCGACCGCATCTGGGAGGTGCTGAAGTCGTTCGCGAGCTTCGGGTTCTGCAAGGCCCACGCCGCGGCCTTCGCCCTGCCGACCTTCCACTCGGCGTGGCTGAAGACCCACCACCCGGCGGCCTTCCTCGCCGGCATCCTCACCCACGACCCCGGCATGTACCCCAAGCGGCTGCTGCTCGACGACGCCCGATCCTTCGGCATCCCGATCCTCGGCCTCGACGTCAACGCCTCCACCGACACCTACCGCATCGAGCAGGTGTCAGAGCCCACCCCGGATGCCGTGGAGCCGGATGCCGGGGTGCCGTATGCCGGGGTGCTGGATGCCGTCGAGCCAGCGTGGCAGCGCGCGAACCAGCCGTACGGCATCCGCCTCTCCCTCGCCGACGTCAAGGGGATCAGCGCCGCCGAGGTCGCCCGGGTCGTCGCGGGCCAGCCGTACGCCGACCTCGGTGACTTCTGGACGCGGGCCCGGGTGAGTCGCCCGGTCGTCGAGCGGCTCGTCCTCGCAGGGGCGTTCGACTCCCTGCACGGGATGGGGGACGGTGGGCTCGGCCGGCGTGGTCGGGTCACCCGCCGCGACCTGCTGCTGCACGTCGCCGAGCTCGAGCGGTGGGACCGCGGTTCCGGGGGGCCCGTGAGGCGCAGCCGACGCCTCCCGGTGCCGAGCATCGCCCCGCCGCGCGAGGACGGCGCGGCTGCGCTGGCCGGGCTCCCGCTCGACGTCCGGGAACAGGCCGCTGCCCAGTCGCAGGCGGCGCGCGAGGTCGTCCCGGCGGGTGCCCAACCGACCCAGCTCACCCTCGACCTCGGTGACCGGCCCCGGCTGGTCCCCGGAGCCGGGCTGCCCGAGCTGACCGGCCCCGAGAAGGTGCGTGCCGAGCTCGACGTGCTCGGGCTCGACGTGTCCGCCCACGTCGTGCAGTTCTACGACCCGCTGCTGCGGGCGCTTCGGGTCACCCGCAGCGTCGACCTGCTCGCCACCCGCAGCCGCAGCCGGGTGTGGGTGGCCGGGGTCAAGGTCGCCACCCAGACCCCGCCGGTGCGCTCGGGGCGACGGGTGGTCTTCCTCACCCTCGACGACTCCACCGGGCCAGCCGACTGCACCTTCTTCGAGGACGTCCAGGGCCCCTACGCCGACGTCGTCTTCCACTCGTGGCTGCTCCTCGTGCGCGGGGTGCTGCGACGCACCGGGGATCGCGGTGTCTCCATCCGCGCCACCGGGGCCTGGGAGCTCGCCGGCCTCTGGGACGCCTGGCAGCTCGGTGGCCTCGAGCGGGTGCAGGCCGTCGTCGCGGCGGGGGAGGCGGATGCCGTGGCACGCGCCGAGGCCGCCCGGCTCGCCGCGATCGAGCAGGACGCCCGCACCGGGCGGCGCGTCCTCGTGCACGCCTCGGGCTTTCGCCAGTCGCCCTACGCCGACACCCGCCCACCGGGGCTGGACCCGCGCTCGGGGCGGGGCGCACCGGTCGACGCGCTGCCCCCGCGCAAGCTGTGGCACGCCAGCCCCGGCAGTTCCGGACACTAGGGTGGGACGCCAGACACCGACCCTGCGGTACCGACCTGAGCGAGGAGACCAGCCGTGGCTGACGAGCGGGCCCGATCCCGTCGGGCAGGAGGCTCTCCCGGGCTGCGCACGGCTGCCGTCCACGGCGCCCTCGACGCCTTCGCTGCCCGGCGCAGCGCCGAGCTCGGGCGCCCCCTGCGCGTGCTCGACCTCGGCGGCGGCACCGGTGGCACCGCCGTGCCCCTCGCCGTCGCCGGGCACGACGTCACCGTCGTCGACCCCAGCCCCGACGCCCTCGCCTCGCTGCGCCGCCGCGCCGCCGAGACCGACACCTCGCGGCGGATCCACCCCGTGCAGGGCGACACCGACACCCTCGGCGAGCTCGCCGCGGGCGGTGAGCCGGCGGCATACGACCTCGTCTGCCTCCACGGCACCCTCGAGGTCGTCGACGACCCGGATGCCGCCATGGCGGGCATCGCGACCGTGCTCGCACCCGGAGGCACCCTCTCCCTCGTCGTCGCCCAGCGGCTGCCTGCCGCACTGGCCCGGGCCCTCGCGGGGCAGTTCGCGCGGGCGCAGGCCATCCTCGAGCGGCCTGACGGGCGCTGGGGTGACGACGACCCGGCACCACGCCGGTTCGACGAGAACGTCGTCCTCGACCTGCTGCGCACCCACGGGTTCACCACGGTCGACAGTCACGGGGTGCGCATCTTCAGCGACCTCGTCCCTTCCGCGCTGGTCGACTCCGAGGCCGACCGGGCTGCGCTGCTCGAGCTCGAGGAGGTCGCGAGCCGCCACCTCGGCCACCCGCTGCTGGGTGACCTCGGCAGCGTCCGGCACGTCCTCGCCACCCGGGGCTGACGCCACCGGAGGCCACCGATGAGCCGACGCCAGTACGCCCTCCCACACCGGGACGCCAGCGAGCCGCCCGACGACACGGGGTGCACCGTCCTGCACGTCGACATGGACGCCTTCTACGCGGCGGCGACCCTGCTCTCCCACCCCGAGCTCGTCGGCACCCCGGTCATCATCGGCGGGGGCAACCGAGGGGTGGTGCTCTCGGCCACCTACGAGGCGCGCCGGTTCGGGGTGACCTCGGCGATGCCGATGTCGCGGGCGCGACGGGTCTGCCCCCAAGCGGTCGTCCTGCCCCCCGACCACGCCCGCTACAGCGCGATCTCCGCAGCCGTCATGGAGACCTTCCGTTCGGTGACGCCGGTCGTCGAGCCGCTCTCGCTCGACGAGGCCTTCCTCGACGTCTCGGGGGCGGTTCGGGCCATGGGCAGCCCGGCGACCATCGGTCAGCACGTCCGCGACACCGTGCACGACGAGCAGGGCATCACCTGCTCGGTCGGTGTGGCCTCGACGAAGTTCGTCGCGAAGATCGCCTCCGGACTGGCCAAGCCCGACGGGATGGTCGTCGTGCCGCGCGACGAGGTCGTGCCGTTCGTCCAGCAGCTGCCGGTCGGTGCCCTGTGGGGTGTGGGGGAGCGCACCGAGGACGCGTTGCTGCGCCTGGGCCTGCGCACCGTCGCCGACATCGCCCACACCCCGCTCGCAACGCTCGTGCGCGGCCTCGGCGAGGCCACCGGACGCCACCTGCACGACCTGTCCTGGGGGCGCGACCCGCGATCGGTCGAGCACGTGCAGCGGGAGAAGAGCATCGGCAGCGACCAGACCTTCGAGCACGACATCGACGACTCCGCCGAGATCCACCGGCGCCTGCTGGCCCTCAGCGAGCGCACCGCGTCCCGGATGCGGGCTGCCGGGTTGACCGGTCGAACCCTCACCCTGCGGGTGAGGTTCAGTGATTTTACGACGATCACCCGGTCGAAGACGCTGCGTGAACCGACGGACAGCGGGCGGGCCATCCACGAAGGGGCGGTGGCGCTGTTCGACGCCCTGGGGCTCCAGCGGGCCCGGATCAGGCTCGTCGGAGTGCGCATGGAGAAGCTCATGGAGGCCTCGGCGTCACCCATCCAGGGGGTGATCGGGGAGCCCGAGCACGGCTGGCGGGATGCCGATCGGGCGGTTGACCGGGCCCGCTCGCGGTTCGGGTCGGGCTCGGTTCGACCGGCCAGTCTCATCGAACGTGATACACCGACTTCCGCGGGGAGACATCGGGACCTATCCTGAGGGCTCAAGGGACAACAGGGCGTCCACCGGATGCCCGGGCCGACCACGGGAGGATCCGTGCCCCTCTCAGACCACGAGCAGAAGATGCTCGAACAGATGGAACAAGCCCTCGCTGCCGAGGACCCCAAGTTCGCCTCGCAGATGCAGGGAAGTTCCTTGGCGTCCATGCAGCGGCGACGCTGGCTGATCGGCGCCGTCGGCATCGTGCTCGGGTTGGCCCTGGTCCTCGTCGGCGTCAACACCACCATGTGGGTGGGTGCCATCGGGTTCGCCGTCATGGTGACCGCGGCGGTCTTCGCCGCCACGCCCCCGCGTCGGGCCGCACTGGGTGTCGTCCGCGGTGACGGCAGCACGGCACCGCACTCGTCAGGGGGCCGCAAGAAGGGTCAGAAGTCGTTCATGGACCGGCTCGATGACCGCTGGGAGAAGCGCCAGAACAACTGGTGAGGCTGCGACCCAGGTCCGTGACGGGCCCGCTGCGTCGCACGCTGTGTCGAGTGCGATGCGACGCAGGGTCGAGTGCGATGCGACGACTCAGGTCGCGACGAGCCCACCGACGAACAGGGCTGCGATCGTGAGCCCCGCGGCGAGTTCGATCCCCATGCTGTGCAGCACCGCGACGAGGGCGTGCTTGGTCCGCTCCCAGGCCAGCGCGGTGTCCTTGCTGCGCAGGTACTCGACGACGAAGATCGCCAGCACGAAGCCGATGATCGCGCCGACGACCGGCACCACGAAGAAGCCGACGATGCCGACCATGACGGCGATGACCAGGGTGGAGTTGCTCACACCCCGATCACGCATCCGCTTGCCGGGCAACGTGTACTGAAGCACCCACCCGATCACGGCGACGAGCAGGCTCGCGGCGAAGATCAGCCAAGCGGTCGTGCCACCCTCGAGGGCGGCCCACAACAGGACCCCGCCGAGGATGAGCAGCAGCCCCGGCAGCACGGGCACGACGATGCCGAGCAGTCCCACGATGATGAGCAGCGGTGGGATGACCAGACCGATCTCGTCGACGAGTCCGTCCATGTCAGAGAGAGCTGCCGCCCATCGGGCTCGGCTCCATCAGGCGGTCGCTCTCGTCGTGGATGTCGGCGAGGCCGGCCAGGGCCGGGATGTGCTCGCGGCCGTGGTGGGCACAGAAGAGCAGTTCACCCCCGGCGTGGAGGGTCGCTCGGACGTATGCCTGGGCGCTGCAGCGGTCGCAGCGGTCCGCAGCGTTCAGGGTCGGTGCCAGTGCGGCGTTCACGTCGGCTCCTCAGCTCGCTCGGGTCTGCGTGGTTGCCGTCCGGGGTGGTCGGCGTGCGTTGCAACAGTCAAGCACGTCGGATGCTTCCCGCTGTGCAGGGTGCGGCCGTGTGGCCCCGGTCATGTCCGGATCGTGATCTGCAGCGTGCCGGGCCAGACCCCTTCCCGACGCGCCCCGTGACGGGGAGCGCGACCGGTGCCACGGCATCCGACGCCACCTCGCGGTGCGCCTGAACGAGCCTGTCGCAGGCGGCGACTACCCTGCATTTCGTGTCCCCCACTGCTGCCAAGAAGGCCGCGACGAGCAAGTCAGCGTCCGAGTACACCGCCCACCACCTCCAGGTCCTCGAGGGTCTCGAGGCGGTGCGCAAGCGTCCAGGCATGTACATCGGCTCCACCGACTCGCGCGGGCTCATGCACTGCCTGTGGGAGATCATCGACAACGCCGTCGACGAGGCCCTGGGTGGCCACTGTGACCGCGTGGAGGTCACCCTGCACGGCGACGGCTCGGTCGAGGTGCGTGACAACGGCCGTGGCGTGCCCGTGGACATCGAGCCGCGCACCGGGCTCACCGGCGTCGAGCTGGTCTACACGCGCCTGCACGCCGGCGGCAAGTTCGGCGGCGGCTCGTACACGGCATCCGGTGGTCTGCACGGGGTCGGCGCGTCGGTCGTCAACGCGTTGTCCTCCCGCCTGGACGTCGAGGTCGACCGCGGGGGCAAGACCTATGCGATGAGCTTCCGACGGGGGGAGCCCGGGGTGTTCTCCGACGTCGCCGGCGCGAAGGGCGCCAAGGACCCGTCCCACGAGTTCACGCCCTACGTCGACATCAGCGAGCTCGAGGTCATCGGTAGGACCCGCCGTGGGGTGTCCGGAACGCGGGTGCGGTACTGGGCCGACAGCCAGATCTTCCTCAAGGACGCGACGTTCGACCTCGAAGGGCTGCTCGCCCGCGCCCGTCAGACCTCCTTCCTCGTCCCCGGGCTGACGATCGTCATCAGCGACCAGCGCGGCGACGAGGTGCGTGAGGAGGTCTTCGTCCACGACGGCGGCATCTCCGAGTTCTGCGAGTACCTCGCTCCCGACCCGGCCGTCACCGACGTGTGGCGGTTGCACGGCAGTGGCACCTTCACCGAGACCGTGCCGGTCCTCGATGCCAACGGGCACATGAGCCCCACGGAGGTCGAGCGTGAGTGCGGCGTCGACGTTGCGGTGCGGTGGGGTACCGGGTACGACACCAAGGTCTCCTCGTTCGTGAACATCATCGCCACCCCCAAGGGTGGCACCCACCTGGCCGGATTCGAGCAGGCCCTGCTGAAGGTGCTGCGCAAGCAGCTCGAGGCCAATGCCCGGCGCCTGAAGGTCGGCAACGACAAGCTCGAGAAGGACGACGCGCTCGCCGGGCTGACCGCGGTGGTCACCGTCCGCCTGGCCGAGCCGCAGTTCGAGGGCCAGACCAAGGAGGTCCTCGGCACCAACGCCGTGCGCGCCATCGTCGCCCGGGTCGTCGAGAAGGAGCTCACCGAGCGGCTCCTGTCGACCAGGCGCGGCGAGAAGCAGCAGGCTGCCCTGCTGCTCGAGAAGGTCACCGCCGAGATGAAGTCGCGGATCAGCGCGCGGCTGCACAAGGAGACCCAGCGCCGCAAGACCGCCCTGGAGTCCTCGACCCTGCCCGCCAAGCTCGTCGACTGCCGCAGCACCGACGTCGAGCGCACCGAGCTGTTCATCGTCGAGGGCGACAGCGCTCTCGGCACGGCCAAGCTGGCGCGCAACAGCGACCACCAGGCGCTGCTGCCGATCCGGGGCAAGATCCTCAACGTCCAGAAGGCGTCGGTCACCGACATGCTCGGCAACGCCGAGTGCGCGGCGATCATCCAGGTCATCGGCGCCGGGTCTGGCCGCACCTTCGATCTCGAGTCGGCCCGCTACGGCAAGGTCATCATCATGACCGACGCCGACGTCGACGGCGCCCACATCCGCACCCTGCTGCTCACCCTGTTCTTCCGCTACATGCGCCCCCTCGTCGAGGCCGGTCGGGTGTACGCCGCCGTGCCTCCGCTGCACCGCCTCGAGGTGATCAACCCCGGGTCCAAGGCCAACGAGGTGATCTACACCTACTCCGAGGCCGAGATGCGCCGCACCCTGGCCGGGCTGAACCGTCGGGGCAAGAAGATCAAGCCCATCCAGCGCTACAAGGGCCTGGGCGAGATGGATGCCGACCAGCTCGCGGAGACGACGATGGACCCGGCCCACCGCACGCTGCGCAAGGTGACGGCCGAGCACCTGGAGTCGGCGACCAAGGTCTTCGAACTGCTCATGGGCGGCGAGGTCGGGCCCCGCAAGGACTTCATCATCGAGTCCGCCCACGCGTTGGACCGCGAGCGGATCGACGCGTGAGCCTGGCTGCCGGCCAGGACGAACTGCGGATCGACCACCCCCTCGCCGCCCTCTGGCGGCGGTACCGCGCCTATCGGGTGCGCTTCATCGCGGCGGTCATCGCCTCGGTGGTCAACAAGGTCGCCGACGTCGTGCCCGAACTGCTCATCGGTGCGGCTGTCGACGTCGTCATCCGTGGGCAGAACTCGTGGGCGGCCGACGTGCTCGGGGTCGAGTCCCGGCACGCCCAGCTGGCGTGGCTCGCGGCGATCAACGTCGTCGTCTGGATGATCGAGTCCGGCTCGGAGTACGTCGCTGCCGTGCTCTGGCGGGGCCTGGCCCAGGGAGTGCAGCACGACCTGCGGGTGGAGGCCTACGACCACGCGCAGCACCTCGACCTCACGTGGCACGAGTCCAGGGCGGCCGGCGCGACGGTCGCGACCCTCAACGACGACGTCAACCAGCTCGAGCGCCTGCTCGACGTCGGGTTGCCCTCGATCCTGCAGACCACGCTCAACGTCATCCTCGTCGGTGCGGTCTTCGCGGCGTCGTCGCTGACCCTGCTCATCGTGGCCTTCCTGCCGATCCCGCTCATCGTGCTCGGCTCGCTCGTGTTCCAGCGCCGCCTCGAGCCGCTGTACGCCCGGGTGCGGCAGGCGGTGGCCGACCTCTCCGGGGCCCTGAGCGCAAACCTCGCCGGGGTCTCCACGATCAAGGCCTTCACTGCCGAGGACCGCGAACGTGGGCGGATCGAGGGCTACTCGAGCGCCTACCGCGAGGCCAACGTGCGGGCGATCCGCTCCTCGGCGGCCTTCGTCCCGCTGGTTCGCATGGCGATCCTCGCGGGGTTCACCTGCACGCTGCTCATCGGCGGCTGGTCCGTGCTCGACGGCGAGCTCGAGGTGGGGCTGTACACCGTGCTCGTCTTCATGACCCAGCGCCTGCTGTGGCCGCTCACCGACATCGCCGAGGTCCTCGACCTCTACCAGCGGGGGAGGGCGTCGACGGCGCGCATCCTCGAGCTGCTCGCGGTCCCGATCACCGTTCACGCCGGCACCCGAGCGGTGCCGCGGCCGGTGCGTGGCGGACTCGAGCTGAGGGGAGTGCGCGCCGGGTACGGCGACGGGCCCGATGTGCTGCACGGCGTCGACCTCGTGATCCCCGCGGGTCAGACCCACGCGATCGTCGGTGCGACCGGCTCTGGCAAGTCCACGCTGCTGCGCCTGCTCCTGCGCTTCGACGACCCCCGCTCGGGAGAGGTGCTGCTCGACGGCATCGACGTGCGCGACCTGGACTGGGACTCCCTGCGCGGCTCGATGGGTTACGTCGCCCAGGACGTCTACATGTTCGCTGGCACGATCGCCGAGAACATCGCCTACGGTCGGCCCGATGCCTCGCACGAGCAGATCATCGGTGCCGCCCGTGACGCTGCGGCGATGGAGTTCATCGACGCTCTTCCCGACGGTCTCGACACGTGGGTCGGGGAGCGGGGGGTGACCCTCTCGGGAGGTCAGCGCCAGCGTCTCGCCCTGACTCGGGCGCTGTTGCGTGACCCGGCGGTCGTCGTGCTCGACGAGGCGACGAGCGCGGTGGACAACGAGACCGAGGCAGCCATCCAGCGTGCGCTCGGCGTGGCCGCCGCTGAGCGCACGACGGTGGTGGTGGCCCATCGGCTCTCCACGGTCAGGCACGCCGATCGCATCTGGGTGCTCGACCAGGGCGTCGTGCGTGAAGCCGGCACCCACGACGAGCTCGTGGCGAGCGATGGCGCCTATGCCGCGCTGTGGCGCGTGCAGACCGGTGATGCTGCAGATTGATCTGCACCAAGAGCACCACCACGGATGCCGCGGGGCCACTGTTGTCCTCGAGGGTGCCGCCCGGCATCCACCGCGGGGTTGGGAGGGCGACATGGGTGCGACGGTGGACACGGAAGCAGCCGCGAACGACGGCGGGGATGCCGTGGCGGGGGAGGAGCGGACCGAGCTCAAGCGGGCGATCGGGCCGAAGTTGTTGCTGCTGTTCATCGTCGGAGACATCCTCGGCACCGGTGTCTACTCACTGACCGGGCGGGTGGCGAGCGAGGTCGGTGGCGCCGCGTGGGCTCCGTTCATCGTTGCGTTCGCGGTGGCCCTGGTCACGGCGTTCAGCTACCTCGAGCTCGTCACGAAGTACCCGAAGGCGGCCGGTGCGGCCCTGTACACGCACAAGGCGTTCGGCATCCACTTCCTCACCTTCCTCGTGGCCTTCACCGTCATGTGCTCCGGAGTCACCTCGGCGTCCACCGCCGCCAACGCGTTCGCCGCCAACCTCGCCGACGGTTCGGTCTCGACGGTGAGAACAGCACCCTCGTGCTCGGCATCGCCCTGGCGTTCATGCTCCTCGTCGCTGCGGTAGACTTCCGGGGCGTCAGCGAGAGCGTCAAGGCCAATGTCGTCCTCACGGCGGTCGAGCTCTCCGGCCTGCTGCTCGTCATCCTCGTCGGCATCTACGCCGCGACCGGTGGCAAGGCCGACTTCTCCCGGGTCACCGTCTTCGACACGGCGGGCGACAAGAGCGTCTTCCTCGCGATCACCGCCGCCACGTCCTTGGCGTTCTTCGCCATGGTGGGCTTCGAGGACGCCGTGAACATGGCCGAGGAGACCCACGACCCGGTGCGCAACTTCCCGAAGATGATGCTGACCGGGCTCGGGATCACGGAGCTGATCTATGTGCTCGTCGCCATCTTCTCGGTGGCCCTGGTTCCGGTCGGCGAGCTGGGGGAGGGCGACACCCCGCTGACCAAGGTCATCTCCGCGGGCCTACCCGACTTCCCTGCTGACAGCGTCTTTCCGTTCATCGCGATGTTCGCGGTGGCCAACTCGGCGCTGATCAACATGCTCATGGCCAGTCGGCTCATCTACGGCATGGCCCGTCAGGACGTTCTGCCGCCGGTGCTCGGGTGGGTGCACCGCGGGCGGCAGACCCCGTGGGTCGCCATCGTCTTCACGACTGTCATCGCGTTCGGGCTCATCACCTTCGTGAGCACGAGCGACAGTGACGTCGTCCCGGCGCTCGGTGGCACGACGGCCCTGTTGCTCCTCGCGGTGTTCACCGTCGTCAACATCGCGGTTCTGGTCCTGCGGCGCGACCCGATCAACCGCAAGCACTTCGTGACGCCGACCGTGCTGCCGGTCATCGGTGCGCTGGCGTGCTTCTTCTTCACCCTGCCGGTCACCGGGCGCGACCCGATCCAGTACACGATCGCGGCGTGGCTGCTCGGCATCGGCGTGGTGCTGTGGGCGTTGACCTGGGCTGCCAACCGGGCGTTCTTCGGCAAGAAGACCTACCTGCGCGACCCCGAGGACCTGGCGCCCGACGACGCGCCGAAGAACTGACGCAGGACGGTCAGGAAAGCGGGCCGGTCGACTCGCGCACGATGAGCTCGGTCGGCAGCACGACCTCGTCGGTCGGCTCGTCATCATCGAGCAGGGCGCGCAGGAGCAGTTCTGCGGCGGCCCGGCCTTGGGCAGCGACGTCCTGGCGCACCGTGGTCAGACCCAGGACCTCGGAGAGGAGGTAGTCGTCGATGCCGATGACGGACAGGTCGCCGGGCACGGAAAACCCGAGGCGGCGGGCGCTCTCGCGCACCCCGATGGCCATCTCGTCGGATGCCGCGACGATGGCGGTTGGTCGGTCGTCACCACGCAGCAGGTCCCGGCTGTCCTGAGCCGCGGCCTCGGCGGTCCAGTCCGAGTTCAGGATCCAGGCCGGCTCGCAGGTCAGGCCGAACTCGACGACGCTGGCCTTGAATGCCTCGAGGCGGTCCTGCGGGGTCTGGATGTGGGCGACGTTGTCGGGGACGGAGCCGATGTAGCCGACCTTGGTGTGGCCAAGGCCGGCCAGGTGCTGCACCGCGGTACGCAGGGCGAGCCGGTCATCGATGCGCACGCACGCCCGACCCGGCACGGGTGAGCCGATCGCCACCAGGGGCAGCTCGAGCCGGTCGACGAGCTCGACCTCTTCGGCCGTCATCGGCACGTTGAGCGTGATGATGCCGTCAACCCGCTTCCAGAGCATGTTCTGGGTCAGGGTGAGGCGCTGGTCGTACGTGTCGTCCTCGAGGCCGAAGAGAATGACGTGGTGGCCCTGCGCGCGCAGGGACTTCTCGATGGCGCTCACGAGGGTCGCGAAGAACCACCGGGTGAGGAACGGCGCGACGACGGCCACGACCCTGGTGCGCCCGGAGGCGAGGGACGTGGCCGTCGGTGACGCGACGTAGTGCAGGTCCTCGGCGACGCGAAGGACCTTCTCCCGGGTCTGCGGTGAGACCCGGTCAAGACCCCGAAGTGCGCGGGAGACCGTGGCGACCGACACCCCGGCCACCCGCGCCACATCGGTGATGGTGCTGATGCTCCTCGTTCCTTTCCCAACGCGCAGACCTGATGGGCATCAGCCCTTCAGGCCACCTGCGAGCAGGCCGCGCACGAAGTACCTCTGGAGGGCCAGGAACACTGCGACCGGGACGATCATCGAGATGAACGCACCAGCCGAGAGCAGGTACCAGGCACTTCCGCGGGAACCGGACAGCTCGGCGACGCGCACGGTGATCGGCGCGACGTCAGGAGTACCTCCGAGGAACACGAGCGAGACGAGCAGGTCGTTCCAGACCCACAGGAACTGGAAGATGCCGAAGGCTGCGAGCGCCGGGGTGAGCAGGGGCAGGAGGATCTTGAAGAAGATCGTCACGTGACCTGCACCGTCGACGCGGGCTGCCTCCATGAGCTCGGCGGGGAGCTCCCTCATGAAGTTGTGGATGAGGAAGATCGCCAGTGGGAGCGCGAAGATCGTGTGCGACAACCACACGCTCCAGTACGACGCACCGAAGCCCAGCTTGTTGACGTAGATGTCGAGCAGCGGGATGAGCGCGACCTGCAGCGGGACGATCTGCAGGGCGAACACCGCGACGAACAACGCGTCGCGACCCGGGAACGGCATCCACGCGAACGCGTAGGCAGCCAGGGAGGCCAGGAACAGGGGCAGGGCCACCGCCGGGATGGTGATGACGATGGTGTTGATGAAGTACTGCCCGAGGCCCGCCGATGATCCGGGAGCAAGTGCCTGGCGGTAGTTCTCCAGGGTGAAGGCCCCCGGGTCACCGAACGCCGTCCACCAGCCGCTACGGTTGATGGCGCGCTGGTCGCGGAAGGAGGTGACGAGCAGACCGATCGTCGGGATCGTCCACAGGACGGCGATGACGATCGCTGCGACGGACGCCCACGGCGAGGAGATGGCGCGGGCAGCGTCACCCGCGGCGGTCTTCTTCTTGCGGCGGGGCTTGGCCGTCTGCTCCATCTCTGGAGAGATCTTCTCGGGCACGGCCACCGGTTCGAGGGTGCTCATGGCTCAGGCCTCCTTTCGCATCTGGATGATGTTGTACGTCACGATCGGGATGACGAGAATGAACAGCAGCACCGCGAGGGCCGCGCCGAGTCCCGGAGCGTTGAAGCGGAAGCTCTGGCTGTAGAACTCGTTGGCGACGACCGAGGTGTCGAACTGCCCACCGGTCATGGTGCGCACGATGTCGAACACCTTGAGCGTCCCGATGCCGATCGTCGTCACGACGACGACGAGGGCGGCCCGGATGCTCGGCAGCGTGATGTAGCGGAACATCTTGAACGCCTGGACGCCATCGAGCTTGGCGGCCTCGATGATCTCGTCGGGGATGGCCTTGATGGCGGCGGAGAGGACCGTCATCGCGAACCCGGCCTGGATCCAGACCATGACGATGATCAACATGAAGGTGTTGAGCGGCGCGTTGATGAGGAACTGCTGGGTCTCGAACCCGAGCAGCTTCAGGATCGCGTTGAGCAGGCCGATCTGCGGGCGGGACGTCTGCTTGTACTGGTAGACGAACTTCCAGATGATGCCGGCGCCGACCATCGAGATCGCCATCGGCAGGAAGATCAGGGCCTTGGCGAAGGCCTCGCCGCGCGCGCGGTCGATGAGGATCGCGTAGATCAGCCCGATGCTGGTCGCGAGGATCGGGACGAGGATGACCCACAGGGCCGTGTTGCGCAGCACGAGCAGCAGCTCGGGCTGGGTGAACATCGCCGAGTAGTTGCTGAGGGTGAGTCCACCCTCACCGGAGCGCCCGCGCAGCGACTGGTTGATCGTGAGGATCGCGGGGTACATCAGGCCGATCGCGAGCAGGACCACGGCTGGGCCGACGAACAGGGCGCCCTGGACCCGCTCGCCGTTCTTGCCCTTGAACAGGGAGGCGAGGAAGAGCACGAGGCCGAACACGAGCGCGAAGAAGAAGATCGCGAAGAACATCAGGAAGAACTTGCCGGGCACGCTTTGTGCCCGCAGGAACGGCTCGGGAATCGCGGCGGGAACTACGCCGATGACCGTCGATACCACTGGACATCACCTCCGAGAGGATTACGTCAGGACAGGGGAAACCAAGAGAGCAGGGGTGGGGTGGGGGAGTCCCACCCCACCCCTGCTCGTTGACCTGGGGTGAATCAGGTCAGGGTTGTCACTTCGGCCAGGACTGCTCGATGAAGTCGAGCGTTGCCTTGTCGTCCTTGCCGATGATCCAGTCGGTCATGCCCTTCCAGAACGTACCCGTACCCACGGCACCCGGCATGAGGTCGGAACCGTCGAAGCGGAAGGTGGCTGCACTGTCGGTGAGCGCCTCGGCAGAGAGCTTGTCGACGGGGTTCTTCAGCAGCGAGGGGTCGGCGTTCTTGTTGGCCGTCACGCAACCACCCGAACCACAGGTCTTGGCGCGCTCGTCAGCCCACTCGACCGAGGAGAGGTAGGTCTGGAAGGCCTTGACCTCGGGACGGTCGGCGAAGGCCGCGGTGAACTCGCCACCACCGAGGACCGGCTTGGTGGAGGAGTCGACGGAGGGCAGGTAGAACGCCCAGACCTCACCCTCGGGACCGACCTCGGTGCCCTCGGGCCAGTTGGCCGCGTAGAACGACGCCTGACGGTGCATGTAGCAGGTGCCGTCGAGGATCGGCTGACCGGCGTCCTGGAAGGACGTCGAGGCGATCGTCTTGACGTCGCCGAAGCCACCATTGACGAACTTGTCGTTCTTGAGGATCTTGCCGACCTCGGCGAGCGCCGTGGCGACGGCCGGGTCGTTGAACGGGATCTCGTGGTTGACCCACTTGTCGTAGGTCTCGGCGCCGGCGGTGCGGAGCATGACGTCCTCGACCCAGTCGGTGGCCGGCCAGCCGGTGGCGTCACCGGACTCGATGCCTGCACACCAGGGCTTGACGTCGCCACCCTCGGCGGCCATCTTCTCGGACAGGGCGAGCAGGTCGGCCCACGTGGTGGGGACCTCGTAGCCCTTGTCGGCGAAGGCCGACGGCGAGTACCAGACGAAGGACTTCACGTTCGCACCGAGCGGCGCGGCGTAGAAGGTGCCGTCGACGGTGCCGTAGTTCTTCCAGTCCGGCATGTTCTTGTCGACGTTGGCGATGACCTCCGGCGGGGCGGCCTTGACGGCGCCCGTCTGGACGAGGGTGTTGAGCAGACCCGGCTGGGGCAGGTAGGCGATGTCGGGGGCGTTGCCACCCTTGACACGCACCGGCAGCTGGGCCTCGAACTCCTTGGAGCCTTCGTACTTGATCTCGACGCCCGTGCAGTCCACGAAGGGCTGGTAGGACGCGATGTGCGGTGCGTCCTCGGGAGCGGTGATCGAGGTGTAGACGGTGACCGTCTTGCCCTTGAGGTCGCCGAACGCCGTGTAGGGCGCGCAGTCGATGCTGCTGGTGCTGCCGCTTTCGGCGGTGTCGCCACCGTCGTCGCTGCTGCTTCCGCAGGCCGTCGCGGTGAGTGCCACCGCGAGGACTCCGGACAACGCCGCGATGCGACGCTTGGTGTAGAGGGCCATGTGCCCGCCTCCATTTCACTGGTCGCGCCGAGACGCTGTGGCCTCGGCGATGAGGGAACCGGGACCAAGGTAAAAGCGTTTACACATGCTTCGCAACGTCTCCACGCATCGAGGCGGTAACGATTGCGTAACACGGCGGCAACGCTGAGGTGGCGGACGGTTCGAACCGCCGGCGAGAGAGCGCGATCTCCGCCTGAGGGCGGGGGACCTCAGCGCACCGGTGAGCCGATCCCGCCGATGACGGCCGGATAGGCCGTGCCGGAGCCGTCTCGCCTGCCGGACGCCTCCGGAAGCTCGAGCGCCACGCCGGCCGCACCGCTGGCCCGTGCCGGTCGGGCACCGACCCACGCCAGGATCAGCGCATCCTCACCGCGCAGGAAGCGGTGTGCTCGAACCCCGCCCGTCCCACGACCCTTCGGTGGGTACTCCGCGTACGGGGTCACCTTGATGGCACCGGGCTGCGTGCCCGGCAGCGCGTCGGAGGCACCCGAGGAGGTGACGACGACGGCATCCGCCGTCGGGTCCACTGCACCGAAGAACACGACGGAGGCGCCGGGGTTGAGGCGGATGCCGGCCATCCCACCGGCCGCTCGGCCCTGGGGCCGCACCGACGACGCCGAGAAGCGCAGCAGCTGCGCGTCGCTCGTGACGAAGACGAGATCCTCCTCGCCGTCGCGCAGGGCGGCCGCACCGACGACCCGGTCACCGTCCCTGAGCGCGATGACCTCCCAGTTCGCCCGAGCGGGGTGGTCCGGGGTGACGCGCTTGACGACACCGTGGGCGGTGCCGAGCGCGATCCCCGGCCCCTCGGCATCCAACCCGACGATGGTCAGCGGTTCCTCCCCGGCGGGCAGGTCGGCGAAGACCGCGAGCGGAGCACCGCCGGACAGGCTGGGCGCGCCCCCGAGCGGGGGCAGCGTCGGCAGCTCGAGGGCCGACATCCGCAGCATCCGCCCTGCCGAGGTGACGAGGCCGAACTCGCCGCGGGCCGTGGTGCGCACGGCACCGATGATGGCGTCGTGCTTGGCGCGGCCACCGTCAGCGGGCACCGGGTCGGCCGAGGACGTGCGCGCCAGCAGGCCGGTGGACGACAACAGCACCCAGCACGGGTCGTCGGCCACCTCGAGCGGCGCCCCCACCGATGCGGGCACCCCCGCCGACTCCAGCAGCACGGTCCGTCGTGGGGTGCCGTGGGCCTTGGCGACGTCGGCGAGCTCGCCGGAGACGGTGCGGTGCAGCAGCTTCTCGTCGGCGAGGATCGCCTCGAGCTCCTCGATCTGGCGGCGCAGCTCGTCGCGCTCGCTCTCGAGCTCGATGAGGGAGAACTTCGTCAGCCGGCGCAGCTGGAGCTCGAGGATGTACTCGGCCTGGGCTTCCGAGAGGTCGAAGACGGACATCAACCGTGCCTTGGCGGTCGCCGCGTCGTCGGAGGTGCGGATCAGCTGGATCACCTCGTCGATGTCGACGATGGCGATGAGCAGGCCCTCGACGAGGTGCAGTCGGTCCTGGCGCTTGCGCAGCCGGAACTCGGTGCGGCGGCGCACGACCTGGATCCGGAAGTCGACGTAGGTGCGCAGCAGCTCCTTCAGGCCCAGGGTGCGGGGCTGGCCGTCGACGAGGGCGACGTTGTTGATCCCGAACGAGTCCTCCATCGGGGTCAGCTTGTACAGCTGCTCGAGCACGGCGTCGGGGTTGAAGCCGTTCTTGACCTCGAAGACCAGCCGCAGCCCGTTCTTGCGGTCGGTGAGGTCCTTGACGTCCGAGATGCCCTGCAGCTTCTTGGCCTGCACCAGGGTCTTGACCCGCTCGATGACCTTCTCGGGGCCGACGAGGTAGGGCAGCTCGGTGACGACGATGCCCATCCGCCGCGGGGTGAGCTTCTCCACGCGCGCGGCGGCCCGGGTGCGGAACGAGCCCCGCCCGGTGAGGTAGGCGTCGCGGATGCCGTCGAGCCCCACGATCCGCCCGCCGCCGGGAAGGTCGGGCCCGGGGACGAACTTCATCAGGTCGTCCAGGGAACAGTCCGGGTGGGCGATGAGGTGGCGGGCGGCACCGATGACCTCGACGAGGTTGTGCGGGGCCATGTTCGTGGCCATACCGACGGCGATCCCGGACGCGCCGTTGACGAGCAGGTTGGGGTAGGCAGCGGGCATGACGCCGGGCTGCAGGAGCGAGTCGTCGTAGTTGGGGACGTAGTCGACGGTGTCCTCGTCGAGCCCGGACACCATGAGCAGTGCTGCCGGGGCCAGCCGGGCCTCGGTGTACCGCGAGGCGGCCGGGCCGTCGTCGAGGGAGCCGAAGTTGCCGTGGCCGTCGACGAGCGGCAGGCGCATCGTGAACGGCTGCGCCATGCGCACCAGGGCGTCGTAGATCGCCTGGTCGCCGTGCGGGTGGTACTTGCCCATGACCTCGCCGACGACCCGGCTGGACTTCACGTGGGGCCGGTCCGGGCGCAGGCCCAGCTCGCTCATCCCGAACAGGATGCGGCGTTGCACGGGCTTGAGCCCGTCGCGCGCGTCGGGCAGGGCGCGCGAGTAGATGACGCTGTAGGAGTACTCGAGGAACGCACTGCGCATCTCGTCCTCGACGTCGATGTCGACGACCCGCTCGGCGCCCTCCTGCGGGGCGTCCCCGGGCGGTGGGGTGGTGGTGCGCTTGGCCATGGGGTCGGGCTCTGCTCTGAGTGAGGGGTCGGACCGCGGATGCCGCGGCAGGGGACCCCGTCATCCTCACCCATCGGTCAGCGGCCGTTCACGCCGACGCGCCGGACCACCCGCCGAACCGTCCCGCGTGCAGCACGTCCTCCAGGGGGCGACGTGGCCTCGTGCGCGGTGACCCGCCGGTGTGCGCGGCCCGAGCGGCCGGGGTGCCCAGGGCGATGACCCCGACCAGGCGCCGGTCCTCGGGGATGCCGTGCGCCTCACGAACCGCGTCGTGACGCTGCGCCGGGACGCCGAAGAACAAGGCCCCCAACCCGGCATCCTCGGCGCCCAGGAGCATGATCATCGCCGCCATGGCGGTGTCGGTGTCCCAGTAGGGGATCGGCCAGCGATCGGGGGAGCGGTCGACCCAGCCCTTGTCGGCCTCCGCGTACCGGTCGAGGTAGGCGCCGGGATCGGACAGGCACAGCACGAGGGCTGGGGCGGCGGACACCCCGCATAGCCACGCATCGGCCGGGCCCCCGTCGTCGGCAGCGGCCCAGAAGGCCGCGCGGTCCTGCGGGTTCAGCAGCGCGACGAAGTCCCACCCCTGGCTGAACCCGGCGCTCGGGGCCCGCACCGCGAGCGCGACCAGGTCGCGCACGACCTCCATCTCGACCGGGACGGACGGGTCGAACCGGCGCACCATCCGCCGCCGCAGCACTGCGTCGCGTAGCTCCACGACCCCAGTGTGCCGCTGGGTGCCGGGAGTGTGTCCGACGGGTCCCTCGTGGTGGCACGATGGTGCCCATGGACGACGACCCGCTTCCTCCGGGTTACCCCAGCGAGTGGGAGGCCGACGTCGTCCTGCGCGACGGCACCGTCGCCCACGTCCGGCCGATCCGACCCTCGGACACCGACGGCATCCACCGTTTCCACAGCGGCCAGTCCGACGAGTCCATCTACCTGCGATTCTTCGCCCCGCTGCGGCGGCTGAGCGACGCCGACGTCCACCGCTTCACCCATGTGGACTACGTCGACCGGGTCGCCCTGGTCGTCACGCTGCGCGAGGACATCGTCGGGATCGGTCGCTACGACCGCATCGACGCCCGCAGCGCCGAGGTCGCCTTCAACATCAGTGACCACTACCAGGGCAAGGGCATCGGATCGGTGCTCCTCGAGCACCTCGCCGCGATCGCGCGCGACGTCGGCATCACCCGCTTCACCGCGGAGGTGCTGCCGCAGAACCGCAAGATGCTCTCGGTGTTCTCCGACGCCGGGTACGACGTGACGCGGCACATCGAGGACGGGGTCGTCGAGGTCGGGTTCGACATCGAACCGACCGACTCCTCGAAGGCCGTCGCCATGTCACGCGAACACCGGGCCGAGGCCCTGAGCGTCGCCGCGATCCTGCACCCCCGCACGATCGCCGTCATCGGCGCCAGCCGGCGGCGCAACTCCATCGGCAGTCAGCTGCTCGAGCGCATCGTCGCGGCGGGGTTCACCGGCGAGATCCACCCGGTCAACCCCAACGTGCGCACCCTGCGCCGGCGCACCGCCTACCCCTCGGTGGCGGCCGTGCCCGGACGGGTCGACCTCGCGGTCATCGCCGTCCCGGCCCACGCGGTGCTCGAGGTCGTCGACGAGTGCGCCGAGGCGGGGGTCAAGGCGCTGCTCGTCGTCTCGGGCGGGTTCGCGGAGGAGGGCCGTGACGGCGCCCGCCTCCAGGCAGAACTGCTGCGCCGGGCCCGCGGGGCGGGGATGCGGGTCGTCGGGCCGAACTCCTTCGGGCTGATCAACAACGACCCGTCGCTGCGGCTCAACGCCTCGCTCGCGATGACGCTGCCACCGGTGGGGCGGGTCGGTCTGTTCGCGCAGTCCGGGGCCCTGGGGATCGCCGTGCTCGCCTCGGCCGCGCGCCGCAACCTCGGCATCTCGACGTTCGGCTCGGCCGGCAACCGCGTCGACGTCTCGGGCAACGACTTCATGCAGTACTGGATCGACGACGACAACACCGAGGTCGTCGGCCTGTACCTCGAGTCGATGGGCAACCCGCGCAAGTTCTCGCGGATCGCCCGCAACCTCGCCCTCATCAAGCCGGTCATCGTCGTGAAGTCCGGCGTCTCGCGCTTCGGGGTGCCCCCGGGGCACCGGGTCCGCCGCACCAAGGCCCGCCCGGCGGTGTTCAAGGCCATGCTCAAGCAGGCCGGGGTGCTGCGCGTCGAGAACGTCCACCAGCTCTTCGACATCGCCCAGCTGCTCGCCACGCAACCGCTTCCCCGCGGCGACCGCGTCGCCATCGTCGGCAACTCGACCGCGCTCGGCACGCTGACCGCCGATGCCTGCACCAGCTGGGGCCTGAAGGTCGCCCACGGCCCGGTGAGCCTGCCGAGCGAGGCCACCGCGGCCCAGTTCCGCACGGCGCTCGCGGCCGCGTTCGCCGACCCCAAGGTCGACTCCGTGCTGACCTGTTTCATCCCGCCCCTGGTGACCAACGACGAGGACGTCGCCGCGGCCGTGCGCGACATGGCGCACGGTGCCGACAAGCCCTGCGCCGCAACCTTCCTCGGCATGCGCGGGGTGGACGACGGGCACTCCTCCGTCACCGGCACGGGTGGCTCGACCCAGGCGATCCCCGTCTACGCGATGCCCGAGGATGCCGTGCGCGCCCTGGCCGCGGCCACCCGGTACGGTGCCTGGCGCTCCAAGGACCACGGGGTGCCCGTGGCGCCGGCCGGCATCAACCGGCGGATCGCGGAGGACATCGTCGAGACGGTGCTCGCGATGGAGCCCAAGGGGCGGCGCCTCACCTCGGACGAGTCAACCGCCCTCCTGCAGGCCTACGGCATCGACGTCTGGACCAAGCAGGAGGTCAGCACCGTCGACGAGGCGGTCGCGGCGGCCGAGCAGGTCGGCTACCCGGTGGTGCTGAAGTCGACCGCGCCGATGGTCCGCCACCAGGGCGGCACCAGCGGGGTGCGCGTCGACCTGCGCACCGAAGCCGCCCTTCGGGCCGCGTGGGAGTCGCTCACCGAACGGCTCGCACCCCTGGACGCGGATCGCCTGGTCGTGCAGCGCATGGCGACCCCGGGGGTGCCCTGCGTCGTCACCTCCGACGAGGACCCGCTCTTCGGGCCGGTCATCGGCTTCAGCGTCGCCGGGCTGCCCACCGAGCTGCTCGGTGACATCGGCTACCGCATCCCGCCACTCACCGACGTCGACGTCTCCGAGCTCATCTCGTCGGTGAAGGCATCCCCGGTGCTCCACGGCCACCGCGGGGCGACCCCGGTGAACCGGGCTGCCCTGGCCGACCTCATCGCGCGGGTCTCGGTGCTCGCCGACGACCTCGCCGAGGTGGCCTCGCTCGTGCTCAACCCCGTCAACGCCCACCCCGGGGGAGTCGAGGTGCTCGGCGCCGAGATCGTGCTCGCCCCCGCACCCCGCCGCACCGACCCGGGGCGCCGGTCGCTGACGTAGCGCAGGCCACGCCGTTCGCTGACGTGGCTGTCACCGGCAGCGGGCACAATGGACCCCATGAGCCCTGCCCCCGACGCCCCCGTCCTCCCGGCGGACCTCACCGCCGCGATCGTGCGGGCCGGCTACTACCCAGCCCTGGTCGCCGACGTCGTCGCCGCAGCCCTGGTGCACGAGCCGATCCACAGCCACCTCGTCCACCTCGAGACCACCTTTGACCGCGACGTCGTGCGCCGCCACATCACGGTGCTCGTGCTGACCCCCACCCGGCTGCTCATCGCCCACGCCGACGACCACGCCGACGAGCCACCCGCCCCGCAGGACGTCGCCACCGCGACCACCGAGTCGATCCCGCTGTCCGCGGTGCGCGGCGTCATGCTGACCCACGTCGTCGAGAGCCCGTCGACGTACGTCCCGGGCAGCCTCGGCCGCGAGATCACCCTCACCCTCGGGTGGGGCACGGTGGCCCGGCTCGACCTCGTGCCGGCCTCCTGCGCCGACCCCGACTGCGACGCCGACCACGGCTACGAGGGCACCATCACCGGTGATGACATCGCCCTGCGCATCTCGGCCGCAGCCGATGGTGAGGACGCCCTGGCGGAGGCGCTGTCGTTCGCGAGGGACCTGTCCGCGGCCCTCGGCCAGGCCTGAGCCCCCGGATGCCGTCCACCGGGGACCCGTCGGCGGCCGCACCCGTCGGGTCCGCGCCCTCGCTGGCCGACGTGCTGCCCAGCGTCGCCAGGAGCCTGGGTGTCGCGTGGGGCACGCCGCGAGCGGGAGGTGACCGGGCGGCATCCGACGGCTTCGCCTTCCCGCCCACCCGCCGGGCGGTCGTCGTGCTCATCGACGGGCTGGGGCACGACCTCCTGGTCCGGCGGGCCGGCCACGCGCCGTGGCTGCGGTCGAGGCTCGCGAGCACCCAAAGGGTCGCCAGTGGTTTCCCGTCGACCACCGCCACGTCGATGGGCACCTTCGGCACGGGGCTGGCGGCCGGCGCCCACGGGCTGCTCGGCTACGAGGG
>Ga0208564_1000837_pt1 | contig 27141 bp, 24 predicted proteins | sample AD_UKC073_MetaG_FD_184439 | JGI IMG/M metagenome (GOLD analysis project Ga0208564, IMG submission 184439) | Active sludge microbial communities of municipal wastewater-treating anaerobic digesters from USA - AD_UKC073_MetaG (SPAdes) (version 2) | ecosystem: Engineered > Bioreactor > Anaerobic >... | reverse complement strand
CATCTCACAAGCGGTAGCTCCTTTATTGATTACATAGTAACATACAATATTTCACAAGTCAAAATTCATTCAGCCCTTGCTTAGGCAGGGGCTTTTTAATGGGGGTGATAATTTTTGAAAATGTTAAAAGATAAAAGCGGGCAAGCAATAGTCGAGTTTGCCTTGGTCATTGGCATATATATTATGTTTATCATCGGCTTGGTAAATATAATATGGGGGATAACGTCGGCCTTCTTTGCACAGCAAATGGCACATGAAACGGCACGAAAGTACGCAGTAACCCTAAACAGAACAGATGCGGAAGAGCATGGCAGAACGTATCTCTATAACTATGCCAGCATTTTCATAGATCCCACTAAAACAAAGGTCACCGTTGAAAAGAAAGACAATAAAACGTCCCAATCAACCGTAGTTGTAACGCCACGGCTTACATCGGGTATTGTTTTTAACAAGAAAACCATAACCAGGACTGCCCAATCACCGTTCACTGACTTCATTCGACATCCTGATAAATATCACTAGAGAGGGGGGGAATGTTTTTGATAAAAGACCAAAGAGGCTCGTTTATGATCGAGGCAGTATTGTCTTTTTTACTATTTCTAATAATCTTCACAGGAGTTATCGAAGTACTATTCCTGGTAGAAAGCAAGCTATATGTAGAGAAAATATCCAGAGCAGTATGCTATGAAGCAGCCATAACATCAGTTGAAGAAACTAATCAAATACGAGACATGTTTACATTACAGTATTTCGACGATGAAGAAGAACGACAATATGTGCATATCCAGGACTTAACTCAAGGATCTACAGATGAATATATCTATTGCTATGTAACCTATTATCACCCGCCTTTCAAATACATTTTCCCCGAAAAAGACAAAGGAAGGAGCATTCCTGTAATGCTTAAGAAGGGTCTTTGAAAAAAGAGACGCCAGTCTCTACAATGAAATTGTGCTGAAACCCGCAAAAGTAGGCACAAATCAAAGTTGAGGAGGCGTCCCTATATGAAAAATACACAAAATGAAAAGATTTCGCAAATCAAATTTTCAACCCTGGTGGTAGGTATCGATGTAGCCAAGGAGACCCATTATGCAAGAGCCTTTGATTTCAGGGGTATAGAGCTATTCAAGCTGCTAAAATTCAGCAACACTGCAGAAGGTTATGAAAGACTGGAAGAGTGGATGCAAAACATATGTCAGCAGCACAACAAGACGGAGATTATCGTCGGCTTTGAGCCCACTGGACATTATTGGTTCACACTTGGAGATTACTTGAAAAGCCAGGGACATAGACTAGCCATGGTAAACCCGTTTCATGTCAAACGAACCAAAGAATTGGATGATAACAGTCCAACCAAGAATGACAGAAAAGACCCCAAAACCATTGCTATGCTAGTGAAAGATGGCCGCTACCGGGAAGTGTACATTCCAGAAGATGTATATCAGGAACTGCGCCAAGCAGTATCAGAAAGAGATCGTCTGGTACAGCGGATGAGCTCCATCAGCAATCAGGTAACCAGGTGGCTGGACATTCATTTTCCAGAGTTCAATACCGTATCAAAGACTGGCGGGGCCAAGCAGCAATGCAGGTTCTACGGAACTATCCAACACCAGACAAAATTGTAACCGCCGGTGCAGAAAAGATTGAAGGAACCTGGAAATCAACCATGAAACGCACAGCGGGCATAAAACGCGCCCAAGAACTGGTGAAAGTAGCCGGTACAAGTATAGGCAGAAAAACCGGTCTGGTAGCAGCAGAAGCCAGCCTGCAGAACCTTTTAAGTGAGTATGACCTATATAGTCAGCAGTATCAACAACTAGAGCAGTTGATGCTTGAACTCCTGCAACAGGTGCCCCATGCAGAGAAACTGCTGGACATAAAAGGAGTAGGTCTGATCACAGCAGCAACCTTTGTAGGCGAAGTTGGAGATATCGAAAGGTTTCAAGACCCACGCCAAATCCAGAAGCTAGCCGGATTAAACCTGGTAGAAAACAGTTCCGGCAAACACAAAGGCAAAAGCAAAATCAGCCGCCGGGGCCGAAGAAGATTGAGACATGGTTTATTCATGGCCATGATAACGATTTTGGCAACCAATTCAGAGTTCAGGCATTTGCACAAAAAGAACATTACCAGAGAAACCAACCCATTAAACAAGATGCAGTCAATCATAGCGCTGTGTGGCAAGCTAATCCGCGTATTCTATGCACTCTTAAGAACAGGCAGAGATTACAGTGCAGAAAAGATGTTAGGGGATATTGAACAGGGTATGAAAGCAGCCGCTTAATCAACCAGGTAGATACCCCTTGGTTCAGAGCCAACCAAACCGCGGAAGCACAGAGAACCAATAAGTAAAATACAAGATTCATTGGAAATAAAGAGCCGGAACAGGCAGGTTGAATTTTTCCATAAGGGTAAAGACCCGGCTAAGGAGCATGACTGACGTTCCACCTCTTGGATAGGCAGGACGAAAGAAATTCAAGAACTGGTCAGTACTAATTATGATTACTTATGGTGTCATCATTATGGTATCTGCCATTATATCTGGCTTAAACTTCTTTGTTTTGCCCATTGTAATAGGCATAATAGCTCAGGCCTTTACGGTATCTCCTGCTGGCTACGGTTTTATTCACTTTGTAGACAGAGTTTTAGATTTTTCGAAAGGGTAAGAGAGATGAGAATCCTTATAGTAGATGATGAGCCTGCTACAGGATTATTTCTTCAGTCCATAATTAAAGAATTACCAGGGGTTAAAACAGATATTGCTACCAGCGGTAAGGAAGCTTTGAAGAAAGCCTTAATAAGCCAGCCCCAGGCAGTATTTCTGGATATTGATATGCCTGATATCAACGGTATAGAACTTGCCCACACACTAGCAGAAAAATATGAAGACTTATCCCTTGTTTTTGCTACGGCTCATCCGGATCATGCTTTAGAGGCTTTCGAGTTATATTCGATTGATTATATTCTCAAACCCTTTGACCAGGAAAGAATTAAGAGAACAGTAAAAAAGCTGATGGATAAATCAAAATACTTTTCCTCAACCGAAGTCCCTATTCCGGTAAAGACAACAATACAAAATATGTTTTTAAAGCCTAGCAATATTTTATATATTGAAGCCCGAAACAGTGGGAATATTATACAGACATCTAATGGGACTCATATTACCAAAGAAAATATCCATAATCTTAGTATTAAACTACAACAACACAATTTTTTCCGCTGCCATAGGAGCTATTTGGTAAACCTCAAACGTGTAAAAGAAATAGTTACTTCTGGCCGTACTTTTCAGATTATATTAGATACAGAAGAAAAACTCCCGCTTAGCCGCAAACATGAAAAGACACTCCGAATAAAACTCCAGCAGAAGTAACAAAAACCTTGATAGTTTGACACTCCTTGCCGGTTCTCGCCGGTTATTTTTAATTACTGGATAATTCCTTAATGAAATATAACCCATTCACGTTCGATTTTGACCCTTTCGGCTCAAAGCTATTGCTTTTTATTTCCAATCGAGTATATATGTTGTAGGTGGCCACCGCTAATTGGAAGGAGGTGGAAATAATGTTTAAGTTTAAGATTTTAAGCACAGTATCTGCCTTTTTGTTATCGGTTGCCAGTGCTGGTGTACAGCCTGCTTGCTTGTCCACTGGTATCAGCCAAAGTTGCCGGAGTAACTGAATCTTTATGGATATACCACCTTTGATTTCAATATTTTTCAGCCTTTTTATGTGGGTATTAGTCTAGTTATCGGAGACCATTTGATAAGTTGAACTGTTGCTATTATGTAAAGAAGGGGAGAAAAATGAGAAAAAAATCAATAATATTTCTCGTTATGAGTTTACTTATTTTAACTTTTAGTTCAAGCGCCTTCGCTGTGGAAGCAAATTCAGAGTTTAAAAGTGAAAGCCAAAAATTTTTTACAATAACTGAATATGAATTATTTAAACAAATTCAAGATCAAAGCGATGAACAGCTTGCCAATCAAGGTTACACCGATGAGCAAATTCAAAAAATTCGAGAATTTGACTACATAAAAGAATTACAAAAACGAGCGACGATGAGTGATACGGATCTAGAAAAATTGGGATATGAACCAGAACGTATTAACAAATTACGTAGCTTTGACGGATCTGAAGAACAAGCAATTGCACTTTCAGCAACCTTAACTTTAACCTGCAATATTAGTCAACATTTTTACAATGGTTCGCAAACTGTTGCAAAAGTTAATTATAATTGGAATTGGAGTTCTATGCCGGTTTGGACCCTGACTGATGCAATTGCAATAGTTTGGGATCCTTCGATGTATCAAACACCTAATAATCCAAATGACAAACAAACGATTTCATTATATCAAGGTAGCAATTACATTAGAAAAGTTACCTACAGTATAACTCCCGCTTCTCCAGGGCACGCAGCTATTTGCAGATTCCCTATGTTATACGATGAATGGAATAATTATTGGTCAAAAAGCGCAAGCGGTGTAGTTTATTTAGGGTCAACCAGCCAAATCTCTGATTTTGCAGTTAGAGTCTCTTATGCACATACAGTCGTGGCAGGATCACCTTCAGTTTCATTCCCCGGCGGTCTTTCTATAAGCTTTGGAATAAACACTGTGGAAGAAGATTACGATTATGACTATTCATCACTTTAAATTGGAAAAAAGTATACGTTCCTTTCAGCGCGATTTAACCAATATAATGGCTAGGAACCCTAGATAGATTAGAATCAGCCCCCTGGAAAAGATTAAATTTACCCTAATTATCTTGACAGGGGGGCAGTACAGGCAAAGTTTCAAAAGGAGGAAATTATGCGTTTCTCTTATCTTTTATATGGTATTTTGGCATCGATGTTTTTTTTATTAATTGTAAGTATTATTACTGAATTATTAAATTTTGCTGATTACACTTTTATTGCTATATGTATTTTGTTTGGTACGATGATAATCTGTACACTTTATATTGCAGGATTAATAAAAGACTCATAAAAGGGTTGTTGTATTTTTGGTCCGTGTATAAAGAGAGCCTGTTGAAATATATTACTTTAGGTTTGACTGCCGGAGCGAAAGTGATTTCTTACAGTGATCCCTTGACCAGTCTGGAGATATTAGGCAGGAAAAATGGACAAGAGATTGCAGAAGAATTGATATTGCCCTTTTTTAAGGAAATTTCAAGCATACCCTGTAATGGAGTCATCCATGTGTTTTTGGGCTTTCCGAGGGCTGAAAATATGCATTTCGAAGAGAAATCATTAATTAGAAAATTTTATATACCCCTTGCTAAAACTACATGTTTCATGATTATAATAAAGGTGTAGAATATTATTTAAGGTGGCCCTGTCGGCTTCGAAGTCCCAAGTTTATGTTTGGGATACTGATGTAGGAGCGATGGGGCTATTTATTTAGGCTTAGTTTTACTTTCATCATACTCCCGGTTTTTAGGCACAAACTTCCAATGTCGGTATGGATGGTTCCAACGATTACTGAGGTCCCCTTGATGCCCAGTTGATTCACCAATATTAAAGCCGGGATATATACATCTTATCCTATAGCTAATATACCGATATAGTTTCTCTTTGGCTATTGTCTTAGCTGCCCTACGTCTCTCGCCTGCCGGTTTCTTTTTATGTAAATCATTAAGTCTAAATTGCATAGCACCCAATACCACATCTGTACACTGCAAAATTATATGATCTTTAGAATCCACTTCTACTATATCCTCTTTGCGTATACGAATGTTGGCATTTATAAATTCCTTTTGTGATTGCAAGCTATAAATATAGTTTTTAAATCGTTCGGCTTTGGCCTTGGTATCAGGTAATTGATCCATGTAAATACGCAAATATACAGGCTTGCTACTACTATTAGAATAAATAAGCCCAAATGCATGTTTCAAAAATTGATAATATAAGCGAAAATATGATTCCTCTTTCTGTTCGCGGGTAAGACCAACTGCCGAGTGAGCATTTTGAGTAAACATAATTCTTACCTTAATTTTCCCGCTCTCAATCAAATCAAAAAATAAATTAGTCATAGCTATATACTTTTCCAAGTAAGCAGCCGATACCTTATTCCATTTAACTTCCTGCAACCCCAGTCGCTGCTTTTCTGTTTCCAATATTGACTTAACTGTATCTAAGTCAGCAGATTTCACCAAAGCGCCTCCATAAAAATTACTATGAAATCGTCCTTGTTGTACTGATTCATCAGTATATATTATGTATTCCAAAAGATGTAGCCACCTCCAAAGAAGCGCGATGATTAAACCAACAATGACTTCAACTTCAAAATATGTTTACTGGATGCTTGGGTCAATACTGTGAACTTCCAGCTACTGTACGTATATTAAAGATCTTCTAGATACTGAGTTCCACCGGAGCTAATTCTATAACCGACCTTCCTGTATAATCGCTGGCTCATTAACATTTACCAGAGCAGGGATGCGTTTATTAACCGTTTCAAGAAGTAACTGCAAGAAGCCTGCTTTGAACAAGAAGAACATTCTCTCGTATTTTCATTGCAAAACTCATCAACCCAATCATTTCCGCCAACAAATAATTTGCTACGGCATAACTTCGTCAAAATACTTTCATTTCGTGCCATAATTGCCTCCATACGATCATCAAAGTAATATAAACTAGAATTCATAAAAATTATGCCATATTATGGGCATTTTTACTATATATTTGATAAATAGGTAATGACTTTATTATCTGGAGTACATATGCATTACGTAGGAGTACCTTAAATAACCCAAAAACTCCTCAATAAAACATGAGGAGTTTTAGTATGTCTCTAGATGAAGCCGATGTCCGGATTTGAACCGGCGACCTGCTGATTACGAATTTTAGCTTGGGGTGTTTTTAGGGTAAGGTACTATACCCACTAAATCCAGGTTTAAAGGGATTTCATATCATTTGCATATTAAGGTTTGTTTAAAACTGAATTTTCCATATCAATCCCCTTACTGGCAAGTGCAGCAGTAGTCCAATGACTGGCTGGCCGGTAGCTTTTTCCACCGCTGCTTTATAGGCCATAAGCTGGGGAGCGTATTCGATGATTCGCTCTTCGTTATCGGTACCGGGATAACTTTTGTGATCAATGATCACGTATCCATTCGCAGTTTCCACCAGCACATCGATCCAGCCCTGCATGACTTGGTTTTGCTCATTGCGCAGGAAAATGGGCCACTCCTTCAACACCTTGCATCCCGGATAATGCTTATTCATAAAAGCATGTAATTTTTCACCGGCTAATAACAAATCAGCGGGCTCCAGGGCAGTTTCAACTCCCCAATTCTTGAGAATCTCCTGGACTGTTTCCAGTCTCTCTTCCCCGGTCATCTCGCTGTAATCAAGGGCCAGGTAAGCATGAATAGCACTGCCCAGGGCATCCATGTCCGGCTGGCCGTGGATACTTATGCGGGTGTTATAATCGTATAATAGTTCAAATGCCACGCTGCCAGTGTTTCCGCTCAGACTGCTAGGCGCTATTCTTGCCGGCGGATAAATCTCCTGATGAAGGACGCCCTCAGGCACATACTGGTCCTCATCTGCGGCCAGGCCCGGCAGTCCCATATCCTCAGCATTGTATTCCGTAATACTGATGGGTATTTTGGCATCTCCAACCTGCAACATTGTGTTAGCGGTATCCGCATCCCATTGAATAACACTTTGGCCATCCGCTCCCGTGAGAAGATCCAGCCAGTCGGTTTTCAGCTTATTGCCTTGCTTGCGTATGGCCAATACCAATCCATCCTTAGCCCGGGTCATGCCCACGTACAATAAACGCTGTTCCTCTCTTTCGGTCATAGTCTGAATGGCTGCTTTATATGACAGGCCCTCGATCCTTTCATCCAGCTGGGGATAGCTTCTCTGGCTGCCAAAAAACCATGGCCAGTAGCGAATTTTACGGTTGGCCAGGGGATCCTTTGGGTCAAATTGCTGGGCGGCCTCAATATGTACCCCAAAAACATCATAGCGTGGTTCCTGTCCCAGTCCAGTCAATACCACCCATGGCCATTCCAACCCCTTGGCCCCATGGTAGGTAAGGATGTTTACCGTTTTTTCCCCCATACCTTCTGCCTGCTCCGGTGGTGTCGAATATAGATGAGCAATAAACCCCTCGATGGTAGCTGCATTGCGGTGGGCACGGCATAAATCTATGTATTCCCGGCAAGCACCCCTCAGTGCATCCAGATTGCTGGTGGCCAAGTCCGGATTAGGCCGGGACTTTATATCTAATAGCAGGTCGATTCTGTCTATGGCCTGTTCCAGCGCTTCCAAAGGCGTCCAGTATGGTACGTGGCGCCGTCCTTCGTTCAGGCGCATGACTGCCGGGCTGTCATGCCATTGCTTTTTGGTTTGGTCAGGATCACTCATAAGGTCTTTCAGCCATTCTCCCGAAGCATTTGACCATTGCACCAGTTCTGCCAGAGCCACTGTATCAAGGGGATTATTCATGTATCGCAGTGCCGCTATAGCCAGCTGGCATTCTTTCGTATCCAAAAGGGAACCCCTTCCCACTGATGCTCTTACTCCTATGTTTTCCAACGCCGTGGCGATAGCCCGGCACCTGGCATTAGTCCGGCACAATATGGCTATATCTCCCGGGTTTATGCTGGGATTTTCTTCAATCAGGGCTCGAACGCCATTGGCAATGGCAGCAGCTTCATCTAGGTTATTCTTTACGGTCAGATACCAGGCTTCCAGCCTTCCCCCCTTTGCTTTCTCAGCCCTTTCAGGAGGCACCTTAAGGATAACCTTGCCCGCCCCCATGGCATGAAACACCTGGGAGAACAGGGCGTTGGTAAAGTTCAACAGGTTTTCCCGGGATCGCCAGGAGTACTCTAATACCCTGGATTCACTTATCAAAGCCACCACTTCTTCCATCAGCTGCGGGTCGGTTCCCCGGAAGCCATAGATGGCTTGTTTGGGATCACCCACCCATACTGATTGTCCGGCCAGTTGATGCAAGGCCAGAAAAAGAGCCAGCTGAATGGGGCTGGTGTCCTGGAATTCATCCACCGTAACTAATTTAATACGCTCACCCATCGAATCCGTAAAGGCGGTATTATACCGGCACAGATCCAGTACCTTGGTTTCCTGATCTGTGAAGTCCATCAAGGCGTGTTCCCGCTTAAAAGCTTCATACCCCTCCAAAGCGCCAATTGCGCATTCAAAGACTCCTTCTATAATTTGCCGGACATCTTCTTGCAACTGCGGATGGCACAATATTCGATCAGCTACAGCTGATACTGGTTCTACAATTTCCCTCTCGCCTTTGGCCGGATCCAATTTGGCAAGAAGGACCCAATCACTCCAGGTATAGTCTTTCCTGTCAAATCGTCCTTTGATGTTCTTAAGGTCTTTCAGGACATCCCGGGACTTTTTGGTAGTAATGTCGATACTTTCGAGATGGTTTACAGCCAGGGTAATAGCCTCCAGCAATTCTTCATCGAGATTATTGGCAGCCGGAGGGTCAAAAAGCGCCTGTATTGATTCCCAGGAGTGGGCGGCACATTCTCTCAAAGTACCGGGAAGGATGAGGTTGCTCCTGGCAAGGTCAGCGATTTTCTTAACATGGTCACGCCAATCATCATTCTTACTGAATCCGGCACCCCGCCCATCCAGTTCAAGACGTCGTGCGGCGGCTTCCATGCTGCCGGCATACTGTTCTATGGCACTGTCTATGGCGATATTGAATATCTGCTCGCTGTCATTTTCCGGCATTACCTCGATGGCAGGCGACATGCCGGCATCCAATGCATATTCGGTAAGCAACCGGGCACAGATGCTGTTGACGGTGCCGATAAAGCCATCATATATGCGCCCGGCCTCTTCAGCCTGCTTATTTTTCAGGAGTTCTACTCGAATACGCTCCCGCAGTTCATCGGCTGCTTTATTGGTAAAGGTAGTCGCCATTAGCTCTTCAGGCTCGATCCCGCTTTTTAACGCCTCCGCAATACGTTGGGTCAGACTAAAGGTCTTGCCCGAACCGGCACTGGCATTGATTAGCTCAATATTTTTCATTTACTACCTCCTGACCAACCGCACAACCTGCCAAAATCACAATACTCGCATAAGGGATTCAGATAAAGCATCCCCTTTTCCAGGTACTGTTCCTGGCGTTGTGCTCGTATCTTATCAAAGCTCTCCCCACTTTGCATGTGCGTCCACAATTCTTCGATTCCATGGGCTTTTAACGAACCTTGCTCGAGATCGTTCCAGACTTCATCCAGGGTGGCAACCGCCATGTCCCAAGTCTCTTCCAGGCTTCTTGCCGGTATCACCGCATTACTGCCCAACAATGGGCTGTCACTGATAAACTGACCTTGCGCCAGCATAAAGTATCCGGCATGAACATCTGGGGCTGCCTCAGCATTTTTTAGCATCCAGGCATAGGTGGCCAGCTGCAGGGCACTGCCATCTTCAACCTCCTGCCGCATGTATTTGGCTGAAATGGACCATTTCATATCCAGCACAAAGGCCTGCCCCCCATGGTCCCGTAAAAGCAAATCCGCATAGCCGGTCAAGGAAATACCATTGATCTCACCCTCTAATGGAGCTTCGGTGGCTTCTACGGTCAGGCCATACCGGTTTATGGCTTCCACCAGAGTATATATGGCCCGGATGATTTCCTCTCTGTAACGGTGCTTCTCCACCATTCTTCCTTCCAGCAACAGTTCTGACGCCATGGAAGGCAGCAATTGGTCATACAGGTTCCCGGCCCCTTTTGCGGCTGCCTCAGGCTGCCACTGCTTCTGGACAGCGTATAACTCTTCTACAATCCTATGGCAAAGGGTTCCCAGCATCTGATTGCCGCTGGGGATGGCTTGGCTTTGTGGCAGACTCAATCCGGCATAATACTGTAAAGCCCATTTCATAGGGCAGGCAATTAAGGCGCTAATCTGACTATATGACAACTTGGCCTTCGGCTTTATGACCTTTTCGGGAACACGGTAAGCAGGAATCAATTCTACCGGTTTTGCCCCATCCACTTTCTTAAGGGTATGATTGCGCCCGGCAAAGGCCCAATTCTCCTGATTGTCAAATTCCTTACATTTCCTGACTACCATCTTACGGGCCTCTTCACCTGTATACTCTTTCCCTGTCTGGGTCACAGCCTGGCAAATGGTATCCCAATAAGGATGATGACTGACGGCCTCCCCGTCCATGCGGGCAATATATATGGCAATGAATCTTTCCTTAGCATTTAGAAAGGCCTGCTGCCAGGCTTTGGCCTCCCGGTGGCGGAAACACCTGGCCTCCTCGATAAATACGCCCGCTGCCTGCAGCTCGCTCCGTTCTGGCTGGCTCCAATAGGTAGAAGAACTAGTCATCGGGTCTTGAAACCCCCACCATATAATCTCCCGGCACGGCTCGATAACCTGACCCGGATGATCCACCACATGCCAGGAGGCGGACTCTTCATAAATATCCAGGTTCTGGCTTCCGGCCCCGATCACCGTGTCCAGCATTCTTTCCAGAGTGACCCGGGGTATCTTGCCTTTACCTAAGGCGATCTTTTGCATCTCCCGGGCCTGGCTAACGATCTCAATCAACATTGGATCTTTGTCGAGCCCCTTACCCAGCCAGTTAATCACCTTCTGACAGCGGTCGCGCAGCACACCTTCGGGAATCCCCTCTCCCGGGTCGAACCTTTCCTCCACCAGTATCCCTTGTAGTTGCTGCACATATTGGCGGGCTTTTTCGGCGCTCTGCGTATCACCGTGTTTTGCCAGTCTTTCCCGGTAAGAAGTTTCGATCTCATCAAGGGCCATCTCCCAGGCTCTGCCGCCTACACCTGGTTCTTCAGCAATAGCTCTCAGGAGACTATGGCAAACGAACCACGGGAAAGGAGTTTTGGTCAAAGACAGCATTTCCACCAATAGACGAATGTCCACCGGTTTCCAGGCATTAGCCAGCATCAGGGGCAAAATCTGTTGTACCTGGCGCCAGCGGGAAATCTCGGCCCGGCCTAAGCAAGGCAATCCACGTCGTTTTAAGGCTTGATCCAGGATACTGGTATCGCTGCCGCAGATAATGGTTACCTGCTCATTAAAATCCGGGGCAGCTGCCAGCCATAAAGCCAGATGCTCAGCTGCCTGCCATTCATTATCAGCTTCCAGGAGAACCAGCGAATCATCCTGGAGCGGCACCAAACCATGCCCTGCATTTCCCAGTAAGATGTTCTGAACCGCAGCCAAATTACTGGTGTGTTTACTGCCGGTTGGCTGGGGCAGTTGTCCTATCCGGACACCCTGTTCCTGTAAAAGCCCCATCAAATAACCCCAGACCGGCGGCAGCAATTTCCAGGGTTCAACTAAATTGATACTGGCAATTCCAACTTTATTACCCTTTTCTAATTGTTTGATGACCTTGCGCAGTCTTTCCGGACGACCTGGAGAGAGAGGCAGATCGAGGTTTTCCAGTTCTGTGAGCGCCTGCAGGCGCAAAGAGCTCACTGTATTCATGTCCCCTTGCCAGCCCGCTTCAACCAGTTCATCGCGCCACATCAGCATCTGCCGGGCTGTTGACCAGGGATCATCTGCAAATGAGTTGTGAAACCAGGCGGTATCACAGTCAATATGTTCCATACGTCTCATGTATTCATCAATACGATGAACGGGATGTACAGGCAAGCCGGAAAGGCCCAGGCGAGTCTCAAGAATTGATAATAATCCCCAAGGTCCGGTCCGCACCTCACCAATGGATGCGAGCTGGTTACTCCAGGGCACACCGTCCAGATACATGCCAAATATTATCCTCATATAAAGTCCCACTCCCCACTCTTTAAAGGCTCGTCCCCGTGAACCCCCACCTCATCACTGTAACCGTCAAGTAAAAATGAACAAAAAATGATAAATAACTTTGGACACCTAGTTATTACCAAAAATGGTTTGGCGATGTTTTAAGCGATAGCTGTCACCGGTTAGATGGATAACCTCACTTTTGTGAATCAAGCGGTCCAAAATAGCGGTTGTAATTGCCGGATCACCAAGGATATCACCCCAGTCTTCTGGTCCTTTATTTGATGTAATTATGATGGAAGTTTGGCCGTAGAGTTTGTTTATTAGCTGAAAAAAGAGGTTTGCTTCGTGTCGGTCAATAGCCATGAACATTAAGTCATCGATAATAACCAGGTCAGAACCCACCATTCTCTTTACTTTTGCCTTGGAATTCCGGCTAATTTCCTCTGTTTTTAGAAGACGGATGAGTTCATCCATCTGGACAAAACTCACCCGGTAACCACGGTTAATTGCTTCAATTCCCAGCCCTATGGATAACATGGTTTTGCCAACCCCAGGAGGACCTAGTAGTATTAGATTATAGGCCTGTTCCAACCATAGAAGTTCTTTTAGTTGATTTAACTGTTTTTTACTTAATGAGGGTTGCACCGACAGATCGAAATCTTCCAAAGTCTTGTATTCAGGGAAAGATGCTAATTTGTAGAATCTTAACCGCTGTTTTTCCTCTCGTCTATTAATTTCATACTGCATAAGATCTAATAAAAAGTTTTGGTAACTGGGTTCCTTTACTTGTGCATCCATTAGTCTTTCTTCTACCACTGCAGCAGCTGCTGTTATCTTCAATCGTTTCATATCATTTATGAGTTGCTCAAGTTCTGCTGACACTGTCTCACTCCCTGTAGTTCTTTTATATAGATGTTTATATCCCGCACTTCAACATGCGTTTTTAACACCGAACGGTCAACCTCAAAAAGAGGGTCAATACTATTTTTGGTCTCCTTTTGTATATCATCATTAGGGCCATAAATATTGTGATAATAGTTTAATGCATCTGCAAAATCCGTAGCACCGTGAAGCCTGTTTTTCAGACAGTACTTTAGTGCTTCCTGAATAGCCCTAGGGGATTTATCCTTACTGTTATCCTTAATAATCTTCAACTGGTCTCTTATGTAGCGAGGTTTTTCTTGCCGCACCAGGTTAAGGAATTCATTTGCTTGAGAGGAATTATTAAGAAGTTGCGCCACTTCTTGCAGATAGTCTTTAATACCCTTGTCTTTTTCTCTGCGGCAATCGCTACTTTTAATGAGTCTGCCTTTTTCAAGGCATACGGGATAGCGGATAAGTTCCAGTTCACCATCAGGATTGGCAATGATTAATATACCCTCCTCTTCCTTGATAACAACTCTTCGATCAGGTGCATAGGTTCCTAAAGGCAGGGCATAACGGTTACCCTGGTAAACGATAGTATTGTCTTTGCGGATCACTCTAGTTATAATCTTAGTAGTTGAAATATTTATCTTGTGGGGTACCGGGATGAGGTGTTGCTTTTCGTAGACGAACACTTCTGCCGGTATCTTTTTTGTGGTATTGTGAACTTTACCGTTTCCGGTCCGTTCTAACCAGGCTAAACAGTCTTCATTTAACTTTTCCAGGTTATGAAAGGTACGATTTTTAGCAAAGTTCCTTTTAACATATTTCACTACATTTTCAACCTTTCCCTTAGTTTCCGGATCCGCTTTTCTACACATATAAATCTTGAATTTTCGGGTCTTTTGGTAATCGGCAAACTCTTTGGTGAGTACCAGGTCGCCACCGTTCTCACTGACCAGTATTAGATGATCTTGGTCGTATACAATTTCCTTAGGCATCCCTCCATAGTATTCGAATGCGTTTTCATGAACGTTAATTAAATCTCTGGTTGTAAACGGACGATCTAACCACTCCACGTATTTATGCCGGGAATAAGCTAGCACGAAGGTTGCAAAGTACAGGGTTGCTAATCGGCCACTAATGCTTCGTAAGGTAATTTGTCCAAAATCCATTTGCAGTTGCTGTCCGGCTGGTAATTCATCAACGGCTTCATATTGACGCACATACTTAACCTGGGGAATACCACACTCCTTACGTAATTGTTTGACAAAGTTTCGGACTGTTCCTTCGCTAACACCTCCATCAAGTTTTCTTTCCTGCAGCCAGTCTAGTACCTGTGCACCGGTTATATCCTGATATTGTATCAACCAGGATTTAATCAGTTCCCGATGCTTATCTAGTTTTTTGGTTCTGGTTTTTCGCTTTTCTATAACCTCCTCCATTTCTTCTGGAGTCATATCCAGATACTTATATACTGTGGTTCGAGACAGATCCAAGCGCCGCGCAATCTGGCTTACGTTAAAATGCATTTTCTTTAGTTCCTGAATATCGAAATACATATTCCACCCTTCTGTGATGTTCATTTTATCCTCCTTTGCTATGATGAAAGCTGTTTTATTTCCAGTTCCATCATAGCCATTTTGGAGGATTGTGGTAAATATTGTTCATTCTTATTTGTTGCTTTCTGTCCATTTTAGTTTAGCGGTTACACTTGCCGATTACATCACTCAAATCGCTCCCCCCAACATGTGTTAAAAAACCTTAGACCAACAAGCTATTCTGTCAATTCAATTACCTGAGAAGCCAAAAGCTTATCTCCATCGAAAACCCCGAGTATCGCTATACCGGGGCCATAGATATCCAGGTCAGTCCAAACCCGATGATACGATTCAGTCCACCCCGGTTCTATCCATGTAGTCTGCGCATATGAATCCAACAACGTTCCATCTGGCGCAGCCAAAAGGTAAAGCAAATCGAAATAAATAACTTCGTTTGGTGAAGGGTGAATTAACGCTAACTCTGCAGTTATGGTTTTTGTCCTTGCTTTCGAAAATGTTGTTCCAAAATTATATGTATCGTCGTAACACCCAAGATAAACAACGGAAGCGTTGGTTTTTTCGAAATTTGATTTTGTAGCATCTGTAAACTGGGAATTGTCTTCTTGGGGTAGTACATCATAGTTTTGAGTATGTTCCCAATCTGATTGCGGGTGTTCATCCAGGGATTCAGCAGTATCTAGATTGTCTGCCGGTTGAATGGGATTTAATGCCCCATCATCAGAACTGTTTTCGTTTTCGATTATTATATCTTGATAAACTGCTTCCTCTTGTTCGTCTTCTATGACCTTACCTTCTTCACTCTCAAATGGTTCTTTTGAAATAACGTCAATTTGATTATTAGCTGTATCAATACTATCGTTAACTCTAAATCCATCAGTTGCCCAGTACCCAAATAAAATTAATAGCAGCAGGAATACATACAATGGGGCTAGACCCCTTGACCCGGCTGGGTCATGTCCTGCATTAGTCCATTCATTTTCCCTAGGATATCTTGGGGCAATGTTTTGCAAAGATATACCGCACCTGGAACAATAAGCAGCATTCACGTCATAAACTGGAGAGCCGCAGTTGGAGCAAAACTGTGCATCCAGATCATCAGAATCAATATCTACCACCATCAAGTTAGTTCTGCCGTCATGGTTAGAAGGATTAGTTACTGGGTTACCGTTACAACCGAAAGTAGTACACCCTCTGGCTTCATCCCAGCATTGCCGATGATGGGGCATGCCGCAGGCAGAACAAAATACCACTGCTTCTCCTGGTTTTATAGGGGTTTGACAATATGGGCAGGTTTTGCCAAGTATAGCATTCAAAATCGTTCCTCCTAATCAATAGCCTGCTTGCTGTACACTTAAGTAGGACTCGATTTTAATGAGATTATTCGATTGAAAGGCCATTTTGATAGTTAGCAGAAAGTGATAATAGCACCCTCACAGGCGCTGAATATGCCTAAAATAGGACTTTTATTAAACATGGCTATATTATACAATATTATCTAAGGTTTGATGATATTTTCCTTTTTTGTATCTGTTTTTCCAACTTACGCAGTCGACTAACTCGGGTTTAAGACAAAACGATGTGGTAACAGTACGTATTATTAGCAACAGAGTTAATCTATCAGCAAGCTTACCGGGGGGATCACGTGCGCAGCAAAAGGTTATATGCAGATTGGCATAGAATGCAATTGTTAAATAAGAACTCAGATCTTATTGATATCGAGGCCTATGGTGACCCGCCCGAAAAATACATTCTTACCTATTGGTGCAAGGGTTTAATCTGGTTGCCCGGTTATCCTGCTCCCTCCATCAGTTCCCAGCATCGCTTTGAATTATATTTGAATGCCGACTATCCCCGTTTGCCTCCGGTTTTCCGTTGTCTCACCAACATTTTCCATCCTAATATATTGCCGCCGGAACGAAATGGCGGGGTTTGTATCGGTCATTGGACACCAGCTGAGACCCTCGACAATTTGTGTATTCGCCTAGGTGAAATGATACAATACCGGAATTATAGTTTGACCGATGCTCTGGATTTGAAGGCCGCAAAGTGGGCTGCAGCTCATCAGGATAGCTTTCCCCTGGACACAAGGGATTTTTGGAATAATGGAAAGGAAATAAATGATGAGATTATTATATCGTAAGAAACACCTGGTCGAGCCGGCAATAGCTTTACTATTACTGCTAAGCATTGCCGTGCTGCCAGCAAAACCAGTTGCTGCCGAAGATGCTTCCCAGTTGTTTGATTTTGTCAGCCCTAGTGTCGTTAGCATTATGGCCGGCAATCAGGTTATTGGCAGTGGGTTTATTGTCAATTCTGAAGGATACATAATAACCTGTGCTCATGTAACTAAAGGGGGTACAAAACTAAAAGTCAAACTGGCTGACCAGCGGTTGATTCCGGTGGAGGTTTTGGATCAGGATACCAAACTCGACTTAGCCGTTTTGCGTGCTGATGAAAAAAGCTTGCCTACCGTTAATTTCTCACTGGCGGCAGTTAAAACCGGAAACAAAGTATATGCAGTAGGGTCACCATTAGGCATGGAGTCCTCGATGAGCCAGGGGATAGTCTCCAACCCTTCCCGTATAATCCAGGGGCAAGAATTTATTCAAACAAATATAGCTATAAACTCTGGAAACAGCGGGGGCCCCCTTTTCAATGCCAGTGCCCAGGTAATAGGCGTAAACTCCATGAAAATAGGCGAAGCTGAGGGCATTGCCTTTGCGATACCCAGTGGAACGGTAGTGGAGTACCTTCTATCCAATGATGTTCCCGTAGCCACGGTAACATCAACGACGGGTGAGGCTAGTGATTTGCCTGGGAAGACAGAAGACGGCCAACAAAGCCCAGCCGATCAACCTGAAACAGCAGGTAAAACGGTACCCTTATGGATGGTTATTGGAGTTATTATAATCCTGGTACTGGCAGCAGGTGCCGGAGGGTATTTATATTTTAAGCGCCGGCGCCGCCAAGCTGTATCATCCGGTACGTCGGAACCTGAACCAAATATTGTTTTGTCATCGCAGGAACAGCAACAGGCACCACCGGAAGACAATCTGGAAGATATTGATATTGAATTAAAATAAACAGATAAGGAGCGGGTATTATGGCTAAAGTTAATGTCACTATTATTGATGTTACTGGCAACAAGGAACAACAGGCGGCTTTGCCGGATGATGCACCGGTAAGACGGATAATTGCCAAGCTGGTGCAGATGATGGAACTCCCCGCCACTGGTCCCGATGGACAACCCATGAGCTACAAGTTTATTCACAAGACATCGGGAAAACAGCTTTCCGATGACCAGACCCTCAGTCAGGCCAACGTACAGGATGGTGATGTTTTGCGGCTGCAGCCGGAAATAACTGCAGGCTATTTAAACTCGGTGATGTAATATGGATATTTTAGATATCACACAGGATGATTTGAAACAAGAATCCAGCGGAAGTACAGCCCCTTTGCTTGATCTGAGCAGAATGGATGATGAAAAAGAGGATCGCTATAGCCGGTTTCGGCTTATCCCCTGGTGGGATCAGGAGAAACTGGCGGCTGCACGGGTAATGGTAGTCGGGGCGGGAGCGCTGGGCAATGAGATATTAAAAAACCTGGCTTTACTGGGAATTGGCCATATTTATATAGTTGATTTCGATAATATTGAGAATACTAACCTGTCCCGTTCAGTTTTGTACCGGCAGCGCGATGAGGGAAGCAGCAAAGCAGAGACAGCAGCCCGGGCAGTTGAAGAGATAAACCCCGATTGCCGCGTGACCTGGATAAACGGCAATGTTGCCTGGGATGTTGGGTTGGGTTGTTTTCGCCGCATGAATGTGGTTATCGGTGGACTGGATAACCGGGAAGCCCGGCTAGCCATTAATCAGGCCTGCTGGCGTGTGGGAGTCCCCTGGATAGATGGAGCTATTGAGGTGTTATTTGGTGTGGCCCGGGTTTTTGTGCCTCCCCTTTCTGCATGCTACGAATGTACTATGACAGAACAAGACTACCGTTTGTTAAACATGAGACGTTCCTGTGCTTTATTATCCCGGGAAGAAATGCTGACCGGCAAGATCCCTACTACACCTACTATTTCGTCAATAATTGGCGGGATCGAAGTGCAGGAAGCGGTCAAGCTTATTCATAACCGGGAGGACCTGCCTACCCTGGCAGGAAAGGGATATTTTTTCAACGGGCTTAACCATGATTCATATGTAGTAGAGTACCAGTTTAAAGAAGACTGTCCCAGCCATGAGAGCTTCGAAAACATTATCGAACTGGATCATCAGGTAGCCAATACTACGGCAGCTGAGATATTAGATATAGCTCGTAAGCGACTGGGACCAGAAGCTATTATCGATCTCCACCGCGAATTGGTACTCACTTTCAAATGTGAACAGTGCCAGAGTGAGGAAGAGGTTTATAAGCTGCTGGGACAGCTTTCTGAGAAAGAGGCTCGTTGTCCTGGTTGCGGAGAAATAAGAATGCCCCGTATGACCCATATCATCCAAGGGAATGAAGATTTTCTATCACGACCTTTAAGCCAATTAGGGGTTCCGCCGCTGGATATTATCAGCGCGCGCCGAGGTATGGAAATGATACATTTTGAGTTTACTGGTGATCTGCATGAGGTAATGGGATAGGTGGTGAAACATGTAGGTTGAAGAATATTGAGGATAACGTGGTACCATTATCACTTGATCTGGATGATTACGAGTATCTTCCGGATCGCCAGGCATTAAACAAGTTAAAAAAAATGAAAGAGCTGCAGTTCATAACCAGAGAATACATCAGAGAATTTGCCGAGCCATTCATAAACGGCCAGTTAAACGGCACCGGGGTAAAAGTATCGCGCCGGCAACTGCCCAAATTCCATCAACTAATTGAAAAAGTAGCCGCCATATTGCATATCTTTCCACCGCAAGTATTTATCTGCAATGATCCATATTTAAATGCATCAACCTTTGGTACCGGAGAACAGAATGTTATTGTCATCTCCCATAGCCTGTTTGAGCAATTAAATGATTGCCAATTATCGTTTATCCTGGGGCATGAAATGGGGCATATCAAGAGTCAGCACGTACTCTATGCCAATATGTACCGTTACCTGCAAAACCGGCAACGCCGTTTTTCAGCTTCCCTACAAAAAGCTATTCTGGACTGGGAAAGAAAAAGTGAGATAACAGCTGATCGGGCAGGACTCATCGCCTGTCAGGATATCAACGAAGCTTGTCGATGCTTGCTGGTCTTCGCCTGTGGATCCAAGAGACTGGCAGACGAAATAGACATTGAAGAATACCTGGAAAACCAACTGCTGTCCCTGGATTTTAATCCGGTGGGACAAATAGCCGAGACCCTATACAGCCATCACTACATTCCGGTGCGTATGCGGCAGCTATTGGATTTCTATTATTCGGAGCAATTCCGAAACTTATGGCCTAACAAACGGGATTGGCCTGATCTCAGCTCATCGGAATTAGAAATAGAATTAAAATAGAAAGGAATGAGTTCATGAGCGGTGAACACGATGACCTGGAAATAAGCCTAAAGCCCGCTGACGATATGCTTCTTTCCCAGGCACAGGACTTTATCATAATAGTAGATGATGATGTCCACCAGCAAATGAATAGCTATGCCCAAACCGATTTATCCCGGGAGTTGGCGGGAGTAATCTTGGGTCATTATGAGCAACAAGGTTCTAAGGTGATTATAAAGGTAATAGCTGCGATAGAAGCCCGCGATGCCGAAAGACAAAGAGCCAGTGTGAAACTTACCCATGAATCCTGGGCTTATATTAACCAAGTCAAAGATAAGATGTTTCCAGACCTAAAAATTGTGGGCTGGTTTCATACTCATCCAGGTTTTGGTATATTCCTTTCTGAGTTTGACCGTTTTATTCATAAGAACTTTTTTAACCTGCCCTGGCAGGTTGCCTTTGTAATAGACCCAGTGGCACATAAAGAAGGCTTCTTTTGTTGGGAAGGCAAGGAGATAAAACCATGTAGCTTTGTGGTAGAAGAGATCGGATACAACAATGGCGGGTATTTGTTGCCCGGTTATAGCTCAGAGGCAGGATCTGATAATAAACCGTCACCTGCAGATATGTACCTAGATAAAGTGGATGCTGCTGGCACAGGCGGAGGCAGATGGTGGCAGGCTATCATAGGTCTGGTGCTCATATTCGGTCTAACCCTGGGCAGTTACAATGTAGGAATAAAACAAGGCCAGAGAATGCATGTAGAACCTCCTTCCCCAGAACCCGCTGCTGCCACTGCTGCGGTAGTTAAGAATGAAATCCCTGTAGAAGTCATTTACAAGCATAAAGTACGTAAAGGAGATAACCTGTGGGAAATCAGTGAAATGTATTATGGAACCGGCTTTCGCTATAGAGAAATAGCCCACCATAACTATTTGCTCCCAGACTACATTATACAGCCTGGCCAAATATTGATTATCCCAAATGTAGAGGAGGACAAGCCATGAGTGCTGTAGGCAAGACTTGCCCTTACTGCCAAACCCCAGTAAAACCGGGTGAAGCTGTAGTTTTTTGTTCAGCCTGTTCCATTCCCCACCACCAGCAATGCTGGACTGAGGGCGGAGGGTGTACTACATTCGGTTGCCGGGGACAGGCTTCTAGGGTACCGGTAAATAACCGATCCAATCGACCCATAGTAGATATTGAAGTAGAACCAGAAAGAACGGCACCAACCAAATTCTGCCCTTATTGCGGTGAGACCATTCTGCTTCGGGCTATTAAATGTCGCTATTGCGGGAGTATGTTGCCGGATGCGCAGATGGCGGCCGGTCATTACCAGCTTGCTGCTCCCGGTCCTCCTCATCAGACAGGAAGCCACGTGCGGTGGTATCCAAAAGCATCCTCCTTTAACCGGTTGATAGCATCAATACTAGACGGCTTAATAGTGTCTCTGGCTATCTGGGTGCCAATATTCCTTGCTGAGGCTACCTATAGCGATTTCTTTTATTTCATAGCACTAATAACCTCTATTTGGGCTATATGGTATGCATTTACCAAGGATGGCAGAGAAAATGGCCAGAGTATCGGTAAAAAGGCTATGGGGCTGATGGTGGTTAATCTCAACACTAATTTACCCTGTACTAGAGGTAAGTCGGCCTTGAGAGCCTTGCTATGGATAATCCCATATATAGGAGGCCTGATCAGTTTAATCGACTGTATTATGGTCTTAGTTAGTGATGATGGCCGGAGAATTGGTGATTATCTGGCTAATACCCAAGTCATAGCAGTGTCCAGTTACCCTGGATTAAGAACCTAAAAGGAGGGATTATATGAGCGCGCGTTTACGTCGGCTGACGGCAGATTTTGAAAGGATTCAGAACGAGGCTGCCGGCCACAAATACATAAAAATTGAGCCGATAGGTCCTTATCCCCCGGAAAGATATTTGGTTACATACCTAGTGAAGGGACTAAAGTGGGATAAAAAGCTGAACCGCCCGGTAGCAATTAAAAAACACCAGGTAGAGATCTACCTTAGCGAATCGTATCCCAGAGAAAAGCCCCTATGCGAAATAAAAACAGAGATTTTCCATCCTAATTTTCGAAGCAAGGGTACGGTGTGTATTGGGGATCACTGGGCTGCAGGTGAAACCTTGTGGGATGTTATCGTGCAAATAGGCGAAATGATTCAGTACCAGAGTTATAACCCTAAGAGCCCGCTGGATGCTCAGGCCGCCAAATGGGCCCGTGCCAACGAACATCTTTTCCCCATTGGCAAAGTAGACCTCTATCAACCCGAGCCTGAGGTGGAGATCGGTCTGGAGACTGTTCCCAGGACAGAGGACGATGACCTTGATATTACTCTTATTTCCGAACGCCCAACTGAAGAGGCCGATACACTGGATGATATAGAGATCGAATTCAATTAATGGGGGTGGGGTGATTACTTTGCCACATGACCCGAAAGATGAGAACCTGGAAATCATCCTGGGTCAGTCCCAGGATATCGCTGTGAATACAAGTGATTCCCGTCATCACCAACTGCAACCGGTATTTTTTATCGGCAGTAATCATCAGCCTATTTATATCCATTACACGGTATGGGAGCATTTGTGGAACTATGCACAGGATAACCAAAACCGTGAAGTAGGGGGGGTTTTGGTAGGAGAATCAGTGCTAGATTCAGGGGTCAGCGTTTTGGAAATTACCGGTTTTATTGAAGGACGCTATATGAAAGAAAGTTTCACCACCCTGACCTTCACCCATGAAACCTGGAATGACATCAACAAAAGGCTCGAACAAGACTACCCTTACAAAAAAATAGTGGGCTGGTTTCATACCCACCCTGGGCATGGCATTTTTCTTTCCCGGTATGACACTTTTATCCACCAGAATTTCTTCCCCGGCAAAGAACAGGTGGCGGTAGTTTTTGACCCCTTGAGAAAGAAATGCGGCTTCTTTGTCTGGGAGGATAAACAGATTGTCCGAAATTACAATGTCTTTATTTTTGCTTATGGTAATGAGAACTTTCAGGGAGAAATTAATAACCTGCCGTATACAGCCCAGGATAATCTGGACAATATGGAGACTAAATCATACATAGATATTGATGTCGACCTATCAGACCCAGTGGAAGGGAAGCCCAGAGGCAAACCATTTCATGAGATACTGTCCCCATTAATTGAAGAACAAAGTTTTGAACCAAAAGCCCCAGCTACACCAACTGAAACTGAACCATCTTCCCAGCAGGAAGCTTCTACACCACTTGCTCCAGATCATGCAGCCTTGGATACAGACCATCTCGAATCTTCCTCTGTCAACCCCGAACTTACCTTTGAATTCTCCAGTGAAACCAGCCTAAATCAAGGCACTGTTTTATCAGAGTCTGATAACGGTCGTAAAAAAAAGTATCAACTTGCTCAGAAATCTTATTTTGCTGCCAGCAAACTTAAACCTAATGAACCAGATAAAACATAGTTTTGAGATTAAACAATAGTTTAGTTGAAATATAACAGGAGGTGGGAATGTGATGCCTGACGATGACAATCTGATAGTACTGGATACCGAGGATCTTCCCGAAGTTGATACACCAGAAAAAATTATAATTGAACTGGATGATCTGGACGATGATGAGATTTTCCCAGGTATGCCCTCAGACTCTGCTGGTTTTTCTCCAACAGTCAAAGCTGGCGGCAATCCGATTATACGCTCTAACATTTTGCAAAATATAATAGCCGGGGCTATCGGCGGACTGCTGGCCTGGTTGGTAACCGAAATGCTCTTTGAGGATAATGGTACCGCCCAATCCCTAGAACAGATTATCATCGAAATGGCTCTCTTTGGCGGAGTAATTGGAGGCCTTATGGGGTCTGCCCTGGGTGCTGCCGAAGGGGTAATAACCAGAGTTGCTCCCGTGGCACTGCGGGGAGGAGCCATTACTCTGGGAGTTGGCTTTTTAGGCGGTATGGTTGGCGGAGGCATTGGACAGATTTTATACAGTGCTATGGGTGGCGGTACCTTCGCGATAAGTATGGGTATGCAGGTGCTGGCCCGTACCCTTGCTTGGGGTTTGGTAGGCCTGTTCATTGGTCTAGGGCAGGGCATTTCCTTTCGTTCCAGCAAGAAAATAATCAATGGATTAATCGGAGGAATGATAGGGGGTCTGGTCGGAGGTCTCCTATTTGATTTAATTGGCAGCGTTACCATGGGCGGTGGCACCAGCCGTTTCATAGCTATTACTTTAATGGGGGCTGCTGTCGGGGCTGCTATTGGTATGGTGGATGAAATCCGCAAGGAGGCCTGGTTGAAAGTAATCGCCGGACCCATGGCTGGAAAAGAATACATATTGTTTAACGAAGTTACACGGGTGGGAAGCTCACCCAAGTGCGATATTGTCATCTATCGTGATCCTGAAGTTGCACCGTTCCAAGCCATTATAGAAGGAAAACAGGGGCGTTACAGGATAGTAAACAACAGTGTCGACTACCCCGTTTTTGTCAATGACCGCCCGGTTTCTGCCTCCGCACTAGCCAACGGACAGTCCATTCGCATGGGATCAACCGTATTCTTGTTTCAGCTTAAAGAGAGCAATCGGACATTTGACTTCGATACATAGGAGAAAGAAATGTTTGGCTATATAACTCCTCGGCAGGCAGAACTTAATCACCAGCAGCGTTTAGAATACCAGTTGTTCTACTGTACCCTATGTCACACTTTGGGAAAAAACTATGGCTGGTCATCCCGGATGGCTTTGAGCTACGATGCTGCCCTGTTGGCTATTATGATAGTCGGAATGCAGGAAAGCCAGGGAATTAACCAAACTGCGCTGAACATTCGCCGCTGTCCGGCTGCTTTCTGGCGAAAAAAAGACTGTTTGGATTCTGACCAGTCTGCTTTCATTTTTGCCGCCAGTGCCGGCTTGGCAGCAGCTGCCGGTAAGGTTTTAGATAACGTACAGGACGAAGGAAGATTCTATAACCGCCTCTTATGGAAATGGATACAGCCCCGGTACCAGAAGGCTCAAAACACCTTGCCCTCCCAAGGCTTGGACCTTGATATGGAAGCTGTAATTTCAAACCAGATTGAAGCAGAAAGGGAATCCCTCAGTCTCCTTGATGTAGCCCAACAAACCTCAGAGATGTTAGGAAAAATCTTTGCTGCTATGGCTAGATTGGGAGGAAAAGAAGAATACCTTGATGCATTGTATCAGCTAGGCAGCTATACCGGCCGGACCATATACATACTGGATGCCTGCAATGACTTGCCGCAGGACCAGAGGCAATGTGCCTATAATGCCATTAGCGCCTGCTATGATAATGCCTGTTACCAGGAGAAAGGCAAATCTATATCCCTTAAAAGAACTAGCCACTCTGGTCATAGAGATTTGGCTCGCATCCGCAGCCTAGTTGACAGCCTTAGTTTTGGCAGCAGGCAACAACTGGTGCGCCGGTTATTAGTAACTTCTCTCCGTAACCAAGCTATGTCGATATTCGGGTATTTACCGGCAGCCAAACGTCAGCCTAAGTTTAATCCCTGGCGCTTATTGTTTGATGAGTCTGGAGATATTGGAGCGTGTATAGGAGATATATGTACATGCTTTTGCATGCTGGCTTGTATTGGTTACTGTTGTGAAACTTGTTCTGGTTGTTGCCAAGGATGCTGCGGCAGCGAAAACAAGTATTCCGAACCACCTAGACAATATCAACCTCCTAGGCAAGAATACCCCCCGAATCCACCCCTTTGCAGCTATTGTGGAACTGGAGCAGATGTGGTCTACCATCCCCAAAAAGGCTGGATTTGTCTTAGTGCGCTAGTCCCCCGCCTTCGTCAAGAAATCCTACCCCAACATTCAGCCATGCCGACATGGTGGGAAAAGTCTGCCCCTATTGTCAGACCACCATAAAACCAGGAGAAAACATCATCGTATGCCCCGTTGCAAGGTACCCCATCACCGTCAATGCTGGCAGGAAAATGGCAACCGCTGTACCACTTTTGGATGCAGATAGCGATTCGAAGGCTGTCACATCATAAGCAGATAAATAAGTCTTTTGAAGGGAGGGAATTTATAAATGAAACTTTGCAATTATTGCGGAGCTGAAAATCGGGACGAAGCATTGTTTTGTAGTGCCTGTGGGCAAAATATAGACAATACAGCCGACAATCTAAGGGTAAGCGCTAATAGCTATTCTCAAAAAGAACCAGCAAATACTACTGCGATAAAAGTATTTGGCATTTTAATAGTATGCTTATTAGCTGTAATACTCATGTTTAACGCCTTGACTACAGTATCATTAGTTAATGCTGATATTAACCAGTGGGAGTATAAAGTAGTTAAAATGTTTCCAGAAGAACAAAATGACAGAACAGGATGGTCCAGCAGTGCTTATAACACCATTGATGTCGATGAAGCCATATTGAACAGGTTTGGAGATGCGGGTTGGGAACTAGTTAGCAGTACTATGGAAGTAGAGACTGCCTGGCCGAATTTTGGAAACGAAAACTATGT
>Ga0208564_1000823_pt1 | contig 27377 bp, 27 predicted proteins | sample AD_UKC073_MetaG_FD_184439 | JGI IMG/M metagenome (GOLD analysis project Ga0208564, IMG submission 184439) | Active sludge microbial communities of municipal wastewater-treating anaerobic digesters from USA - AD_UKC073_MetaG (SPAdes) (version 2) | ecosystem: Engineered > Bioreactor > Anaerobic >... | reverse complement strand
GGGCACCGAGCTCCACCTCGGCGCGCCACACGGGGTCCCGGTCGGTGGGCCGCGAGCCGGGAGGTAACGATTCGGCGAGCACAGTGCTCCATCCGGGGGCGTCGCCGGTCCACGACACGTCGAACGTGACACCGAACGCCTCGACCCGCCGGACGCCGGTCATGGCCGCCCTCGCAGCCGCGTGGCAATTCGCTGGTTGAGGCGGGCCCGGCCGGTCACGAGCCGGCCGAGACGGCCGAGATTCCAGGTCGCCCATTTCTCGGTGAGGCGCTGTTGCCGCCGTACCCGCTCCCGCCAGTGAACCCGCGATCGGACGAACGCCAGGAAACCCGCCTCATGCGGCATGGCGGGCTCCAGGTGGGGCCGCCCGAAGCGGGCCGCGTCGGCGTCCAGACCCACGGATGCGAGCGCCCAGGCCACCGATTCGGCGACGTTGAGGTCGCGCGCGACGGTCGCGGCGGCCGCCCAGTCGGTGGGGGTGAGCCGCGCCGCCGCGCCGCGCAGGTCGTCTTGCGGACGGCCGGTGGCGTCCAGCGTGGCGTGGATCGCCAGGTGCACGAGGCGGGGCCCGGGGGCGAGCACCTCGATCCGACCGCCCTGGCCGCCCGGGCTACCCTGGCCGTCCCCGACCAGGAGCGGCACGCGGCAGGAGTCCAGCACCTCCCAGACTCGGCGGGCGTCGACACCGACCCGCGGAATCGTCCAATGCAGATCGACATCGGGCTGGCCCGGCGCCCGCCAAGTGTCCGCGTGGACGCCCTTGACCCGCCGATAGCCGACGCTGCGCAGCAGCCGTTCGGCAGCGTTGAACTCGGCCGGGCCGACGAGCAGGTCGACATCGGACGAGGTCCGCTCGGACGCCTCCCCCAGCGCGGCTCGGGTCGCCGGTCCCTTCAAGACAATCGGGTGCAGACCGTATGCCGTGAACCTGGCCGCCAGCGCCGCGCTGTCCCGGTCGTTGCGGGCCACGATCTGCCGACGCCAGCCGGCGGCGGCCACCTCTGCGAGCTCCGCGGGGAACTCGTCACTCATGTGCGGGGAACGGTGATCGCGACAGGCGGCGCATCGGGGGCATCGGAGACGCTGGCCACGGCTGGCCGCAGTCCGACCACGCGCAGGGTGGCGGATGCCTCGGCGCACCAGTCGCCGATCGTCTGGTGTTGCCCCTGACCGCAAGACGCCGCCGCATCCTGCCTGACCCGCGCCAACGCTGCCCCTCGAAGGGCCAGCGCCGCCGCACTCGTGCCAGCAGCGAACGCCATGGTGTCGGTGTCGGGAACCGCGGCGCCCAGCCCGGAGGGGTCGAGAGTCCAGACATCCCAGGCCTCGCCGGCGAGGTCCTTCCGCGCGTCGTCGATTGCCTCCCGCGCGTTGGCCGCAAAGGCCACGTCGTCGCCGAGGAAGAGCAGGGAGTGCAGCCCACGTCGCTGGGCCTCGGCCACGGCGGAATCCAGCGCGCATAGACAGTCAGGTAAGGGTTCGGCGTCATCGCCCAGGGGCAGCCGCTCTATCCGCCACTGCATCTGCAGCTGCTCCCCCCACGCGAGAGCGTTCTGCCACCGCTGAGGGGCCTGGCGGCGATTGGCGACGAACACGGCATCCAGCGTGTTCAGCGGGTGCGCTACAGCCGCGTCGGCGGCGTCGAGGAGGGTTTGCGGCATACCCACCTCTCGGAAGTGTTGCCGCCCGGGCTCGAAGTCAAGCCCGACCTCATCCCAGGCCAGGGCGTAGTTCCGCAGCCGTTCCACCAGACGATTGGGGTAAGGCGCCCCGGCTGGGCGGTCGAAGCGATGCGCCCAGCCGGCCGCGGGCAAACCGATCGTGCGGCCACCGCGCAGGCGGAACTTCTCGTGGATGTAGCCCTCTTCCCCGCCGAAGCCACGAAGCAGGGGGCTGAAACCCGGCCAAGCCTCCTTCCGGCAGGCGAACATGCCCAGGCCCATGGATTCCAACTCATATGGTTCGGTGCCATCGGCACGGCTGTCGCACCGGAACTGGCCGAAGAAGTGTGCCGCCCAGATCGGAGCGAGATGTGTGCTGACCACGCGGCCGCTCTCGCCGACGAGTGGACCTTGGACGAGGTCGAGACACCCCGGACGGTCCTCGAAGTAGGCCACGATGGCCGCCAACGCCCCGGGCCGCAGCAAGACGTGCGAGTCGAGGCAGACCACGACCTCGCCTTCGGCCTCCCGGAACACCAAATCTCGCACACAGGTGCCGCGAAAGGACCGGAAGGGGACGTAGCGATAGCGCGGGAACTTCTTCTCGAGCGCCTTGAGCGAGTCACTCGCGCTGCCACCGGGGTTGTTGTCGATGACGACCAGAGACAGATCGTCGGCGACCTCCGGGTGGTGAAGCACCAATGACGCGAGCGTGAACCACACCCCGTCGAAATCGTCGAACGTGGCCATTCCGACGGTGAGGCGCGTCCGTATGCCGTGTCGAGGCGTGGCCTCGGGGATCGGCCGGGTGAGCCGACGCCATTCGGCCAGCCCATCCGCGCCATAACGCTTCAGGCCCGCGTGAGTCATCTCAGGTGATCACTGGAGATGTTCACTGAAGCACGACGACGACGGCTACCGTCACGGAGGTTCGGTCGTCGTTTCCGTCGTGGTCGTCACGTCGACAACCCCGGTGGACGACGCGGCGGCCGCTGCGGGTGCGCCCATCGTCCAGACGGCGAGGACGGCAGCAGCGCTGGCGCCGGCAAGCAACCGCTTGCGGCTCAGCTGGTCTGCGCCCGTGGCCGCGACGAGGTTGCGGGACTCCAACTCGCGCAGGTGCGCCGCAACGGTCGCGACGTCAAAACCCGTCGCCTCGGCGATGTGTTCAGCGCTGACGCCATCGCACGCGGCATACACCGCAAGCGTGTCGTCTGAAATGCAGTGAACGAGTGTGCTGTCGAGGTCATAGGCCAACACCGAGCCGTCTACTGATTCGGTGTGGACGTCGGCCGACCTCCGCGTCCATGTGAGTGCCATGAAGAATCCTCCCGAGAATCTCCCCCGCGCCGCATCGCGGCGCACGCGAAAACCTAGCAGTGTCAACGTGATCCGACAACTCATCGAGAAAGCTCGCCGCTCAGCACGCGCACTCCCCTTGGGCTATCTCGCCCGGACATCGGGGTTGAGGAAAGAACAGGTCATCAATCGTGATGCGCAGCGCACGTTCAGGCAGAGGCAGTGCAGGTGGCAGCCTGAACCTCGTTCGACCTCTTCACCCGGGGGCGCGGGCTTCGTCTCCGGCCCAGGTGGGGGAATGTGCGGATGCCACACTGGTGCCGGTGACGACGCGACTGGAGTGGACGGCATACCTGGAGCTGTTGCGGCGCGAGAGTGCCGCTTTCCGCGCGGCGATTGCGCGCGCCGAGCCGACCACGCGGGTGCCGACCTGTCCGGAGTGGGGCGCGGACGACCTGCTCTGGCATCTGGGCGAGGTCCAGTGGTTCTGGAGTCGGGTTGTCGGGCCGCCGCTGCTGACCCGGGAGAGCGGGCAGGCGTTGGAGCGCGTCGAGCGGCCGGGCGACCGGGAGGGTCTGCTGCGCCATTTCGACCGGTCCCATGAGGCGCTGGTGGCGGCTCTGGAGAGTCACTCGCCGGGCCAGGCGGCGTGGAGTTGGGCGCCGGATCAGACGGTCGGGTTCAGCTATCGGCGGCAGGCGCACGAGGCCGCGATGCACCGAGTCGACGCCGAATTACTCACGGGCATGGCCGCACCGATCGACGCCGCGCTGGCTGTCGACGGGGTGGACGAGGCTCTCGGGCTGATGTTCGGCGGCGATGGCACGGAGACTCCCGAACCGGTGCCGCCGGTCGAGTTCGTCACGACGGACGTGCCGCACCGGTGGGTGCTCCACCTGGTCCGCGAACCGGTCGGGGGTGGCGAGGCTGGGGGCGAGTCTGAGGGCGGGCGCCTCGGGTTGTTGCCTTCGGTGGATGCACCCGGGGCGTCGGTGCAGGGCTGGCGGCCCGACCCGAGGAGTGAGCCACCCGGCATACCGCGCGTGCGCGCACGAACGGCGCAGTTCATGAGCCTGCAGCCCCGGTGAAGCGATAGTAAAAGCCTTGTCCTCGCCGGTTGGGTCGTGACGGCTCAAGCACGCCCTCATCCTCGAGTGCCCGCAGGACTGAGCCGACGTTACTACTCTGGGCCTTGACGAGGCCAGCGAGCTCCGAGGAACTGATGCGACCCCGAGCTGCGGCGTATGAGGCGGCCACGGTGCTGCGGTCGGGCCAGGCGCGAGATCGACCGACCGACTCGTCGAGGCGAATCAACAGCTCCTTGGCGGGCGACGCCAGGCGCCAAGCAGCCTCGGCTCCCTTGGGCACGCCCGCGACGGTCTTGAGGACGGACCGGCTCCCCACCGACAGGCCCGCCACAACGCTGATCGCACCCCGGGCTTCTTCGACAGTCAGCTGGATCAGGGCAGAGACGGTGTGCACGTCGATCCATCCGTGGACGACCAGCGAACGCAGAATCATCAGCGAGTGTAGGTCGCTCCTCTCAGGGCCAGGCATCACCTCGGCAAGCCAGGCCATCCAGGCCAGATCTACGTTGTCTCCGACGAGGGCCGCCCGAACGTAAGGACCACCGATGTCCCGGATGTCGGGTGGCTCATGTCCGACGGCGATCATCTCCCTCATCATGCGATCGACGCCCAAACCCTCGCGCTCGGCCACCCGGAGGCTGGCGAGGAGATCCGTGAGAGCACGGTTCCGCGACTTCGAGGGGTGAGACAGGATGTTCTCGGAAGTGACGCCACCGACGAAGCCCCCTGGGCTGGTGACGCGCAGGGTTCGCCCCACGTGCTCGACGACGGTCGGCTCGGCAACGCCCCACTCGCGGTGGGCAACGCCGTTGACAATGGCCTCCCGGGCCGCCAAGGGGGGAATCTCCCTAAGTTGCCCCACGACGAGCCCCTCGCGTTGGAGATGAAGCAAGGCGTTACTGCCTTCGAGGGCCTGGAAGACCTCGGCGAGCTCCTCCAGGAGGCTCCGCCCTGACCGTCGCACCCTGATGCTGCTGTCCGCGCCGGACCTCGTTCGTCTGATGTAGTCCAGGCACGGCTCCCGCCGACCGACGAACGCCAAGACGCCAGCGTTAGTGAGCAAACCCTCACCCGTGACCACATTGAGGCGACGCAGGAGCTCCTGGTGTCGAGATGCAGCGAGGATTTCACAAACGACGAACCTATGAATCATAAACGTTTCGTTATGGAGTATGAGTATTCCATGACGAAGCGTTATGACCTCGTCCGGCCGGGCCACCTCGGCTGTTTGAGGCTTACGGGTCTAGCCCGTCAATCAACTGAATCAGGTCCGAGTTCGTGGAAGTACTCGGCGAATGCCGCGTCGTCGTACGCGACTGGGAGTAGGTCGGGTTCTGGCTCCTCGCTAACTGTCTGACCTCGACAACACCTTCTGGGACTGGTTCGAGGCCTGGTACCAGTCGTTCTCTGCGCTCGTCGATGCGTTGGTGGCGCTGAGTGACGTGGATCGCGCATTGCTTGAGGAGCAAATCAGGGCGGTGCACCGCAGAAGGGGCACTACCGAATACTCCAACCTGGTCCGGGAGCTGCCCTCCTTGATCGAGGCCGCCGCCCCGGACGACCCGGCCAAGGTCTACGACGCGGCGCTACATGCACAGAACTCGCGGCGCAAGGCCACCACTCGCCTCTACCCTCGCGTCCCTGAGGGACTGCGGTCCCTCAAGCAGGCCGGGGTCCGCATCGCCGCGTACACCGAATCCGGTGCCTTCTGGGCCGAGTGGCGGATCAAGCACACCGGCCTCGACGGGATCATCGACGTCCTGTACTCCTCACCGGACCATGACCTCACCGCCGGCGTCGTCCCCTCCGCCCTGCGCAGCGGCCACTACGACCACGAGCACTACGGGCTACGCGGCACCCGGCATCAGCACGTCCCCCACGGGGTGCTCAAGCCCAACGTCGAGATCCTCCGCTCGATCCTTGACGACGAACGGTGCGCGCCCGAGGAGACCGTCTACCTCGGCGACAGCCTGATGAAGGACATCGTTATGGCCCAAGCGGCCGGGGTCCTGGACGCCCACGCCGAGTACGGCTTGGTCCAGCACCGCGACGAGTACGATCTGCTCCGCCGAGTCACCCACTGGACCGACGAGGACGTGACACGCGAGATGGCCCTGTCCACCCCGCACGGTGAGGTAAAGCCAACCATTGTCTGCCACAGCGGTTTCGACGACGTCCTGCCCTCTTCGGGCCCGCACTGGTCGGTCTTCGTTGACCGAGTCCGCCACTGCGCCTGAAGCACACGACGACAGTGAGATGACCGACGCCGACGATGGTCTGAGCCGTGAGCAGCAGGTCAGCCACTACGTCGACCTCTACAAGCAGAGCGTTGAAGTACAGATGCACTTCAACGACGTCGAGTGGCGGATCCGCGGACTCGCCCTCACCGTTGCCACATTCGCTTTGGGCGCCGCCGGTGTGGCCGCGAAGGACGGCACAACGATCGGCGGGGTGGCTCTGGGGTCGCTCGTCATCGTGATCGGTCTTGAACCGCCCCGGCAAGTCCGGAGACTTACTGGTGTGAGAGCTCAGCGATCGGCTGGGCCTGGTGTTGAGCGTAGTAGTGGTTCTCGGCTTCCACGGGTGGGATGTCGCCGCAGTACTCATAGAGGCGGTGGTGGTTGAACCAGTCGACCCATTCGGCGGTGGCGTACTCGACGGCCTCCAGGGTCCGCCACGGCCCTCGGGGTTTGATCAGCTCGGTCTTGTACAGGCCGTTGATTGTCTCGGCGAGCGCATTGTCAAACGAGTCGCCGACGGAGCCAACCGAGGCCGCGATCCCGGCTTCGGCGAGGCGCTCGGTGTAGCGAATGCTGACGTATTGCGAGCCACGGTCTGTATGTGCCACAACGGAATCCAGTGGGGAACCGGTCCGCTGCCTGGTCCACACGGCCTGCTCGAGGGCGTCCAGGACGAGCTGGGTGCTCATCGATGAACCGCACCGCCAGCCCAGGATCCGACGGGCATAGGCATCGACCACGAACGCGACGTACACCCACCCCGACCACGTCGACACGTACGTCATGTCCGCCACCCAGAGCCGGTCCGGCGCCGACGGCTCGAAGTCACGGTTGACCAGGTCCCGGGCCCGCTGCGCCGCTGGGTCGGCGATCGTGGTCCGCTTGACCTTCCCGCGAACGACGCCGTGCAGCCCGTCGGCGCGCATCAACCGCTCCACCGTGCAGCGGGCCACGGCGATGCCCTCCCGGTTCAATGCCAGCCACACCTTCCGTGCCCCGTACACGCCGTAGTTGCCGGCGTGCACCCGCCGGATCTGCTCCAGCAGGTACTCGTCCCGCTGCTCGCGGGCGGTCGGTGACTTGCGCACGTGCTCGTAGTACGTCGACGGGGCCACCTGCAGACCGTGCTCGGTGAGCACCCGGCAGATGGGCTCGACACCCCAACGCAATCCACCGGGTTCACGGTGGTTCGCGTGCTCGCGGATGAAATCCACGATCAGCGGGAAGGCCGGTCGAGCTCGGCTCCGAAGAAAGCCGCCGCGGCCTTCAAGATCGCGTTAGCGCGGCGCAGCTCGGCGACCTCTCGCTTGAGCCGACGCATCTCGGCCGACTCCTCGCTCGTGGTCCCCGGCCGGGTGCCGGCATCGACCTGCCCCTGACGGACCCACTTGCGGACCGTCTCCGGGGTGCCGACCCCGAGCAGCTCAGCCACCCGCTTCATCGCCGCCCACTCCGAACCCTGCTCCTCGGTGACCTCAGCGACCATCCGGACTGCCCGCTCCCTCAACTCAGGCGGGTACCGCTTGTGCGTGTCTCCTGGCATGACTCCAACCTTCCCAAGGTTCGAAGTCTCCGGACTTGCCGGGGCGGTTCACTCGCGACCATCGGGCTGGTGTGGAGGTTCCTCCTGGACCCGAACATCGGCCTCGTGGGTGGCCTCACCAAGGAGCTTTTCGGAGAGCCGATCGCGTTCCTGCAGGATCCTTCGCTGGCCCTGCCCACCGTCATCTTCGTCAGCGTCTGGAAGAACGTTGGCTTCACCATGGTGATCCTGCTCGCGGGGCTGAAGGGTGTCCCAGAGCACCTGTACGAAGCGGCCCGCCTCGACGGAGCCCGCGGACGCCAGCTGACGTGGTACGTAACCTTGCCGAGCATCAGGCCTACGCTGCTCTTCGCCGCCATGATCCTGGCCTGACTTCGCTTGTCGGCGTTCGAGGTCCTTCAGATGCATCTTCGGCTGGATCCAGTGTCCGGTCATTCTTCGTGCCTCCCTAACGTTTCTCGTCTCCCAAGGCGCAGGCGAGGTCGTTCAGGGTCAGGGTCGTGCGCACAGTTCTCGAACTCGATGCATCACAACGAAACTTGGAGCCAGGGTGCACTAGCCTCGATCGTTCACGTGTTGTGACCTGACGCGTTGTCCGGATGCACCAAAGTGCCTGTCCTGCAACGGGATACTTGTACTTGCGATAGTTCAAGATCCGTGAGCGGGAAGGCACTTGGTAAGTGAAGAGTACAGCGTGGTCGTCGGGGTTGTCGGTGTCTGGGGATGGGACTGGTGTGGTTGCCCACGCGGGGAGCGTGGCGGTGCGGATGCTGGCCGATCGGGTCGGGTTGACCGACGGGCTGTCCCTGGCGGTGGCCCGGCGCGGGTTCGCCCCTGGCCATGACCGGGGCCGGGTCCTGGTCGATACCGCGACGATGCTCGCGGCCGGCGGGGAAGCGATCGGCGACATCGACACCTTGCGTCACCAGAGCGACGTGCTGGGCGCGGTGGCGTCGCCGCCGACGGTGTGGCGGGCCCTTGACGAGCTGGGTTCGGCATCGTTGAAGCGGATCGAGGCGGCACGGGCGAGGGTACGGGCCCGGGTGTGGGCCCTGATCCCTGGCGGGCTGCCCGCCTCCCGTGTGGCCGGGACTGCCCTGCCTGCGGATGTGGTGGTGTTGGACGTGGACGCCACGATCGTGATCGCGCACTCGGAGAAGGAGCAGGCGACCCGGACGTTCAAGAAGACGTTCGGGTATCACCCGATCGGTGTCTGGTGCGATAACTCCCAGGAGTTGCTGGCCGCGTCGTTGCGGCCGGGTAACGCTGGCTCGAACGCCACCAGTGACCACCTCGACGTGCTCGCGCGAGCGATCGCGCAGGTCCCCGCCTCATACCGGCGCAAGCTGCTGATTAGGGCCGACGGGGCCGGTGCCTCACACGGCCTGCTGGACTGGCTCACCAAACTGAACACCGCCACCGAGCACGGCCGACGTGGCCGATCGGTGGAATACAGCGTCGGATTCGCGGTCACCGAGCAGGTTCGGGACGCGATCGGGTTGGTGCCCAAGAAGGCGTGGGCGACCGCCGTGGACGCCGACGGCGAGGTCCGCGAGCACGCCGACGTCGTGGAGATCACCGGCCTGCTCCCGACCGCGTTGCGGGAGAACTGGCCGGCCGGGATGCGGGTCATCATCCGCCGCGAACACCCCCACCCCGGCGCCCAGCTCAGTCTGTTCGAAGAGCGCGATGGGTGGCGCTACCAAGCGTTTGTCACCAACACCACCGTCGGGCAGGTCGGGTTTCTGGAGGCCCGCCACCGCGCCCACGCCCGGGTCGAAGACCGGATCCGGATCGCCAAAGACACCGGCCTGGGCCGGTTCCCGTCCCGCGAGTACGGCATCAACACGGCATGGCTGACCGTCGTGGCGATCGCCGCCGACCTGACCGCCTGGCTGCGGCTACTGGCCCTACCCGAGGCGTTGAAGAACTGCGAACCCAAGACGCTGCGCCACCGGTTCCTGCACGTCCCCGCCCGCCTCACCCGAGGAGCCCGACAGCGACGACTCCACCTGCCGGTGACATGGCCATGGGTCACCGACGCCGTCGCGACCTTCACCAACGTGATGGCCATCCCGCTGCTCACCTGAGGCCCGGGCACGTGCCTTGACCGCCCACCACCAGGACCCTCGGAGACCCGCCCCGCAGCGCCAAGCGGCCATCCCCCACGCACCGAACCCGCCTGCACCCCACCGGGGCTCGCCCAACCATCACTCGGCTCGCTCACGGCCCTCCATGAAAGACGGAGGCTAGGTGTGTGGCTGATCTTGTCTGTCGATGTGGCCGAGGTTGTCGCGGCGCGAAGGGAGGTCGATGGGTCGGCTGCGTGGGGGCGGCTTGGTTATGCGGAGAGCGCGTGAGTCCGATCTGCTGACGCCGTGAGGGCGGCCGCGAGGAGCGGGCGGTAGGCGTCGAGGAAGCCGCGAGCGAGGTCGACCCAGCCGTCGACCGGGACGTCACCGTCGATCGCCGTCACGGCGCGGTCGACGTCGATGACCGATCGAGGGTTCCAGGCCGAGTCCCGGAGAACGACCGCGAGCTGTCCGTCGCGGACCCAGTACAGGGTGCGGGTCTGCTTCCCGACCGTCGCCCGGGTCATGACGTGGATGCCGTCATGACCCCGCCCGACGTCGAAGCTCACTCGCGCGAAGCTGTCGCGGTATGGCCAAGCACTCCAGGCAGGGGCGAACACCTCGTCGACACGCGCCTTGGCATCGGGAAGGGTGAGGTGGCCGAGCAGGGCCAGCCCGAGGGCGAGCCCCTCGGATACGGCGTTGCGCTGCTGCGTGGGGGTGATCCGCATGAGGTCACCACCTTTCTGTCCTGTGGACGTCCGGTCAGTCTGTTTCGGGGCCGAGGCACCAGTCGCAGGTGCTCGAGCAGGGCTGCGCGTCGGCGCGGCCCTCGTCGTCACGGGCGCGGGTCGGGTCGGCGTCCTGTCGGTGCACGTCGGGGCGCATGCGGGTGCTCCTGGTGGGCTGGTTGGCCCGTCACCATCGAGAGGGTGACGGGCCTGCATCGGGTTCGGTGTCGCGTGGGGTACGCGCGACCGTCACCGGTGGGTGAGGTCGAGCGCGGCTCGGACGATGCTGTCGGTGTCCAGACCGTGGTAGCGGTAGACGCTCTCGAGATCGCCGGACTGGCCGAAGCCGGTGACACCGAGGTGGACGGCCTTGGTCCCGGTGACGGACGCCAAGAAGGCGAGCGTGTGCGGGTGGCCGTCGAGGATGGTGACGATCGGGGTCTGACGCTCTCGGGGGAAGAGGGCGTCGAGGATCGCCGTCGGGTGGTTGCCTCGTCCGCTGCGCGCCTGGTGGGCGCGGAAGAGGAGGTCGGCGCTGGTGATGCAGACGACGTCGGCGGCGACACCCGTGGCCTCGAGCCGGTCCGCGGCGGCGAGGGCCTCGGGGGTGGGTGCCCCCATGACGGCGATCGTGATGTCCGGTCGCTCGGGCCGTCGCAGCGCGTAGCCGCCGGCGACGACCTGCTGGCGCCGGCGCTCGCGGGCGGCAGGGTCGGTCGGGATGTCGGCGATCGACTGGTCGATGGATCGAGTGGAGAGGCGGAGGTACGACGAGCCACCGTCGGCCTTGCCGAGCATGCCCATGGCGGCGAGCAGACACCACTCGAGGTCGAGGGCGAAGGCCGGCTCCCACGTGGTGCAGCCTGGCTGCTCCAGGCCGACCGACGGAGTGACGATCGACTGGTGCGCGCCGCCCTCGGGGGCGAGCGTGACTCCTGACGGCGTCCCGACGAGGATCGACTGTCCGCCGGCATAGATGCCGAACGACCACGGCTCGAGCGCGCGGGTGACGAAGGGGTCGTAGACGACGCCGATGGGCAGGAGGGGCTGGCCCCAGCGGCTCCACGTGGTGCCGAGCTCCCCGAGCAGGCAGACGAGGTTGGTCTCGGCGATGCCGAGCTCGATGTGCTGACCGGTGGGGCGCTCGCGCCAATGCAGGATCGTCTCGCTGTCGTCGGCGAACCAGTCGGTGCGCTCGGCGACCGACCAGACCCCGTGCTTGTTGACCCAGCCCCCGAGGTTCGTGCTCGAGCTGACGTCGGGAGCGACGGTGACGATGCGGCCACCAACCTCTGGGGCGGCGCGGGAGACGTCCATGAGGGTGCGTCCCAGGGCTGTCTGCGTGTTCGCCTTTCCCGTCGGGGTGCGGCCGAGGTCGGTCGGGACGGGCGGTGCGGGGACGTCCTCGACAGGGTCGCGGCGCAGCCGCTCGGCCGCTTCGAGACAGGCGCGCGCGGCCGCCGAGCCGGGGGCCGGCTTGGCCCACGGCGCGTCGAGGTCGGTGCCCAGACGCGAGGCGAGCTCGCGCATCTGGGCCTCGGTCAGCAGCGCCGAGTGGTTCTGCGGGTGACCCTCGGTCGGCAGCCCGTAGCCCTTGACGGTGTATGCGATGACGACCGTGGGCCTGGTGTCGTCGATGGCGGCGAAGGTGCGGCGGAGCGCCTCGTGGTCGTGGCCACCGAGGCGACGCAGGGCCGCGTGGACGGTTGCCGCGTCGCGCCCGTGGAGGAAGGCCCGCAGGGCGTCGGCTTCGGCGCCGTCCCCTGGGAGGAGGCTGACCGTCTCCTCGGGTGTCCGGCGGAGAAGACGCTGGTACTCGGCGTTGCCCATGCCGTCGATCCGGCGTCGCAGGACGTCACCTCCAGGCTCGGCGAACAGCGACTCGAGCGCGGCACCGTACTTGACGGTGAGGACCTGCCACCCGGCAGCGTCGAAGATCGCCTCGAGTCGTCCGGATCCCATCGTGGGCAGGACTCGGTCGAGCGACTGACGGTTGAAGTCGACGAGCCAGACGACCTCGCCGAGGCCGGCGACGGTCGGGTCGAGGACGGCTTCCCAGACCGCGCCCTCGTCGAGCTCGGCGTCGCCGACGAGGCTGTACTGGCGCCCGATGCGCTGCGGCGAGACGACGCTGTCGACGTACCGCTTCGCGATGGCGCCCCAGATGGGGGCGGTGGCGCCGATGCCGACGGAGCCCGTCGAGTAGTCGGCCGGGACGGGATCCTTGAGGCGGGAGGGGTAGCTCTGCAGCCCGCCGAACTCCCGCAGGGTCATCAGGTAGTCCTCGTGGAGCTCGCCCAAGAGGTACTCGATGGCGTGGAGGACGGGGGAGGCGTGGGGCTTGACCGAGACGCGGTCGTCGCTTTGCAGGTGCTCGAGGTAGAGGCTCGTCATGAGCTGGACCATCGAGGCACTCGATGCCTGGTGGCCCCCGACCTTCATGCCGGCGGGGTTGGGGCGGACACGGTTGGCGTAGTCGACGATGGCGGTCGAGAGCCACAGGACGAGGTCGTCGATCTCCTCGAGGGCGCCGCGCGGGGGCGCGGTGGCTCGGCCGGGGGCGTGGGTGTCGGTCACGGTGCTGCTCCAGCGGGGATCGCAGCGCCCTCACGGGCCTGCGCGATGGTCATGGCGATGTCGATGAGCAGGTCCTCCTGGCCGGCCACGAGCGAGCGCTTGCCGGCTTCGACGAGGAGCTCGCGCGTGGTGATGCCGTAGCGCTCGGCGAGCATCTCCGCGGGGCGGAGGAAGCTCCCGTAGACGCCGGTGTAGCCGAGGGAGAGGGTCTCCCGGTCGACGCGAACGGGCCGGTCCTGCAGCGGGCGCACGAGGTCGTCGGCGGCGTCCATGAGCGCGAACAGGTCGCACCCGTGGTCCCAACCCTCGAGGTCGGCGGCCGCGATGAAGGCCTCGATCGGGCAGTTGCCGGCGCCGGCGCCCATGCCCGCGAGCGAGGCGTCGACGCGTGTCACGAGGTCGTCCTCGACGGCGAGCATCGTCGTCGCGACGGAGAGCCCGAGGTTGTGGTGCGCGTGGATGCCGACCTCCGTGGCCGGGTCCAGCGCCTCGCGGACCGCGAGGAGGCGGTCGAGGTAGCTGCGCATCGTCAGCTGGCCCGACGAGTCGGCGATGAAGACGCACTGTGCCCCGGCGGCCTCCATGATCTTGGCCTGCTCGGCGAGGCCCTCCGGCGTGTTGCGGGCGGCCATCATGAGGAAACCGGAGGTGTCCATGCCCAGGTCGCGTCCCTTGGCGATGTGCTGGTTGGCGATGTCGGCCTCGGTGGACATCGTGGCGAGACGGATCCCCGTGACGCCGTGGTCGTGCGCTGCCTCCATGTCCTCGATCGTCCCGATGCCCGGGAGCAGGACCGAGGTGAGCCGGGCGCGACGGACGACCGCTGCCGCGGCGTCGATCCACGCGAGGTCACCACCACGGCTAGGTCCGAAGTTCAGGCTGCTCCCTGCCAGGCCGTCACCGTGACCGACCTCGATCGACGCAACACCCGCCTGGTCGAGCGCCGCGGCGATGTCGCGGACCTGGTCCGTGGTGTAGCGGTGTCGGATGGCGTGGCTGCCGTCGCGGAGGGTGACGTCCTGGATGTACAGACGGTGCGCGGTCACGAGGAGCTCCGGGTGGTCAGGAGGGTCTCGGCGGTCTGGAGGGCGGCCGAGGTCATGATGTCGAGGTTGCCCGCGAAGGGCGGGAGGTAGTCGCCGGCGCCCTCGACCTCGAGGAACACCGACAGCACGAGGCGGTCCTTGCGCGGCAGGTCGGGAGCGAGGTCCTGATCGGGGTGGTCGGCGGGGACCGGGCGGATGTTGACGCGCTGCGTCATCCGGTAGCCCGGCACGTACCGGGCGACGCGCTCGACCATGTCCGTGACGGAGCGCTCGACGGCCTCGGTGTCGCATTCGTCGACGAGGCACATCACGGTGTCGCGCATGATGATCGCCGGCGTCGCGGGGTTGAGGATGATGATGGCCTTGCCGCGTGCCGCCCCGCCGACGGCCTCGATGGCCCGAGACGTGGTGACGGTGAACTCGTCGATGTTGGCGCGCGTGCCAGGGCCTGCTGAACGTGAGGCGATGGAGGCGACGATCTCCCCGTAGTGGACCGGGGTCACCGCGGAGATCGCCGCGACGATCGGCACCGTCGCCTGGCCACCACAGGTGACCATGTTGAGGTTGGGCTCGTCGGCGACCGCGTCGAGGTTCACCGGCGGGACGACGAACGGCCCGATGGCCGCCGGCGTGAGGTCGATGACGCGGATACTCCTCTCCTGCAGCGCCTTCCAGTTGTGGTGGTGGGCGCCTGCGGAGGTGGCGTCGAAGACGAGCTCGATGTCCTGCAGGTCGGGATGGGCAAGGAGGCCCTCGACGCCGTCGGCGACGGCGGTGACGCCCATCGCCCGTGCGCGGGCCAGGCCGTCGGAGGCCGGGTCGATCCCGACGAGCGCCGCCATCTCGAGGGCCTTCGACCGCTTGACGATCTTCGTCATGAGGTCCGTGCCGATGTTTCCCGAGCCGATGACGGCGACGCGGCGACGGGTCGTGCCCGAGGCGGTCGTTGAGGGAGTGGGAGTGGTGGTGGTCATCGTCATCAGTCCTGGAGTTCGTCGGAGAGGAGCTTGCCGAGCCGGCGCAGGGCCTCGACCATCTGGTCGTCGGCGACGCCGGAGTAGCTGAAGCGTGCGGTGTTGGTCTTCTCCTCGACGGGGAAGAACGTCGCTCCCGGGACGTAGGCGACCTTCCCCAGGGGGAGCCCCTTCTCGGCCATGAACGCCGCGGCGTCGAAGCCCTCGGGGAACGTGACCCAGGTGAACAACCCACCGTCCGGTTCGGTGAACCGGATGGAGTCGGGGAAGCACTCGCGCATGGTGGCGAGCATGAGGTCACGCTTGTGGCGGTAGACCTCCCGGACCTGCGCGATGTGGCTGTCGAGGTCGAACTCCTCGAGCATCCGCGCGGTGACGGCCATGTTGAGGGTGCTGCTCTGGGTGTCCGCGGCGAGCTTGAGCAGGCCCATGCGTTCGAGGACCTCCGGCTCGGCCAGCGCGTACCCCATCCGAAGCCCGGGGGCGAGGGTCTTCGAGAAGCTGCCCAGGTGGATGACGCGCCCGTCCGTGTCGAGTGAGCGCATCGTCGGCAGGGCCTCACCCTCGTACCGCAGGGCGCGGTAGGGGGTGTCCTCGAGGATGACGAAGTCGTAGGTGGAGGCGAGCTCGAGGAGGTGGTGCCGTCGACGCAGGCTCAAGGTGGCCCCGGTCGGGTTGGCGAAGTCGGGGACGACGTAGACGAACTGGGGCCGCGCGCCCTCCCTGAGGGCGACCTCGAGGGCCGAGGTGTCGATGCCATCGGTGTCGCCGTCGATTCCGAGGTAGCTCGGCTCGTAGGGGTTGAACGCGATGAGGGCCCCGAGGAAGGTCGGGTTCTCCGTGACGATGAGGTCACCGGGGTTGATGAGCATCTTCGCGACGAGGTCCAGGCCCTGCTGGGCGCCCTGCAGGACGAGGACGCCGTCGGCCGTCGTGGGGGTTCCGTCACCGGACATCCTCTCGGCGATCGCGGCTCGCAGGGCCGGCGTTCCGATCGACGCCGTGTACTGGAGCGATGCCTGGCCTGCCGAGGTGAGGACCTCGTCGATGGCAGCGCGAAGGTCGGTGACTGGGAAGTGGGCCGCGTCGGGGTAACCACCGCCGAAGGAGGTGACGGTCGGGTCGTCTCCGAGCCGCAGGAGCTCGCGGATGGCCGAGGGACGAACCCCCTGCATTCGTGATGCCAGATGCATGACTCGCTGCTCCTTCGTCGGGCGGTGCGGATCATCATCGGGGCCGGGTCCGCTGCCGCGCTACATCCGTGCACGGTTGCAGATCAGCTCGCGCGAGAGGTGCGGTGCCGTCCCGGTGAGTTGGTGGTTTCTTGCGCGTGGCGCACGATCCTTCCTACGATGTGACCATGACCGACGCCACAGACCGCGCGATCGTCGACCACCTACGGCACGACGGGCGCGCCAGCGTCGCGGACATCGCGGCGAAGATCGCGATGTCTCCGGCCGCTGTCTCGCGACGTCTGACCAGGCTGGAGTCGAGCGGGGTCATCAAGGGGTACATCGCGCTCGTCGACGACCAGCGGATCGGTGGTCTCGAGGCGTTCATCGAGATCAGGCTGGTCGGGGCCATCGACAGCGACCAGATCGATGACCTCGCGAAGGAGATCCCCGAGATCTCGGAGTTCTACAACGTGGCCGGCGACCCCGACCTCCTGGTTCGGCTGCGCGTGCCGGACCGTGAAGAGCTGGCGCGTGTGGTCAACCTGCTCCGCCGCACGGGCAAGGTCGCTGGGACCAAGACGCTCATCATCCTCGACTCGTGGAACCGTCACTGACACCAACCGCTGGGCGGTGCACGTCGGCGCGGATGAACGGTGAGAGACCGCTCACGGCTACAGAGTGCGGGTGTGAACCCGTGATAGTTCTGTCGTTCGACAAGCCCGGAGCGCCCGCTTGCATCCGTGGTCTCCGAGCGACGAGGACGGACGATGACCCACGACAGCACCATGACGACGGTGGCGTTGCCACCGTTGGGTGACGCAGTGAGCGAGGCGACGATCACGAGGTGGCTCGTCGGAGTCGGCGACGTGGTCGAGATCGAGCAAGGGCTCTTGGAGGTATCGACCGACAAGGTCGACACCGAGATCCCTTCACCCGTCTCGGGTGTCGTCGTCGAGCTCCTGGCCGACGAGAACGAGGAGGTGGCCGTCGGGTCCGCGGTGTGCGTCGTCGGGCGACGCGCCGAGGCGGTGGCCCCCGGGGAGGTGGACGAGCCCTCGGTCCCCGCTGCGCCACCGCCGGCGCACGACGAGTCGGCCGCCTCCGCCCACATCTCGCCCCCGCCGGCGACCCCGGCTCCACCCATCGAGGCGGCGAGCGAGCCCGCCCCACCTGCTCCAGCAGGGCGAGAGGTCCGCAGCGGCTCCGTGGTGAAGATGTCACGACTACGCACGATCATTGCCCGGCGGATGGTCGAGTCGCTGCACGTCTCGGCCCAGCTGACCACGGTGGTCGAGGTCGACGTGACGCGTGTCGTGAGGCTGCGCGAGAGGGTCAAGGACGAGGTACAGCGTCGCGAGGGAGTCAAGATCTCCGTGCTGCCCTTCGTGGCCCGGGCGGCCGTCCTGGCGTTGCGCGACCACCCGGTCATCAGCTGCACGATCGACGACGCTACGGGCGAGGTCCACTACCCGGGGGACAACCACCTGGGTGTCGCCGTCGACAGCGAGAAGGGGCTCTTCGTGCCGGTCGTTCGGGACGTCGACGACCGTTCCGTCGTCGACCTCGCCAAGTGCATCGCCGACGTCGCCGCCCGGGTGAGGAGTGGTGCCATCGGCCCGGACGAGCTCACGGGCGGCACGTTCACCATCACGAACACCGGAAGCCGGGGCGCGCTGTTCGACACCCCCATCCTCAACCAGCCGCAGGTGGCGATCCTGGGCGTCGGCGCCACCGTGCGACGTCCGGTGGTCCTCGTCGCGGACGACGGCGGCGAGACGATCGGTGTGCGGAGCATGGCTCATCCCGCGGACGATCCGTGCAGCCTGCGAGCCGGAATACTCTCTCCAGGCGGCTGATTCGTGCTGCTTCATGCGTCTTGTGCGGCTTCGGTGTCCGGCGCTTGCCTCTGTCGCCGCTCGCGGTTGATGCTTCCGGGGCGGTCGGCTTCACCCCCGGCCAGCACGCCGACCTGACTCGTGATCCGGGCGCGGCGAGCCCGTCGAGGTGCCCCACGAGGGCGGGACCCGGGCCGCCGGCGTGACTCCCTCGGCCGTTCGCGCGCCGAGCCACAACGTCCGACCTGACGGCTTCGCCGCGCTCAAGGAAGGGCGCGCCGCATGACGTGGTCCCGCACCCGCCTCCGATCGGCCGCTGTCGGATGGGCCGTGCTCACCGTTCTCCTCATCGGCATCGCCGGGCTCGCGCAGTTCGTGCTCGCGCCCAGCACCGGCCGGGTCGCGGTTCAGCTCCTCATCACGATCGGGCTCGTCGTCGGCATCCAGGTCTTCGTCGGCAACTCCGGGATCCTGTCCTTCGGACACGTCTCGTTCTTCGCAGTCGGTGCCTACGTCGCGGGAGTGGCTGCCATGAAGCCCTCACTCCGAGACTTCCAGGTCACCGCCGTGCCGAGCTGGCTCGCCGACCGGTCGCTGGGCTTCTGGCCTGCCCTACTCCTTGCCGTGGCGGTAGGGGTCACCTGGGCTGCGCTCACCGGATTCTTCGTCGCCCGAATGAAGACGACGGTGATCGCCATGGCCACGCTCGCCCTTCTCGTCGTGACCTTCAACGTCGTCAACTCGTGGGAGTCCGCGACCAACGGGAACCAGGGACTCGCCGGTGTGCCGCAGCTGACGTCCACCAGCGTGGCCCTGGGGGTCACGATCGTCATCACCGGCGCCGCGTACCTCTTCGCAGCCTCGCCGACCGGTCTGCGCCTCCAAGCCACGCGCGAGGACGAGGTCGCGGCCCGAGCGCTCGGGGTGTCCGTGTGCCGGGCCCGGTTCTGGGGCTGGTTGCTGAGCGGCGTGCTCGTGAGCCTCGCCGGCGCCGTGTGGGCCCTGAACGCCCGCGCCTTCGCTCCGAGCCAGTTCTCGTTCGAGGAGATGTTCGCGCTGCTGGCCATGCTGGTGGTCGGCGGGCTGGGGTCGGTCAGCGGCGCCGTGACCGGAGCCGTGGCCCTCACGGTCCTGACCGAGCTGATCCGCACCGGCCAGGAGGCGCTCGCGGAGTCGGGTGCCGCAACCCTTCCCGGTCTCATCCAGCTCTCCACCGCCGCCATCATCATCGTGGTGCTCGTCGTCCGGCCCCTCGGCCTGACCAACGGCCGCGAGCCCCGCCTCAGCCTTCCGCGGCGCAAGGCCTCGACGTGAGTGCCCACCCGGTGGTCGTCAACCAGCTCGGCCAGAGGCCAAGCTCCCCGCCTGCAGATCGTCTGATCGTCGATGCGGTCTCGAAGTCCTTCGGTGCCGTGGTCGCTCTCCAGGACGTGACCCTGTCCGTCGGGCGCGGGGAGATCCTCGGGCTCATGGGGCCCAACGGGTCGGGCAAGAGCACCCTGGTCAACGTCGTCAGCGGAGTCATCCGCCCGGCGGCCGGCGAGGTCCGCCTCGATGCCCAGGTGCTCACCGGCCACAGCCCTGACCGCGTCGCGCGCGCCGGAGTTGCGCGCACCTTCCAGAACGTGCGGCTCTTCAAGGGGTTGAGCGTCAGTGACAACGTCGTGAGCGTGATGGGGCGCCGCCACCCTCGAGGCGCGGACGCGCGGGCCCTCGAGCTGCTCGACCGGCTGGGGATCGCCCACCTCCGAGGCGCGAGGGCGGGCGACCTCGCCTATGGGCTGCAGCGACGGCTCGAGATCGCTCGGGCACTGGCCGCTGATCCCTTCTTCCTCCTGCTCGACGAGCCCGCCGCGGGGCTGAACGACGTCGAGTCGGCGGACCTGGAGGCGGCAATCCGACGAGTGGCGGTCGAGGGACCGACCCCCTGTGGGGTCCTGATCATCGACCACGACATGCGGCTCATGGCCTCGATCTGCGACCGCCTTCACGTGCTCTTCAACGGACGCACGATCGCCGAAGGCGGCATCGAGGAGGTGCGCCGCGATCCCGAGGTCGTCGCCGCCTACCTCGGGAGGTCCTGACCCACCGCCTCGTAATCCGCCCAACTGCATTCTGCGACAGCCGAACCCCACCACGAGCAAGCCCCGGAGGACACTAGATGACTGGCACACCCAACCCCACCGGCGTCGGACGCCCCGGATTCATCGAGGAGTTCGAGCTGCACGACGAGGAGCAGCGGGGCGCGGTCGACGGCGTCCTGGCGACCATCAAGGAGCACGACCTGCAGACCATCCGTGTGGTGGTGGTCGACCAGCACGGTCAGCCCCGAGCGAAGTTCCTCTCGGCTGGTGCCTTCGAAGGTGCCCTGCGCAACGGCGTCGACTTCTCCGGCGCGATCTACAGCCTCGACACCGGGAACCACGTCTTTCCCCCGGCGTTCGCGCCCGGGGGAGGCTTCGGGATCGAGGAGCTCACCGGGTTCCCGGACGTGGTGATCGTTCCAGATCCCCTCACCTTCAGGGTGCTTCCGTGGGCGGACCGGACGGGGTGGGTCCTGTGCGACGCGTACTTCTCGTCGGGTGCGCCCCTCCCGCTGTGCGGTCGCCGGATCCTGCGGTCGCAGCTCGAGCGGCTGCAGGCCGCGGGGCTGACGTACCTCTCCGGCCTCGAGGTCGAGTTCACCGTCACCCGACGTACGACGCCGATCATCGGACTCGACCAGACCGGCCACCCCGCACCCGCCCCGGAGGTGAGCGTCCTCCAGCAGGGCTACCAGTACCTGTCCGAGACCCGCCTCGATGGCGTGTGGCCCCTCCTCGAGCAGCTCCGGGACGGCCTGAGCGCCGTCGGCCTCGCGCCTCGGTCGATGGAGGACGAATGGGGTCCTGGGCAGCTCGAGTTCACCTTCGCACCCATGACCGGGCTGGGTTCTGCGGACGCCATGGTCCTGTTCCGCAGCACCGTCAAGCAGCTGTGCTCACGTGCCGGGTACCAGGCCACGTTCATGTCGAAGCCCAAACTGCCCAACTTCTTCGGGTCCGGGTGGCACCTGCACTCCTCGCTCCTCAGCGCGGACGGCGCCAACGCCTATGTGAGCGAGACCGACCTCCTGTCCGCGACGGGTCAGCACTACGTCGCGGGGGTCCTCGAGCACGCCGAGGCGATGTCCGCCTTCGCCACCCCCACGATCAGTGGCTACGAACGGTACGCCCCCTACTCCTTCGCTCCGGACCGCATCTGCTGGGGCGCCGACAATCGTGGCGCGCTCGTGCGCGTCCAGGGTGGCCCTGGCGACTCCGGGACGCACATCGAGAACCGGATGGGGGAGCCGGCCGCCAACCCTTACCTGTACCTCGCCGCTGACCTCGCCGCAGGGCTCGATGGGCTGGACCGCACGCTCGACCCGCCGGCCCCCGTCTCGGCCGACCCGTACGCCCTCGAGGCCACGCGACTCCCGGCGAACCTCGAGGCGGCCCTCGACGCCTTGGACGCGAGCACCATGTACCGGTCAGTATTCGGCGACGGGTTCGTCGAGTACTACCTGATGATGAAGCGCGCCGAGGCAGCGCGATACGCCGCCAGCGTCGACGGTCTCGACGACGCCGGTGACGTGGCCGCCGCGCAGGCGCGGTGGCAGATGTCTGAGTACTTCGAGTTCTACTGACCTGATCCCGGCCGCGCGCGAGGTGGCACGACGACCGTCGTCCGCGCGTCAGGGCTCGGGTCAGTGCCCGAGACCGGCCCGATCCGGCGCCGGGGCCCCGCGGTACAGCTCATCGCGGGGCCCTGAGCGCCCAGCCGACCTTGAACCAGCGACGAACGGATGCCCTCCGCATGTACGACGGACCGGTGGTCGATGCCCACACCCACCTGTGGGACCTCGAGGTCGGGCGGTACCCCTGGCTCGCCGTCGGCGGCAGCTTCGGACCCCCGGGCCGGCTGGATCCGCTCAAGGGCATCAGCTACACCCTCGACGACTACCGCCGTGACGTCGCCGGCCACCCGGTCGTGGCCTCGGTCCACGTCGAGGCGCTCTGGGACCCCGACGACGACCCGGTCGCGGAGACGCGCTGGCTCGACTCCATCCCGCGCGACGACCTTCTCGTCGACCGCTACGTCGCCGGCGTCAGGTTCGGCCGAGCCGACACGAACGACGTCATCCGCCGCCACCTGCAGCACCCGCGGGTGCGTGGGGTCCGTCAGGCCATCGGATGGACCCCTGACCCGGCGCGCCGAGCCGTCGAGCGGCCGGGGATCACGGCCGACCCCGCATGGCGTTCCGCGATCCCCCTTCTGGTGGAGTCCGATCTCCTGCTCGAGCTCCTGCTCTACCCCTGGCAGGGTGACGACGTCGCGGCGCTCGCCGATGACCATCCAGACCTCACCATCGTCATCGACCACATGGCCTCGCCCATCGACCAGGACGCGGAGGGACTCGCGCGATGGCGGCGGGCGGTCGAGCTCATGGGGGCGCGCCCGAACGTCCACATCAAGGCCTCGGCGGCCGCGGCGTACATCGACAGGCCGTCGGCGGACCGGGTCGCGCCGTTCCTCCGCCACGTCGTACGCCACTTCGGCCCGGAACGAGTGATGTTCGGCAGCGACTTCCCCGTCGGCCGACTGGTCGGATGGACCTACGGGGAGTACCTCGACCTCTATCGATCGTGCTTCGACGAGCTGGGACGGTCCGACCAGCAGCTGGTGTTCTACGACAACGCCCGTGCCCTCTACGACCTCCGGGTTTAAGCGAGCAGCGCTGGCCGGGAGGTTGTCAGGAGACGGTGGCGCGCAGGGGAATCGGTCGCAGGGAGGGCGCCACCCCCGTGGAGGGTGCCGTCCACACCACGTGGTTGGGCAGCTCGCCGACGGGTGCCTCGAGGGCCAGCATCCCGGATGAGGTGACGACGTGGACGTCATCGCGACGGAGGTGCTGAAGCGGGAGGTAGGGCGGCCACTCGACGCCTCGCCCCAGTTCGTCGTCCGGCCAGACGCGCGTCTCCCCCAACGGGATCGAGGGGTCGTGGCAGCTGATGACGTGCATACCGTCTGGGCGAAGCAGCACGGCGTTCAGGCTCGTGGCCGTCAACTCGGCCCGTGCCACCACGGCGCGGATGTCGGCCATACCTTCGGCGACGTCGCCGTCGTGACGAGCAGCTGCGGCCTGGAGGCCTCGGAAGTACCGCTCACTGTCGGTGTCACTGGTCAGCGGCTCGCCGGCCCCCGGATCCAGCTCGGCGATGCGCTCCTTCGGCGTAATGGCCCCGTTGTGGACGAACAGGTCGTCGGCGTGGGAGAAGGGGTGGACGTTGCGCAATCCTCCGCCGTAGCCCGGGGTCCCCAGCCGCAGATGCACCACGGCGAGGGTTGCGGCCACCCGTGTCGTGAAGGCGGCGAAGCCAGGGTCCTCGTGGGCGGCCAGGATGGAGCGATGGGACCTCAGGGTGCCGTCGGCGGCACGCCAGGCCGCACCCCATCCGTGGCTGTGCACCGTGCTCAGGTGCGAGATCCGTGCGATCGTCTCCTCGGCGACGATGTCGGCGAGCGTCATCGGGCGCGGAGCTGCCCACGTGGCGAAACGGCACACGGTGTCGTGCCTCCCTATCGGAGATGGTTCAGAAACACTATCAAACGACAGTTGCATGCTGCCGTTGACTTTGCAATTGTGTCACTTGGATCGACAGTGACTTGTTGACTGTGCCAGGCACCGATGCCGTCCCCGCGGCGTCGGACTGGGCGGAAGGCATGCGGACGTAGAGTTCGTCCAGGCGGCCGCCTCCTGGCCGCGGAGAACCGACACGACATGGCGGAGGGTTGATGGCGACCACGCGTGGGAGCGGAAACGGCGATCGCAAGCGGCGTAAGCCGACCGAGCGGATCCGCCTCGACGAGGTCGACCTCAAGGTGCTGAAGGAGCTCGTCCGCGACCCGAGGGTCTCTCAGCGCGCGCTGGCTCGGGCCATCGGGATGTCGGCGCCCGCTGTTGCCGATCGGATCGCACGGCTCGAGGCGGCGGGCGTGATCAAGGGTTACCGCGCCGAGCTCGACTGGGCCGCGCTGGGCCACCCCATGACCGTCGTCGTCGACGTGTTGTCCGATCGCAGTTCCACCCAGCTGGCGCTCGCCAAGAAGCTTGCCGACTTCCCCGAGATCGAGCGGATCGACGTGCTCACAGGGGGGAAGGACCTCCAGATCCGCTTCCACGTGCGGGACCAGGACCACCTCAACGAGGTGCTGTTCGACCGCCTCATGAAGGCCTCACCCGAGATCCTGCGGACCGAGACCCAGCTGGCCCTCATCACGATCGAGCCGCCCGACTTCAGTGAGCGTGTCCTGCAGGGCCTCCTCGAGGAGATGGAAGCCGAGCAGACCGACGCGGGCTGACGCGACAGAAGGGCCGGACGACCTCTAGATGATTGATTCCAAGGTGACTGGTGTGGCGCGTGTGACGTGAGGGCGAGGGTGCCCAGACTCGATGTTGCGAACCAACTCGAGCCTGGAGGCCCTCGTGGACACCGATCTGGACACCCTCGCCACCGCAATCTACGTCAGAACCGACGACCTGTTGAAGGCCCGCCCCGAGCTGGCTCCGTGGCGGCCAGTGGTCGGGATGAAACCCAAGGTCAGCGACGCGGAGATGCTCACCCTGGCGGTGTTGTCGGTGGTCCTGGGATTCGATGACGAGGCCCGCTGGGTCCGGCACGTCCGCGCCCAGTGGCGCCACTTGTTTCCCTACGTGCCCCACCAGCCGGGATACAACAAGCGGCTACGCCGTCTGGGCCCGGTGATGGTGGCCCTCATCGAGCACCTGGCCGCCGACACCAGCGTGGCCATCGACGACGTGCTGGTCGTGGACTCCACCCCCGTGGAGTGCGCCCGATCCCGCGAAACCGTCAAACGCTCGGACCTGGCCGGATGGGCCGAATACGGCTACTGCGCCTCCCACTCCCGCTACTTCTGGGGGCTGCGCCTGCATCTGGTCTGCACCCTGCACGGGCTGCCAATCGCCTACGCACTGACCGGCGCCAAGGCCGACGAGCGGACCGTGCTGACCGACCTGATCAGCTGCACCCCGGCGCTAGCCGGCGGCGGCCGGACCATCATCGCGGACAAGAACTACTACGGCCGTGAATTCGAATCAGCTTTGGCCGCAACCGGATTCAGCCTCCTGCGGAAGGCCCGAGCCGGGGAGCGCCCCCGACCCGGAGCCCACCTACTCAAACCACTACGACAAACGGTGGAGTCCGTCTTCGACACCCTCAAGGGCCAACTCAGCCTCGACCGCCACGGTGGCCGCACCCAGACCGGTGTCATCGTCCGCGTCCTGCAACGCCTGCTGGCCATGACCGCGGCCATCTGGCACAACGACCACACCGGCCAGACCGTACTGCGGTCCCTGACCGCCTACGACCACTAACCCTTGGATTCAATCGTCTAGTCGCCCGGCCCTTCGCCGCTTCTCGGGTCGTGCCTCAGTTCGTCCCGGAGACGGCCCGGAGGTCCCCTCGCGGCGTCGAGCGCCCGAGGGATCCGGTCACTTGAACTCGGCCGTGTTGACGGCCTCCCACTTGCCGCCCTTGACGCCGTAGACGGTGAGGACGCGGGAGGTCGTGTCGCCGTACTCGTCGAAGGCCACCTTGCCGGTGACGCCGTCGAACGAGACCGAGCTCATCGCCTGGACGGTCGCCTGGCGGGCGGCGTCGGCCGACGCGGCGTCCTTGAGCGAGGTCTTGAGCGCCGCGATGATCGCGTTGGCGGCGTCGAAGGCGTAGGCGCCGTAGGCCTCGTAGGCCTCGGAGTATCCGGCCTTGGCGTAGGAGTCGACGAACGACTTCGCCGACTCGAGGGTGTCGGTCGGGGCGCCGACGGAGGTGGACAGGTCGCCCTCAGAGGTTGCGCCGGCGAGCTTGACGTACTCGCCGGAGTAGATGCCGTCGCCGCCCATGAGCGGGACGTTGAGGCCGGCGGCCTTCATCTGCTGGGAGAACGGACCTGCCTGCGGGTACTCGCCGCCGTAGTACACGGCCTTCGGGTTCGAGGGCTTGATCTTGGAGATGACGGCGTCGTACTTGTCGTCGTCGGGGTTGATCGTCTCGGCCGCCACGATCGTGCCGCCGAGCTTCTTGAACTCCTGGCTGAAGGCGTCGACGAGGCCCTGGCCGTAGGTCTTCTTGTCGTGGACCGTCGCGACCTCCTTGATGCCGGCGGTCTTGCACGAGCAGTTGGCGCAGGCCAGCCCGGACTTGATGCGGGAGTTGTTGTCCACGTTCGTGAACGCGTTGCTCTCAGCGCACGCCGACAGCGTGTGCGGGGCCGAGTACGGCACCCGCTCGAACGATCGGGTGAACTCCCGCAACGGGTACCGGCACCGGGACCTGTCCACCCGGGCCGGCACCATCGATGTGGCCATCCCCAAGCTGCGGGAGGGCACGTTCTTCCCCGAGTGGCTGCTCGAGCGGCACCGCCGCGCGGAGGCAGCGTTGACCACGGTGGTGGCCACCTGTTACCTGCTCGGGGTCTCGACCCGCCGGATGGACAAGCTCGTCAAGACCCTCGGAATCACTGGCCTGTCGAAGTCCAAGGTGTCCGAGATGGCCAAAGACCTCGATTGGGGGTGCCCCCGCTTGCGGGGGAGCAGGTCGCCGCGTTCCGGACCCGACCCTTGGATGAGGGCCCGTACACGTTCGTGGCCGCGGACGCGCTCACGATGAAAGTGCGTGAGGGTGGGCGGGTGGTCAAGGTCGCGGTCATGGTCGCCACCGGCGTCAACGCCGACGGCTACCGTGAAGTCCTCGGCATCCACTGCGCCACAACGGAATCCGGCGCGGGCAGGGTCGCCTTCTTCCGGGACCTGGTCGCCCGCGGCCTCACCAAAGAGGGCCCGGTCGGGTTGGTGACCTCGGACGCGCACACCGGCCTGGTCGAGGCCATCGGCGCCACCTTGCCGGCCGCGTCCTGGCAACGCTGCCGCACCCACTACGCCGCCAACCTCATGGCCGCCACCCCCAAGGGTCAAGTCCTGATCGGTGGTGTATGACGGTGATCCGTCGAGGTTGTTTGGTCAGGCGCTGAGGGCGCCGGTGATCAGGCTGGTGGTCACCTCCTGGGGGTGTGTGTCGGTCTTGCGGGTGGTCAG
>Ga0208564_1000820_pt1 | contig 27416 bp, 20 predicted proteins | sample AD_UKC073_MetaG_FD_184439 | JGI IMG/M metagenome (GOLD analysis project Ga0208564, IMG submission 184439) | Active sludge microbial communities of municipal wastewater-treating anaerobic digesters from USA - AD_UKC073_MetaG (SPAdes) (version 2) | ecosystem: Engineered > Bioreactor > Anaerobic >... | reverse complement strand
ATCGCTGGAATGGTGGCGATGCTCTTGACGCGTCCGAGATCGGTGGCGCGACGGACGATCGTCAGGCCGTCGAAGGCGCGGCGGGCGGCGGCCTGGTCGTCGCCGACCGTGAACGCGAGCAGGTGGCCGTAGCGATTCGCCGGCTGACCGTCCGCGTCGCCGTCGGCGAGCCACATGGACGCCTGCGCGAGATCGTGCCCGGGCGTCGTGGGGAGGCCGGGGTAGAGGACGCGGGTGACGGCCGGGTGGGCGTCCAGGAACTCGGCGATCCGCAGCGAACTGCGGCTCCAGGCGTCCATCTTGGTGCGGAGCGTCCGCAGATCGGTGAGCGCCATGAGGGCGTTGAAGGGGCTGATCGCGGGTCCGTGATCGCGCATCGGCAGCAGCTTGACGTGCATGGCGAAGTCGGCCCGCATGTCGTCGGTGCCGAAGCGGCTGGTGAGGCCGTGGCGCGCGATGAGCGCGCCGGCGATCGCCAGGCCCGACGACGCGATCGACTTGCTGACCGAGTGGATGACGATGTCGGCGCCCATGCCCAGCGGACGCATCAGCGCCGGGGTCGCGACGGTGGAGTCGACGATCAACGGGACGCCGGCGGCGTGGGCGAGCTTCGCGACGGCCGGGATGTCGAACACCGACAGCGACGGGTTGGACGGCATCTCGCCGTAGACCACGCGGGTGCCCTCGTCGATGCGGGCCGCCCAGGCGTGGGTATCGAGCGGATCGGGAACCCAGCGCACATCGACGCCGCGCTCGCGGGCGTAGCGCTCGGCGAACAGCTGGAAGGTGCCGCCGTAGCAGCGGGCGCTCACGACGACGTTGGCCGGCGGCAGGCTCGGATCGACGGCCAGGAACGGGCTGACGGCCATGTCGACGGCCGCCATGCCGGAGCCGGTGACGACGCAGGACGCGGTGAGTCCGGTCTGGTAGGTCTCGAGCAGCGCGAGGGTCTCTTCGAGGTAGCCGACCGTCGGGTTGGCGATGCGGGTGTAGCCCCAGGCGGGCATCAGGTAGCCGAGCGCGGCCTCGAGGGCGTCGCTGTCGGGGAAGTGCTGGGCGGGGCTCAGGAACGCCGGCTCGATGACGCTGCCGCCGTTCGCCAGCGCGGCCTCGGCGGAGTAGAGGCCGTGGACGGCGATGGTGTCGAAACGCATCTGCCGCATCCGGGCCCGCTCGCGCTCGTCGGCGGCGGCTAGCTCTTGGCCCTTGGCGATCCAGGGGGCGAGGTGGTCGGGCAGGGTGGGATCGTGCTGGTCTGACATGCGGACCTCCGGGTCGCGGAGCGGGTAGGAGGCGGTCCGGGCTTGTGGCGTGGGCCGTCAGGGTTGGTATATCACCGTCTCGTGGTCTCGCGAGGTGACGGGGCGCACGTCCGTCGGGCTAGTCCGGCGTTTGGGTATGGACCGTCACACGTAGGCATCTCGCCGGTGTCGAATCGTGATGACCCGCACAACGACTCGATCGTCGTGGATCTCGTAAATCACCCTGAACTCTCCCCGCCGGGCCGACTGCCGAAGGAGTCATCCACAGGGTCAGGAGACCACCTTGACGGACTGTCGGAGGCCCCTCCTATAGTGATCCTTCCCATCGAACACCTGTTCGATACTGAGTCGATCGGAGGGGCGCTATGCGACGATACGACGAGCCCATCGAGGTGCGCTCCGAGCGGCTGGACACCCCCTCCGGCGACGACGTCGGCCCCGCCCAGTTCGTCTGGCGTCGACGCCTGTGGAAGGTCCTCGAAGTCGAGAATCGGTGGTTCGAGACCGCCGACTGGTGGACGCGCCCCGGCGACGACCTCCTCGCCGAGGCCGAGGTCTGGCGGGTGGTGGCAATGGCCGGACGCTCGTCGCTCCCGGGCGTCTACGACCTCGCCCACACCACGACCGCCACCGGCGAGCCCGACTGGCGGCTGCGGGCGGTGCTCGACTGATGCCCGACCTCACCGACCCGATCGCCGCGTCCCTGGACGCCGCCGAGTACGCCGAGCGTCCGGCCGAGCGCTACCTGCTCGCCCACGCCGCCGCGCTGCGGATCGCGGCTGAGGCGTTGTCCGGACGCCCCCGCCGCCGGGGTGCCCTGCATTCGCTCGATGGTGGACGCCGCAACGTGTGGGCCGTCCTCGCCGAGGTGGCGCCCGAACTGGGGGAGTGGTCCGAATACTTCGCGGCCCTCGACCTCAAGCGCCAGACCGTGGCCGCGGGGGCGTCCGCGCTGGTCAGCGAGCGCGAAGCCGACGATCTCGTCCGCGACGCGCGCGCCTTTCACCGCGCCGTCGATCTGGGCTGGCGGAGGCGTCCGGCGGTGGCGGTGGCCAGGCCGGGGGTTGCCTCATGAGCGACCCCTTCGTGCACCTGCGCGTCGCGTCCGGGTACTCGCTGCAGTACGGGGCGTCGCACCCGTCGGCCCTGGTCAGAGCGGCAGTCGACGCCGAGGCCGACACCCTCGCTCTCACCGACCGCGACGGCCTCTACGGGGCGATCCGGTTCGCCAAGGCCTGCGCCGAGACCGGCATCGCCCCGGTGATCGGGGCCGACCTCGCCCTGCGTCCGGCCGGAATCCGGGGCCGCCCGGACGCCCACGCCATCGTCGGCACCGGGCCGCGCGAGGCGTCCCCGATGATCGGACGCCTCGTCACGCTGGCGTCCAGCCGACGCGGCTGGGCGTCGCTGTGCCGGCTGGTCTCGGCGGCCCACGCGGACGGCGAGCGCGGCAGTCCGCGCGTCACCCGCGAGTTGATCGGACGCCACGGCGACGACCTGGTCGTCATGCTGGGCCCTGATTCCGATCTCGGTCGCGCGCTCGATGCGCGTTCCGACGACCGCGCCGAGACCCTGCTGCGTGAATGGCTGGACGTCGTCCCGCGCGACCGGCTCGCCATCGGCGTCACCAACCATCGGGTCGCCGGCCATGGGCAGGGGTCGGCGTCCCTGGCCGGACGCATGCTCGCCTTCGCCGACCGCCACGGCATCACCGGAGTCCTCACCAACGCGGTCCGCATGGCGTCCCGCTCGGACGCCCCCGCCGCCGACGTCCTGGACGCCGCCCGCCGGCTCGTTCCGCTGGACGTCCGCAACGTCGATCGCCGCAACGCCGAGGGCTATCTCAAGTCGGGCAAAGAGATGATCGCCGTGGCCGAGGAGGTCTGTGCCCTCGCCGGACGCCGCGATGCGACCCGGCTGTTCGGCGCCACCCGCGACCTGGCGATCCGGTGCCGGCTCGACCCGGCCGCGGACGTCGGGCTCGGCGAGATCCACCTGCCCGAGTTCGAGGTCCGCGGCGCCGCCGACGGCTTCACCGACCTCCGCCACCGCTGCGAGGCCGGGTTGAACGTGCGCTACGGCGTCCCTGACGAGACCGCGCTCGCGCGGCTCGACGACGAACTGGAGGTGATCGGAAAACTCGGCTTCGCGTCCTACTTCCTGACCGTCGCGAGGGTGGTCGACGACATCAAGGCCAAGGGCATCCGGGTGGCCGCGCGCGGCTCCGGGGCGGGCAGCCTGGTCAACTACGCGCTCGGCATCTCGGGGGTCGACCCGATCCGCTACGGGCTGATCATGGAGCGCTTCCTGTCGCCCCTGCGGCGCGCCCTGCCCGACATCGACATCGACGTGGAGTCCGCCCGGCGCACCGACATCTACGACATGATCTTCGACACGTTCGGCACCGAGCGCGTCGCCTGCGTGGCGATGATGGACACCTACCGCGTCCGGCATGCCATCCGCGACGTCGGCGCCGCGATGAGCCTGCCGCCTGGCGACATCGACGCCATCGCCAAGTCGTTCCCGCACATCCGCGCCCGCGACGCCCGCCACGCGCTGCGCGACCTGCCCGAACTGCGCGCCGCCAACCTCAACGACAAGCAATTACAGGTGCTGTTCGAGCTGGTCGAACGCCTCGACGGGCTGCCGCGACACGTCGCGCTGCACCCGTGCGGCGTCCTGCTGAGCGACGCGTCCCTGCTCGACCGGACCCCCGTCGAACGCTCCTTCGGCGACTACCCGATGAGCCAGTTCGACAAGACCGACGTCGAGGACATCGGCTTGCTCAAGCTCGACGTCCTGGGCATCCGCATGCAGTCGTCGATGGCCCACGCCGTCGACGAGGTCGAGCGCACGACCGGCGAGCGCATCGACCTGGACGCCCTCGCCCCGTTCGACGACGAGAGTGTCTACGAGATGATCGGGCGCGCCGAGACCCTCGGCTGCTTCCAGATCGAGTCGCCGGGGCAGCGCGAGCTGGTCGGCAAGTTCGGCCCGCGAGACTTCACCGACATCGTCATCGACATTTCGCTGTTCCGTCCGGGCCCGGTGAAGTCCGAGATGGTGACCCCGTTCCTGAGCGCCCGCAACGGCTGGGATGTCCCTCGCTACCTGCACCCCGATCTGATCCCCGCGCTCGCCGAGACCGCCGGCGTGGTCGTCTTCCACGAGCAGGTCATCAAGATCGTCTCGATCATGACGGGCTGCTCTTATGCCTATGGCGACGAGGCCCGGCGGGCGCTGGGCTCCGAGGCCGGCCAAGAGGATGTGCGCCGCTGGTTCGTCCCGACCGCGCTGGGTCGCGGCTACGACCCGCAGACCGTCGAGGTGGTCTGGGGGGTGCTGAAGTCGTTCGCCTCCTTCGGCTTCTGCAAGGCGCACGCCGCCGCGTTCGCGCTGCCCACCTACCAGTCGGCCTGGCTCAAACGGCATCACCCGGCGGCATTCCTGTCCGGTGTCCTGACCCACGATCCGGGCATGTACCCCAAGCGGCTGATCCTCGAGGAGGCCCGCCGCCTCGGCATTCCGATCCTGCCCCTAGACGTCAACCGGTCGATGCCCGACTACCGCATCGAGCCCGTTACTGAACGGGCCACGGCGCCGCTCGAGCAGCGCAGCGCGAGCGCCTGGCCAGAAGAGAAGACAGGGGGCGCGTGGGGGGCGATCGATGGCTACGGCATTCGCTTGTCTCTGTCCGACGTTCGGGGCATCACGGACGCCGAGAGCGAGCGCATCGTCGCAGGGCGTCCGTACCTGGGCCTGATCGACTTCTGGACGCGGGCCGCGCCGGCGTCCGATCTGGCCGAACGGCTGGTGCTGGCGGGCGCCTTCGACGACCTCTACGGCATCGGCGAGGCGCGGTCGATCGGACGCCGCGGCGTCGTCACCCGCCGCGATCTGCTGCTGTGTCTGGCCGATTTGGTCCGGGCCTCCCGGGTGGACGCCCGCGCCACGGGTCGCGCTCGAGGGCTGGCGTCCGCCGGTGCGGCCGGACGCCAAGCGGTCCAGCTCGCGCTGGAGTTGGGTCCTCCGCCCAGCGATCGGCAGGGGGGAGCCCCCGAGGCGGCATTCGCGGCTGAGCGCGGTCTGGATCTGCACGTCGATGTCAGTGCCGGCGGTCTCGACGAGGGCCGGGTCGATGGGCACGTGAGAGAGCGACCCGGCGACGTGGTCGTGACCGGGCTGCCCGAGATGACCGCCGACGAACGGATGGCCGCCGAACTCGACATCATCGGTCTGGACGCCACCCGGCACGTCCTGAGCGACCACCTGCCGTTCCTCCGCTCGCTGGGGATCGCCTGGTCAGAGGGGCTGCTGAAGCGGCGCAGCCGTTCGTCGATGCTGGTCGCCGGGGTGAAGGTGGCCACCCAGACGCCGCCGGTGCGCTCGGGCAAGCGGGTGATCTTCCTCACCCTCGACGACACCACCGGCCCGGTCGACCTGACGTTCTTCGCGGACGCCCAGGGTCCCTACGCCGCCACGGTGTTCAACTCGTGGCTCCTCGTCGGACGCGGCGAGCTGCGTCGCACCGGCCCACGCGGGGTCTCGTTGCGTGCCACCGGGGCCTGGGAACTGACTCATCTGGAATCGGTGTGGCGGCGCGTCCTCGACGAGACCGGCGACGAGGTGGCGGCGATCGCGGCCGTCCACGAGATCATCGACGCGCCCGTCGAGATGCCCGAGCCGGTGAAACGCGGCGACGACTGGGGCTCCGGTCCGCCCGCCGACACCGGGCAGCACGGCCCCGCCGGCGGTATGGGGCAGCGCCGGGTGTTCGTCCACCCGAGCGGCTTCGTCCAGAACCCGTACACCGACATCGCCCCCGCCGGCGAGTCGCCAAAGACGGTCCCCCAACGCAAGCTCTGGCACTCCAGCCAGGGCAGCTCGGGGTGGTGAGCCTGATGACGGTGAGCGTGGAGGTTGACCGGTGGGCCGTGCGTGAGGTGGTCGCGATGCCGGTCATTGCGACGTGCGAAGGGCGGGCGAGTGTGGCGGTGAGCCCGATGCCGGGAGGGACGTTCGGACGACGGTCCATGCGTGTGGCGGTGAGCCCGATGTCGAGAGGGACGGTCGAAGGGCGGCCCGTGCGTGAGGCGGTGGTGGCACGATGCCGGTGATCATGCACGTCGACATGGACGCCTTCTACGCGTCCGTGGAGCTCCGCCGTCACCCCGAGCTCAAGGGACGCCCCATGTGGGTCGGCGGCGAGTCGCGCGGCGTGGTGCTGAGCGCCAGCTACGAGGCCCGCGCGTTCGGCGTCGAGGGCGGCATGTCGTCCACCCGGGCGCGTCGGCTGTGTCCGGACGCCGTCGCCGTCAGCCCCGACCACGACACCTACTCGGCCGTCTCCGAGGGGGTGTTCGCGATCTTCTCCACCATCACCCCGACGGTCGAGCCGATGAGCCTCGACGAGGCGTTCCTGGACGTCACCGGCGCCCAGCGGCTACTGGGCAGCCCTCGACAGATCGGCGAGCTGATCCGGGCGATGGTGGCCGACGAACAGGGCGTGCCCTGCTCGGTGGGCATCGGTCCGAGCAAGTTCATCGCCAAGCTGGCGTCCAACGCGGCCAAGCCCAACGGGCTGGTCGAGGTGCCACCGACCGGCGTCATCTCGTTTCTGCACCCGCTCGGCGTCGAGAAGATTTGGGGGGTGGGCCCGGCGACGGCGTCCGCGCTGCACAAGATCGGGCTGCGGACCGTGTCCGACATCGCGCACACCCCACGCTCGACGCTGCAGCGGGCTCTGGGTGCGCAACTCGGCGCCCAGCTGCACGATCTGGCCTGGGGGGTGGACGCCCGCCGCGTCATCGCCCACGAGCGTGAACGCAGCGTGGGCAGCCAGGAGACCTTCTCCAAAGACACCGACGACCTCGGCCTGATCGAGGACGAGCTGCTGCGGGTGTCCTCAAGGGTGGCGTCCCGAATGCGCGCGGCCCGCGTCCTGGGCCGCACGGTCACGGTGCACGTCCGCTTCGCCGACTTCCGCGTCGTCCAGCGCTCGGCCACGCTGCGCAGCCCCACGGACGCCACCGGCGACGTGCACGCGTCGGCGGTCAAGTCGTTGCGGGCGATGCGGCTGGACCGCCCCCGGATCAGGCGCGTCGGCGTCCGCGTCGAAGGGCTCGTCAACGCTGAAACCGCTTATCAGCAGCCGATGCTGGGCGAGCCGGACCATGGCTGGCGCGACGCTGAGCGGGCCGCGGACGCCGCCGTCGCCCGCTTCGGCCCCCGGGCCGTGCAGCGGGCGACGCTGGCCGGCAGGCGGCGTCCGTAGTCTGTTCCGTTCTCAGACGGCGACGCCTACACTGGCCACACCGCAGGACACCCTGCGCAGGGACCGAGGAGGCGACGTGGCTCTTTCTGACGAAGAGCAGCGGTTGCTGGAGCAGATGGAACAGGCTCTCGCGGCCGACGATCCGAAGCTTGCCCACGCCCTTCGCGGAACCGGCGTCATCAAGATCCATCGCCGCCGCGCCCTTCTGGCCGCTCTGGGGTTCGTCGTGGGCCTGGTCGCGCTCGTGGCCGGCATGGAGACGTCGCCCATCGTCAGCATCCTCGGCTTCCTCGTCATGCTCGCGACCGCCATCCTCGCCATCACCTCCTGGCAGCGCGTTGAGGCCGACGACGCGCACTCCGCCCCGTCGCGGGTCACCTCCGACATGGGCTTCATGGACCGGCTCGAAGAGCGCTGGCGTCACCGCGACGACGGCAACTAACACCCAGATCATCCAAAGGCCGACCCCGTTGGGTCGGCCTTTCTCGTTCAGCCGAACAGCGATGCTGGCAGCCAGCGTGCCTTGAAGCGTTGCCGTTTGGATGCCGTCCGCGCCGCCAGGTCCGCGGCGAAGCCCGTCGCCACCGGCGTCCAATCTCGCGCGGACGGCTCCTGGCCCGGGCCGCCGAACTGGGCACGTTCCGCGGCCATTCCCACCTCCCGGACGCCTTGGGCCGACGCCGTCCCGTCCACCCAGGCGGCGACCTCGGACGCCGCATAGCGGGGGGAGCCTGCGGGCCAGGGGCGTCCGGCGTCCAGCGCGATCGCCCGGATCTCGTCCAGGGCGTCCAAGGCGCTCACCGACGGGTCGCGTCCGGGCGCCAGCCGCGCCCGTCGCATCCGGCCGCGGAGCAGCGCCGGGGTAGCGGCTAGGGCAACGGTGACCACCAGCCCGATGCCCAGTCCGATCAGGAGGTCACGTGGCAGGCCACCCGGCGAACCGGCCGCCGGCCGCGGGCTGGACGACGCCGAAGACGACGCGCTCCGTGCCGCCGATGGCGTTGACGTGGGAGTGCTGGTCGTCGTGGGCGTCGTCGTCCGGGTCGGGGCTTCCTGCGCGGACGAGCCGCTGCCGATGCCGGGGGTGGGCTCGAAGGACACCCAGCCCCAGCCGGCGAGGTACAACTCCGGCCAGGCGTGCATGTCGTGCATGGTGACCGTCCAGCGGTCGCCGACGAAGCGCCCGGGGGTGAACCCGATGGCGATCCGCGACGGGATCCCCTCGATGCGAGCAAGCAAAGCCACCGAACTCGCGTACTGGACGCAGAAGCCCTTGTGGTCGCGGAGCAGGAAGGCCTCCAGGCCCTCGTAGCCGGACCCGGGCTGAGCGTCCAGGCTGTAGGAGAACTCCGGCCGCTTGAGGTAGGCCAGGATCGCCTGGACCTTCGCCCCCGGCGTGGCCGCGCCGGCGGTGATGTCGTGGGCAAGTCGGACCAGGGTCGGCGAGATGTCGCTCGGCACGGACGCCGTGACCTCGGCGTCCGGCGGGCTGCCAGCCTGCGCGGCGGCCAGCTCGTCGAACGTCGGCTTCGCCTGCACGCTCTGCACGGTGTAGCTGAGCGACGACGTGGCTGAGGCCCGGCCGGGCACGCCGAGCGCCAGGAAGGCCAGCGAGTCGGGCAGAAAGCCGAACTTCTCGCCGGCGGTGGTGGACGTCGGGGCGTACGGGGCGGGCAGCCACTCCGACTGCAGGCCCGTGATCGTCACCGTGGTCGTGAGGGCCGTGCCTCGATCGAGCCCCGGCGGCGCGGGGAGGCGTCCAGTCTGGACGGGAGAGTTGATCAGGTGCCAGCCGCCGGCCGAGAAGGTCGGCAGGGAGTAGAGCCGCAGGTACGCGCCCGCGCCGTCACTGGTCGTGTAGTCGAAGGCCGCGCGGTCGGCCCCCTGATTGATCTGTCGCTTGAGGTCGAGGCTGACGTCCGCCATCTGGATCGGCTCGCCGTCCTGGCCACCGGACGCCGACGGCAGCGGAATGCGCGGGGCGACGAACAGCGCAGCCCCCAGTGCCAGGGACGCCACCAGTCCGGCGGCCGCCAGGGAGACCAGCCGGCCCCCCAGGCCTTCGGGGAACGCGAAGCGGACGTTTCCGGCCAGCAACACGGCGGTGAAGCCGAGCGCAAACCACAGCATCCCGGTGACCGGGCCCGCGTGGGTCTTCGGCACCAACGCGGGTACCAGCAGCAGCACCAGCAGGGGAGCTAGGGCCGCCAACGGATGCTCCAGCGCGATCGTCACGACGTCGGCCGCCAGGGCCAGCACGCCGATGGCGATGAACAGCAGCAGCGTCGTCCCCATGGACGGCGAGACGGGTGCGCTGCTGGTCGCGAGATGCCGGACGCCGTCCGCAACGAGGGCCGGCACGCGCAGCAGCCCGCCGAGCGAGGACGCCACCCACGCCAGCACCCCGGCCAGCACGATCACCTGCAGCGCAACGACGAAGCGCTCGGGTACGCGCAGCGTCCGGACGACGATGCCGGTGGCGATGACGCCCAACGCCCCGCCGCCGGCCAAGACCAACGCCGAGGGGTCCCGGACGATCGCAGTCCATGTCGTCAGCGGCGGCACAACGGCGAGGAGCAGCGCGGCCCCCAGCAACGCCTTCCGTGCGACGGGCGGGCCCTTCATCGGCGTCCCCCTGTCAACGCCCCCGACAGTGACTCCCAGGCCGGTGCGGGGTCGGAGCCGACGGTGACGGGCGCCAGGTGCCAGTGGGCGTCCGTGAGCAGGTCGATGGCCTGCGCCTCGTCGGCACGCGCCGCGGCGTCCGGCGTCGAGACGGGCACGTACAGGCACAGGCAGCGGTGTCGCAGCGAGCCGAGCGTGGACAGGGCCATCGCGTCGCCCTGCGTGAGGCGTCCGAGGACGGCGACGATCAGGTGCCCCGTCGGGCCCGGTGTCACCGCCGAGACCGCGGTGGCCATCGTCCCGACGGTCGGACGGGCGTCGACCAGGTGGCGGAGCCAGTCCCGCGACGGCGTCCCGTGAACGCGCGACTCGGACGCGAACGTCGCGCCGTCCGGCGTCGACAGGCCGACCTCGAAGCCGTGGTCCAGGAGCGTCACCCCCACGGACGCCGCGAGGCTGACGAGGTACTCGAAGCGATCGTCGGCGGCCGCCTCGGACGCGGCAGCGACCGGACGCGTGTCCAGCAGGACCCACGCGATGGGGTCCCACTCCTGCTCCTCGCGCCGCACCATGAGCGTGCCGGTGCGGGCGGTGGACGGCCAGTGGATGCGGCGGACGTCGTCGCGCGGACGGTACTCGCGGACGAGGACGTCGTCGGGTCCGCCGAAGGCCAGGTGGGGTAGTGACGTCTCTTCGGCGACGTCACCGGACGCGACCCCCTCGGCCGTCTCGAGGGCGAACACTCGGGGCGTCACGAGCACCTCGGTTCGCACTGCCGGACGCGTCCGGTGGCGAGCCAGCCCCAACGGCTCGGACGTGGAGAACTCGAGCGCGTCCAAGACGAAGCGTCCCCGGCGCTGCGGCCGGCACTGGTAGGTGGCGCCGGTGGCCCGTCCGGCGCCGGGCGGGCTGAGGCGCATCGACTGGGGGCGTCCGAACGAGGTAGGCACAAAGTCGGTGACGGTGAGGGGCCACGGCGCGGCTGCGCCGGACTGGGTCACGACCACGTCCACGTCCAACGGCGTGCCGGCCTCGACCTCGGCCGGACGTGGCGTCCGAGCAAGCCGCAGCCGCGGTCGCGCGCGGCTCAAGACCAGCCAGGACGCGAGCGGCAGCAGCGCCAGAAACAGACCCGGCCACAGCACCACCGGCTCTCGGAGAAACCACGCCGCCACGCACGTGCCCACCCCGAGGACGAGCAGCGCCACGCCCTGGGCCGTGAGGGAGGTGAGGTTTCTGGGCACGTCGACTAGCCGCGTCGGGGGCGTGGCACGCGAGCGAGGATGTCGGCCACGACCTCGCTGGTCGCGGTCCGGGTGCTGCCGCCGGTGTTCAGGATGAGCCGGTGCGAGAGCACGGGCACCGCCAGCGACGCGATGTCCTCGGGGATCACGTAGCCGCGTCCGCTCATGGCCGCCAGGGCCTTGGTCGCTCGTGCCCACTGCAGCCCGGCTCGAGGTGAAGCCCCCAGGCGAACGCGAGCATCAGTCCGCGTCCGATCGAGGACCTCGACGATGTACTGCTTCAAAGACGCGTGGACGAAGATCTGGCGGATGATCCCGGCGGCCGCCTGCACCTCGTCGCCGTTGGTGACGGCGACGATCCGGTCGATCGGATCTTCTGCCACGTGGTGGTCCAGCATGGCCTGTTCGGCGGCCCGCGTCGGGTAGCCCATGGCGATGCACGCGGTGAACCGGTCGCGCTGGGCTTCGGGCAGCGGGTAGGTGCCCTGCATCTCGACCGGGTTCTGCGTCGCGACCACCATGAAGGGCCGCGGCAGCAAGTGGGTCGCGCCGTCGACGCTGACCCGCTGCTCCTCCATCGCCTCCAGCAGCGCCGACTGCGTCTTGGGCGACGCGCGGTTGATCTCGTCCCCGATGACGATGTTGGCGAAGACGCCGCCCGGCTTGAACTCGAAGCTGCGGGTGTCCGGCCGGAAGATCGAGACGCCCGTGATGTCGCTGGGCAGCAGGTCTGCCGTGAACTGGATGCGCTTCACGGAGCAGTCGATCGCCCTGGCCAGCGTCCGGGCGAGCATCGTCTTGCCGACCCCGGGACTGTCCTCGATGAGCAGATGTCCGCCGGAGAGCAGCACCACGAGGGCCAGGTCGACGGCCTCGGTCTTGCCTTCGATGACGGTCTCGATGGTCGAGCGCAGCTTGGAGGCCAGCGAGAAGACCTGGTCGACGGGAGGGGTGTTGTCCACGGCTGCACCCTACTCGGCGGCCAAGACCACCGCGCGGGGCGAACGGACCCCTGAGGGGGAGCAAAGCCTTGCCATCAGTGGAGGGAAATGGGGTAGGGTGGAGCGAAGTGGAGCATTGGGGCGATGCGGGGAAGGGAGTGCCATGTTTCTGGGCACGCACTACCCACGTCTCGACGACAAAGGTCGTTTCGTCCTGCCTGCCAAGTTCCGTGAGGCGCTGGGTGAGGGTGTCGTGATCTCGCGCGGGCAGGAGCACTGCCTGTACGTGTTCACTCCCGAGGGCTTCCAGGACGAGGCGGCGCGCGAGTTGAGCGGCTCGATGAGCAGCCGGTCGACCCGCGAGTACCAGCGCTTCTACGCGTCCGGCGCCTCGGAAGAGGTTCCTGACAAGCAGGGACGCCTCACCGTCCCGCCGCTGCTGCGGCGGTACGCGGGGCTCGACAAGGAGATCGCAGTGGTCGGCGCGTACAACCGCGTCGAGATCTGGGATCGCACGGCGTGGGAAGAGTTCGAGGCGAGTTCGTTCGAGAAGTTCGCCGAGCTCGATTCCGACGTCAACGCAGGGCGGATCGCGGACGCGTGACGCGGCTTCCGCCTCGAGTGGCTCCTGACACCACTTCCCCGGTGGCAGGCACCACGCGAGGCCGACGCCATGCCACGCGGACGCCGTCCGAAACACCGAGCCAGGGGAGGAGGGCCCAGATGCCGGACATCGACCGCATCCACATCCCCGTCCTCGCCGACCGGATCGTCGAACTGCTCGCCCCGGCGCTCGCCGCCCCGGGCTCTGTCTTCGTCGATTGCACGCTCGGGCTCGCGGGGCACGCCAGCCTCCTGCTGGACGCCGCCCCGACGTCCAGCTTGGTCGGTATCGACCGGGACGCCGACGCTCTCGCCCTCGCCGGGGAACGCCTCGCGCGCTTCGGCGACCGGGTCACCCTCGTGCAGGCTGTCTACGACGAGCTGCCCGAGGTCTTGGCGGACCTGCGGCTGAAGAGGGTGGCCGCCATCCTGGCCGATCTCGGCCTGTCGTCCCTGCAGATCGACCGCCGCGACCGCGGGTTCGCCTACGCCGTGGACGCCCCGCTCGACATGCGCATGGACACCACGTCCGGCCAGACGGCCGCCGACATCGTCAACACCTACTCGGTCGCCGACCTCACCCGGATCCTGCGGACCTTCGGCGAGGAGCGCTTCGCCGACCGCATCGCGCGGCGCATCGCCGACGAGCGCATCCATCGTCCGTTCGACACCTCGGCGCGTCTCGTCCAGGTGCTGGACGCGGCAATCCCGACGGCGTCCAAGATCTCGGGCGGGCACCCGGCCAAGCGCACGTTCCAGGCGCTCCGCATCGAGGTCAACCACGAACTCGAAGCGCTTGAGGGCCTCCTGCCGGCCGCCCTGGCCGCGCTGGCGCCGAACGGACGCCTCGCCGTGCTCGCCTATCACTCGCTGGAAGACCGCCTGGTCAAGAACGCCTTCCGGGATGCCTCCACCGACACTGCGCCGCGCGGGCTGCCGATGGTGCTGGCCGAGCACCGCGCGCAATTCGCGTTGCTGACCAAGGGTGCCGAGCGTCCCGCCGAGTCGGAGCAGGCCGCGAACCCGCGCGCTGCCTCTGCGCGGCTGCGTGCCATCCGGCGTCTGGAGGCTGCGGCATGAGCGTCTGGACCGTCGCAGAGGCGAAGGCCGGGGCGTCCGAGCGTCGCGCACCTCTGACGAGCGTACGCGGGGGCAAGCGCGCCGCGATCCCGGGGCTGCCGTTCGCCATCCTGGTCGTCTTGCTCCTCGCCGTGGGCATGGTTGGCCTCCTGGCCCTCAACGTCTACGTGCAGAACTCGCAGATGGCGCTCAACCGGGCGCAGCGGCAGGCTGCCGCGTTGGCCCTGGAGGTCTCCAACAAGCAGGCCCAGGTGTACGTGAAGTCGGCGCCGGGCGAGATCGCCGCGGCGGCTGGCGCGCTGGGGATGATCCCCAACGCGAACCCGGCCTACGTCGACCTGAGGACGGGTGCGATCCTCGGCTCGCCCAAGCCCGCCACCGGTAACGAGCTGCCCGCTCTGCGCGTCCAGGTGCCGTCCGCGCCGACGACGGTCGCGGTGACCCCTGTTCAGTCCGACGTCCAGCCCTGGTTCGACCTGCCCGCCGCTCCTCTGGCCGCCCCGGCGGCGCCGGCGAAGCCATAGGCCACCCATGAGCGAGCGTCGGCAGCCGTCTGGGGTGCGGGTCCGGGTCCGGGTCCGGGGACGCACCCCGTTGGCGTCCACCGCCGGACGCATCCGCATCCTGCTCCTCGCCCTGGCCGTGTTCTTCAGCGTGGCCGGGGCGCGGGCCGTCCAGTTTCAGGTGATCGACGCGTCCGACCGCGCCAAGGAGGCGGCGCAGGCGATGAAGGTCACCCGCGAACTGCAGCCGCTGCGGGGCTCGTTGCTGGATCGCGACGGCAAGATCCTCGCCTTCACCGAGGCCACGGTGGACCTCGTCGTCCACCCGAACATCATTGCTGGCAAGGGCACCGACGTGACCAAGGCCAGCGACGCCGACAAGGCGGACGGTGTCAAGATCGTCGCCGCCTTCGTCCCGGTGATCGCGCGCTGCACGGGCCTCCCGGCCGACCAGGTCAAGGCCAAGCTCACCGAAAAGGCCGCGGACGGCTCGCTCAAGCCGTACGTGAAGCTGATGACCCAGGTGGGTATCGAGGGCTACAACTGCATCCAGGCGGACCGGGTCACGGACGCTCGTCGCAACGGGATCGGCAGCAGCCTCAACTGGGTCGTCACCAAGGACCCGAATCCCCGCCGCGTCTACCCCATGAACACGGTGGCCTCGAACGTCTTGGGCTACATGTCGGACGGCAAGGGCGGCGCCGGCCTGGAACTCGGGCTGGACGCGACCTTGACCGGGACGGCGGGCCAGGAGATCTACGCCAGCTCCCGCAACGGCAAGATCCCGCTGGCCGACTCGACGATCACGCCGGCGACCAATGGGGCCTCGGTCACCACGACGATCGACTCGGGCATGTGCTGGCAGGCGCAGCAACTGATCGACAAGCAGCGCGCCGACATGAGCCTGGAGTGGGGCTTCACGGTCGTCATGGAGGTCAAGACCGGCAAGATCCTGTGCCTGGCCGACACCCCGTCCTTCAACGGGAACGACGTGGTCGCTGTGGCCAAGTCCAACCCCGCGGCGTTGAGCAACCCGGCTATCTCGGCGCCCTTCGAGCCCGGCTCGACCATGAAAATGCTGACGCTCGCGACCGTCCTCGACGCCGGCGGCGCCACGCCGGACAGCATCACCCACGTCGCGTCCTACGCCGACGGCATCAAGTCAGGCAACAACACCATCCGCGATTCCGAGCAGCACGGCGAGGTCGATTACACGACGCGCGGCATCCTCGTGAACTCGTCCAACCAGGGCGTCATCCAGCTGGCCCGCAGCACGTTCAGCAGTAAGGGGGCGGCCGGCAAGCAGGCGTACATCGACTACCTGACCGCGTTCGGGCTGGGTCAGAAGTCAGGCATCGGCCTCCCCGGCGAGAACCCCGGTGTGTTCCCGGTCGACAAGATCCTCGAGGACAGCTACACGATGGACTCGGTCGCCTTCGGCACCAGCCTGTCGGTCAACGCCGTCGAGATGGCTGCCGCGGTGAACGCGGTCGCCAACGACGGCGTCTACGTTGCGCCGTCGATTATCGCCTCGACGACCGGTCCGGATGGCGTCGCGAAGACCGTCCCGGCACCGGTGACGCGCCGCGTGATCAAGTCGACCACGTCGAAGGACATGCTCGGGATGATGGAGAACCGGGTGCTCGACAGCTACCCGGTCATCGGCATCCCGGGCGTGAGGACCGCCGCCAAGACGGGCACCGCCCGCATGAACAACGACCTGGTGATGTCGATCATGGGCGTCGCGCCGGCCGAGGACCCGCAGGTGCTGGTCTACACGGTCTTCTTCCAGAAGGGCTCCCACGCTGGCGCCGGCATCAAGGTCGCCGGGCCCGTGTATCACGACATCATGAGCCTCGCGATTCAGCGCTACGGCATCATGCCCAGCGCGAACGCGGATCAGTACTGCATGCTGCAGCCCTTGCAGGCAGGGGAATCGCCGAAGAAGAAGTGCTAGTCACGCCATGTCCGCTGCACCCTTGAGGCCACGCCACCACCCAGGCATCGCCCTCGACTCGCTCGTGCCTGGAGCGTCCGGACGCCTCACCGGCATCTGCCTCGACTCGCGCCAGATCCTCCCCGGCGACCTCTACGTCGCCCTGCCCGGGCAGCACGTGCACGGCGCGTCCTTCGCGGAACAGGCGGTCGAGCGCGGTGCGCTCGCGATCCTGACGGACGCCGCGGGCGCGGCCTCGATCGAGGTGGGGGTGCCCGTCGTGGTATGCCCCGATCCGCGGGCGGAGATGGGCGAACTGGCGGCCGCCATCTACGGCCGACCCTCGCTGCACCTGGAGATGTTCGGCGTCACCGGCACCAACGGCAAGACCTCGACCGTCTTCCTCCTCGAGGCCGGTCTGGCGGCGCTCGGACGCCGCGTTGCCACGATCGGCACGATCGGGTTCCGCATCGACGGCTCCGCGGTCGCCACGCCCCGCGGCACGGTGACCACCCCGGACGCCCCCGACCTGCAGGGCATGCTCGGCCACATGGTCGAGGCGAGGGTGGACGCCGTGGCGATGGAGGTCTCGTCCCACGCGCTGGCGCTGCACCGGGCCACGGGGATCGGTTTCGACGTGGCCGCCTTCACCATGCTCGGCCAGGACCACCTCGACTTCCACGCGACCATGGACGACTACTTCGAGGCCAAGACCCGACTCTTCTTGGGCGGACGAGCCCGGATTGCGGTCATCAACATCGACGATCCGTGGGGATGCCGCCTGGCCGACCTGGTCCGGGCCGACGGACATGCCCGCCTGGTCACGACCGCCGTCCAGGCCGACGCCGACTATCGCGTCTTGGACTGGTCCACCGCCCCGGACGGGTCATCCACCGTCCGGCTGGCGCACCCGGGCGGCGAGCTGTGCTACGGCATCTCTATGCTCGGAGACTTCAACGTCCGCAACTCCCTGACCGCGCTCGCGATGCTCGGCAGCGCCGGCCTTGACGTGGCCGTGGCTGCCGCTGGCCTGATCACCGCGCAGGTGCCGGGCCGGATGCAGAAGGTCGACCTCGGGCCGGATGCACCCCACGTCGTCGTCGACTTTGCCCACACTCCGAGCGCCGTCGCGGCGGCGTTGCGGGCGCTGCCGTCCGGTGGACGCCACATCGCCGTCCTCGGCGCAGGCGGCGACCGCGACCCCGGTAAGCGCGAGCCGATGGGGCGCGCCGCAGCCGAGGCTGCCGATGTTGTGATCGTGACGGACGACAACCCGCGCAGCGAGGTCCCGGAAGCCATTCGAGCGGCCGTGTTGGCCGGAGCGCGGCACGGCGCGCGCGATGGCGTCCGAGTCATCGACGGCGGTGAGCGGCGCGCGGCGATAGCGGCGGCGCTCGAGCTCGCTGATCCGTCAGACTGGGTGGCGATTCTAGGCAAGGGCCACGAGACCGGTCAGACGATCGGCGATCGGGTCTGGCCCTTCGACGATGTCGAGGTCGTCCGCGACCTGGCGAGGAGGAAGTAGTGGACCTCTCCACGGCCCACCAGGTGGCCGACTGGGCAGGAGGCGAGCTGATCGGTTCGGCGTCCGTCGTCGCCGGGCCCGACGTGGTGACCGACAGCCGTCAGGTGACCCCCGGGGCAGTGTTCGTGGCCATCGCCGGGGAGCGCGTTGACGGGCACGACTTCGTGGCCGGCGTCGCGTCGCAGGGCGCCACGGTCGCGATCGTCGAGCGTCACGTCGACGCGCCGATCGCCCAGGTCGTCGTCGCCGACACGATCGCGGGCCTGACCGGCGTCGCGCGCGGCGTCGTCTCGGCCGCCCGGACGCGCGGGCTCAGCGTCATTGGCGTCACCGGCTCCTCGGGCAAGACCAGCACCAAAGACCTCATCGCGCAGGTGCTCGCCCCGGCCGGACCAACCATCGCGCCGGTCGGCTCCTTCAACAACGAGATCGGGCTGCCGCTGACCGCCTGCCGGGTCGCGGCCGATACGCAGTTCCTCGTGTCGGAGATGGGGGCCCGCGGGCTTGGGCATGTGGCCTTCCTCTGCACGATCACCCCGCCCAGCATCGGAGCGGTCCTCAACGTCGGCCACGCGCACCTGGGCGAGTTCGGCAGCCAACAGGTGATCGCGCAGGCGAAGGGCGAGTTGGTCGAGGCCCTGGACGCTGAGGGCTGGGCGGTCCTGAACGCGGATGATCCGCTCGTCGCGGCCATGGCGTCCCGGACGCCGGCCCGGGTCGCGTACTACTCGGCACTCGGCGAGCCGGCCGCGGGCGATCGGCGCGTGTGGGCGAGCGACGTCGCCGCGGACGACCTCCAGCGGTTCTCCTTCACCCTCCACGACGGGGACGCCAGCGCTCCCGTCCGGCTGCAGGTGCTCGGCCGGCATAACGTCTCGAACGCCCTCGCGGCGGCCGCGGTCGGGCTCTGCGCGGGGCTCACGCTGGACGCCGTCGCCGCAGCACTGTCGGCGGCGACCACGCGGTCGAAGTGGCGCATGCAGCTCGACCAGCGCGCCGACGGCCTCGCGGTGCTCAACGACGCCTACAACGCCAACCCCGACTCGATGGCGGCGGCCCTGGCCGCCGTCGCGCAGCTGCGGCGTCCCGGCGGACGCGTCGTCGCGGTCCTCGGCGACATGCTGGAGCTGGGTGCCGACGCCGATGACGCCCATGTCCAGATCGGACGCCTCGCAGCGTCGCTGGGCGTCGACGAGTTGGTCGCCATCGGGCAACACGCCGAGGCGCTCGTGCGTGGCTACGGGGGCTTCGGCCGTCCGGCCCGATACTGGTCGGATAAGGAGCTGGCGACCGCGGACCTGATGGGTCGGGTCACCGGGGACGACGTCGTGTTGGTGAAGGCGTCGCGGGGCATCGCCCTGGAAACCGTCGCTTCGGCGCTGCTGAGGGAAGGAACGCGGTGATCAGCATCTTGCTCGCGGGGGCTTTCGGGATGATCGGAACCCTGCTCGGCACCCGGGTCGCCATCGGCATCCTCGTGCAGAAGGGCTACGGCCAGTTCATCCGTGACGACGGCCCCCGGGAACACCTCAAGAAGGCCGGCACTCCCACCATGGGCGGCACGGTCATCATCGTGGCGACGGTGCTGGCCTACGGCCTCGCCCATCTCGTCCTCTTCCGGCCGCCGACGATCTCGGGACTGCTGCTGCTGTTCTTGCTCGTCGGGCTCGGCTTCGTGGGCTTCCTCGATGACTGGCTCAAGATCTCGCGCGCCCGCAGCCTCGGCCTGGACAGCAAGAGCAAGCTCGTCCTGCAGACCGTGATCGCGATCGTGTTCGCGGTCCTCGCGCTCCAGTTCCCGAACGATCGGGGCATGACGCCCGCCACCAACGCCGTCTCGTTCCTGCGCGATCTGCCCTGGCTCTCGCTTCCCGTGTTCGCGGCCGTGGCCTGGATCGTGTTCATCACGGCGTCCATGAGCAACGGCGCCAACCTGACCGACGGCCTCGACGGGCTGCTCGCCGGCGTCTCGTCGGCGATCTTCGCCGCCTACACGATCATGACGCTGTGGCAGTACAACAAGAACTGCGCCTACGCGAACTCGGGTCCGCAGTGCTACGAGGTGCGTGACCCGCACGACCTCGCCATGATCTCGCTGGCGCTGGCCGGCGCCTGCTTCGGCTTCCTGTGGTGGAACGCGTCCCCGGCCAAGATCTTCATGGGCGACTCCGGCTCGCTGGCCATCGGCGGCGCCGTCGCCGGCCTCGCCGTCCTGACCCGCACCGAGCTGCTCAGCGTGATTCTCTGTGGCGTGTTCGTCCTGGAGGCGCTCTCGGTCGTTCTGCAGGTGAGCTACTTCAAGGCCACCAAAGGCAAGCGGATCCTCAAGATGGCTCCGCTCCACCATCACTTCGAGATGAAGGGCTGGGCCGAGCAGACGGTGGTCGTCCGCTTCTGGATCCTGGCCTGCCTGTGTGTCGCCGCGGCCCTCGGCCTGTTTTACGCCGAGTGGGTGGTCGGCCGATGACGTTGCCTTGGCTGGCGGACGCCGACCGGCTGTCGCCCTGGAACGAGGCCTTCGTGGTCGTGGCCGGCCTCGGGACGTCCGGCTTCGCCGCGGCGGACGGGCTGATCGACCTCGGCGCGCGAGTGCTCGTCCTCGACGAGGCCGACACCTCCGCTAACGTCGAGAAGGCCGAGTTGCTGCGCCACCTCGACGTCGAAGTCCGACTGGGCCGCGGCAGCACCGCGGAGTTGCCGGACGGCGTCCATCTGGTCGTGACGTCTCCTGGCTGGCGTCCGACGGCACCGCTCCTGGCCGCGGCGGCCGCCCGGGGCGTCCCGGTCTGGGGAGACGTCGAACTGGCCTGGCGCATGATGCAGCCGGACCGGGTCGTGCCGTGGCTCGCCGTGACCGGAACCAACGGCAAGACGACCACGACCAGCATGCTGGCGTCCATGCTGTCGGCCGCCGGGCTCACCACGGACGCCGTGGGCAACATCGGACGCCCCATCATCGAGGCGATCCTGGACGAGGTGCACTACGACGTGCTCGCCGTCGAACTCTCCAGCTTCCAGCTGCACTGGATGCACACGGTCGCGCTGCACTCGGCGGCCGTGCTGAACGTGCATGCCGACCATCTGGAGTGGTACGCCCACACCGACGACCCCATGGCCGCCTACGTCGCCGACAAGGCCAAGATCTACGAGCGCGTCACGCACGCGTGCGTCTACAACGTGGCCGAGCCGCTCACCGAGCAGCTGGTCGCGGACGCCGACGTGACCGAGGGCGCGCGCGCCATCGGCTTCACCCTCGGCATTCCGGCGCCCTCGATGCTCGGCGTTGTCGACGACCTCCTCGTTGATCGGGCGTTCGTCGAGCAGCGCCGCGACTCGGCGATGCCGCTCGCCGATCTGGCGGACGTCAAGCCGTTCGCGCCCCACAACGTCGAGAACGCGCTCGCGGCTGCGGCGCTCGCGCGCAGCTTCGGCGTTCCCCCGCAGGCGGTCGGGCAGGGGCTCCGCAACCTGGCGATCGGCGATCACCGCATCCAAACCGTCGGCGAGGTGGACGGGGTCACCTACGTGAACGACTCCAAGGCGACCAACCCGCACGCGGCGGCGTCCTCGATGCGGGGGTTCGACTCGATCGTGTGGATTGCTGGTGGACAGGCGAAGGGCACGACGTTCGACGAGCTCGTCCAGACCTACGGTGGCAAGCTGCGCGGCGCCGTCCTGCTCGGGGTCGATAGGGCCGTCATCGCGGGCGCCCTGGCCCGACACGCGCCACAGATCCCCGTCGTCGTCCTGGATCGCGGCGACACTGGTGCGATGCAGGACGCCGTCCGCGCGGCCGCCGCCTTGGCGAAGCCGGGCGACACGGTCTTGATGGCACCCGGGTGCGCCAGCCTGGACATGTTCGCCAACTACGGCGCGCGGGGGACTGCCTTCGCCGACGCGGTGGCGGACCTGGCGCGGACGTAGACGACGCGGAGCGAAGGAGGGACGTGGCGACGATCACCCCCACCAAGCCGCGTGGCCCCAAGGGTCGCGCGCCGCTGACCGACGTCCCGCTGCTGCCCGAGGTCGATGCGCTGCGCACGACCGCGACCGCCTGGCTGAAGCACCCGCTGGCGAGCATGTACCTGGTCGGGGTGCCGGCACTGCTGCTGCTGGGCCTCGGCACGATCATGGTGTGGTCGGCGTCCTCGGTGTACGCCGCGACGCAGTTCGGCAACGCCTACACGTTCATCCAGCGGCAACTGGTCTTCGTGGCGTTGGGCATCGTCGTGATCGCCATCGTCTACCGAGTGCCGCTCGACCTCACCCGCCGGCTCGGCTGGCTGATGTTCGTCGTCTCGGGCGCGTTGATGTGCGTCCCGTTCGTCATGGGTAAGCGGATCAAGGGCAACCTGAACTGGATCGACTTCGGGCCGATGATGCGCCTCCAGCCGTCCGAGATCGTGAAGGTCGTGCTGATCCTGTGGGGCGCGACGATCTTCACCGCCAAGCGCCGCACGCTGGCCGATCCTCGGCACCTGCTGTTCCCGTTCGTCCCGTTCGCTTTGCTGATGGTCGGGCTCACGCTGATGCAGCACGACCTCGGCACGGCCATGATCATGGGCCTGATCCTCGTTCTGATGCTGTGGAACGTCGGGGGCTCGTGGAAGCTGCTGGCGGGCTTCGGCGCCGTGATCGCGGCCGGTGCCGGCGCGCTGGTCTGGCTCAACCAGAACCGGCTGACGCGCATCTTCGCGTTCCTGGACCCCACCTCGGACCTGAGCGGCGCCAACTACCAGCCCAGCCAGGCGCAGTTCGGGCTGGCCATCGGCGGCTGGTGGGGCGTCGGGCTCGGGCAGAGCCGCATGAAGTGGGGCTTCCTCGCTGAGGCGCACACCGACTACGTGCTGGCGATCATCGGCGAGGAGATGGGGCTGATCGGCACCCTCAGCGTGCTCGCGCTGTTCGTCATCCTGACCTACGGCGGCTTCCGGATCGCCCTGCACTCGACTTCGTTCTACGCGCGCGTGGTGGCCGCCGGCATCACGGGGTGGATGGCGATCCAGGCGCTCATCAACATCAGCGTTGTCCTTCGTCTGCTGCCCGTCCTGGGTGTGCCGTTGCCCCTGGTCAGCTACGGCGGCTCGTCCTTGGTGATGAACATGGCGGCCGTCGGCGTCCTGCTTCGCTGTGCGCGTGAGGAGCCCGCAGCGGCGGCCTTCCTGGCGAACCGGGAGCGCTCGAAGCAGCCTCGCGCGCGGTTGTCGGCCATCATGGGCGTGGCCGAGCGTCGCCGTTCCTGACAGGAGTTCGATGATTTCAATCGTCATGGCCGGTGGGGGAACCGCCGGCCACACGTCGCCGCTGATCGCGACAGCCGAGCGCCTGCGCGAGCTGGATCCTGCGGCGACCCTCACCTGCATCGGAACCTCCAAGGGGCTCGAGACGCGGGTCATTCCCGCGGCGGGCCTCACGTTGCGGCTGGTCGATCCGGTGCCGCTGCCCCGGAAGCTCGGTCTGGACCTGTTGAAGGTGCCCGGACGCCTCGCGCGTTCGGTCTCGCAGGCGCGGGCGATCATCCGCGAGGTGAAGGCGGACGCGGTGGTGGGCTTCGGCGGGTACGTCTCGCTGCCCGCGTACCTGGCCGCCGCCCAGTTGCGGATTCCGGTGCTGCTGCACGAGCAGAACGCCGTCCCGGGCCTGGCCAACAAGGTGGCGGCGCGCTTCGCCAAGGTGGTCGCTGTCACCTTCCCCGGTACGCAGTTGCCGAAGGCGCGCTCCTTCGGCATGCCGATGCGCAAGGCCATCACCGGGCTCGACCGGGCCGCCGGACGCGCGTCCGCCCGCACCGACTTCGGCCTGGACGCCGACCGGCCCGTGCTGCTGGTGAGCGGCGGCTCGCAGGGGGCGCGGTCGATCAACGACGCCGTTGAGGCCGCGCGCGACGCGCTGCTCGCAGCGGGGATCGACGTCCTGCACGTCCTCGGCCCCAAGAACCTGACCGACCGGCACGTCGAGGTCGTCGACCAGACCACGGGCGCCCGCTACGTGCCGGTCGGCTACGTGGACGCGATGGAGCGCGCCTACGCCGCCGCTGACCTGATGGTGGCCCGTTCAGGCGCTGGCACGGTCATGGAGACCGCATCCGTCGGGCTTCCCTGCATCTTCGTGCCCCTGCCCCACGGCAATGGGGAGCAGGCCCGCAACGCGGACTTCCTGCTGGCAGCGGACGCCGCCCGCCTGGTCCCGAACGCCGAGCTGACCCGCGAGCGCTTGCTGGCCGAGGTCTTGCCGCTGATCCAGGACCGGGCGTGCCTGGCGTCCATGTCGGCGACGCTGACCGGCCTGGTGCCCGCGGACGCCGCGGGTGACCTGGCTCGGGCCGTCCTGGACTCGATTCCTGGGGCGTCCTGATGCCGCTCCTGCAACCCGTGCCGGTCGAGCGTGCGGACGCCGTCGGCCCCGTCCACTTCATCGCGGCCGGCGGGTCCGGCATGAGCGGAATCGCGGCGGCCTACGCGGCCCTCGGCGTCCGGGTATCGGGCAGCGATCAGGCCGACTCGGCGACGCTTCGACGCCTGGCCACCCAGGGGGTCACCACGTTCGTCGGGCATGACCCGGTCCAGCTCGGCGACGCCGAGACGGTGGTCGTGTCGTCGGCGATCAGGGAGTCCAATGTCGAACTGGCCGAGGCGCGCCGCCGCGGACTGAGGGTCTGGCACCGCTCGGCGGCGCTGGCCGGGCTGATGGCCGGACGGCGCGGCGTCGCCATCACCGGCACCCACGGCAAGACCACCACCACGGGCATGACTGCGACCATGCTGGTCGCCGCCGGTGCCGACCCGTCCTACGTGATCGGGTCGCCGCTCACGGCGACGGGGGAGAGCTCACACCTGGGCACCGGGGACGCTTTCGTCATCGAGGCCGACGAGTCGGACGGCTCGTTCCTGCAGTACCCGGCCGAGATCGTCGTCGTCACCAACATCGAGGCCGACCACCTAGACAACTGGAGCACCCCCGAGCGCTACGCCGACGGCTTCGTGACCTTGTGTTCGGCCGAGCACGTCCGCGTCACGGTGGCCTGTGCGGACGATCCCGGGGCTCGCGTCCTGATCGGACGCCTCCGCGCCGCCGGACGCCGCGTCGTCGCCTACGGCGAATCATCGGACGCCGACGTGCGGCTCACCGACGTCCGCGAGACGCCCGAGACCTCGACCGCCACGCTCACCGCGTCCGGCGATCAGGGGCCCCTGCAGCTGGTCGTCCCGGGCCGCTTCAACCTGCTCAACGCGGCGGCGGCCTACACCGTTGGCCGCGAGCTGGGGCTGGACGCTGCCGCCCTGCGCGCGGCGGCGGCCTCGTTCATCGGGACGCATCGCCGCTTCCAGCCGATCGGCGTGGTCGACGGCGTCCGCGTGTTCGACGACTACGCCCACCACCCGACCGAGCTGCGCGCGACGCTGGGGGCGGCGCGCGGACGCGTCGGTACCGGACGCCTCGTGGCCTGCTTCCAGCCGCACCTGTTTTCGCGCACGGTGGAGTTCGCCGGTGAGCTGGGCGAGGCACTCACGCTGGCCGACGTGATCGTCTGCTGCGGCGTCTACCCGGCGCGCGAGGACGCCGTCGATTTCCCGGGCGTCACCGGCGCGTTGGTGGCCCAGGCGCTCACCGCTCTGGGACGCGAGGCGCACTACGTCGAAAACATGTCGGACGCCCCCGCCGCCCTCACGGCCCTCGTCGAGCCCGGCGACCTGGTGCTCACCCTCGGTGCCGGGGACGTGACCACGGTGGGGCCCGAGTTGGTGCGTCTGCTCGGCCAGGAGGGGCTGGCACGGCCGTGAACGTGCCGCTCATCGACTTCAACGGACGCGTCCGCGACCGCGTGCGCGAGCTTCGACGACGCCGGATCCGGCTGGCGGCGAAGATCCTGCTCGGGCTGATGGTGGTCGCGGGGCTCGCCTGGGTGGGCGTGGCATCGCCCCTGTTCAGCGTCAAGAAGGTCGTCGTGAGCGGCAACGCGATCGTGTCCACCGATGACGTCACCAAGGCGGCCAAGGTCCCGATGGGCGTCCCGCTGGCCCAGGTGGACGCCGCCGCGATCTCGCGACGCATCGTGACGTTGCCGGCCGTGGCGCGCGGCGACGTCGCCCTGTCCCTGCCCGACACGGTCACCATCAAGATCATCGAGCGAGCGGTTGCGTTCGTCGTGGCCGACGGTGGCGGCTTCGCCTGGGTGGACGCGACGGGGGCCACGTTCAACTCGAGCACCGAGCGGCCGGCGGGCGTCCCCTTGGCGGTGGCTGATCTCAATGATCACCAACTGCTGAGCGATGTCGCCACGGTCGTCAGCGCTCTGCCTTCGAGACTCACGGACAAGGTCGTCCAGGTGACGGCGCCGACCCGCGATTCGATCGTCATCGCGACCGGTGAGCGGACCCAGATCGTCTGGGGGAGCGCCGAGTCGTCGTCGCTGAAGGGCCAGCTGGCCGACACCATGACCAAGGCGCAGCCGACCTGCAGGTCGGTGGACGTCTCGTCGCCGAGCCATCCCATCACGCGGTGCTGACGGGTCGGGAGACAGCAACCCTGAAGTAGGGGTTGAGGTGTCCCCGCCGACCTTGGACACCCTTGTCGACGCGCCCATAACCTGTGTGCGGACGATCACGCCCACCCTAGGATAGGGCTCGACTCAGGCTTGAGAGTCGACTGTGACTAGGCACATCGCTACAAGGATTGGTTGACCGACGTGGGCAGCGCATCGCAGAACTACCTGGCCATCATCAAGGTCGTCGGCGTTGGCGGGGGCGGTGTCAATGCCGTGAACCGCATGATCGAGGCGGGTCTCCGCGGCGTCGAGTTCATCGCCGTCAACACGGACGCCCAGGCGTTGCTGATGAGCGATGCCGACGTGAAGCTCGACATCGGCCGCGATCTCACCCGCGGCCTCGGGGCCGGCGCTGACCCCGACAAGGGCCGCCAGGCGGCCGAAGACCACTCCGACGAGATCGAAGAGGTGCTCAAGGGCGCCGACATGGTGTTCGTGACGGCCGGCGAGGGCGGCGGCACCGGCACCGGTGGCGCGCCTGTGGTGGCCCGCATCGCTCGTTCGCTCGGTGCCCTGACGATCGGCGTCGTGACGCGTCCGTTCTCGTTCGAGGGCAAGCGCCGCTCGACGCAGGCCGAGACCGGCATCGCCACGCTGCGCGAAGAGGTCGACACCCTCATCACCATTCCGAACGACAAGCTTCTCGAGATGACCGACCAGCACGTCGCAATCCTGGACGCCTTCCGTCAGGCCGACCAGGTGCTGCTGCAGGGCGTGTCGGGCATCACCGATCTGATCACGACCCCGGGCTTGATCAACCTCGACTTCGCGGACGTCAAGGCCGTCATGAGCAACGCGGGCTCCGCCCTCATGGGCATCGGCTCGGCCCGGGGCGAGGACCGCGCCCGCGCCGCCGCCGAGATGGCCGTGTCGAGCCC
>Ga0208564_1000813_pt1 | contig 27579 bp, 27 predicted proteins | sample AD_UKC073_MetaG_FD_184439 | JGI IMG/M metagenome (GOLD analysis project Ga0208564, IMG submission 184439) | Active sludge microbial communities of municipal wastewater-treating anaerobic digesters from USA - AD_UKC073_MetaG (SPAdes) (version 2) | ecosystem: Engineered > Bioreactor > Anaerobic >... | reverse complement strand
CGGGATGGTTCTGGGTGCGTTTGGGATCGGCTCGATCCTGACTGCGCTGTGGGTCGCGCAGGCGCGCCGGCGCTGGGGCAGCGAGACGGTGGTCACGGTCGCATCGCTTGCCTTTGCCGTCGCCGTTGTGCCGCTTGCCTTCACCCAATCGCTGGCGGTGGCGCTGGCCTGCCTGCTGGTCGCGGGCGGGGGCTGGGTGGCCACGCTGACCACGCTCAACGTCGCGATGCAATTGCGCTCGCCCGAGGCGATCCTGGGGCGCTGCATGGCGATCTACCAGGCGGTGACTTTCGGCGGCATGGCGATCGGCGCCTATGCGCTGGGGCTGGTCGCGGACATGACCGGAACCAGCGCGGCGATCCTTGGCGCGGCGGGCTTCATGGCCGGCGCCCTGCCGCTGCTGCGCCGGTTCGCGCCGATGCCCACGCGCGAGGAAGGCCGTGTCGCGGCCTGACGCGGTGACGTCATGCAGCGGCCGCACAAAAGTTGCGGCGCGACTTAACAGTTAATTTACCACGTTGCGCCAGAACGGAGTCCAACAGGGCTTGGTGGGGTTCCACATGGATACGTATCGCGGTAATTTTCTGGACAGCGCCGACAGCGCCCAGGACGAATATGATCTTGGCGAGGACGAAATCGTCCGCGAGGCGCCGCCCGCGATCATCGGCCAGGATGAACGCCGCATGCAGGTGCGGGCCTACAACCACTGGGCCAGCCTGCTCGACAACCGCAATTTCCCCTCGATCGAGGATCTCGATCCCGAAGCCCTGCCCGATTTCGGCCCGTTCAGCGTGCTGCTGGATTTCACCGGCGGGATCGAGAATCCGTCGATCCGGTTCCTGGGAGACAAGCTGGCCGAGGAATGCGGCGCCGATGGCGAGATCTCAACCCTGGCCGACGTGCCCAGCCGGTCGCTGCTGTCGCGCATCACCGACCATTACATGCAGATTCTTGCCAACCAGGCGCCGATCGGCTTCGAGGCCGAATTCGTCAACCAGTGCGAGGCGACGATCCTCTATCGCGGGATCCTGTTGCCGTTCTCCAGCGACGACGAGACGATCGACTTCATCTATGGCGTGATCAACTGGAAGGAACTGGCCGACCAGAAGACCACCGACGCCCTGCTGCTGGAAATCGACCAGGCGCTGGAAAACCCGCCGGCTGGCTCCGCACGGGGCGATGCGCTGACCGACTGGGCCGATGGTCCGGCCGACATGCGCGATGACGATGACGTGCTCGACCTCGCGGGCCTTGATCTGGACGACCACGGCGACCACGGCGGGCTGCCCCAGCCGGCCTTCGGCGGCGAGGAATTCGGCAACGACGATTTCGCGGCCCCGGTGCCAGCCGCCGAAAATGCCTCGGACATGGAACTGGCCGACTGGCTCGCATCGGCCCGCGAACTGGCCGACGCCGCGCGCGGATCGGAAGATCGCACCCGCCAGGCGCTCTATGCCGCGATCGGCCGGGCCTATGATTTCTCGCTCGCGGCGGCGGAAGCGCCCGGGGAATTTGCCGAACTGGTCGCCGATTCGGGCCTGACCGTCCAGGACCGCGCGCCGATGACCCCGGTGGTCAAGCTGGTGTTCGGCGCGGACTATGACAAGACGCGGCTGACCGAATATGCCTCGGCACTGAGCCACGCCCACCGCCTGCAATTGAACCGGGGTTCGCTGTCGCGCTACCTGGGCGAGTTTCCGGGCGGGCTGAAGGGCGTGGTCACCGAGGAACGCCGGATCAAGCGCGAGGAGGCCGGCCTGCCCGCCGAACAGCGCGATACCCCGCGCGAAGCCCTGGCCCGCAAGCTGCGCAAGCTGGACTATGCCCCGCTCGACGCGGTGGCGAGCGAGGGCAGCGAATTCACCCTGCTGGTCGCCCGCCGCCTGCCCGATGGCCAGGTGGTCCTGCTGGGCGAGATCGCCGAGGACATCGCCCTGCTCGAGCGCGCGGCCCGCAAGCTGATTGCCTGACACCAACTCTGCCTGAACAGCGAGAGGGGGGCGCCGTTCCTTTGGGAATAGCGCCCTTCGCTGTTTTCAGTGATAGACTGCGCCCATGACACTGGTAGCAGGGCGAAGGCGGATCGGCATGACGGCATGGATCGCGGGAATTGTGCTGCTGGCCGGACTGCTCGCCTATGCCGGAGTGAAAGTCGCGATCGCCCGCAATCCTGCGGGAACGCTCGACATGGCCGATCGCATCCTGGGCGGCGCCGGGGGCGCGCGGGTGGAATCAACCGGGCTGGCCTATGGACCGCTGCCGCGCCAGCGGCTGGAGGTGATCGTGCCCGATGCGCCCGCCGCCGCGCCCCGGCCCGTGCTGGTCTTCATCCACGGCGGCGGCTGGGACAGCGGCGATGCGGCAGATTACCACTTCATCGGCCGGACCTTCGCCCGCCAGGGCTATGTCGTGGTGCTGCCGACCTATCGCCTGACCCCCGAAGGGGTCTTTCCCCGGATGCTCGAAGACGGCGCCATGGCGCTCGTCTGGGTCCAGGCCAATATCGCGCGGCACGGCGGAGATCCGGGCCGCGTGGTGCTGGCCGGACACAGCGCGGGAGCCTACAACGCGGTGATGCTGGCGCTCGAGCGGCAGTGGCTTGGCCGCGCCGGGGTCGAAGACGGCTTCATCAAGGGCGTGATCGGCCTGTCCGGGCCTTACGACTTCTTCCCCTTCACCAGCGATGCGGCGCGCAAGGCTTTCGCCCATGTCGCCCCGCCCGAGCAGACCCAGCCGATCCGCTTCGTGCGCGGCGATGCCCCGCCGATGCTGCTGATCACCGGCGACGAGGACACCACGGTCAAGCCCCGCAACACCGCCGCACTCGCCGCCGCGCTGCGCAAGGTGGGCGCGCGGGTGGAGGAACTGCATCTGCCCGGCATCGACCATTCGCAGCCGGTCATGAAACTGGCCGCGCCTTTTGCGCGCGACGGGCGCGTGCGCGAGGCGATGCTGGCCTTTCTGCAGCGCACGACCCGGCCTTCAGCGCTGGTTCAGGCGCAGGTCCGCTAGGTCGCCGTCGATGCGCGCACTCTCCCGCCTCTTCGCCCACGCCGTTGCCGCGATTGCCGCGCTGGGCATTGCCGTGCAGCCTGCCACCGCCCAGTCGATCCTGCGCGATGCGGAGACGGAGGCGCTGCTGCGCGACATGGCCAACCCGCTCGTCAGCGCCGCCGGGCTCGATCCGCGCAACGTCGACGTGGTGATGATCAACGATCCCTCGCTCAACGCCTTCGTCGCGGGGGGACAGGTCGTCTACCTCCATTCCGGCCTGATCAACGAGGCCGGCAGCGCCAACGAGGTGCAGGGCGTCATCGCCCACGAACTGGGCCATATCACCGGCGGCCACGTGATCAGCGATGGCGGCGGCAAGGCGGCGACGGGCATCTCGATTCTCTCCCTGCTGCTCGGCGTGGCGGCGGCGGCGGCAGGTGCCGGGGACGCGGCGATGGGCGTACTGATGGCGGGCCAGCAGGCCGCGCTTGGCAAGTACCTGGCGTTCAGCCGCGGGCAGGAAGCCAGCGCCGACGCGGCAGGTGCGCAATACCTGTCGAAGGCGGGGATTACCGGACGCGGATCGATCAGCTTCTTCAAGCGGCTCCAGAACATGGAATACCGCTATGGCTATACCCGCAATGCCGACAGCGAGTTCTACTCCACCCACCCCGTCACCTCGGACCGGATCACCACGCTGGAGGACACCTACCAGGCTGACCCGGCATGGAGCAGGCCGCCCGATCCCGCGATCGAGGAACGGTTCCAGCGGGTGAAGGCCAAGCTGGTGGGCTATGTTTCCGAACCTCAGCGCACGCTGCAACTCTATCCCGTAACGGTGAACACCGTGCCGGCGCGCTATGCCCGGGCCTATGCCTTCCACAAGGACGCCCAGCTCGACAAGGCCATGGCCGAGGTCGACTCGCTGCTCGCCGCAGCCCCCGCCGATCCCTATTTCCTCGAGCTCAAGGGGCAGATCCTCCTCGAGGCGGGCAAGCCGCGTGACGCGCTGGCCCCGCTGCGCCGCGCGACCGAGCTGACCGCCAACCAGCCGCTGATCGCCACCACCTTCGGCCATGCCCTGATCGCCACCGAGGACAAAGCCAATTTCCGCGAGGCAGAGCGCGTGCTCAAGGCCGCCGTCGCGCGCGACCGCGAGAATCCGTTCGCCTGGTATCAGCTCGGCACGGTCTATGCCGCGAATGGCGACATGCCCCGCGCGCGGCTGGCCAGCGCGGAGCAGCAGGCAATGGGCCTGCAGTTCCAGCAGGCGCTGGCCAGCGCCGAAGCGGCAGAGGCAGGGCTGCCCAAGGGCTCGCCCGACTGGCTGCGCGCGCAGGACATCGCGATGCAGGCCCGCGCAGAGATTGAACGCCGGGCCAAACGCAAGTAGGCGCAGGCGATGACCAAGGCTCCGGCGCGTTCGCCCTCAACCCTCGTGCTCCTGCTGGCCGGCACGATTCTCCTGCTGACAGGCGCGATCGGCGGCTGGATGTTCGAATCCCGGCGGATGGCGCAGGCGGTGCGCACCACCCTGCTCGAAAACCCGGAGATCCTCCCCGAAGCGATGGAGAAGCTGCGCGAGCGCGAGACCGGCAAGCAGGTCGATGCCCTGGCTGACAAGCTGACCACGCCTTTCCCCGGCGCCGTTCTGGGGAATCCGCAGGGCAAGGTTACCCTGGTCGAGTTCACCGACTTTGCCTGCACCTATTGCCGCGCCAGCGTGGCCGAGGTCGAGGCGCTGATCGCCGCCAACCCCGATCTCAGGGTGGTCGTGCGGGAAATGCCGATCCTCTCGCCGCAGAGCGCGGAAGCGGCCCGCATGGGACTGGCTGCGGCGGAGCAGGGCAAGTACGCCGCCTTCCACAAGGCGATGTTCGCCGCCGGACGGCCCGATGCCCGCACCATCGCCGCCGCCGCGCAGGCCGCCGGGCTCGACATGGAGCGCGCACGCAAGGCGATCGCCAATCCCGCGATCGATGCGGAGCTGGCGGCCAATCTCGACCATGCGCGCCAGCTGGGCTTTGACGGAACGCCAAGCTGGGTGATCGGCGACAAGGCCTTCTCGGGCGCGGTTGGCCGCGACATCCTCCAGAAGGCGATTGCCGAGGCACGCGAATCGTAGGATTTCGCCTCCCCCTGCTTTTCTGCTAGCATTGCGCCATGGCCGTGCTGCCCTTTCACCCGACCCCCTTCTTTGCCAACAAGAACCGCGCCTTCTGGCGGCTGCAAGCCGTGGGATGGGGCGGCGCGATGCTGCTGCGGGTGATGTCGAGCCTCGCCAACGACCAGCCGCTGTCGTTCCTGGTCCTGGTGGTGATCGAAACGATCACCGGCTTTTCGATCTCGCTGATCCTCGCGGTGATCTATCGCCAGCTGATCAACCGCCGGCCGATCGTCACCTGGGGCGTGACCGCGCTGGTCCTGCCCTTCGCGGCGGGGCTCTATGCCTTCATCGATGCCTGGGTGATCGGTCTCTACCGCTCGGACGGCGCCACCGGCTTCCCGCAGCTGTTCCTTGGCGTGTTCTTCTTCGACGCGATGCTGCTGGGGGCCTGGTCGGCGCTCTATTACGCGATCAATTTCTTCCTCCAGATCGAGGAACAGAACGACCAGTTGCTGCGGCTGGAAAACCAGGCAACCCAGGCCCAGCTGGCCATGCTGCGCTACCAGCTCAACCCGCACTTCCTGTTCAACACGCTGAACTCGATCTCGACGCTGGTGCTGCTCAAGCAGACCGAGCCGGCGAATGCCATGCTCAGCCGGCTGTCCTCGTTCCTGCGCTACACCCTGGTGAACGAGCCGACCGGCCGCGTGACCGTGGCGCAGGAGGTGGAGACCCTGAAGCTCTACCTCGACATCGAGCGGATGCGGTTCGAGGAACGGCTGCGCACCGCGTTCCGGATCGATCCGGTGACGGAAGGCGCGCTGCTGCCTTCGCTGCTGCTTCAGCCGCTGGTCGAAAACGCGATCAAATATGCGGTGGGCCCTCAGGAATCCGGGGCGGAAATCACCATCTCGGCGCAACTCGTCGGTCCAAACCTTCGCATCACCGTCTCCGACACCGGACCGGGATTGCAAAATACGGCTGGCGGCAACAGGTTCGCTGGCGTGACCTTCGATGGCGGCGAACCCGTTTCCACCGGCGTGGGCCTGGCGAACATCCGCGACCGGCTTGCGCAGGCCTATGGCGAGGACCATCGCTTTGAAACGATGGAACCGCCCGAGGGCGGGTTTGCCGTACTCATCGAAATCCCATTCGAACGCCGCGAAGTCGCGGCGTCGGCGATCCCCGCCGAAGTACGCCCGGCGCTGGCCGGCTGAAACCCGATCGGAACCATCCATGACCATCCGCACCATCCTCGTCGACGATGAGAAGCTGGCGATCCAGGGGCTGATGCTGCGCCTCGAGAAGTTCCCGGACGTCGAGGTGATCGACACCTGCTCCAACGGGCGCGAGGCGATCCGCAAGATCAAGACCGAGAAGCCCGATCTGGTCTTCCTCGACATCCAGATGCCCGGCTTCGACGGGTTCTCCGTGGTCAAGGGCGTGATGGAGATCGAGCCCCCGCTGATTGTCTTCGTCACGGCCTATCAGGAACACGCCGTGCGCGCCTTCGAGGCGAACGCGGTCAACTACCTGATGAAGCCGGTGGACGAGGACAAGCTGGCCGACACGCTGGAGCGGGTGCGCACCCGCATCGCCGAGAAGCGGTCTGCCGAGGAGGCCGAAAAGCTCAAGACCGTGCTGGCCGAAGTCGCCCCCGATGCGATCGAGGCAATGCCGGAAGAGGGCGAAACCGCCGGCCGCTATGAAAAGCTCATCAACATCAAGGACAAGGGGCAAATCTTCCGCGTCGACGTCGATTCAATCGAACGGATCGAGGCGGCGGGCGACTACATGGTGATCTATACCGCCGACAACAGCCTGATCCTGCGCGAGACGATGAAGGATCTTGAACGCAGGCTCGATCCACGCGTGTTCCAGCGGGTCCACCGCAGCTGGATCGTCAATCTCAACCAGGTCCGCCAGGTCAAGCCGCACACCAACGGCGAATGCTTCCTGATCCTCGAATCCGGCGCCGACGTGAAGGTCAGCCGTTCCTACCGCGACGTGGTGGCGCGCTTCGTCCACTGAGGCCCGGCGGCAACGGGACGAGAGGCCATGGCGAGCGAAATTCCCTCCCTGTCCATCACCCCGCTGGGGCCGCAGGACCTGCCTGCCGCCCTTGCCCTGCAGGCACAGGCCTACCCCCCGTTCCTCGTCGAGGACGAAGCCGCCTTCCTGAGCCGGATCGCGCTGCCGGCTTCCTATTGCCTGGGCGCGAGGCAGGGAAACCGGCTGCTGGGCTATCTGCTTGCCCATGGCTGGAGCCACCGCTCACCGCCGCCGCTGGGCAGCGTGCTCGCGGATGACGGCCCCGGCGAGGTGCTGTTCATCCACGACCTTGCGGTTTCTCCCGAGCAGCGCGGGCTGAAGGTCGGCCAAAGGCTCGTCGCGCGCGCGGCCGAGCTGGCCGTTCGCGATGGCCTGCGCCGCGCGGAGCTGATCGCGGTCGAAGGCGCAGCCGAATACTGGCGCACCCTGGGCTTTGCCGAAGAGGCCGTGTCCGGCGAATTGGGGGAGAAACTTGCGACCTATGGCTCGCGCGCACGCTGGATGACGCGCGAAATCCCCTGAGCGCCGAATGCGATGGAATCCGGCATTCATCTTGAGTAATCGGGGGCATGACCCAATTCACCCTCCCCGGCTTCGACCTGTCCGCCTTCGTCCGCGCCACGCTTGACGAGGATCTTGGCCTCGGCCTGCCGGGCGGGGGACGCGACGTGACCTGCGAAAGCGTGATCCCCGCCGATGCGCGCTTTTCCGGCACGATGGACAGCCGCGATGCGATCACCGTCGCCGGCCTGCCGATCGCCGCGGAATTCTTCCGCGCGCTCGATCCCACCATGGAGATCGAACTGCTGGTGAAGGACGGCGCGCAGGTTCCCGCCGGGACCGACCTGATGCGCCTGTCCGGCAATGCCCGCGCGATGCTGACCGCCGAACGCTCGGCGCTCAACACGGTCCAGCACCTCTCGGGCGTGGCCACGCTGACGCGCCAGTATGTCGACGCAATGCAGGGCAATGCGACCCTGCTCGATACCCGCAAGACCATCCCCGGGCTGCGTCACCTCGAAAAGTACGCCGTGCGGATGGGCGGCGCTCAGAACCACCGCATGGGGCTGTGGGACGCGGCGATGATCAAGGACAATCACGTCGCCGTCGCGGGCGGAGTGACCGAGGCGGTGCGCCGCGCCAAGGATGCCGGGGTGACCTGGATCATCTGCGAGGTCGACCATATCGACCAGATCGAACCGGCGCTGGCGGGCGGCACCAGCCACCTGCTATGCGACAACATGACCCCGGCACAGCTGCGCGAAGCGGTCGCGCTGGTGGCGGGCCGGGTGCCGATCGAAGCCTCGGGCGGGGTCAGGCTCGACACGATTGCCGCAATTGCCGCGACGGGCGTCACCTACGTCTCGGTTGGCAGACTGACGCAAAGCGCCCCGGCGGCTGACATCGGCCTGGATTTCACCCCGCTATGAGGAGCGCGCTTGGGGCGCTGCTGCTGGCGCTGCCCGGTCCAGCCCTGGCCCAGGCCTACCAGTGCCAGGCGCCGCAGGAGATCGAGATGCCGCGCCCGGTCCAGCCGGACGGGCCGGTCCGCAAGACGCGGATCACCGGCTATACCCTGGCGATCAGCTGGTCGCCCGAATTCTGCCGGGGACGCGCGGGAAGCGATCCCGGGAACCTGCAATGCAATGGCCGGATCGGCCGCTTCGGTTTCGTGCTGCACGGCCTCTGGCCCAACAGCGGTGGCGGCAAGTACCCGCAGTGGTGCGCCCTGACCCCGCGTCCCAGCGCCGAAGACCTGAAGGCCAACCTCTGCATGACGCCGGTGCCCTGGCTGCTGGAGCACGAATGGGCCAAGCACGGCAGTTGCATGGCCCGCACTCCCGGCGCCTATTTCCGCTCCGCCGCGATCCTGTGGAACTCGATTCGCCTGCCCGATGCCGACCAGCTTTCGCGGCAGGAGTTCCTGACCGCCGGAGAGATCAGGAGGGCATTCGCCGCGCTCAATCCCGCGCTGCCCCGCAATGCCATCGGCATCCGCAGCGGCAATGGCGGCTGGCTGCGCGAAGTGCACCTCTGCTACGGCAAGGACTTCATGCCCAAGGCCTGCGAGCCGCGCGCGCTGGGCCCGCGCGACACTGTGCCGCTGAAGATCTGGCGCGGGCTCTAACGCCGGGCCTTGAAGAAATCGCGCAGCAGGGCGGCGGCCTCCGCCTCGCCCATTCCGGAATAGACCTCGGGCGCGTGGAGGCATTGCTCATGCTCGAACACCCGCGCGCCGTGCTCCACCGCCCCGCCCTTGGGATCGGCCGCCGCGTAATAGAGCCGGGCGATTCGCGCATGGGCAATGGCACCGGCGCACATCGCGCAGGGTTCCAGCGTCACCCACAGCTCGCAGCCATCCAGCCGCTCGTTGCCCAGCGCCTGGGCGGCAGCGCGAATCGCAAGGATTTCCGCATGACCGGTCGGGTCGCGCAAGCCGCGCGGCGCATTGTGCGAGGCGGCGATCACTACGCCATCCCTGATCACCACCGCGCCGATCGGCACTTCCCCCGCCGACTCGCCAGCGCGGGCCTGTTCCAGCGCCAGCCGCATCGGTTCGGGGAGGGGCCACTTGCTCATTTTCGCGGGATTGGCGGGGATACCTTGACCTTACAAGGGTGAATCGGTAATGGCGCGCCTTCCCCCGAATGGGTATCACGTTTTCAAGCGAGTGAAGCCATGTCCCGTATTTGCGAACTGACCGGCAAGGGTCGCCAGGTCGGCCACAACGTCAGCCACGCCAACAACAAGACCAAGCGCGTCTTCCTGCCCAACCTGCAGAACGTCACGCTGATGTCCGATGGACTGGACAAGAGCTTCAAGTTCCGCGTTTCGACGCAGGGCCTGCGCTCGGTCGAGCACGTCGGCGGCCTCGACAACTGGCTGCTCAAGACCTCGGACGAAAAGCTTTCGGACACCGCTCTGAAGGTGAAGCGCGAGCTCAAGAAGCAGGCCGCAGCCGCCGCCTGAACCCGGTCGGCTCCTTCGGGGGCCGGACCAGGCCAATAGCAGGGCGCGCGAATCGTTCGCGCGCCTTTTGCTATGTCCGCTGTCAGCGAACCGGTGCCGGCAGTTCCATGCGCCACAGCAAGGTCTGCTGGGTCACCGCACTGTTGTCGTCGCTGATCAGCCAGACCACAACCGCGCCGTCCCTGCCGGGCTCCACCGCCAGGCCTTCGAAATTGTCGGTCTGCAGCGGACCGGCGTTCAGGTCCGCGATTTCCCGCGCGCGCCACACCTGGCCCGGCGCGATCCCGGCCGGGTCGGCAATCGCCAGCTTGATCAGGAAACGCGCTGGAATCGGCCAGCGCAGCCGCCGCATCAGCACCAGCACGCGCCCATCGGGCAGCTGCGCCATGTCCACCGGGCGGTAACCGGCGGGCCCTGCGAAGCCGAAGTGCCGCGCCGCGCCCAAATCGGTCGGATCGCCCGGAAACAGTAGCGCGGGGTGAACCTTGCCGCCCTCTTCGCTGGACGCCTCCGACACCGCCACGAACCGCCCGTCTGCCAATCGCAGCATGGCTTCCGCGCCGGAATTGATCGGCCAGCGGCGCATCTCTTCGGGCTGGCGGATCGCCTCGCCCTGCAGCCCCGGAGCATGGCGCGAGATCGCGTTGCGGCCTTCCAGCGCGATCCATATCCGTCCGCTCTCCGGATCGCGGGTCGCGGATTCGATGTCGAGGTTTTCCTTGTAGCGCGCGTCATCGGGGAAGGTGGCGCTGATCCGGGTGTCACCGCCCTGCCCGGGCTGCGGCATGTCCAGCCAGTAACCCCGGTCGCTGAAGGCCAGCAGGCGCCCCGGCCGGGCCACCAGCAGCGCCGACCAGCCGCCGAAATCGGTGTTCGGGCTGATCAGCCGCCAGGCTCCGGTCAGGCGCAGCGGGCCGTAGCTGCAACACTCCGGCCCGCGCGGCACGGCCCGCGAATCGACGGCCTGGGCGTGATTGGGCCGCAGCGGCAGGCTGCGCAGCCATACCCCCGGAGCGAGGCCCAGGATGACGAACAGGATCACGGCCCGGCGTAGCATCGCCCCCCTGTGGTCGTCCCGGGAGGCCAAGGCAAGAGCCAGCAGGGGGCGGCGCGATTGACGCACCACCCCGCCCCGGCGCATGGTGGCGCGACAATCAGGTTTTCCGGGAGACAGCCCCTTGCGCCACCAGCTCCGAATCGCCGCCAGCACCATGCTGGCCTTCACTGCCGCACCGGCATTTGCCGACAAGCCGGTAGAGGTTGCAACCCAGCCGCCGGTGTTCCGCGCGGTGATCGATTGCAAGGCTCTGCCCGACCCCCAGGCGCGGCTCGCCTGTTATGACAGGACTGTCGGCGCGCTCGCCAACGCGGCGGAGACGCGCGACGTACTGGTGGTCGACCGGGCGACCGCGCGATCGACCAAGCGCAGCCTGTTCGGCATGGCGCTGCCCCGCATCAAGCTGTTCGGCGACAACGACGACGAGGAGATCGAGCAGATCGAGAGCAGCATCGCCTCGGCCTATGACGCGAAGGACGGGCTGAGCGTGTTCGTGCTGGCCGATGGCGCGCGCTGGAAGCAGACCGAAGGCCGCTATACCTTTCCCAAGGCCGGCCAGCCGATCGTGATCCGCCGCGCCGCGCTGGGCAGCTTCTTTGCCAAGGTCGACAACCAGGCGGCGGTGCGCGTGATCCGGCTACCCCAGGGCCAGTAGGCGCAGGCCCCAGCCCGTCAGTTGGACGTGTTCCACGACTTGCTGGTCATCTCTTCATAGGTGTCGCGCGCGTTCTGGTTGCCGATCGCGTCGGACTTTTGCCACTGCGCATTGGTGCGGCAGGAATAGAGCTTTTTCACCAGTGATCCGATTTCCGGCGAGCTTTTGCAGCGGATGTAATACGGATGGCTTTTGGGCAAGCCGGCGTTGAAGGCGCGGATTTCCTTCTGCGACATTGCCTTGGGATCGGGTTCGGACACCTGCGTCTGCGCCGCTTCGATGGCGGCGCCTTCAGCGGCGATCACGAGGAGCAGGGCTTCGATCATCGTGGTTGACCTCTTTGGGACTCTGGCGACGCGTCGCCGCATCGCTTGCTGCGTGGCCGCAGATTAGCCCGCCCGATCCGGTTTGTCGCGTGGAACTGGCCGGCGGGGTCAGTTGCCGTTGGACCAGCCCTTTTGCAGGCCTTCCACCGCCTCGCGGGCTTCCTGGTTGCTCAGGTTCTCGACCCGCGCCCACTCCTGGTTGGTCCGGCAATCGGTCCGTTTCTTGACCAGCGATCCGATCTCGTCGATTCGCTTGCAGCGGATGTAGTTGGGATGATCGCGCGCCAGGGTGCGGTTATAGGCGCGAACCTCGGACATCTTCATCGTGATCGGGCCGCTGACCAGCTTGGGCGGCGCCTCTGCCGTGGGGGCATTGGCGAGGGTCAGGGCGACAAGGGCAGCGAACATGGGGCTTCTCCCGGTTGCAGGCCGGCAGGCTAGACCCGGCTCCGCCCGGCTGCAAGGTTGCAGCGATCAACCGAGCGCGGCGTCGGAAGCGGCGATATAGTCGATGATCGCCTGCCGTTCCGGTTCGGAGATGTGCGGGTTCCAGGCATCGAGGATCAGGATCGCGCGGCGCTGGTCGCTGCCGTTCATCGCCTCGTGATCGATCGTGTCGTCAAAGGCGAAGGCCTTGCCCTCCACCCATTCGCGGGTTTCGCCGCCGACCCGGAACCAGCACTTTTCCGGGATGTCGAGCGCCAGGTGGATGATCGCCCGCATGTTGGTGACGCCGGTATGCGGCGGAATGTGGCTGTGGGGCTTAAGGATCGAGAAGAACGCGCTCGGCCCGCGCCCCGGGATCCGCAGCAGGGGCAGGCGATCGAGCAGGGCGGCGGTCTGCGGGCAGCGCTCATGCACCGGCAGGTTGGCCTGGCCGTATTCCCACAGGAAGCACGCTCCCCAATCGAGCGAATGATCGAGCGCGCTCCATTCGCTGGGCGGGGAGCCCTCTTCCATCCTGACATAGGGCCGGATCGCGTCGCCCGGATCGGCCAGCAGGCTTTCCAGTTCTGCCTTGATCACCGCCGCATTGGCTTCCAGTTCATCGAGCCAGGGGAAGTGCTTGCGATCGAAATACTCGTCGGCGGGAAGGAAGGGATAATACAGCCCCGCGCATTCGTTGTGATAGGTGGAGCGGCGGCCCAGCGCCCGATCGACGAAGGCCGTGATCCGGCGTTGCTCCGTCTCGCCCCACTGGCCCTTTCCCGCTGCCAGCACGGCATCGGCGCTGGCGGCCATGCGCGCCCGCAGCGCGTCGCAATAGGCCAGGCCCGCCGCCAGTTCCTGTTCGACCTGGGGGGAAAGCCCCGGCTGGCGATCCACCAGCTGGCGCACGTTGTTCCACGCCACCAGCGCGGCCTGCTCTTCGCGGCGGCGCTGGAGCAATTGTGCCAGCCGCAGCTGCGATCCGAAGTCGAGCCGATCGATCGCCAGCGCCCGGTCAAGCGCGGCGCGTTCGCCCGCATCGTTGCCCGCCAGACGGTGGCCGTGGGCCAGGTTGCGCCACAGGGCCAGGGCCCCGGGATCGGCCGCAGTCGCGCGGGTAAAGGCCCGAACCGCGGCAGGCCCGTCGCCGGCACGGATCGCGGCCATGCCTTCAGCGTTGGCTTCAAGCGCTTCGCGCGGTGGCTGGGGCGGGGCCTGGGTCACTGTGCAGCGAGGGATAGGCCCGCGTCCGCTTCGCCGCAAGGGGTGTTGCCGCTGGGCCGGGGCACCTCTAACCTCCCGGCATGGCTCAAACTTCCGCTGCCTTGCTGAACGACCCCGAATGGCTGGCCCACCGCCTGGTCGAAGGGACCGACGCGGCCCGTTTCGTCCGCGTGCCCCGCGCCCGGCATGGTGCGACTCCGTTCCTGACCGATGCCGATCTGGGAGCGACGGAGATTGGCGGAGACGTCGCGCTGCACGACTGCCTGGCCCTGCCGGGCGACGCGACGCTGGGCTTCCTGTTCCATTCAGCCTTCTGCGGATCGACCATGCTGGTCCGCGCGCTCGACCGGCCGGGAGCGGCGATGGGGCTGTCGGAGCCGGTGATCCTCAACGACGTGGTCGGCATGCGCCGCCGGGGAGCCGATCCCCGCGCGGTCGCCCGCGCCGCCGATGCGGCGACGCGCCTGCTGGCCCGCCCGTTCGGCGCGGGCGAGGCGGTGATCGTCAAGCCGTCCAACGTGATCAACCCCCTGGCCGAGCTGCTGCTGGCGCTGCGTCCGCAGGCGCGCGGCCTGTTCCTTTACGCGCCGCTCGAAACCTTCCTGATTTCGGTGGCGCGCAAGGGCTTGTGGTGCCGGCTGTGGGTGCGCGAACTGCTGGAAGGCCAACTGCGCGACGGTTTCATCCAGCTTGGCTTCACGCCGGAGGATCTGTTTCGCCAGACCGACCTGCAGGTTGCGGCAACCGGTTGGCTGGCGCAGCACCTGCATTTCGCGCGGCTGGCCGAGAAGCTGGGACCGCAGCGCCTGCGCAGCCTCGATGCCGACCGGATGACCGCACGGCCCGCAGAAGCGGTCGCCGCCGCCGCCGCGCAGTTCGGCCTGACGCTCGATGCCGGCGCAGTGGCGGAAATCGCCAGCGGACCGGCCTTCACCCGTCATTCGAAGTCGGGCGCGGCCTTTACTCCCGAAGACCGGCGGGCCGAATACGCCCAGGCACGGGCAGCCTATGGCGACGAGATCGACAAGGTGCTCGAATGGGCAAAGGCGGTTGCCGATTCTGCCGGAGCGGCGATGGAAGGCCCCTTTCCGCTGCTTCAGGCATAGCCGAAGCGGTCGATCCACGGCTGGAGCAGCGGCATCACGGGCGCAAGGTACTCGGCATAGGGCTCCCACTGGCGGGTGCCGTCGTAAAGCCCGCGCTGGACCTGCCCCGCGCTGGCAGTGGAGACCCCGCGCCGCGCCGCCGTGCGGTCGAACCGGCGCAGCTCCTCGCTCCATTCCAGGCCCAGGAAGGCGCAAATCGCCTGGGTCGCCGCATCGAAATCACGGACCAGGCGGTGGTAGTGCACCTCGTGGACCCTGAGCGGCAGGCGATCGAGGCAGGCCTGGGTCAGCCGCATCAGCGCATCGTAATGGCGCGCGGCGCTTTCCAGCGTGGTGTAATCGAGCGTGCCGCTGGTCATGGCAAAATTGGTGCGGAAGCAGGACCAGACCACGTCGCGCGGATCGCGCCGCATCACCAGAACCCTCGCATCGGGGAACAGCCGCGCGATCAGCGGCAGACGCGTGCCCTTGAGCGGGTCCATGTCGACGAAGCAGCGCGTATCTTGCGGCACTCCGGCCTCGGCAACCTTGTCCCAATAGGCGCGGCGCAGAGGATCCAGCGCCGAACCGTCCAGCGCGGCAAAGCGGGCGAGGCCGGAGACGACTTCGGCGCGGCTGCCGGAGAGATAGTCACGGTCCGCCGCCGCCAGGGTCGGGCGCTCTTCCAGCGCGGCGACGCCGGGCAGGGTGGCGAGGACGTTTTCAAGCAGGGTCGTGCCTGAACGCGGATAGCCAAGCAGGAAGACATGGGCTGGGCGAGCCTCGGCAGCGGCGGCAATCGGCGCCTCTGGCCAGGGATCGACTGCCGCGAAACCTTCGGCAATGGCCTCGATGAAATCGCCGTGGCGCATGTGGCCGGCGGCGGCATCGGCGTGGATCGCGGCGAAATCGGCCTTGGAGCGGGCATAGGCAGCGTAGGCACCCGCGTGGTCCTTCAGCCGATCGAGCGCATCACCAAGGGTGACGAGCGTGAGCATCCGGTCGAAATTCGACTCGGCCATGGTTGCGGCGAGCGGAGCGAGCAGGTCGCGCGCGCGTTCCGCCTTGCCATCGGCGATGTCGGCGCGCGCCAGTGCCGTCGCGGCAACGATGTTGCGGGGATCGAGCGAAAGCGCGCGCTCGGCCCGGGCGCGGGCCTCGGCCCAGTTGCCGTCGCGGGCGGCAAGCGCTGCCAGGCCGGCGTGGGCGGGAGCGCTGCCGGGCGCGAGTTCGGCCGCGCGGGCGAAGCTGTGGCGTGCGACCTGGGCCGAGCCGCCGGACGAGAGGATCGCCCCGCGCTCCAGCCAGGCATCGGGATAGTCCGGCCAGGCCGCGATCGCGGCATCGCAGGCCAGCACCGCATCGCGCAGGCGGCCGTTCTGGCGGTGGAAAATGGCAAGGCCGGTAAGCGTTGCGGGGTTGCCCGGCTCCATCGCCAGGGCGCGCTCAAGCAGCGCCTGTGCGCCTGCATGGTCCCCACGCGCGGCAGCGGCGAGCGCGGCGACGGTATGGTCGTGGGCATCGCCGGTGCCCCGCGCGAGGGCGGCTTCGGCCTCGTGGGCGGCGGCGGCGAGGGCGGGATCGATCACCCGGGCAGATGGGCGGCAGGGGTCGGCGCTGTCAAGCTTTGGGCGGCAACCGCCCAAACGAAAGGGGCGGGCATTGCTGCCCGCCCCCACGTTGGTTGCCCAAGGCAGAAGTTATCAGAACTTCAGCTTGGCCGAGACCGCGAAGCGACGGCCCAGCGCGTCGTAGGTCGACGGATAGACGTTGCCGCTGTTGTACGAGGTGTTGCCGATCGTGTTGCCCACGACCTTGGGCTTGGTGTCGAACAGGTTCTGCACCGCAGCCGTGAAGGTCATGTTGTCGCTGACGTTGAAGCGCAGGGTGAAATCGAAGTAGCTCTTCGCGCCGATGCGACGGAAGTCTTCTTCGACCATGCAGCCGAAATCGTCAGTGGTCTGGTAGTTCGGGCACTGCTGGAACGCCGGGTTGCCGATGGCCGAGCTGGCCAGGCTGACCGGCAGCAGGACGCCAGCAGCGTTGCGGTTGGCGGCGTCGGCCGAAGCCGCGTCGTCAGCCAGCTGCTGGGGCTCGAACTTCACAGCGTCGATCCAGCGCCACAGCAGCGAGGCGTCGACCGGACCGATCGAGAGCGTCGTGCGCTGGCTGAACTGGAACTTCGGCTGGATCGAACCGGTGAACGAGCAGTTGACCGAATAGTAACCGGCGCATTCGCGGTCCAGGCTGGTAGCAGTCGCCTGGAACTTCGAATGGGCGGTGTAGTTACCCACGAACGACAGCGCCAGCTTCCCGAAGCCGAGATCGGTGTTGTAGTTCATGGCGAGGTCGATGCCCGAGGTTTCGAGCTTGCCGAGGTTGTTCAGCGGAGCGAACAGACCCGGAGTGGTTGCCGAATCGCCGTCGAGACCGCCGGTGATCGGGTTGCGCCGGATCACGGTGCAGTTCGGGTTGGTGGCGCTGCTGCTGGACAGGCTGCCGAAGCAGGCCCCGATCAGGTCACCCGGCAGCGGGTTGCCGATCACGTCCGTCACCTTGATGTTGTAGTAGTCCACAGACATCGAGAAGCGCGGCAGGAACGACGGCTGGAACACCGCGCCCAGGGTCCAGGTGGTGGCCTTTTCCGGAGCGAGGTTGAGGTTGCCGCCAGTGGTGATGTTGGCCTGGGCCGCGGTCGGGTTCTCGATCGAACCGATCGCGCCGACCGGAGCGCCCTGCGCGATGCAGACCGCGCGCAGGTTGGCATTGTTGGTCGGGGCCGCGCCGGCGCAGGGATCGACGCCGAGGTTGGTGAGCACCGTGGTCAGCGGGGTGAACAGCTCGCTGATGTTCGGAGCGCGCACCGCGCGGGCATAGTTGCCGCGCAGCTTGAGGTCCGCAACCGGTTCCCAGCTCAGGCCGGCCTTCCAGGTCCAGGTGTCGTTCGAACCGCCACCGTCAACCGAGTACTTCGAGTAACGGGCACCGGCTTCGAGCGTCAGGCTGTTGAAGAACGGCTTGTCCTGCACCAGCGGGGCAACGATTTCGGCGTAGCCTTCCCACACCTTGTAGCCGCCGTCGATGTCCGGAGCCGCGCCGCCGGCGCCGCCGAGTTCACCCGCAGTCTTGGCAAGCGTGTCCGAAGCCTGTTCGGCCTTGTAGGCGCGATATTCGGCACCCAGCGCGAAGTTGAACGGTTCCGAAGCGGACGGCAGGGCGAAGCCCAGGTCGCCCGAGACGATGCCGCGAACCTGGGTCAGCGCGGTGCGGACCTTGGTCGAGCTGTTCTCGGTCAGGAAGTCGGCCATGGCCGGGGTCATCGAGCCATCGGCGCCGAACAGGTTGAGCGGAACGCAGCCGTTCGACGTGTCCTGGCAGACCGGGTTGGCCAGCGTGCCGTTGACCAGCGCGCCCTGACGGAAGCGCGACTGCAGCGTGTAGCCCTTGATGGTCTGGAGCTTTTCGGATTCGCCGTAGGCACCCGACAGATCCCAGTCGATCGAATCGGTCAGCTTGCCGCGGAAGCCGAGGCGATAGTCGAACACAGTCGAGCTGTAGTCGCTGATGCGCGGACCGACTTCGGTGGCGCGGCGGTTGTAGGTGATGCCCGGGTTGCTGTTGTAGCCTTCACCCGGATCAGTCACGCCGTCGTTGTTGACGTCGAACGGCACGAACTGGCCGCCCTGGCCAACCACGGCGTAACCGGCCGAGCCCGGACCGGTCGCAGCCGCACCGTCAGCGCACTGCTGCGGCGTGAAGCGCGGGGTGTAGATGTCCGGACGCGGGTTGACGTCAAAGGCGCAGAACTGGCTGCGCAGGGTGGCGGGCAGGAACGGGTTGTTCAGGTTGATCGCCACCGAACCACCGAACGAACCCGAAGGCGCGATGATGGTCGACACGGTGTTCTTCGAGAACATGCCGCGGGTGTAGACTTCCACCGCGTCCGACACTTCATAGTTCGCCTGGGCGAAGATGTTGTAGCGGGTGAACGGGGTCTGGAAGACGTTGTAGGGGTTGAAGTTGAAGGTCGCGAAGGTGCCAACCGCGGCGCCCGCGGCGTTGATCTGGCGCACGCCACCGTTGCTCGCGCCGCCGGTGTTGGCGGTGTAGATCGGCTTGCCGGCCGAGTCGTAGCCCGCGAAGATCGATTCCGCGGTGGTGTTCGGGGTCGAAGTGCCCGAGATCAGCGGACGCGTGCCCGCGAAACGGCCGGGAACGCCCGTGCCCGAACCGGCGGGGCCGCCCGAGTAGGAGCTGATCTGAGTGAACGAGAAGTCGCGGTCGCCCTGATAGACCGGGTCCGACTTCTGGTAGCCGAGCGACAGCACGGCGTTGCCGCGGCCATCGTCGAAGTTGGCGCCGACGGTGACGTCGGAGCGGAAGAAGTTGCCGTCGCCCTTCTGGGTGATCTGGTCGCCCACGGAAATCTCGACGCCCGCGAAGTCCTTGCGGGTGACGAAGTTGACGACGCCGGTGATGGCGTCCGCGCCGTAGGTGGTCACGGCCGCACCGGTCTGCGCGTCAACGCGGCTGATCAGGGCGAGCGGGATGTTGTTGAGGTCGACGCTGCCGTCAAGGTCGGCGGGGACGATGCGGTTGCCGTCGAGCAGCACGATGTTGCGGTTCGAGCCGAGGCCGCGAAGGTCGACGTAGGAGGCGCCTCCGTTGCCATTGTTCACGGCCGAGCCGATGTTGGCGACAACGCCCGGGATTTCGCGAAGGACTTCTTCAGCCAGGTTCGACTGCTTCAGTTCGATCTGGTCGGCGGTGGTCACGTTGACCGGGTTGGCCTGAACCAGGTTCGGGTTGCGGATCAGCGAGCCGGTGACCACGATGGTCTGGTCCTCGGGCGCTTCCTCGGCAGCATCCTGCGCGAACGCCTGGGTGCTGAGCAGCGCAAGACCGAGCACGACCGGGGCCGAGCTTGCCTTGAGAATGGTGAGTGTTTGCTTTTTCACAGGTCAGTCCCTCATTGAATCCCGCAGGCCGTGGCCCAGCCGGGATAATGGTCCTCCGCGCATCGGGCACGGTAAAGTGCGTCCAGTTTGCGGATAGATGGACCGGGCATGAACAAAACCGGGGGGCGGGGCAAAGCATTTTGACCATTAATGCTGCATTCGCACAAAGTCTGTTGCACCCATGCCACAGCACTGTTGCATTCGCGTAATTTTCGTGCGCACGCGCCGGAATCCGCGCAATTTCATCCAGTTCGCGCTCAGCGCGCGGGCATCGGTCCGGTGAACAGCAGCGGATCGAGGCGGGCGCTGCGCCATTTCACCGACCAGTGGAGATGCGGCCCCGTGGCCCGCCCGGTCGCGCCGATCTTGCCGATGTACTGGCCCTGGCGAACCACGTCCCCGACCTTCACCGCCAGTTCCGAACAATGCAGGAAGGCACTGTTGAGCCCCATCCCGTGGTCGATCATCAGCAGCCGTCCTTCCAGCGTGAAGGGGCTGGTCGCGGCCAGGATCACCACGCCATCGGCCGGGGCGACGAACGGCGTGCCGCTGGTGCCGGTGGCGATGTCCATGCCCGAATGGTAGCTGCCGGGAGTGCCGTTGTAGATGCGCTGCGAGCCGAACCGGCCTGACAGCCGGCCCAGCGCGGGCCAGATGAATTTCTGCCGCCAGCCCATGCTGTCATGATCGACACTGCGCGCGGCGTTGATCTGCGCCAGTTCGGCGGCGCGGCGGCGGGCAAATTCCTCGCTGGGAGGGCTGCCGGGGCGCGGGCCGATGGGAATGTGCTCGATCTGCCAGGCGCGCGGCGCGATGACGAGATCGTAGGTCGCGCTGCGCCCGTCGCCCAGGGCGGCGGTCAGGACCGACCTGGCGCCCGAATCGCGATCGAAGGCAACGAAGAAACGGCCATCGCCAGCAATCGCCACCGGCTTGCCATCGAGCGCAAGCCGCTCGATTCCGCGCGGCGCCACGCCCCGCGCCCAGCCGCCCTGGGTGAACTGGCCGGTCAGGCCAAGGTCGGGCTGGGCCGCCTTGCCAAGGCCAATCGCTTCGGCAGCACGCGCGGGCAGGCCCGAAAAGTGGAGCCCCGCCCCGGTCAGCACGACCAGTGCGAGGGCAAGCAGCGGCCCGCGCTTCATGGCCGGGGGAGCAGCCGCGCGGTGGCGCGCGCCGCATTGGCATAGGCCTCCTGCCGCTCCGCGCACCAATAGCGCAGCGCCTCCAGCGGGACCTGCTCGCCGCTGACGGCGCAGACCACGAACTTGCCCGGGGTGATCACCCGGAACGAGCTCGACTGGTAGAACAGGGTGGCGGGGCGATCGCTGGCAGACATCAACATGGGCGCCCTTGTAGCGCCCGGATGCTGTCAGAGCAATTTACCCTGCTCGGGCGCGGCGGGTTTCGGCCGGGCCGGGGAACGTACCGGCGCGGGGGGGGCGGAGCCGGCGGGAACGACGGCCAGCTCGCCATCGCGGAAATGGAGCGACAGCGCCGCCTCGGCCCCGGCAACCGCGCGGCTGGTCAGGGTCCGGCCATCCGGAGCGGTCACCCGCACATAGCCGCGCTGCAGCACCCGGTCGGGATCGAGCGAGCCATGCAGCCGGCCAAGTCCGGCCAGCCGTTCCCGGGCACGGTCGAGCCGGGATGAGAGCAGCGGCAGCGAGAGCCGCGCGCCGGTGCGCTGCAGGTCCGCGCGCGCAGCCGCCGTGCGGTCGACCAGGCCGCGCCGCAGCCGTTCGCCCAGTTCGTCAAGCCGCTGCGCTTGCGGGCTGAGCAGAGCTTCGGGGCGCGGCAGGCGCTCGGCCCGCGCGGCGAGGCGTTCGCGCCCCAGCTGGAGTGGACGCAGGACCGCGCGGCGCTTGCGCAGGGCCAGCTCGGCCAGCAGATTGAGCAGATCCTCGCGCACAGGCACGGCGAGTTCGGCCGCCGCCGTGGGAGTCGGTGCGCGCAGGTCGGCGGCGAAATCGACCAGGGTGGTATCGGTCTCGTGCCCGACGGCGGAAATCACCGGAATCGGGCTTTCGGCGACAGCGCGGACCACGATTTCCTCGTTGAAGGCCCAGAGATCCTCGATCGACCCGCCGCCGCGCGCGACGATCAGCAGGTCCGGGCGCGGCACCGGGCCGTCTTCGGGCAGGGCGCCCAACCCGCGCACTGCCGCCGCAACCTGCTGGGCCGCGCCCTGGCCCTGGACCAGCACCGGCCAGACTACAACATGGCTGGGGAAGCGGTCCGCCAGGCGGTGGAGGATGTCGCGAATCACCGCGCCGGTGGGCGAAGTGACCACGCCGATGGTGCGCGGCAGGAACGGCAGGCGGCGCTTGCGGGCGGGCGCGAACAGCCCTTCCGCCTCCAGCCGCGCCTTGGTCTTGGCGAGCAGGGCCAGCAGCGCGCCCTCGCCCGCCACTTCCATCCGCTCGATCACGATCTGGTAGTTGGAACGGCCGGGATAGGTGGTGAGCTTGCCGGTGGCGATCACTTCCAGCCCGTCTTCGGGGCGGAAATTCAGGCGCTGCACCGTGCCGCGCCACATCACCCCGTCCAGCCGCGCGCTCTCATCCTTGAGCGCGCAATAGAGGTGGCCGGACCCCGCCAGTTTCACCCCCGAAAGCTCGCCCCGTACCCGCACGAAGCCGAACCGATCCTCCACCGTGCGCTTCAGCCGCGCGGAAATCTCGCTCACGGAAAGCGGCGCGGCGTTGTCCCCGGCGCTGTCCTTCGCTACCAGCCCGGCGGAATTGTCATCTGGGAAGGGCGGCGGCGACATGAATATCCTGCTATTGGGGTCGGGCGGCCGCGAACATGCGCTGGCGTGGAAGCTGGCGCAATCCCCGCGCTGCACGAAGCTGTTCGCTGCGCCCGGCAACCCCGGAATTGCCCAGCACGCGGAACTGGTGACGCTCGACGTCACCGACCACGGCGCGGTCCTGGCATTCTGCGAGGCGCGCGGCATCAACCTGGTCGTCGTCGGGCCGGAGGCTCCGCTGGTCGACGGGCTGGGCGATTCGCTGCGCGGCGCCGGCGTGCCCGTGTTCGGCCCGTCGAAGGCCGCGGCCCAGCTCGAAGGCAGCAAGGCCTTCACCAAGGAGCTTTGCGCGCGCCACGCCATCCCGACCGCCGATTTCGAGCGGGTGCGCAGCGAGGCCGAGGGTCTTGCCGCGCTCGCCCGCTTCGGCGTGCCGGTGGTGATCAAGGCCGACGGCCTGGCTGCGGGCAAGGGCGTGACCGTTGCCCTGACCGCCGCCGAGGCGGAGGAAGCGGTGCGCGAAATCTTCTCCGGCCGGTTCGGCGAGGCCGGGGCGGAAGCCGTGATCGAGGAATTCCTGGAGGGTGAGGAAGCGAGCTTCTTCGCCCTGACCGATGGGCACACGCTGGTCGCCTTCGGCTCCGCACAGGATCACAAGCGTGTCGGCGATGGCGATACCGGCCCCAACACCGGCGGCATGGGCGCCTATAGCCCGGCCCCGGTCCTGACCCCGCTGCTGGAAGGCGAGGCGATCGAGCGGATCGTCGCGCCGACCGTGCGGGCCATGGCGCAGGAAGGCACGCCCTACAGCGGCGTGCTCTATGCCGGGCTGATGCTGACCCCGCAGGGCGTGAAGCTGATCGAATACAACGCCCGCTTCGGCGATCCGGAATGCCAGGTGCTGATGATGCGGCTGGAATCGGACCTGCCCGAACTGCTGCTGGCCTGTGCCGAAAACCGGCTGGCGAGCCTGCCTGCCCCCCGGTTCTCGCCCGACACGGCACTGACCGTGGTCATGGCCGCCGATGGCTATCCGGGAACCCCGGCCAAGGGCGGCGCGATTCGCGGGATCGAGGCGGCAGAGGCAACCGGCGCCAAGGTGTTCCACGCCGGAACCGCGCTGGGTAAAGATGGACTGGTTGCCAGCGGCGGGCGTGTGCTAAATGTAACCGCGACCGGGAAACGGGTGACCGAGGCCCAGCGCGCCGCCTATGCGGCGGTCGATGCGATCGACTTTGCGCAGGGCTTCTGCCGCCGGGACATCGGTTGGCGGGAGGTTGCCCGCGAGGCGAACGACTGAACCAGCCAAGGGGGCTCGGGGGCGATGCGGATCACCTTGATCGAAAGCGGCATGCCTTCCCTGTCTCCCTGGGTGATCGGATACGTCGGCGGCCATTATGCCGAACGCGGAGAGCAGGCACGGCGGGTGATCCCCGCGCGCCCCAATTGCTTCATCCAGATCGTGCTGGAGGGCGGCCATGCGCTTTACGACGTGGTCGCCGGGACCACGGTAGAGGTGCCGCGCGCCGCGCTGTTCGGGCCGCTGACCCATTACCGCTACGACATGGTGATACCCGCCGCGCTCAAGACCTTCTGCGTGCGCCTGCAACCGGCGGCAGCGGGACAATTGTTCGGAATCGATCCGCTGGCGATGGTCGACAGCTTTCGTGCGCTCGACCTGCCCGAAGGCCTGCTGGATAGCCTGCTGGCCGCGCCCGACTGGAACGCCATGGCACCGCCGGCCGACCGCTGGCTCGCGCATCTGGCAAGGGACAAGGACGCCGACGATCCCGTGGCGCGAGAGGCCAGCCGCCTGCGCCTGAAACGCGGAACGGTCGCGATCCAGGAACTGGCGGAATCGGCCGGGCTCTCGCTGCGGCATTTCCAGCGCCGCTTTCGCAACCTGACCGGGCTCAATCCCAAGCTCTACGCCCGGATCTGCCGGATCGGCCACGCGGTCCACCGCAAGGAGCTGGAGCCCGATGCCTCGTGGACGACCCTGGCGCTGGAAGCGGGCTATGCCGACCAGCCCCACTTCATCAGGGATTTCAAGGAATTGACGGGGATTTCACCCGGTCATTTCCTGCGCGGGCAAAGCCCGATCATGCGCTATCCCAAGTGGGACGAGTAAGCGGGCACCAGCCCGCTCCCCTGGCACCCTCGGCCCGGCTCAGGTCAAAGGTTTCACGTGGAACGCCCGGGGCCAATCAGCCCGCGTGCTCCGCGACCAGCGCCTTCAGATCGGCCTCCGGCCGCGCGCCGTAGTGCGAGATGATCTCGGCCGCACAGATAGCGCCCAGCCGCAGGCACTGCTCGACCGGCAGTCCCCGGACGTGGCCATGGAGGAACCCGGCGGCGAACAGGTCGCCAGCGCCCGTGGTATCGACCACCTTCTCGACCGGGGCGGCGGGCACCTCGGCCAGGCTGCCGTTCCATGCGGCAACCGCGCCCTTCTCGCTGCGGGTGACGACCACCAACGGCACCTTGTCCTTCAGCGCGTCGATCCCGGCGTGGAAGTCTTCCTTGCCGGTCAGGGCGGCAAGCTCGATATGGTTGGCGAACAGGATGTCGATCTCTCCGGTTTCGATCATCGCCCGGAAATCGGCGCCGTGGCGCTCGATCACGAAGGCGTCGGACAGGGTGAAAGCCACCTTGCGACCCGCGCCCTTGGCCGCGGCGATCGCCCGGCGCATCGCCGCGCGGGGCTCTTCCGGATCCCACAGGTAGCCTTCGAGATAGAGGATCTTCGCATCCCGGATCGCCTGCTCGTCCAGCGCGGCGGGCGGCAGGAACTGCGAAGCGCCGAGATAGGTGTTCATCGTGCGCTGCCCATCGGGCGTCACGAAGATCAGGCAGCGCGCCGTGGGCGGATCGCCGGCGCGGGCCGGAGTGGCAAAGCTGATCCCGCCGGCGCGGATGTCATGGGCGAAGACCTCGCCCAGCTGGTCATCGGCAACCTGGCCGATGAAAGCGCAGCGCGAACCGAGCGCGGCGAGGCCCGCCAGAGTGTTCGCCGCCGATCCGCCGGAAATCTCGCGCGCGGGGCCCATGGCGCCGTAAAGCTCGTGCGCGCGGTCAGTGTCGACCAGGGTCATCCCGCCGCGCACCAGGCCGAAGCGCTCGATCAGTTCATCCTCGCAGGGGGCCATCACATCGACGATGGCGTTGCCGATCGCGATGACGTCGGTAGTAGGCTCGGTCATGGAAAAATCCCGCTGCAAGAGTGCGAAAACGCGCCGCGCCTAGCCGCCGCCCGGGCGCAGGGCAAGGGGCACGGGCATCGACCGCGCCCGCGCGGGCGTTGACAGCACCGCGCAGGCAGGCAATCCCGGGCCGCACTCATGCTCAAGGCTTTCGCTCTCGCCGCCGCCCAACTGGCCGACCCGCGCGTCCTGCGCCTGCTGGCGAAAAGCGCCGCGCTGGTGCTGGCGCTGCTGCTGGCAATCGGCGCTCTCGCCGCCTGGGCAGTGGCCGCGCTGCTCCCACCGGACCTGATCCCGCGCGAGGCAGGGGCGGCGATCGGCCTGTTACTCGGGCTGATCGGCGGCTGGCTGCTGTGGCGCATCCTGGCGCTCGCCGTGTTGCAGTTTTACGCCGACGAGGTCGTGCTGGCGGTGGAAAGCCGCCACTATCCGGCCGCCGCGGCGCGCGCGCGCCAGCTGGGATGGCGCGAGGAACTGGGAAATGGCGCGAAAGGCGCCGGCCGCGCGCTGCTGGTCAACCTGCTCGCGCTGCCGGTCGCGCTGGTCCTGCTGGTCACGGGGATCGGCGCGCCGCTGGTGTTCCTGCTGGTCAACGCGGTGCTGATCGGCGCGGAGCTGCAGGACATGGTCTGGCTGCGCCACCGCCATTCACCCGGCCAGCGCCCGCCGCTCGGCGCTTTCGAGCGCCTGGCGCTGGGCGGCGTGGTCACCGCATTGCTGACCATCCCGGTCGCCAACCTGCTGGCCCCGTTCCTGGGCGCGGCGGCGGCAACCCATCTTATCCATCGCAAGGATCCAGCCCTCGATGCTGCCTAGATACACCCTCGCGCTTGCTCTCGTCCCGCTGCTCGCGGCCTGTGGTGGCGGGCAGTCCGGCAAAGTTGCCAGTGCCTCGAAGCCGCCGCCGCCGCGCGCCAGCGTGCCGGTACGCACGCCGGTGCGAACCGCTCCGCCCCCGGCAAGGCTTCAGGTCGCGCCGGGCCTCGAAGGCGTGATCGGCCAGGGTGCCGGCGAGCTTGAGCGCCAGTTCGGTCCGGCCCGGCTCGACGTGCTGGAAGGCGATGCACGCAAGCTGCAGTTCAGCGCCACCGCCTGCGTGCTCGACGTCTTTCTCTATCCGCAGGCCACGGGGCGCGAGTTGCAGGCCACCTATGTCGAGGCGCGACGGGCCAGCGACGGCCAGGAGGTTGACCGCGCCGCCTGCATCGCCGCGCTCAGGAAGCGCTAAGGCGCGGGGGCGTCAAAGCGCGGGGGCGTCCCCGGTTTCCTCGGCGATGAAGGCCAGCAGGGCCTTTTCCAGTGGATCAAGCTCCTCGTCGGCATCGATCCGGTCGAGCAGCCAGAGGTCTTCCTGCTCGGTGAAGGCAGCGGCTTCAGCTGCGGCGCCTTCGGTGTCCAGCCCCTGCGGCCCCATGTCGAGCAGGCTGCCGAAGGCGCCCTTGAAATCCGGTTCCGCCATGGCCATCCGGCCAAGGAAACCGCTGATGCCCGCCCCTTCTGCCGCCAGGAACTGCTCCAGCTCGGCCGCGCGGTCGCGGGTCAGCGGTTCGTGGCCGCCAAAGCCCAGCAGATAGTTGGCTACGCCCTGGACGAACAGCTTGTCCCAGTCGGGCGCATTGAGTTCGTAAAGCGTGGCGTCCTTGATGCGGAACAGCATTTCGGCCTCAGCCTTGCTGACCGCGGCAGGGCGATCGCCGCCAGCGGAGAAGATCAGCCGGCGCAGCAGGGTGCATTCGGTTTCGTTGATGCCCTTGGGATCGAGCTCGCCGC
>Ga0208564_1000805_pt1 | contig 27730 bp, 27 predicted proteins | sample AD_UKC073_MetaG_FD_184439 | JGI IMG/M metagenome (GOLD analysis project Ga0208564, IMG submission 184439) | Active sludge microbial communities of municipal wastewater-treating anaerobic digesters from USA - AD_UKC073_MetaG (SPAdes) (version 2) | ecosystem: Engineered > Bioreactor > Anaerobic >... | reverse complement strand
CCATGAAGATATCACCTCTCGAGTAGTCTTTTCGGAGATTACTCGTCCTTGGCAGGACGGTGATATCTTCTCTTTTTGTCTGTAAAACTCCTACAATAACTTTACACTAACCCCTAAAAACACCCTCATCCGGTTTCGGTCCAAAGAGCGCATGTACCTTTATAAGCCCAGGGCCTTTAAAACCTGCTCCCTGCTCACACCCTCTACACTGACCATTTTATTACGGCTGCTCTGACCCGCTGCGATTTTCACCTGAGAGCGGGGCACCTCCAGTACCTTGGCCAAAAAGGCGCAACAGGCCTCATTGGCCTCTCCCTCCACCGGGGGTGCGGTTAAGCGGATCTTTAAAGCGTCATCAAACAAGCCTGCGATCTGGTTTTTTGAAGAACGCGGCTGTACCCTTACCTTGAAAACAACACCCTTTTGAGCTTCCCGGATATAGAGCAAGATACTTCAACTCCCGCTAAGCATTAAACCTATGGCCCGTCCTGCTTCAATTTCCTTTAACCGGGCGGAACACAGTTCAGACAGCAGCCCGGTTGCTTTTTTAGGCTCACGGCTGGAGTACCGGAACTCCCAGGGAGCAAAGGCTAACCAGGTTATATAAAATCCTTGCCGTAACACCCCAGATAAAACGCCCGCCATATTCGTAAAAAAACACGGTAACAGAGCCCTGCCGGGATCCTTCCCTCTGGTAGGATTCTGGTACCTTATGAAAGGGGAAGTCCGGCGTATAGCGCGTTATTACCTCCATGGTGCTTTTGGAGGGCGGGTTATGCAGGAAGTACTCCAAAGGGGCCAGGAAAACCTCCTCCACTTCCGCCGGGTTGGGTGTGATGTCCTGGCAATCCTCAATCACGCCCAGGTACGGATAAATCAGGGTCCCGTTGGGGTTGATCACGTAGTCCAGGGGTCCGATTAAGACTATCTGCTCCTGGGGGATGCCCAGTTCTTCGGCCGTTTCCCTGACAGCCGCAGTATGAGGCCGGGGCATCTCCCACTGCTCAACCCTGCCGCCCGGAAAACAGATTTCCCCGGGCTGCCGCTTTAAATTAGCGGCTCTGACTTCAAATAATATGTAAATCTGGCCCTGCTTTTGAATAACCGGAAGAAGCACAGCAAAAACCAGGTAATCATATTCATTTTGAATTCTAGGCTGGCGCCTCGCAAGCATATGGAAAATGTTCTTCAAAACCTGACTCCCCCCGGCTGGCCCTGCTGCTTTTGTTGATTCCGCGTTAAAGGTAAATTCTTCACCCGGCAGGGTTTAATCCCGGTTTTCCACTTCTTCCACCGGTTCTTCTCTTTCAAGAGGGGTGTCATCATAGTCACCCTCCAGAATTCTCAACTGGGTTTCCAGAAAAGAACGGAACCGCATTTTAAAAATCCGGGCCTGGTTTTCCAGATGGTGATATTCTTCAAGTATAGCGGAAACTTTTCCTTCCGCCTCCGCAATGGCATCGCTGGCACGCCGCTCGGCCTCCTGCAAAATCGCGGCTGCTTCCTGCTCAGACTCCCTGGTTATGCGGTCCGCCTCGATCCTGGCCTGATCTATCAGTAATTGAGCTTCTTTCTCAGCATTCTGCCTGACCTCCTCAGCGCTTTTCTGGGCAAGAATCATGGTTTTTTTAAGTACTTCCTCGATTTCCTGATAGCGGGCAATATTTTTGTTGACCTGCTCCAGCTGCCCCTTCAATTCCTGGTTCTCCCGGAAAAGCTTTTCATAATCCTGGGTAATCTGATCCATAAAGATGTCTACTTCCTCATCACAATAACCACGGAATTTGCGACTGAATACTTTTTTTTGTATATCCAGCGGTGTCAGACGTTATTCACCTCGTTAAAATCTGACTACCATTGAATAGGCTTGTCTTTTTCATAAGCAATATTAAACAAATTAAATTCTTAGACAGAGCATTAAATATATTCATTATATGACACCCCATCCCGCTCCGGATAACGCTCACGGCGTGGCGACGAGACTTGAAATGTGCCCGGGGAAATGATAAGACCCGCGCGATACGGGTCTTCTAGCCGACTCCTGTGATCCGGCTTCACAGAATCCTCCAGAGGATTCCAATGACAACCTGCCTGATTAACTGCAGAATTAGAATAGCAATAAGCGGGGAGAAATCAACAACTCCGGCAGGAGGAATAAACCGCCGGAAAAGCCCAAGAAAGGGTTCCGTGATTTCATTGATAAACCGGACCACCGGGTGATACGGGTTATTAAGGCTGGGAACCCAGGAAAGAAGGACTCGAATAATTAACAGCCAGGTATAAACCTGAAAGGCAACATCTACCGCTGTAACAATAATACCCATGATCCACCCCACAATTAGACTTCCGGACCCTGAACACCGACCCGGCTATTTCCCAGACAGCTCCCGCGAGCGGCGGGAGGCGTCGGCAACTGCTTTCATCAGCAGCGCCCTTAAAGCTCCTTCTTCCAGGGCATACAAGCCGGCTATGGTTGTTCCCCCCGGTGTCGTTACCATATCCTTTAACCTGGCAGGGTGTTCCCCGGTATCAAGGACCATTTTAGCTGACCCCAACATGGTTTGCGTAATTAAAAGCCTGGCCACATCCCTGGGCAAGCCCTGCCTCACTGCACCGTCAATTAACCCCTCCAGGATCAGATACATATAAGCCGGACCGCTGCCGCTCAAGCCTGTAACACAGTCCAGGAGAGATTCGGGTACTTCCACTGCTTTTCCCACCGCTGCAAAAATGGCCAGGGCTTTGCTGACGCACTCCCTGGAAGCCTTGCTGCCGGCACTGACTGCGCTGGCCCCTTCTCCAACGAGGCAGGGCGTATTGGGCATTACCCTTACCACCTGTACCGGCTTTTTCAGGCATGACTCGATTGTTTCGGTGGTAATACCCGCTGCAATTGAGATCAGGAGCTGACCCGCACTCCAGGCCTGGGCAGTTTCCTTTAACAGCGGTACGACGACCGGTGGTTTGACGGCAAGGATAACCAGATCCGCCTGTTTGATCAGCGCCTCATGATCAACCGTTGTTTCAATAAGGTATTTTTCTTTGAGATGCTCCAGCCTCCCGGTGTTGATATCACAGGCCAAAAGCCCGGCAGGCGTTACCAGGCCAGCTTTTAGCAGGCCGGATATTAAGGCTTCCGCCATCATGCCAGCGCCAAGAAAACCTATTTTCTGACCCTTTAGAGGCATCGTTCCAACTCCCTATGACATTATGTACGCATCCAGGAAAACATTCCTTTTTCCCTGCCCTGGTCTTTAAGTTCGCAGGATATATCCATATTGCTGGGGACGAAAAGAAATATACCGCTACCCACTTTTTGCTGGTTCCCGTTTAAGGCAAAGGAGGCCCCCATCACAAAATCCACTACCCGCCTGGCCAGTTCCGGAGTAGCCTGTTCCAGATTAACAATAACCGGCCGCCTGTTTTTGAGATTCTCGGCAATATCCTTAACATCATCAAAGACTTTGGGCTCCACCACCACAACCCGCACCTGGCGCTGGACCGGGAGGCTTACAACAGAACCCATTTCCTTTTCTCTTTCTCTTTCCTTGAACCTGTCCCTCTTCCGGCGCCAGGGGTGCTCTTCCGGTTCTTCTTCCCGGCTGAGTTTAGTCTCTTCCTCCACAGGCTCTTCTTCAAATCCCATAAAGCTGAGTACTTTGTCAACAAGCTTCAGGGCCATAGGCTCGTCCCTCCTTAATATTTATGTAACTTTACATGCCTTTTCTGGAAAATCTTTCAAGGAGAATCCAGACTTCCTTAAACTGGGGATCAAGCTTTTCTTAAACCCGCCACCCAAAAATTGCCGTTCCAATCCGCAGGATGTTGGCACCTTCCTCCAGGGCAACTTCGAAGTCACCACTCATACCCATGGACAGGTAGTCCATTCTGGCCTGCAGGTTTTGCCGCAGCCGCAGGCTCAACTCCTTCACCTGCCTGAAAACCGGGCGAACCTCCTCCGGGTTTTCAGTCCAGGGTGCAATGGTCATTAAGCCACAAATCTCCAAACCAGGCAGGCTGCTTGCCTCAGCCACAAATTCTTCCACTTCCTGAGGGTGCAGGCCGGATTTTGTCTTTTCTCCGGATGCGTTAACCTGCACCAGGACCCGGGCGGTCAGGCCCTTTTCGCAGGCCACACGGCTAATTTCTTGAGCCAGGGACCAGCGGTTCAGGGAATGGATCAAGCTAACTTTACCGATTATTTTCTTGACCTTATTCGTCTGCAGGTGACCGATAAAATGCCACTCCACATCAGGGGGCAGCTCCTCGTACTTGGACAGCAACTCCTGCGCCCTGTTTTCACCCAGGCCATCCACACCAGGGATAAGCACCTGCCTGATGATTTCCACCGGAACCCCCTTGGTCACCGCCACCAGTTTCACCCGGGCCGGGTCGCGGCCTGCACGCAGGGCGGCCGCAGCTATTTGCTGGCGCACCCGGCTAAGGTTGTCCATTACACTCAAACTACCACACCCTTTATTCCACCAGGCTCCCTTCCCGGATCAGCATGGGGTTGCTCACATAGCGGGTGTCCTCACCCAATCCCCTGCCGGAAATAGCCACCTTTCCCTGTAATTCACCCTCAACCTTGACAGGAACCCACTGGGCTCTTTTCTTAACAGCCAGGTATATGCCGGGCGTTTCGTCCCGGTAAACAACAGCATGGTGCGGTACCAGGAATCCGGCAAGCCGGTTTGTAACTATCTCCAAACTTATCTGCCGGTTGTGAACCAGCTCATCGGGAAAACCGGACAGTTGTAACAATCCTTCCCAACTATCGCCTTTTTCCGCAAAACTGTAGGCCTTAACCATCAGGGGAAGGTCATTCCACCTTGCTTTAAGCCATTGGTTCTTTTCCTTTAGTTCAGCCGGAAACTCTGTCTGGGATACCACCGTGTATAAATAAATGGCGGAAAGATTATCAATTAATTTAAATACAGGCTGTCCTTTTTCCACCAGCTCTCCTTCCGATACCTGTTTATGGCTTATTCTATCAAGGCTGGAAAAATCCAATACATCAAGATTTGCAGGAGAAAGAACATTCTCAAGACCGTCTATGTGGTTACAAAACATACCCGCAGAAGGTGTAATCAATCTAGAGGAAGCGCCACCACCCACAGCTACAACTTCCGCCGCCGGCGCTCCCATTTCGAGACGGTTTCCATCAACGGTCATAAAATGAACTTTTCCTGTGACCGGGGAACGGATTACCATTTCTTCTTTTATTAAAATGCCCTGCAGCTGGACGGTCCGGCTAATTTCCTGCTGGGTAAGAAACTGGACTCCCGATAAATATACAACAAGTCGTCCCCAGGCAATATAGGCCACGCAAATTAACAGGGCTACCAAAGCGAGGTAAAGCAGGCAGGAGTCAGAAGTCCTGCGCTTTCTCTTTCTCGAAATGGGAACAGTGGTTTCTTTTCTCATTCACTCCCCCAAATATTAACTCCAAATGTAAAATGTTATTTCGACGGCGGAAAGCTAATTCCTGCGTGAAAAGATTAAGGCTCCCGGTTCTATTAAAAAAAAACGGGGGTTTGAGACCCTTTGAGACTACAGCAGGTACTGGTGGGTTTTGCTGCTGCCCCTTCTGTGTAAGGGCAGAACAAAGGAAAAGATGCTCCCCACACCGACCTTGCTTTCTACCTGAACACTTCCATTGTGGGCATCAATTATATGTTTGACGATGGAAAGTCCCAGACCGGTACCCCCCTGCTCCCGGGAGCGCGCCTTATCCACCCTGTAGAACCTTTCAAAAACCCGGGAGAGGCTTTCCGGCGGTATACCAATACCATTGTCCTGCACGTCCACCTTTAATTCATCTTCCCAGGCTGTAGCACGGATTTCAATTTTACCACCCGGCTGGGTATAGCTGACTGCATTGTCGATGAGGTTAATTAAGACCTGATTCAGCATATCGGGATCGCCTGGAACCTGCGGAAGATTATCAGGCAAATTAATACTTATCTCAATATTTTTTTCCTGAGCCCGGGATTTCAGGATGGCAACCGTCCTCTGGATCAGGTCTTCGATTCTTAACAACTGCAGGTTCGGTACGGTCTTACGGTCTTCAATCTTGGAAAGGTTTAGCAGTTCGTCGATTAGCCTTGACAGGCGCTCGGTTTCTGTGTTCATAATTTCCAGAAACTGCCTGGCCAGTTTCGGTTCATCGATGGCCCCGTCCAGCAGCGTCTCCGCAAAACCTCGTATGGAAGTCAAGGGTGTTCTCAGCTCATGGGAAACATTGGCAACAAAGTCGCTGCGCATCTCTTCCACCCTTTTTCTTTCGGTAACGTCCTTGAGCACAGCCACAGCCCCCCCGTGTTCCACCCCAACATCCTTCAAGGGAGTCACATGGACACGGAAGACCAGCGGCTCCGGCGTAAGAATTTCAATTTGCTTTTCCACAGGACACCCGGTTTCCAGAGCCTTGCTCAGTATTTTTTCCAGTTCATTGTTGCGGATTACTCTATGAATGTTTTTACCTCTACAGCTGGCCATGTCTATACCAAAGAGTTCTTCCACCACAGGGTTAATTAGAATAATCCTCCCCCAGCTGTCCACGGCGATCACACCGTCGGCTATACTGGACAAAATGGCCTGAATCCGGTTTTTTTCCGAAATAACACTTTCCATATTGCTCTTCAGCTGTCTAGCCATATAATTTATGGAACGGGCCAGGTCGCCTATTTCGTCCTGGGCAAAATTCCGGATCTCCAGATCCAAATTTCCCCGGGCCATTTCCTGGGCGATTTCAGCCATTTCACCCAGAGGACTGATTAAACGCCTATACATAATCAAAGCAAGAATGGCGGAACAGATAAAGGCAGTAGCTGCAGCTCCCCAGAGGCTAACCCTTTGCACAGAAATAAGCTGTGCCAAAGCAAAAAAAACCAGGAAGAGTAAAAAGTAGCTGGCAATCGGCCTCCAGCCAAATCTCCAGAAAGTACCCAGTTTGATCAGCAACGCCAGCCCTCCCTAAATCTATAGCCTACTCCACGTACAGTTTCGATAACCTGTTCTCCTCCCGGTAGAATTTCCAGTTTATGCCGGATGTGCCGGATATGGACGTCCACAGTACGGGAATCCCCGGCGTAATCATAGCCCCAAACCTGCTCTAAAAGCTGTTCCCTAGAGAATACCTTACCGGGGTGCCGGGCCAGGAAGCGAATCAATTCAAATTCCTTAGGAGTAAAATCCTGCTTCTCCCCATCTATATAAACAGCAAACCTGTCCTCATCAATGACCATCCGTCCGTAATCAAGACGCGATGCCAAAGCTTCTTCCGCCCCGCTTCCTCCCTTGGGTGACCGCCTCAGCCTTGCTTTAACCCTGGCCACCAGCTCCCGGGGACTGAAAGGCTTGGTCACGTAGTCATCAGCGCCCATTTCCAGTCCCAGGACACGGTCCAGCTCATCAGCCCTGGCGCTGAGCATAATAATGGGTATCTTCCTTGTTGCGGGATCCTGGTGCAGTTCCCGGCAAACCTCCAGGCCGCTGATTTCAGGGAGCATCACATCAAGCACAATCAAATCCGGCTTCTCGCTGCGGGCCAATTCGAGAGCCCGGGCGCCGTCCAGGCAAGTTAATACCTCATACCCTTCCCGTTCTAGATTAAAGCGGACCAGTTCCAGTATATTTTTCTCGTCGTCCACCACCAGTATCCTTGGCATCCCCCATCACCTTTCGAATTGCCTCGGTCTCCCTTAAATGTTACCTAAAAGTAGCTGGCCTGAAAAAAACAGTTCCTAATAAGGCTGCCTGTAGATCTATTTTAACATAATTAGAGCCGCCATCCGGCCTGTATTTCCCCTCTGAGCCCGGTAGGAAAAAAAATATTGCTGATGGCAGGAGGTGCAGATTTGGGAAGACACAATGTTTTCAGCCTTGAGACCGGCATCCAGAAGGGTACGGCGGTTTGTTTCCCACAGATTCAACCGCCACCGGCCGGAGGAAATGGGAACAGCCAAATCCTGGATTTCCGGAAAACTATCTTGAAAGGGACCCATGACACTTTCATCCACCTCGTAACAGCAGGGCCCCACAGAGGGACCGATGCCTGCCAGGCAATCCCCCGGATCCACGCCAAAAGAATCCCTCATCTTTTTCAGGGTTTTTTCTGCGATTTTTAATGCTGTGCCTTTCCACCCGGCATGGGCAATGGCAATGACCCCTTTTACGGGATCGAGCAGGAAAACCGGTACACAATCAGCATAATAGCTGGACAGGGGGACCCCTGCAATGCCAGTTACCAGGGCATCGGTGGCGGGAAGGGAATCTTTATCGGAGATTGCACCCCTGCCCCTGTCCTCCAGGCCGACTACTTCAATACGGTCCCCATGGACCTGCCTGCCGGCAACTAAATGCGCCGGGTTGAGTCCGAGGGCTGCACAGGCCAACTGACGGTTGGTCCGGACGTTAGCCTCGTCATCCCCAACGTGAAAGGCAGTATTTAAAGAGCTATAGGGCGCTCCGCTAACACCGCCGTTACGGGTTGTAAAACCGTGGATTACTTTGCCGGAATTCTCAAAGTGGGGAAATGTATAAAACTGCAGGCTGCCTTTAAAAGTGAGTTGCATTTTGAAAGCCCTTTCTTTAGATTCCAGAGGTATTAACCGTTTTTTCCTCAATGAAAGCTTCCAGTTCAGCCATGCGGTTGATTATATCCTCCCGGTACAAAGGATTGACCCCGGCAGAAAGAAGGTTGCTGATTTTAGCGCTCAGAGAACGGTAGGCCTGTTTGACGGCTGCATCGGGATCAGCAGCAAGTGGGGTCAATTCTACAACCTGCCGCCAGGTTGGAATTGTAGCTTTTAAGCCTGTTTCCACCCGGATCAGGTCTGCCAGGGTTGCTGTGGCGTCAGGCTCCCCGTGAACCAGGAAAACTTCCCGGGGAGGGCTGGAAAAGCTATTAATCCACTTTATAAGCCCCGCCTGGTCGGCATGGGAGGAGTAGCAGTCAATATATCTAATATCAGCCTTGACAGCTATTTCTTCACCAAATATACGCACGCTCTTTTGTCCATCCAGGATTTGCCGCCCCAGGGTGCCTTCAGCCTGGTAGCCGATAAACAACACCGTACTCTCCGGCCGCCAGAGATTGTATTTTAGATGATGCCTGATCCGTCCGGCCTCGCACATGCCGCTGGCGGAGATAATAATGGCGCCGCTGATCTGGTTCAAGGATTTTGACTCCTCCGCTGAAAGGGTAAACTTCAGGGACGGGTGGCCGATGGGATTTTCCAACCTTTGAACAAGCTCTCTGGCTTCCTGGTCGTAGCAGTCGCGGTGCCTTTGAAAAACACTGGTTGCAGCTGTGGCCAGCGGGCTGTCGATGTAAACCTGCATGGGGGGCATCCTTTGTTCTTCCATTAATAAAATCAGGTGGTAAAGCAGGTCCTGGGTCCGCTCAACCGCAAAGGCGGGGATAATCAGGTTACCTCCTTTTTTATAAGTATCCCAGATTATCCCGTGCAATAATTCGATTTCTTCATCGCAATGCTGCTGGTGCAGGCGGTTGCCGTAGGTAGATTCCATAATGACGTAGTCTGCTTCGGCAATTATCGTAGGATCATTAATGATAGGACGGTCATGATTACCAATATCCCCGGAAAAGACGAGTTTTATTTCCGAAGAGCCCTCCTCTACCCAGACCTCGATCATGGCCGAACCAAGGATATGTCCCGCATCCACGAAACGCACCCGGATATCGGGGGTAATCCGGATGATCTGGTCATAGCCGGCAGGTTGAAAAAAGGGAAGGCTCTTATAGGATTCATCTACGTTGTAAACCGGTTCTATCACCGGCTTTCCAGCCCGGCGGTTCTTGCGGTTCTTACGTTCAACCTCCATTTCCTGGATGTACCCGCTGTCGGGAAGGAGTACCTCACATAGTTCTATGGTTGCAGGGGTGGCATAGATTTTTCCTCTAAAACCATGCTTAACAAGTTTTGGAATCAGGCCGCTGTGGTCAATGTGGGCATGGGTAAGCAAAACATGCTGAACGCTGCGGGGCGGTACGTAAAAGCTGCCGTAATTCCTTTCCCGGATTTCTTTTGAACCTTGAAACATTCCACAATCGATCATGATCCTTGATTGAGAGGTTTCCACAAGAAAACATGAACCTGTAACTGTCCGGCAGCCCCCAAAAACTGAATACGCATAATCTCCTCCTTGTTTTTGTTTAAAATATAACCTGAACGTGCCTAATCCTCCTTTTTGTTGCTGAAGTAATTACTCGCCGGCACCCGAAAACCCTTTTCTTAACAATAAAAAGCCTCGCCGGCCTTGACATTGGGTTTTATCACGATTAATCTAAAGATTGACGATTACAGCCTATATTCATAAATAATAGAACCAAAGGAAGGAGGGCATCCTCCAGTGCCCATTTACGAATTCCGGTGCAAAGGGTGCGGCAACCGCTTTGAAAAACTCTGCCCCCTTGGTGAAACCGGAGCAGGTTTAAAGTGTCCTGAATGCGGCAAGCAAGCCCCTGAGCGGGTTATGTCTGCTTTCCAGACCCGCGGCATAGCTGGCGGCACCGGCAGCTGCGGCTCCTGCAGTTCCAAAAATTGCGGGAGTTGCGGTCACTAGACGGGGCTGTTAGCACCCTGTTCCCTCTGTCCCTGTATCGACGAGTCAGGGCAACAGATCTGCCTGAAAATATCCTTGAGCCGCCATTATGATCCTTCTGCCGTCACCTCAGCAGCTCCTAAGGGTTATGTGTTTCTTTATATTCAATTTGTGAAGGGAGGCAAATATACTGCCTCCCTTCTGGCTTAGAATTACGAAGAAATAAAGTAGAAATATATTAAATCCAACATTCCCGCCGCGTCAGGGACGATCAAACCAGTCTGGTAAGCCGGCTGTAATCTTAAAAACGGCAGCGCAGTTCAACATTATCTATTAACACGGAACTGGTGTTGGTTGCAGCCGGTTCAAAGGTAAAACGGACATCGGCAAACCTTGCGCCCGAAGGAACACGCCCCGTGGACAGGCTGTACCGCTGAAAGCGGTCGTTGGGTATATTATCCTGGGAGTAGCGGGGCTCGGTTCTGCCCACAAAATTATTGTTTCTGTCATAATAAAAGATCTCCACAAAGAGCGTGAACCTGGCAACACCAGGACGGACCCGTTCCCTTGCCCCCCAGCTCAACTCATAAATCCTGCCCGCTTCAATATCAACTCTCTGGGACAGCACAGCCCTGGAACCGGGCCTGGCGCCCATTTCCGCAGCAAAGGCGCCTTGTCCGGAAAGTGAACTGCGGGCTAAGTTGCTGCCCGTCCACCCGGTTGGAGGCGCTGAGGGGTTGGGCCATCTTTCAAATCCCGGGTTGGTCAGAACGTTTCCAGGCGGGCAAGGCGTAGGGGTGGGCCTGGGCGTAGGAGTTGGCCTGGGTGTAGGCGTTGGCCTGGGTGTCGGGGTGGGCCTGACTGCAGTAATAGTAATCCTTGTAGCAATGGTCTCACCCTCAAAACCCTGGGCCAGGTTAGTCCCTTCGATTACGAAGTTGCCCGGAACAACCTGCACTCCCTGGTTGTTTCTCTGGTTCCAGGTTTCACGGAACACCTGGCTCTGCCCCGGCCTTAAGGTAACAGTTCCCGTCACCTGGGCGAAGAACCGGCCCGCAGACCAGCGCCAGACTTCCCTCAAACCAGGCTGGCGCCTTGCTACAAGCTCAAACCGCTGAGCGGTCCGGTAGCGGAGTACGATGGTCCGGTTGCTGACATTCGTTTTGGAAAAGGTAATACGAACCGGTTCACCCTGCCGGTAAGTACTCCTGTCTGTGAAAATACGGTATAACAATCCCCTGACCTGCCTGGTCTGATTAACTCCGCCAACACTTTCGGCCGGCTCTACTGTCCCCCCGCCAGTTCCAGTTTCCGGAATGATAAGTACCTGCCCCACATTGATGAGATCCGGGTTTGTAATATTATTAGCCTCCACCAATGCTTCAACTGTAGTACCGAACCTGCTTGCTATTGAGAACAAGGTATCTCCCGTCTGCACAGTATAGGTGGCCATTCTCATCCTCCTTTCAATTGCCATAGACATATTTTTTTTATCTTATGCCTTCTCTGTTTTAAGGGTGAGTGCAGACAGGTTGCAGTAGAGTATTCCTTTGTTAATCCCACAAAAATTTTTGCGGGATTAAATCTTCATGTTTATATAGAATTGTTTTACATGTTATAATGGTACAGTTAAACAAATTTAAGGGGATGCATATTATTGGCAACGATCCGCGAGGCAGAATTGCCTGGACTTGGAAAAAAATACCAAATGATGCTTGATGACGGAACGCAGGTAGTCGTAATAATACATGATGACGGCACAAGGGAAATGTTTTATTTTGACGATGAAGAAGATGAGCCCATTGCCTCCATATCCCTAACGGATCAAGAATCCCGCCAGCTGGGTTCCATCATCGGCGGCTCTTTTTACCAGCCCAAGAGTCTCGAAAAACTTGATGCCGCAATTGCCGAACTGCGTATTGAGTGGTTAAAAGTAGAGCCGGGTTGTGAAATAGAAGGAAAAAGCATTGGAGAATTGGGATTGAGGAAAAACCACGGTGTCATCGTTATTGCCGCATTGATGAACAAGGACAAGGGCGGAAAAGAAATCGTTGCGATTAACCCGGGGCCGAGTTTTGTATTCCAGCCGGGACAAACAGTGATTACAGCAGGGAGAAACGACAAAATGAAACTTATTGAAAAAATGTTTGGGGCTAAACAGTAACTTGGCACCAGACGTTATTCTTAATACCGGCCTTGCTTTTGTCTTTATCACACTGGCTTCCCTGTTGGCTGCACGGCTAAACTTTTCCTCAATACCCCTTCTGATCCTACTGGGTATGCTGGTGGGGCCCTATGGCCCTGTTATCGGAACAGTTTCCCTCCAGCTCATTACATCCACCGAATCCATAGAACTGCTCTCACGGCTCGGCGTTTTGCTGTTGCTGTTTTACCTGGGACTGGAGTTTTCCGCCGGCAAGCTTGCCAAGGCGGGAAAAAACATGTTCAAAGGCGGCACTGTCTACGTCCTGCTTAACTTTTTGAGAGGCCTTGGAATCGGCTGGCTTTTCTTTAATTCCTGGACGGAAGCACTGGTTGTGGCCGGCATCACGGGTATTTCCAGCAGCGCCATCATTACCAAACTCCTGGTTGACCTGAAGAGGGCCGCTAACCCGGAAACAGAGCTTATTCTGGGGATCATGGTTTTTGAAGATGTCTTTATCGCCGTGTACCTGTCGGTCCTTTCGGGAATACTCGTACCGGGCGGCTTCAACATCGGCAAGCTTTTGCTCAACATCCTGGTAATCCTGGCTTTTATTCTATCCCTGATCGTCTTCGGCAAGCGGATCAGCGGCTTTCTCGGCAAACTTTTTAAGATCAAGAGTAATGAAGCATTTTCAGTTATAATCTTCACCCTGCTGCTGATGATGGGGGTTTTAGCGGAAAAACTGCATATCACCGAGGCCATCGGCGCCCTGCTGCTGGGTCTGATCCTGGCGGAAACAACCCATAACCACCGGATCCTGACTTCAATCACACCCATGCGGGACCTGTTCGGAGCAGTATTCTTTTTCTCCTTCGGCATGGCCATAGATTACAGAACTTTTCCGGATGTAGTGGTCATGTCAGGCATTGCCGTTCTGATTACAGTTGCAGGCAACATTATCAACGGTTTTATCGCTTCCTGGCTTGCGGGATATAAAAAAAGAAGGGCAACCAATGTTGCCTTCACAATTATGGCCAGGGGCGAGTTTTCAATTATAATTGCCGGACTTGCTGCATCTGCCGGCCTGAATCCGCAACTTCCGGCCTTTGCCGCACTATACGTGCTTGCCCTGGCCTTTATCAGCCCTGTCCTGGCTAAAAACACCGCGTTTTTCTATAATCTACCCGGGATAATTCATCTAAAAACTCCCAAACCAGAAACAACTCCCTGACTGCAGCCTGCCTGGAAAACAGGCGTGTTTTTAAATAACGAGTACAATTCCAGGAACCCTAAGCGGGATGTCCCTGTGACCATCCCGCTTCCTGATCTTGAATTATTCTCCGGGATACTTTCAAATGGCTGCAATTCTCTATGGATTCGACCCGTAATTCCCTCTGGGGATTAGTGGCGCATCAGGCGGCACCTCTCCCCATTACCGTAAGTCTGCACTATTTCCTTTGCTGCAATCTCGAACAAAAAGCAACTGACCGCTTCTGTTAGGCAGTTTAAGGTTAAGGTTAAACCGGCGGAGATGAGCCACAAAAAACTATTATTTTATACGCTGCTCGTGCCTGGGGTCGGTAAAAGTGTTGACTTCCACCAATATGACGTCCGCTCCAATTTTTCTGATTTTTTCCCAGGGCACCACGATTTCTTCTTCCTTTGAGAAAAAACCGAGGAACCTGCCGCCACCATCACCGGGCAGAACTATGGCGGTAATTTTTCCTTCTTCCATATCCACTTCTATATCCTTGATCAGGCCAAGTCTTCGCCCGTCCACAACATTGACAACTTCCCGCGCCCTCAAATCAGATATCTTAACCACACCAAACACCCCCTATATTTATATGTACGGAGGAACGCCTGCTGAACAAAAATTTTAAGCAGCAATAATTTTGCTGCTTAAACATTGTAAATTATGTAGAATAAATAAAATTAAACCTCAGGGGGCCAGGACCCTGTGAGGTTATTATTATTCGATAATCATGTTTAACCTACCACTTCATACCCGGCTTCTTCTATGGCTTCAGCCAGTTTTTCAGGTGCGGCGGTGCCGGTGACCACAACTTCCTTTTTCTCCAGGTCTACCTGCACTTTTTCTACACCGGGGATCCCTTTCAGGGCTTCTTCCACCGCCCTCTGGCAATGGCTGCAGCTCATGCCCTCGACGGTAAGTTTAATTTCTCCCATTTTTTCACCTCCTTGCTGGAGTCTCTCGTTAAGCTTCAGGGTTGTAACGTTTTAAGAGCAGGGAGTTGGTTACCACCGAAACTGAGCTGAAGGCCATAGCCAGGCCTGCCATGACGGGTGTGAAGACGCCAAAGATGGCCAGGGGAATGCCTGCCAGGTTATAGAAAAAGGCCCAGAAGAGGTTTTGCTTGATCTTCCGCAGGGTCTGCCGGGACAGTTTGATGGCATGGACAATGGCGCGCAGGTCGCCGCTGATCAGGGTGATCGAAGCGCTTTCCATGGCCACATCTGTACCCGTTCCTATGGCCATTCCCGTATCGGCGGTGGCCAGAGCAGGCGCGTCGTTAATTCCGTCACCCACCATGGCCACAACCCTGCCGGCTTTTTTCAGTTTGTTGATTTCTTCGGCCTTATTTTCAGGCAGCACTTCAGCCATCACATGCTGGATACCCACCTGCCGGGCAATGGCCCGGGCCGTCCGTTCCTGGTCTCCAGAGAGCATGTAGACCTCCAGGCCCAACTGCTTGAGCTCGGCAATGGCCTCGGCGGAGTGCTCTTTGACCGTATCGGCCACTGCAACCAGCCCGGCCAGACGGTCGTCGGCCATTACCACCAGCACGGTTTTTCCCTCTTCCTCCCAGCGGTTTTTTGTCGGCAACACCACAGATAGATCCACATGCCTGGAACCCGCCAGTTTCTCGTTCCCGACGTGCCAGACCAGGCCGCCGGCCCGGAAACGGATGCCTTTTCCTGGAAAGGCCTCGAAATCCCTGGCTTCCAGGGTCAAATCAAGCCCAGCCTCCCGGGCCCGCCTTACTACTGCCTGCCCCACAGGGTGTTCCGACTTGCTTTCTCCCGCCGCCACCGCCTGCAAGAGTTCCTTTTCTTCGAAGGGTGGCAGGACCAGCAGGTCGGTCACCGAGGGTTCCCCCCTGGTGATGGTGCCGGTCTTGTCCAGCACCACGGTATCAATCTTCCCGGCTCTCTCCAGGTGCTCACCGCCCTTGATTAAAATCCCCTTTTCCGCGCCCAGCCCCGTGCCCACCATGATTGCAGTGGGGGTGGCCAGACCCAGGGCACAGGGACAGGCAATGACCAGCACCGTAATCATGCGCACCATAGCGGTTGTGGCATCCGCTCCGGCCAGGTACCAGCCGCCGAAGGTGAGCAGGGCCACAACCACCACCACCGGCACGAAGATCCCGGAAACCCTGTCCGCCAGCCGCTGGATGGGCGCTTTGGAACCCTGGGCAGCCTCCACCAGGCGGATAATCCTGGCCAGAGCCGTGTCTTCGCCCACCCTGGTTGCCCTGAAGGTGAAGCTGCCCTGTTTATTAATTGAAGCGCCGATTACTTCGTCCCCCGGCCCTTTGTCCACCGGTACGCTCTCCCCGGTGAGCACGGACTGGTCCACGCTGGAATGCCCCTCGACGATAACCCCGTCTACGGGAATCCGCTCGCCCGGCCGGACCAGAACCAGGTCGCCCGGCTCAACCTCTTCCACAGGTATATCTTCTGCAACCCCGTTCCGGATGACCCGGGCTGTCCTGGCCTGCAGGCCCATGAGTTTCTTGATGGCCTCCGAGGTTTTCCCCCGGGCTATCGCCTCCAGCAGCCTGCCCAGAAGGATCAGGGTAATCACTACGGCAGCGGATTCAAAGTATAAGGGGCTCCAGCCCATAAGCACCGCAGCCAGGCTGTAAAAATAAGCTGTGGAAGTGCCCAGCGCCACCAGCACGTCCATGTTGGCCCCACCTGTCTTGAGGGCGTGGTAGGACCCGCGGTAAAACTGCCACCCGGCCACGAACTGAACCGGCGTAGCCAGAGCCAGTTGAAGCCAGGGGTCAAGCATAAAATGATGCCAGCCGGCCATTTCAGCCACCATCATCCAGAGCAGGGGCAGAGAAAAGCAGACCGCCAGCGCGAGCCTGAACTGCTGCAGGCGGATCTCCCTTTGCCTGGCCTGCTTCTCCTCATCCCCGGCTGGATCAGCGGCCCGGCGCGCCTGGTAACCCAGTTTCTCCACCGCCCGGCGCAGTTCTCCAATTGATGTCAGGCCCGGTATATATGTTATGCTTGCCCTGCCGGTGGCCAGGTTCACTGCCGCCCGCTGCACGCCGGGCAGGGAATTTAACTTTTTCTCCACCCTGGCTGAACAGGCCGCGCAGGTCATACCCGATATGGCCAGTTCCAATTCCTCTCCGGCCACATCATAGCCAATGGCCCGGATCCTTTCCACTATGTCGCCCGGCGTGACCCGGCCGGGATCGTAGGTAAACGTCCCCTTCCCCAGGGTCAGGTTGACACTGGTCTCCAGGACACCCGGCATTTTCTTAAGCCCCCGCTCCACCCTGGCCGAACAGGCCGCGCAGGTCATCCCGGTGATGGGCAGGGATATGGTTTTGTAACTCTGGCCGTTCCCCTTGCTTACAGCCGCTCCAGCATCCACAGCCTGTCCCATGATCAATTCCTCCGTTGTTAAGGGATTTTATTAGATAAGTCGCAGCACCAGGCAGGCACACCCGGTATTAGTTTAATTCCTCTGGTTTTCTCTAACCTTTTTCTGTTTATAATTCACCGTGCAAATTCTAAATTTACTGTTAATAATTTACTATCAAAACCGGGGAGGGAACTGGCCTATTTATTAATCAATCTGAAGACTGTTTTGGTTAATTCATTAATGACATCGTCATCACCGGCTATGAGTTGTTCCTTGATACAGTTTTTCATATGTTTTTCCAGTAAAAGCCTGGCCGCCCCGTTTAGAGCGGACTGAACAGAAGCTATCTGATTCAATACGCTGTCACAGTATACTCCTTCCTCGATCATCCTCTTGATCCCCCTGATCTGCCCTTCTATGCGGTTGAGGCGGATGACAAGCTCCTGTATTGTTTTTTCCTCCTGCCAGCTTCTGCGCTTGTTATTGTCTCCGTTATGGCAATTGGGGCAATTGTTTTTCCCCTTGTGTTCATCCATCTTCTTTCTTCAACCTCCACTTGAGCATATAGTACACCCCCCTATGCTATATGTCAATAAAGATTCAGAAAACACAAATATTAGAAAACCAGGGATTATGGTGGTTGACGGCATTAATGACGCCCCGTCAACCGGCCGCAGATACCGGCATTGCTATGGGGGGATGGTTGCGGTGCATTGGCCCACAACACCGGATCCGTACTGGTCGTCCTCAACTCCGCCCGGCTGATCCGCAGGCGCTTCGGCCTTAAAGCAACAGGTAAAGTAGCTCCTGCCCTGGCGGTGTCCTTTGTCACTGAATGATAAAACAGAACCACCTTGTTAAAACAGTAAAGGACCAAAACCTTAAAAAATCATCGCAGTACGCAAAATACATGCCAGTCATTAAACCTCTTCTTCCTTCCCGCCCTTCAAATCCGGCCCCTGGTCCCGGCTAAAAAACACAACACAGGCGGGGAACCAGCTTTAGGCCTGCTTCCCCAGTACATATTTTCCCTAATGTTCCTGGCCGAATAATGAATGGCCTGTTTCTATTTTTCAAATATTTTCTTTTCACGAAAATTTAAGAACAAAAAAAGAACAATATCGTAAATAAATTGCACTTTGTATACAATGCACTTAATATAAAAAGAGCAGATTTTACGTTGCACTGGCCCCAATAATCCAAGGCAATGTGTTCAGGCCTTCAAGCAATGGAGCGAAGAAAGTCATTCCTGAAAAAACTGGAGAGATGAGCAAAATATGACAGAAATCGCTGAGAAACAGAAATTATTAGACTTGCGAAGAAAGCGGGTGTTATTAGGGGGCGGAGAAAAACAAATTGAAAAACAGCATAAGGCGGGCAAATTAACCGCCAGGGAACGGTTGAATCTTCTGCTGGATGAGGGAAGCTTTGTTGAACTCGACCAGTTTGTTACTAACCGTTGCTCAGATTTTGGTATGGACAAGTCAGAGGTTCCGGGGGAAGGTGTTGTAACTGGTTACGGCACCATAGACGGAAGACTTGTCTTTGTTTTTTCCCAGGACTTCACGGCTTTGGGGGGAAGCCTGGGGGAAATGCACGCCAAAAAGATCTGCAAAGTTATGGACCTGGCTCTGCAAAGCGGCGCTCCATTTATTGGTATGAACGATTCCGGCGGCGCCAGAATCCAGGAAGGCGTGGATGCCTTAAACGGTTATGGAGAAATATTCAAACGCAACTCCCTGGCATCCGGGGTTATTCCCCAGTATTCGCTAATTTTGGGACCGTGTGCAGGTGGGGCTGTTTATTCCCCCGCCCTCACTGATTTTGTTTTCATGGTCAAGGGCACGTCAAATATGTTTATTACCGGACCCCAGGTGATAAAGTCCGTAACCGGTGAAGAGGTAAGCCCGGAGGTTCTGGGAGGTGCGGAAACCCACGGCTGCCTTAGCGGCGTGACCCATTTTTACGCTGACAGTGAAGAGGAATGCTTCGCCCAGTTCAAGGAATTGTTCCACTACCTTCCCCAGAATAACCTGGAGGATCCGCCCCGGATAGCCTGCGACGACCCAATCGGACGCTGCTCCGATGAACTCTCGGAAATCATTCCCTGTAATGCCAACAAACCTTACGAGGTCAGGGATATCCTCAATTTAGTTCTGGATCACGGCAAGTTCTTTGAAGTGCATGCAAATTATGCAACCAACATTGTTGTCGGCTACGGCCGGCTTAACGGAAGAACGGTGGGTATCATCGCCAACCAGCCAAAAATGCTGGCAGGTTGTCTTGATATTAATGCTTCGGATAAAGCAGCCAGGTTCGTCCGCTTCTGTAATGCCTTCAATATCCCTCTTCTCACTCTTGTCGATACTCCGGGTTATTTGCCCGGAGTCAAGCAGGAACACGACGGGATTATCCGCCACGGTGCAAAGCTGCTTTTTGCTTATTCAGAGGCCAGCGTGCCTAAAATTACCCTCATCCTCCGTAAGGCTTACGGTGGCGCCTATGTCGCCATGTGCTCACGCTCGCTGGGCGCTGACATGACCCTGGCCTGGCCCACAGCGGAAGTAGCCGTGATGGGACCTGAAGGAGCTGTTAACATAATATTCCGGAAACAAATAGCTGCCGCCCCGGACCCACAGGCCATGCGCAGCAGTAAAGTGGAAGAGTACTGCGCAAAAGTCGCCAACCCCTACGTGGCGGCGGCCAGGGGTTACGTCGACAGGGTGATCGACCCGAGGGAAACCCGCCCGGCCTTGATCCAAGCCCTGGAGGCCCTGCCGGATAAAAGGGAAGGCAGACCCGCCAAGAAAAACGGGAATATTCCACTATAGGTAGGAGAGATGAAAATGTCCGTTGGAATGCTGGCTTTAAAATTGAGCATTAGCGGGATGGGAGCCACTTTTTTGATCCTCGGCCTTCTCGGCCTGATGATGCACTGTTTCAGGTACGCCTTTAACACCGGCAAGCTAGCCGTGGCCGGGAACGCTTCCGGTTTGCCCGGGCACCTCCCCGCCGAGGAAGAAGAGGAAGAAAAAGAAGAACTGGTTGCTGTCTTCGCTGCAGCGTCCTATTACGCCCGGCTCAAGTATAAGCGGCCGGTTCTGGTTAAAGCAGTAACCCCTGTTTGGGATGCAGGACACGAATCTAACTGGCTGGTCACCGGCAGGCGCGAATTACTCAGTTCCGGGCTTAATCTAAGGAGTGTTAAATAATGGAAAAATTAAGGATTACCGTAAATGGGCGGAGTTATGACGTAACGGTGGAAGTTCTGGAAGCAGACGAAAACAAACACAACCCAAAAAAAGAACCTGAGAGTTTTCCCGTCCAGCCATTGACGGCAATAAGCGGGGGCAAGGCCCAGGCAAACACTTCCAAAGGCAGTACGGGAAGCAGTTCGGGAAACAGTACAGGAAACAGTACAGGAAACAGTACAGGAAAGACAGTTAATTCGCCCATGCCCGGCACCATCATGAGTGTCAAAGTAAACTCCGGCGACCAGGTGAAAAGAGGCCAGGTGCTGGTTATCCTGGAGGCAATGAAAATGGAGAACGAAATTATGGCTGAAAGTGATGGAACTATCCGGGCTATCCATGTCTCCCCGGGTCAGAGCGTTCAGTCAGGAGATCTACTTATTACACTAACATAAAAGCTTGTCACACTGGCTTTAATAAAGGAGCTGAGGGGTTCTGGAAGTCATCGTTGAAATCTGGCAGAGCACGGGCATAGCCAACCTGTCCTGGAGAGAGGTAATCATGATTGCCGTTGCCTGTTTACTTCTCTATCTGGCTATTGTAAAGCAATACGAGCCCCTGCTTCTCTTGCCCATCGCTTTTGGTGTGTTGCTGGCAAACCTGCCTTTGACCGGTCTTACCGAAGAAGGCGGGTTAATCTACTGGCTCTACCAGGGAGTGAAACTGGGGATATACCCTCCCCTGATTTTCCTCGGCATCGGGGCTATGACCGATTTTGGCCCCCTGCTGGCCAACCCTAAAACCATTCTGCTGGGCGCAGCCGCACAACTCGGTATTTTTACAACCCTGACGGCCGCCCTGTTTCTTGGCTTTACCCCGGCACAGGCTGCCTCCATCGGCATTATCGGGGGTGCGGACGGCCCTACGGCAATCTTCCTCACGTCCAAACTGGCGCCAGAACTGCTGGGGCCCATTGCTATCGCTGCCTATTCTTATATGGCCCTGGTTCCCATTATCCAACCACCGATTATGAAGGCCCTGACCACGCAAAAAGAACGCCTTGTGGTAATGGAGCAACCCCGTACTGTGAGTAAAACGGAAAAAATTGTTTTTCCTGTTTTTGTAACCATTGTTGCCGTTCTTTTTGTACCGGCGGCCGGGTCCCTGCTCGGCATGCTGATGCTGGGCAACCTGATGCGGGAGTGCGGCGTGGTAGACCGCCTTTCCAAAACAGCGCAAAACGAACTGATTAACATTGTTACTATTTTTCTCGCCCTCACCGTCGGGGCTACGGCCAGGGGCGAAACCTTTCTGACACTGCAGACCATAGAAATTATTGTGATGGGCCTGGTGGCTTTTGCTATGGGCACTGCAGGGGGTGTATTGTTAGGAAAGCTGATGTACTATTTGACTGGTGGTAAAGTGAACCCGCTGATCGGATCGGCAGGAGTATCGGCAGTTCCCATGGCCGCCCGGGTCTCCCAAAAGGTCGGGCAGGAGTATAATCCCGGAAATCACCTGCTGATGCATGCCATGGGGCCGAACGTGGCCGGTGTAATTGGCTCTGCCGTAGCGGCGGGCGTATTGTTGACCTTGATGCAGTAAACGGCTATCCATCTTCTAATTAACCGTAAACTATAAACCTGGAAAACGTCTACCCGCACCCTGCGTCAGCAGGGTGTGGTTCTTTGTTTTGTTTTGATGAAGGTGAAAATACAAGCTGTGTTACAGTAGCCAACACTTCTGCTGGGGCTGCTTCTGCGGCATGAATTTTTTTTTGTTATTATCATAAGCAAATTTATTTCTCATGTTATGTAATTATTTTTATAATTATGCAGTAGATAATAACTATTTTATGTTGCTCTGTAATCTTTGATTTTCAAGAGCACTGAAATTTTGAAATTGAACCTTCTACAGATTCCAGAATTGTCAGGATCTCTTTACAATATCCTTCAGCAACCTGGCGTTCATAATCATAAAGTGCCTTATCGCGGTTATGTGCCAGGGGATTTCTGACTTTCGAAAGAAGTTGAGCACGCTGACCCCAATAGTTCTTATCCTTCCCGAAAATAGATTTGAATACATTCCAATTAGCAAAAATAATAGCAAAAAGATCTTGTGGATAAGCAAAATCGATTAGATTGTACGACGCCCGGCTGCCGAACGATCTTACCTCTTTTTGCTGTATTTCCCGCCATTTAGCGAAAATTGGTTTTAAATTAGTGTGGGTTTCTTCTAGTCTGCTAATCCATTGTTCCCCGTACCGTTCGAGCATCGTATCGGCAATAACATTGCTCAATGCGATTTCTGTCTCGCGCCATACCGGCCACAAATCTATTTGCCGCCCTATCAATTTCAAATATGCCTGAAAATGGCCGGAAAAGGCAACATAGCCTGTATCTGTCTGCTTAATAAAGCCGTAGCGAAGAAACTCATCCAGATCAGTTTGATTTATATCTATAACTGGTCCAGCTAGGATTTGCAATATTTTATTAAGGCTGCCGTCTTCATTTAAAATATTAACTTTATGGTCATAATGATCAAGGAATGACTGACCAATCTGATAAGCTGCCTGGTCTACGTCTACTTGCTGCTGTGTTCGAAACATTTCGATTATTTCGTAACCGAGCATTTCTAACAGGTAGGGGTGACCACCACAGTAATAATCAATTCTTTCCTTCATGACAGGTGTCACTTCGATACCAACCGATGATATACGCGTAAAATATTCTTCCAAGTCTTGCTCATTAAACATTGCTAAATAGTGTTTGTGAAAGATAAGATCAAACGTAGAAATGGCCTTGGTCTGCAGTTCAATGTCCCTGAGTGAACGGCGAGAGGCAGTTATGAAGCTTACGCGCCATTCGGGCCGGTAAGAAAGCTCTCGTAATCCCTGAAAGCCCGAGATCCTTCCTTTGAAGAGATGACGGGCATGATCGAACTCATCCAAAATAAACAAAATACGAAGTCCTGCCTGACGAATTTTTTCAAAAAAACGTTGGATCCGTCTAACAATAATTCCAGGAAATTCCGTCCTGGATGGCAAGGTTGGCTTCAGAATTGATTGTTTCGTTAAGCCAACCCAACTCTTCCAATTCATCACGGCTACGAATCACCAATGAGCGAAAAAAAACCGGGGCGTCTTCATAAGTCGCTAGATTGATCCAGATGGGAAGTAGCCGTTTTGCATTTAAGTCGGCTTTTCGTTCTATTACTGCCTTGTAAACCAGGCTGCTTTTTCCGATACGATAGTCGCCAATGATGGCTAAATTACCCGGTTCCCTGGGCCTAATTACCCGGTTTTCAACAACTCGTAGATTATCATGACGGCCGATGAACCGCTTATCGCTTACAATGATGCCGTAGTCAGCAAATGGATTATCAAAGTCCAGGGGCACAATTATCACCTCTGCTCAAACCACTAATTTAAGAGTCCTCTCTCTACCTTATTCTCTTGTTTACATAGAATTAAAGTTATATTTTAGACACCCATGCCACCGAGGTGGCACCAGCAGAAGGATGATGATATTTATTTTCAGGATAAACAACAGTAAGTTCACCCGGTTTAACCTGCTGCCGCGACCTGTCCGGCAACGTTAGCATTTAGTTTAAATCAATAAGGTGGCATGGCTCAGATTCAATTAAGGGGCTAAGTAAACCTCACTGATTAGCAATAAGCCACTCTTTGAAAAGGCCAACACGGATTGAATAATACTGACCCCTGTCGCGTTCAACGACCTCACGCTTTACCAGGTCATCCAGGATAAGATCGATGTTTGTCTTTGTTTTACACGTAATATTGTTACGGTTACATGCTCCGGTTTGGCTGTTCACGGCTATCATCGTCAATACTTTCAACGCATCCTCATCACTAATGGCATCTACCGATGCGTCGCCTGAGTTTATAAGATTATCAAATTTATACAGTTTAAGAGCATTAACCCCACGGATTAATTCCTCCTTGACCTGTTCAACGTCTGCCTCTGTAACCAGCCTTGCACGTTTGCGATTCATATACTCCACCAGACGGTTACAGATGATTTGAATATAAAACGGACTGCCAGCAGTCAGATCTATTATCCGTTCGATAGCCCGCTCGCGGTAACGGCTTTGACCCTGCCGGCCACCAATTCGAATAGGTTCATCAATCAGTTTAATAGCGTCATCACGTTTAAGATAACTAACACGCTCATCTTGTGTAGTACCAAACTCATTAGGAAAACGTTGCTTGAACTTAGCCATAACGTCTTGACCGACCAACACAGCACTAAAATAGTTTTCCTGTAATATGGCTTTCCAGTTTTTCATAAATTCCTCAGGAATCTTTCCATTTACGATTTGCTCATAAATGTAGGAGAACTCGTCAATTAATACTACTATGCGTAGATTTCTCCAGTCTTCTAAATCCCTGGTAGTAAGCTTATATCGCGAAAAAATATCCTTGAACTTCATTAGAGGACTGGGGTGTGCATAGAATTCAAAATCATCTGGGAAAAAGATATTCAATGGGCTAAACCCTTTATTAATCCTGTTCTCAATAGCAGATTTCAGATCATCGAGGATACTCCAAAGAATCTGGTAGATAAATGGAATTTGCGAATGTTCATCAATGATGGATCCAATATTACCCATATCCAGAATTATCAGTTCTTTAAATGCTTGTAATTTATTGCTGAGATGGTGTAAAATAGATGACTTGCCAGCGCGTTTTTGGCCAAAGATTACAATGCACTTACTTTGTTTACGTGATTCCAAAATGGCTCGTGCTGCGTTTTCAATCAATTCCTCCCGGCCATAAAACATGTCAGGATCACCGACCACACCTCCCTCGGCGTAAGCGGCATAATGGTTCTCAATCTCTTCAAACTCTTCTTGGGAATAAAGCCGTATAGAGAAGTTATAAATAGGAGTTTGGGTAATCTCTCCCGAGCGCGTCCGGTATTGAGCATATACCGGTAAAGAAAACGTCTGGGAATTCAGGGCCTGCTCACTCACACGTATGGGTACTTTAAAAATGCGCTGATCGCCCCCACGCAAGGAACTGTCAAGCCTGATCTCCGGCGAATTTAAGACAAAGAAATCTTCATCCTCCTGTGCTATTAATTCCAATGCCTCGGCCGGGCTGCAACCTATTTCGTTATACACAACAATCTGCACTTCAATGCACTGATTATTGTCCGGCGTGTAGGATTCAACGGGTAATCTAAGCAGCAACTGTGGTGTTGAACTCCGGTAGAGTTCCTCCAGCCTGGCGTTTATCTTAATTTGAATCGCTTCTATGACAGGATACATCTCTTCGACGGATAGCTTGGTGGGACCACCTTCAATCTCTTGCAACAAGTCATGGCACCGTCCGTCAATCTGGAAGCATAAGCGCTCCTGTTCTTCAAAAGCAATCTGCTTGCACAGATCTAAAGCTGTTTCGAGGATTTTCTGCAGCTGGATAATCCTTTGTAGGTCCAGATCAAAGAATAGGCGATGGCTAAGTCCCTTGGCACGCACGATAGCGTTTTCTAAGGAAGCAGTGGTCAGTTCAACTTTCTTTAGAAACCGAAGCTCATTTGAAACAGAGCGGACTTCATCAAAATTTTTCCGTCTCAGTTCATCCCACAAACGGACGAAATCATCTAACTGCTTTATTGGGTTTATAACTCCAATACCCTTGTTTTTAAGATATTCCAGGGCCATGGCTTGTAAAGAAGACTTGTAGTAAAGACGATTCAGTACCCGGTTAGCAGCGAACCGGCTTCGAAAGACCAGTAAAGCAATATAGTCAAATACTTTGTCTCGTTGGGGATGACGGTTTACAATATCCTCCAGTGTTTCGTCGATAGAGGGAATATTGGGTCTGATAGGAATCTGCGCTTGTCCCAAAGTAGAAAATAGAAATCTAACAAGAGCATTAACGGCATCTCGCTCATCTCCGGTACGACTCCTGCAGCCGTCATATACGCTGAGAGCCTCGCAATAGAATTCGCGTGCCGCATCCAAGGGTTTATTCTCAATGACGGCGGCGTCTCCCCTGGAGGCAAAGCTGCGGCAAAGATACCTATAAAATTGATTAGGGTCTTCTTCATCGATAATTGAGGCGATCTTGGCGGCAGAAAGGTAATGACCTGCGCGATCTCGTGGCCTGATTGTCCCTGATTTTGTTGCCAACTCCTCTAACTTTTGAATGTCAGTGCGGTTGAAACTTTGTTTTTGTACTCGATCTGGTGGTACACCTTGATATTCGCAGCGGTCAAGAAAGAACTGGGTGAATCCACTAATTTCCCTGGGCAAATCCGTTAAGGTTGTCTCTATAATAATCTCGTCGATCTTTGCAAACTGACCTGTTGCTTTTGCCTTAATAATCGCTTCAAGCAATTCAGCCGCCTGGGAATCCGGTGACATGTTGAGAATCCGGTTTAATACCCTCTCTGCATCGTCGTACCGTTCTTGCTTAAAGAGGCATATCGCAACATTTCGTTGAGCCGCTTTGTTGTCCGGCTGTAATCGCAACACAGTTCTGAAATGATTTTCGGCTTGAACATAATCTTGCTGCCGCAAATAATTGTTAGCGATTTGCCACAAGACCTGGACTCTTCTCTCACGGGTTGAAGCCTGTTCAAATTTCACCTGGAGCAACTCTATTGCCTTGTCATATTGACCGGCATTTTGGTAGAAGCCAATTAACATGTTGTCCACAGATTTTTGATCTTGGATCCTCTTTCGGTTTTTCAACATAATCTCAATAGCCTCTTGTGGCTTTCCCTGCTGAACCAACAATGCTGCCAGGTCCTTGACTGCACTCTCAATACTGTCTCCTTGATTAATAGCGGTACGGAACAGTAGAGCAGCACGGTCCAGATCTTTTTCAATCAACTGTACCCGTTTAGCACGAGCATAGGGATTAGAACCCTTTGGAACGCCACTGATGCGGGCATACTCCCGCCACTTTTCGAATGACTCTTGTCCTCCTGGGTAATTGGGATCGAGATCCAGCACCTTTTTGATTTGCGCGATTGCCTTGGGATATTCTCCGTCGTTGGCGTACCCAGTGGCAAGTTCGAATATCTCATCAATAGTACGATACATTGATACATGCGTGATCGGTTTACCAAATATATTATTTAGCACCATTTAATTCCTGGGATTTGGCCGCTTCTACCCAGGGCGACAACAAGCGTTCTCTGTTGACGTTAGGATCGA
>Ga0208564_1000803_pt1 | contig 27766 bp, 20 predicted proteins | sample AD_UKC073_MetaG_FD_184439 | JGI IMG/M metagenome (GOLD analysis project Ga0208564, IMG submission 184439) | Active sludge microbial communities of municipal wastewater-treating anaerobic digesters from USA - AD_UKC073_MetaG (SPAdes) (version 2) | ecosystem: Engineered > Bioreactor > Anaerobic >... | reverse complement strand
CGCGTCTGCGCCTGGAAGGCAATGCCGACGAGCGCGGCAGCCGCGAATACAACCTGGGTCTGGGGGAACGCCGTGGCAATGCGGTGTCCTCCGCACTGCAAGCCAATGGCGGCGGCAGCAGCCAGCTATCGGTGATCAGCTACGGCGAAGAGCGTCCAGTCTGCACCGAATCCAACGAGGCTTGCTGGAGCAAGAATCGTCGCGTTGAACTGGTGTACAGCGCCAAGTAATGCGTACCTTCGCATCCATTGGCGTACTTGCGGCGGCACTGATCGTGTCGCCGCAAGTAATGGCCCAGCGTGCCAGTTTGGCCGATCGGGTGGCGGTGCTGGAGCAGCGTGCTGCCGGTGAACAAAACGGCACCGAGCTGGTCAATCAGATCAGCCAATTGCGCAGCGAAGTGCAGGAGCTGCGTGGCCAGCTGGAGCAACTGCAGCAGCAGCAAGAGCAAGCCAAGCAAAGCCAGCGTGCGCAATATCTGGACCTGAGCGGGCGCCTGGATCGCTTGGAAAATGGCAGCACTGCGCCAGCCGGTACCGCGGCGGTACCGCCACCCGTCTCGACATCTGCAACCGCCACTGCGCCAACCGCAGCGGCGGCTGGCAGCGGGCTGGCCGGCAAGGACGAGCAAACCGCCTATGGATATGCATTTGATGCCCTGAAGAGTGGCGACTACGTGGAATCGGCGCGCCGCCTGCGGGACTTTCTGGCTGCATTTCCGGGCGGCCAGCTGGCCCCCAATGCCTTGTATTGGTTGGGTGAAAGTTATTACGTCACCCAGAACTATGCGATGGCAGGCGATCAGTTTCGTGCCCTGCTGGATCGTTACCCCAGCCACGACAAAGCGCCGGGAGCCTTGCTCAAACTGGGGCTGACCCAATACGGGCAGAAACAATATCCGCAGGCCGAAGCCACCTTGCGGCAGGTGTTGCAGCGTTACCCCGGTACCGACGTGGCACGCACCGCGCAGGATCGGTTGCGTTCCATGCAGATCGCCGGCAACCGCTAAACTGTACCGATGAACGACGTCGCCGATGCGGCCGCCGCAGCGGCGGCCCTCCAGCCCGAGCGCCTCAAGCTCACCGAAATCTTCCTGTCTCTGCAGGGCGAAGCCCGCGATGCGGGTTGGCCCACGGTGTTCGTGCGGTTGACCGGCTGCCCCCTGCGCTGCACCTATTGCGACACCACCTATTCGTTTTACGGTGGGCAGTGGTGGGAGATCGACGCTATTCTGGCGGAGGTGGCCAAACACGGCGTGCGCCATGTGTGCGTCACCGGCGGTGAGCCGTTATCGCAAAAACGCTGCCTGACCTTGCTGGAAAAGTTGTGCGATGCCGGTTATGTGGTGTCGCTGGAAACCTCGGGCGCTATTGCCATCGACGGTGTGGATACGCGGGTGTCGCGGGTGCTGGATATCAAAACCCCGGGTTCGGGCGAAGTGGCGCGCAACCTGTGGAGCAACCTGCCGCTGCTGACCGCGCACGACCAGGTCAAGGCAGTGATTTGCTCGCGTGAAGATTTCGATTGGGCCAAACAAATCGTGCTGCAACATCGCTTGTTCGAGGTGTGCGACGTGCTGTTTTCGCCCAGCGCCGGCCAGATCACGCCGCGTACGTTGGCAGACTGGATCATCGAAGAAAAATTACCGGTGCGCTTTCAGATGCAATTACACAAAGTGTTGTGGGGCGAGGAGCCGGGCCGATGAAACCTGCAGTGGTACTGGTGTCCGGGGGCATGGATTCGGCGGTGGTGCTGGCCATTGCCCGTGAGCAGGGATTTGCGGCACATGCGCTCAGCGTGCGCTACGGCCAGCGTCACACCTCGGAATTGGATGCCGCCGCACGCGTGGCCATCGCCCTTGGCGCGGTGGCACACAAGACCGTGAATGTGGATCTGCGCAGCATTGGCGGTTCGGCATTGACCGACGATATTGCGGTGCCCACCGACACCGATGGCCACATCATCGGGCAGGGCATCCCGTCCACCTATGTGCCGGCGCGCAACACCATCATGCTTTCGGTGGCGCTGGGCTGGGCCGAAGTGTTGGGCGCCACCGACCTGTTTTGCGGGGTCAACGCGGTGGATTATTCCGGCTACCCGGACTGCCGCCCGGCGTTCATCGCCGGCTTCGAAGCGCTGGCCAATCTGGCCACCAAGGCAGGCGTGGAGGGCAGCCACTTCCGGGTGCACGCGCCACTGATGCGCATGAGCAAAGCCGAGATCGCGCGTGAGGGCCTGCGCCTGGGCGTGGACTTCGCGCAGACCGTAAGCTGCTATCAGGCCGATGCCGATGGCCGCGCCTGCGGCCATTGCGATGCCTGTCATTTGCGTGCACAAGGCTTCAATGAAGCCGGAATTTTGGACCCAACCCGCTACATGGCGGCGCGATTCGGTTAGAATGCGCACCCCGATGCAATGTCGGGCATCGTTTTCCCTGTGGGCCGTTAGCTCAGTCGGTAGAGCAGAAGACTTTTAATCTTTTGGTCGATGGTTCGAATCCATCACGGCCCACCATCGAATTCACAAAGAACCCAGGCTGGATTGCCAGCCACGCGCTTGCATGCGCGTGGCGTTTGCACAGGCCGCGAACCGGTGGTTCGCAAGCGGCCTGCGCGCACCCATCACGGCCCACCATCGAATTCACAAAGAACCCAGGCTGGATTGCCAGCCACGCGCCCGTGCTTAGTCTCTTTGCAGCACATCCAACACCGCCTCGCCATAGCGTTCCAGCTTGCCGGCACCCACGCCGCTGATGGCGGCCAGCGCAGTGAGGGTGTGCGGGTGGTGTTGGGCAATGCTGCGCAAGGTGGCGTCGTGAAAGATCACGTAGGCGGGCACGTTTTGCTCGCGTGCGGTGCTGCTGCGCCAGTTGCGCAGGGTATCGAAGCGCGCTTCGGCGTCAGGGGAGAGTGCACGGTTGATGCTGGCGGTGGTGTCATTGCGACGGCGCGTGCGCTCGCGCTTGTTGGGGTCTTCACGCAGGTGAAGCTGGTGTTCGCCGCGCAGCAGCGGGGTGGCGGCTTGGGTCAGGCGCAATGCGCCAAAGCTGTCGAAGTCGGCCTCCAGCAAGCCGGCGGCCACCAGTTGCCGGAACACGCTGCGCCAGCGCGATGCGTCCAGTTCGCTGCCGATGCCGTAGGTGCTGACCGTGTGGTGGCCGAACTGGCGCACTTTGGCGTTGTCGGCACCGCGCAAGACGTCGATCAGATGTGCCGCGCCAAAGCGCTGCCCGGTGCGATAGGCGCACGACAGCGCCTTGCGTGCAGCCTCGGTGGCATCCCAGACGCGTGGCGGGAGCAAGCAGTTGTCGCAATGGCCGCAGCCACCACCGTGGGCTTCGCCAAAATAGGCCAGCAGGCTTTGCCGGCGGCAGCCGGTGGACTCGCAATAGCCGATCAGTGCATCCAGTTTGGCGTTTTCCAGGCGCTTGCGTTCCTCGCTGGCCTCGCCCTCGGCAATCATCTTGCGCAGCAGCACGGCATCACCCAGACCATAGGCCAGCCATGCTTCCGAGGCTTCACCATCGCGGCCGGCGCGGCCGGTTTCCTGATAATAGCCTTCCAGTGATTTTGGCAGGTCCAAATGCGCAACAAAGCGCACATCGGGCTTGTCGATGCCCATGCCAAACGCAATCGTGGCCACCATCACGATGCCGTCTTCGTGCAGAAAACGGCGCTGATGGGTGGCGCGTGTGGCCGCATCCAGCCCGGCGTGATACGGCAGCGCGTTGACACCTTGCTCGACCAGCAGCTCCGCAGTGGCCTCGACCTTGCGCCGCGACAGGCAATAGACGATGCCGCTTGCGTTGGCATGGCCCTCCAGAAAATCCAACAGCTGGCGGCGGCTGTTGTGCTTGGCGGCAACGTTGTAGCGGATGTTGGGGCGATCAAACGAGCTGACAAATTGGCGTGCGTCTTCCAGCGCCAGACGCTCCACGATTTCCCGCCGGGTGGGCGCGTCGGCGGTGGCAGTCAGTGCGATGCGCGGTACCTGCGGCCAGCGTTCGTGCAGCAAGGTGAGCTGGCGATACTCGGGGCGGAAATCATGGCCCCATTGCGACACGCAATGCGCTTCATCGATGGCGAACAGGGCAATCTGCGTGCGTTCCAGCAGCGCCAGAAAGCGCGCTGTCAGCAGGCGTTCGGGGGCGACGTAGAGCAGGTCCAGCCCGTCATCGACAAGTTGCTGTTCCACTTGCGCGGCGCTGCGGGCATCCAGACTGGAATTGAGGAAGGCGGCGCGCACGCCCAGCTGACGCAAGGCCTCCACTTGGTCTTGCATCAGCGCAATCAGCGGCGACACCACAATCGCGGTACCGGCGCGCAGCAACGCCGGCAGTTGGTAGCACAGCGATTTGCCGCCGCCGGTAGGCATCAGCACCAGCGCATCACCGCCGCCAGTGACGTGCTCGACAATCTGGCCTTGCTCGCCGCGGAAGCGGTCGTATCCAAAGACGTGGCGAAGTGTATCGAGTGCGGCGGAAGGCATCCGCCTAGAGTAGCAAGCGTTGCTGTTCGCCCGATACGCGCACCATGCAGCCCCTCCCATCGCGCCGGGAGGGGCGGGGTACGCTCACTCCAGCAGCGAACGCAGCATCCATGCGTATTTTTCGTGGGTCTGCAGGCGTGTGGTGAGCAGGTCAACGCTGGGGTCGTCGCCGGCGCTATCGGCAGCTTTCAGTACTTTGCGCGCGGTGCGGCAAAAGGCTTCGTTGCCACTGACCAGTTGTTGCACCATGTCATGCCACGCCAGCGTGCCGGTTTGGCCGGGCGTTTCCTTGATCGACGAGAGCTGCGCGAATTCGGTGTAGCTACCGGGGGCATTGAAGCCCAATGCGCGGATGCGTTCGGCGATTTCGTCAAGCGCGGTCCATTGTTCGCTGTATTGGGTTTCGAACATGGTGTGCAGGGCATTGAACATCGGCCCCGTCACATTCCAGTGGAAGTTGTGGGTTTTCAGGTACAGCGTGTAAGCATCGGCGAGCACATGCGATAGGCCATCGGCAATCTCGGCGCGATCACCGCCGCTGATGCCGATATCAATGGTGGCTGTTGTGGCGGAAGCCTTGCCGGGCTTCTCGCTATGCTTGTTGCTGGATTTAGCGCTGGGCTTGCTCTTGGCCATGACCGACTCCTGCAGGTGTGAAAAAGCGGGCTTGCGGCGACAATACGCGGGTTTTGCGACAACTTGAAATTCAACATATCACTGTCATTCATAGATGCGCGCTATCGATACTCAATTCAAGCCAGGGGCCGTGCAAACACCGCGCCAGGCAAGGGCGTGGATCAGCGCCGCGTTGACGCGTGACCGTGGGCGTTTGCTGGGGCTGCTGTCGAAATGGCAGGCCAACCCTGCAGATGCCGCACTGCGCGCCGCAATGGTTGAAGCGTTGCAAGTCTCGGTGGCTGCCTGTGCGCAGCGCGCCACGCAGCTTCCCGGCGCAACCATCGATGACAGCTTGCCGATTGCCGCCCACGCCGACGACATCATCGAATTGATCCGCCGTCACCAGGTGGTGGTGATTGCCGGTGAAACCGGCAGCGGCAAGACCACGCAACTGCCCAAGCTGTGCCTGTTGGCTGGGCGCGGCGCGGCCGGGGTGATTGGTTGCACCCAGCCGCGCCGGATTGCGGCGCGTTCGGTGGCGCGGCGGGTGGCTGAAGAATTGCAGGTGCCCATCGGCGGTGCGGTGGGGTTTCAGGTGCGCTTCAACGATGCGGTGAGCGAGCAAACCGCGATCAAGTTCATGACCGACGGTATCTTGCTGGCGGAAATCCAGACCGACCGTTGGTTGTCGAAGTACGACACGCTGATCATCGACGAAGCGCACGAGCGCAGTCTCAATATTGATTTCCTGCTGGGCTATCTGAAGCAACTGCTGCCGCGGCGACCCGACCTGAAGCTGCTTGTCACCTCGGCCACGATTGATACCGGGCGTTTCTCCGCACACTTCGGGGGTGCGCCCGTGGTGAGTGTCGAGGGGCGCGGCTATCCGGTGGAGATGCGCTATCGGGACATGGGGTCAGAGTCGCTGTCTGATGCAACCCAATCGGGAAGCAAGCAGGCGTTGGCAAGAAGTGATCCTGACCCTGTTTCCGGCATCGTCGCCGCCTGCGATGAAATCCAGCGCGAGAAATCCATTGGCGATGTGCTGATTTTCTTGCCCGGTGAGCGCGAAATTCGCGATGTGCACCAAGCACTGGAACGGCGCAAATATCGGCATACCGAAGTACTGCCGCTGTATGCGCGGTTATCGGCCAAAGACCAGGATCGTGTGTTCCACCCCGGTCCGCAGCGACGCATCGTGTTGGCCACCAATGTGGCGGAAACCTCGTTGACGGTGCCACGCATCCACTTCGTCATCGACCCCGGCGTGGCGCGAGTGAAGCGTTACAGCCCGCGCCAGAAGTTGGATCGCCTGCATATCGAAGCGGTGTCGCAAGCCAGCGCCAATCAGCGTGCTGGCCGCTGCGGGCGGATTGCGCCGGGGGTGTGTTTTCGCTTGTATTCCGAAGCGGAATTTTCAGCACGCCCCGAATTTACCGATCCGGAAATCCGCCGCGCCGCATTGGGTGGCGTGATTTTGCGGATGCTGTCGCTGGGGTTGGGTGACATCGAGCAGTTTCCATTTTTGGAGCCACCCGATCCGCGTGCGATTGCCGATGGTTGGCAGCAGTTGTCCGAGTTGGGTGCCGTCGATCCGCAGCGCAAGCTCACTGCGATTGGCAAGCAGATGGCCAAACTGCCGGTGGACGTCAAGCTCTCGCGCATGTTGGTGGCCGCACGCACGCATGGCGTGCTGCACGACATGCTGGTAATTGCCAGTTTCCTGGGCATCCAAGATCCACGCGAGCGCCCTGCCGATGCGCGCGGTGCAGCCGATGCCGCGCATGCGGAATTTGTCGATGGCAAGTCCGAGTTTGTGGGTATTTTGAAGCTGTGGCAGGCCTACCGCACGGCGCATGAAGAGCTCACCCAATCGCAATTGCGCAAATGGGCCGACAAACATTTCCTTGGCTTTTTGCGCTTGCGCGAATGGTGGGAACTGCATCGGCAATTGAAGTTGCAGTGCGAGGAGCTTTGGGCGAAAACGGGGTCAGAGAACAGGTCCCGGCAACCGAAGTCGGGCGTGGATGAATCCCGCAAGGAAATGTTGCCGGGAACAGTGCCAAAAGCGGATGCGAGCACTCTTTCCAATGGGGGGGCAGCGCAGTTCTGCGCCCTCCACCGTGCACTGATCGCCGGCCTGCCCACGCAGATTGGCCATCGCAGTGACAAAGGCGTGTTCGATGGCCCACGTGGGCGCAAATTTGCCTTGTTCCCCGGTTCGAAATTGGCATCCAAGCCGCCGCCATGGGTGCTTTCGGCCAACCTGCTGGATACCGAAAAAGTGTGGGCGCTGACCAATGCCGGAATCGAGCCGGATTGGGTGATCGCCGAATTGCCGCATTTGTTGGCGCGCCGCCAGCACGACCCGCATTGGTCGCGCGCGCAGGGCCGCGTATTGGGCAGCGAGCAGATCAGCTTGTTCGGTTTGGTATTGGCGCCGAAAAAACCCATTCACTATGGCGCGCTGTTTCCCGAAGAGAGCCGCGCCATCTTTGTGCGCGATGCGCTGTTGACCGGCGAGATCAACACGCGCAGCAGCTTTGTTGCGCGCAATTTGCGCACCTTGGAATTGGCGCAGCAGGAAGAAGCCAAGCAGCGGCGTGTGGGACTGGTGGTGGATGAAGACTGGCAGGCGCGTTGGTATCTGGATCGCTTGCCGGTGCACATCCACAACACGCAGGCATTGGAAGCATGGTTCGGGACATTGTCGAAAGAGCAGAAAGCGGCGCTGGAGTGGAGCCGCGACGAACTCTTGGTGGCTGACCAGAGCGATGCAGCGCGCTTCCCTGCGTATCTGCCATTGGGCGATGCGCGGCTGGCGGTGCACTACCGCTTCGAGCCGGGCGCGGTGGACGACGGCATGACGGTGGTGGTGCCGCTGCATCTGTTGAATGCGCTGGATGCGGCGCGCTTGTCGTGGCTGGCGCCTGGGTTTGTGGAAGACAAGGCGGCGGCGTTGATCAAGACATTGCCGAAAGTCATTCGCCGCAATGTCGTGCCGGCCCCCGAATTTGCGCGGGCCTTCGCGGATGCGTTTCCGCAACCGGATGCCGATGCCATCGACGGTGCATTGGCGCGCTTCCTGAAAAAACTTTCCGGCGTGGAGATCGGTGCGATGGACTTCGATGCCGCCGCGTTGGAGCCGCATCTGCACGCCAATCTGCGCCTGTTGGAGGGCAACCATGTGCTGGCCGAATCCCGCAATCTGGACGACTTGCGGGCACGCTTTGGCAAGCGCGCGGCCGATGCGTTTGCGCAACATGCCGCACAAGGCATGACTACGGAAGGCATGACCCAGTTTCCGCTGCAACCGGTACCGCACACCGTGCCCGGCGTGGGGGGGGTGCCGGCGTACCCGGCCTTGCAGGACGATGGCGCAACGGTGTCGCTGCAGGTGCATGCGCAGCGCGAAATGGCCGAGCGTCTGCACCCACAGGGGGTGCGCCGGTTGCTGGCGATTGCACTGGCCGATAAATGCAAACAGGCGCGCAAGCAATTGCCGGTGCAGCCGAAGATTTCACTGCTGTATGCGGCGATCGAGTCGGCTGCGCCACGCAAGGATGGCTTGAAGGATAGCGATCGCTTGCGCGCCGATTTGGTCGATGGCGCGTTTGCTGCGTTGAGTGCCGATGGCTTGCTGGACGTGCGCGATGCCACTGCCTTCGGCCAGTGCTGCGATGTCATCGGCAAAGGCGTGTTTGCAGAAGCGATGCAGCGGCTGAAACAGGCCGATGCGATTCTGACCCTGGTGGCCGAGGTACGCGGCAAATTGGAATCAACGTTGATGGGCTGGGCCAGCGCCAACCTGGATGACATGCGTGGCCAGTTGGAAGCGCTGACGCCGCCCGGCTTTTTGCGCGATACGCCGGCGCAAGCCTTGGCCGAATACCCGCGCTGGTTGAAAGCGCTCTCGCTGCGCGGCGAACGCGCCCAGCGCGACCCGGTGCGCGATCAGGCGCGGCTGCTGGAACTCAAGCCATTTGCCGATGCGCTGGCAAGCGCGAATCCCGCCGACCCCGAAACGCAGGCGTTGCGCTGGGAGCTGGAAGAACTGCGCGTGCAATTATTTGCACAGGAATTGGGCGTGAAAGGCGGGGTGTCACCGAAACGTCTGGCCGCACGCGTGCAGCGCTTGCAGCGTCATTGAACGACGTGCTTCAAGTAGGGTCATCCACGCGCTCACCCAGCAATTCGCGCTGCTGGCGTTCCAATTCTTCGGCATAACGCTTGCGGACGAAGCGTTCCGATAGCACCCCAAGCACGTGCCGCTGTTCATCCAGCACTGCAAGTTCGTCGCTTTGGCTGCTATCAAATTGCCGCATCACTGCAAGTGCATCAGCATCGGCGGCCAAGGCATTGGCGCGGCTTTGCGCGTAGTCCTGCACGGGGGCCTGCAGCTTGACGCCGTCGGCATAGAGATCGGCCAGCACCACAATCCCGACGTAATGCGCCTGCGCATCCACCAATACGATGCGGGTAGTGGCACCCAACGGTAATTTTTGCCGCGCTTGCGCCACCGTCATCGACGCCAACATGGTTTCCGGGCCGCGCCGCATCATCTTGCCGGCGGTGAGTGCGCTGACCCAGCCCACGTCACGTGCGCTACGGATTTCAGCGCCGCGCAGATGGAAGCGCCAAGTCGAGAACGAGAACCCGAAGATCCGGCGGGTCATCGAACTGGACACCAGTACCGCTGCGATTGCGCCGCTGGTGAGTGCGAAATCGTGGGTACTCTCCAGTACCAGCATGGCCATGGTCATGGGCGCGCCCACAATCGCCGCCGACAGTGCCGCCATCCCAATCAGTGCCGCACCGGTTTCATCCAGCGGCGGGTGCCCGAACGCCAGCGCCAGCAGTTTGGCGAATACCGCGCCGAGTAGGGTGCCGGTGAACAGGGAGGCGAAAAATAATCCGCCGCGAAAGCCAAAACCCAGTGAGATGGCCGAAGCCAGGCACTTCAGTGCCAGCAGCAGTGCCAGCCATTGCAACGGCTGCTGGACGGTCAGGTCCACATGCTGCGCACCGTGGCCGGACGAGAGTACCTGCGGGGTCCACATGGCCAGCGGGATCAGCAGGAAACCGCCCATCATGGGCCGCAGCCAACGTGGCAGGCGGGTACGTTCAACCCCCTGTTCAATCAACGTCACCAGTCGCATGATCGCAATACCTACCAGCGCACTGGCCACGCCCAGCAGGATGTAGAGCGCGTAGTCGCGAAACTCCAGACCGATGTCGGCAGGGGCAGGCAGCATCGGCAATTGCACTCCAGCGGCGGCGCGCACGGCCACCGCACCCAGCACCGCCACGGCAACCGGCGCCAGTGCAGCCGGTGTGTAGGCACCGATGACTACTTCGAAGCCATAAAACGCGCCGGCCAGCGGGGCGTCGAATGCGGCGGCAATAGCGGCAGCGGCGCCGGTGCCGACGAGAGTACGGATGTCGGCACGCCGCAGGCGCAATACGCGGCCCAGTTGCGAGCCGACCCCCGCGCCCATCTGCGCGTAAGCAGCTTCCAGCCCTACCGAGGCGCCGCAGCCGTTGGAGAGGATGGTTTGGGTTGCCACGATCAGGTTGTCGCGCATCGACATGCGGCCGCCATGCAGGGCATTGGCTTCCACCGCATCCACCAACTGGCGTTTGCGGGCGCGGGCAAACAGGCTGATCAGACCAATGGGGATGCCAAACAGCGGCAGCGCCAACAGCTTCCACGCGTTTAGGTGCGTCAGTGCACTTAGCCGGTCCCCGTCACCCGGCAGGCCATACCACCAGGCTTGCAGCGCGTGGGCCAGCGCGCCTTGCAGCAGTGACAATGCGCCCGCGAGCAGGCCGACCAGCAAGGCCAGCAACAGGAAGGCGTCGTCGCGGGTACGAAAACTCTCGCGTAGCAACGATGCCAGCGAGCGCACATGCCGGCGCGCAGACATTCGATCGGCGTCAAGCTGCATGCAGGGCGGGCAAAGCGTCAGAGGGAGGGGGCGGGTAGTCTAGAGCAAGCGCGCTACACGTCGTGTGATGCCATGAACGGCCCGGAATGCTGGCCGCTGTCGCAGCGGGCCGCTACTGTAGGCAGATGTCGAAAGCAATCCTGACCCCATCGTATGCCAATGCGCTGGCGCACCTGCCAAAGGATGCGCTGCCTGCGGCATTGGCCGGTTTCTGGTTGGCGCAAGCCGACGCTGGCGTGCCGATGCGTGACCGCGCCGATGTGCTGGCGGATACATTGACCGTCCTGGCCGGACTGAATGCAGATGCCGAAGTGCTGGCGGCCACCTTGCTGGACGCGCTGGTCGATGTGGAAGTGCTTGCCAAACAGGCTGCGGTGGAAATCCCGGAGCGCTTGCATGTTTTGCTGGAAGGCCAGCGCGCTGCCAGCCGGGTGTGGGCCTTGCATCGCAGCCACGGTGGCGGCCGCAATCCGGAGGGGATGCGGCGGCTATTGCTGGCGCTGGTGCGCGATTTGCGGGTGATCCCGATTGTGTTGTCGCGCCAACTCTCACGCATGCGTGCAGCGTGGCGCTTGCCGCTGGAGGAGCAGCGCGCACTGGCGAAAATGACCCGCGATATTCATGCGCCGCTGGCCAACCGGCTGGGTATCTGGCAACTCAAGTGGGAGCTGGAGGATCTGGCGTTTCGCGTCTTGCAGGCCGATGACTATCTGCGCATTGCGCAATCGCTGGACGATAACCGCAGCGGCCGCGAGCGCTATATCGAACTGGTCAAGGCACAATTGCGGGACAGCGTGGCCGAGCAAGGCATCCACGCCGATGTGGCTGGCCGGCCCAAGCACATCTACAGCATCTGGAAAAAAATGCAGCGCAAGGCGCTGCCGATAGAAGAGCTGTACGACCTACGTGCACTGCGCGTATTGGTGGATGACCTGCCCACCTGCTATGCGGTATTGGGGTTGGTGCATGCCTTGTGGGTGCCGATCCCCAGCGAGTTTGATGATTACATCGCACGCCCAAAACCCAATGGCTATCGCTCCTTGCATACCGCCGTGATTGGCCCTGAAGGCAAAACGGTGGAGGTGCAAATCCGCACCCGTGAGATGCATGCGCAGTCGGAGCTGGGCGTGGCCGCGCACTGGCGCTACAAGGAAGGCAGCAGCGCCGGCGGGGCGGCGATGGACAAGCGCATTGCATGGATGCGCAACATGCTGGAGCAGGCTGCAGATGCCGCCGGTGAAGGGGATGCGGTGCCGCTGCAAGGCATCGACAGCGACCTGATCGAAGATCGTGTGTACGCGTTGACACCCAAAGGCGAGGTGCTGGATCTGCCGCAAGGTGGGACCGTGCTCGACTTCGCCTATGCCATCCACAGCATGGTGGGCCACCGCTGCCGGGGTGCAAAAGTGGATGGCCGCATCGTGCCGCTGACCCATGCGCTGCGCACCGGTGAGCGCGTGGAAATCCTGACTGGCAAAGTGGCGGAGCCGCGCCGCGACTGGCTGCAGCAAAGCGCCGGCTTTCTGGCCAGCAGCCGTTCGCGCGACAAAGTACGGGCCTGGTTCAACAAGCTGGACCGCGCCCGCAATCTGCAAGCCGGGCGCGAATTGCTGGACCGTGATTTGCGCCGGATGGGCCTGCTGCACGCGGAGTTGACGCCGGTGCTGGCGCGCTTCAACGCGCAGACCGAGGACGACCTGCTGGTGCTGGTGGCACTGGGCGACGTGGGGCCCAACCAGGTGGGTCGGGCCCTGCTGGATTTGGAAAAAGCCGCACAAGAGCCCGAACCCGGCATTCCTTTACTGCCAAGCAAGCCCGCGCCACCGGCCACGCCTGGCAGTGGTGCCGTCACCGTACAAGGCGTGGACAACTTGCTGGTGCAGGTGGCGCGCTGTTGCCAGCCGCTGCCGGGGGAGGCCATCGTGGGCTATCTGACCCGCACCCGCGGCATCAGTGTGCATCGCCCGGAGTGTGCCGCATTCCTGCGGCTGGCCGGCAAGGAGCCGGCGCGGGTGTTGCCGGTGGAGTGGGGCACGCGCCGCAGCGGGCAAGAGGTCAGCGTGAACATCGAAGCCATCGACCGCAAATGGCTGCTCAAGGACATCACCACACTGGTGGCGCAAATCGGCGTGCACGTCACCGGGCTCAATACCGAACACCTGCGCGGCAACCAGGGCCGGGTGCGCGTGCAGTTGCGGGCACGGGTCAATGATTTCGAACAGTTGGGGCTGCTGCTGGCGCGGCTGGAATCGTTGCCCGGCATCGAGTCTGCGCAGCGCGCATGAGCGCAGCGCGCCCGGGTGCAGACTGGCGCAAGCAATGGCGGGCGCTGCCGCAGCGCTGGCGGCAACTGCTGCTGGTCTTGGCGGCCAGCGTGCTGCTGGCAGTGCTGGCGGCACTGCTGTTCCACAATGCGCTGGGACGTTGGCTATGGCCGGATCCGCGCTATGACGCACTGCGCCAGCGCGCAGAGCTGGCCTTGCAGGCCGGCAGGTTAAGCGCTGCCGATGGCAGCGGTGCGCGTGAATTGTTTGAGGCGGCGCTGGCACTGCAACCGGATCAATTGGAAGCGCGCGAAGGCCTGGAGCGCGTGGCGCAAGCCGCAATGGCGCGTGCCGATGCGCAGATTCGCGCAGGCCACACCGCACAAGCGCAAGCCTCGCTGCAGTTGGCCCAGACATTGCAAGCCCCGCTGGCGCGTATCAATGCGCTGCAGGCGCGGCTATCGGAGATTCCTACCCGGGCAGACAGCATCGAGCTGCTGCTACAGCGTGCGCAATCTGCATTGATGCAAGGGCATTTGGACGATGGCCCTGACGCGGCATTGGCGTTGTATCAGCAGGTATTGCTGCGACAACCGCGCAATCAACGTGCGTTGGATGGGCGCGAAGATGCGTTGGATGCGCTGACACAGCCTGCTGCAAAGGTATTGGCTGGGGGGGATTTGGCACAGATCGCTGCATTGTTGCAGCGGGTCGAGGCCGCCGATCCGGGGCACCCGGTGCTGCCGGCATTGCATGCAGGACTCACTCAGGCGCAAACACGCCGCAATCAGCAGCTGCAACGCATGTTGCACCACCAGCAATGGGAGGCCGCGGTGCAGCTCTGCCAACCTTTATCGGCTGTGCCAGGCGTGCCATTGCCAGAGCTGTGTGCCACCGGGTTGGACGATGCACTGCTGCATGCCGCCAACGTGGCGATTGCGGCATCGCGCTTTGATCAAGCCCGGCGTTTGTTGGAGCTTGCCGAACAGGCCGGTGTTGCCACTGACCGCCGTCAGCAAGTTCAACGCAGCCTGCAGGCGGCCAGCCGCATCCAGCCGCAACGCCCGCAGGTGGTGACTATGCAAGGGCGTGCGAAAGTGGCCAAGTTGCTAACCCAGGCCCAGCACGCGCAGGCGCGGGGTCATTGGTTGACGCCACCTGGAGAGAGCGCTTGGGATCGCCTGCGCGAGGCACGTGCATTGGCCCCCAACGATCCGCGTGTGCAACATGCGCTGCAGGAAATGCAGTTGGCGGCACACACTTGTCATACCACGGCAATGCGCGATAACAACTTGGGGCGCGCACGCGAATGCCTGGATGCATGGCGGCAATTGGCCCCCAATGAACCTGCCTTGTTGTCTGCGCAGCGGCGCTTGGCGGAGCGCTGGTTGGCGGTGGGTGATGAGCGCTTGCGTGCAGGCGATGTCCGCGGCGCACGCACTGCACTGGAGCGCGCGCAGCAAGTGGATGCGGATGTGCCCGGTAGCGAGGCATTGACGCATCGTTTGCAACGGATCGGGTCGGCATTGAAGTAGCCGGTATCCGCCAACAACCTCAGTCCAAGAACAGGTGGCGCAGCGTAGGTCTGGCGGACTCGAGCGAAAAATGCTGCGCCACATTGGCACGACCATTCGCGGCCAGTTGTTCCCACAGTGCGGTGTCGTCGTGCAAGCGAATTACCGCTTGCGCGAAGGCGTTGGCATCGCTGGCTACCAGCACATCGCTGCCATCCTGCAGATGCATGCCTTCCACCGCACAGTGCGTGGCGACCACCGGCAAGCCATGCGCCATCGCCTGATTGATCTTGCCTTTGACTCCCGCGCCAAAGCGCAACGGGGCGACCGACACCAGGCAGGCATCCAGCCATCGCTGCAAATCCGGGACATGGCCATGGATGCGTACACCCGCCGTGCCAGACAATGCGGCAATACTGTCAGGCACATCCGCACCAATGCAGTGCAGCGCAATGTCAGGGCGTCGGGCATGGATCAAAGGAAGTACATCAGCCACGAACCAATGCACCGCATCCACATTCGGTGGATGCCTGAACCCGCCAACAAACAATAAATCGGCTCGTTCCGCCCGGCCCGGCCCGGCAGGCGCTGGTGCATGCACATTGGACAATACTTGCACTTGGGCGTTCGGCAGTTCTTGTACCAGCAATGCGCGTTCGATATGGCTGACCACCACACTGACATCCGCCCGTGCAATCAAGCCTAGCTCGGCTTTGCGGGTGAGCTCGGCAGCGCGCAAGCCAGCGGCATCGCCACGTAATTGCGCTGCCCGCTGTTCACGCAAGTAATGCAGATCCACGGTGTCGAAAATCAACCGTGCCTGCGGCGCAAATTTGCGCAGTAGCGGGAATAGTTCGCTGGCCACGTAATGCCGGCACGTCATCACCGCATGCAGGCGCGGACCGTGCTCGCGTAGCCATGCAGGCCAACGTGGCATCGACGGGGCATACCAAACTTCCACGCCCATCGCTTGCAATGCGCGGGTGTAGTCGCCATTGGCACTACGATTGGCAGGCACGAATAGCACATGCGCACCTTCTTCGATCAGGACTTGGATGATGTTGCGCAGCCGTAGCGAACCGGAGTCGCGATCGGGTTGCGGGGTCAGCGCATCGATGATCAGGACTTGCCGCTGCTGGCGATGCAACAACCCGGGCGTGGGGATGCTGCCGGCCGCTGGCTGCGTGGCTAACGCGGCCTGCCACTTGCCGGCAAACACCGCACGATTGCGTACCTGCGCCGCTTTGGGCCCGCAGCTGAGATCGGTTCCGGCACTGCTGCCTTCGTCATGCACCACGACTGCGGCGGGCTGATACAACACACGCTTGCCGGCGGCGCGCACCGCGAAGGCCAGGTCGGTGTCTTCGTAATAGGCCGGCGCATAGCGCGTATCAAACCCGCCCAGTTGTTCAAACAATGCATGCGGGATGGCGATGGCGGCACCGCTGAGGTAATCGGCATCACGCAAATAATTGTATTGGCAGCGCGCCGGGTCATCCAGGCGTCCGTAGTTCCAGGCACTGCCATCGGCAAATACCACTGCTCCCGCTTCTTGCAAGCGACCATTCGGGTACACCAATTGCGCGCCCACCAAGCCCGCCTCCGGGTGCTGGGCGAAGGTTGCCAACAGTGCATCCAGCCAACCCGGTTGCGGCACCGTATCGTTGTTGAGGAACACCAGATGTTCGCCTTGGGCCAGCCCTGCACCATCGTTGCAGGCGGCGATAAAGCCACCATTTTCGCTGCGCGCATGCACTCTTATGCCTTCAATTTGCCGCAGGAGCTGCAAAGAGTCATCCGGTGAGGCGTCATCTACCACGATGACCTCAAACGGTATCAGGGGTGGGTGCTCGGCTAGCGCGCGCAGGCAGGCCAGGGTATGGGCCCAAGCGCCGTAGACCGGAATAATCAGGCTGACCTGCGGCTGCGCTGCACTGGCCATGTGGAATGGCGCAAATGGAGTTGACTGGGGTGCATACAGTGCACGGACACTGGGCGTTGGATGATGCAAATGCAGTGCAAGCCGTTGTGCACTGGCCGCCAGCCCGCGTGTGCGCAGGCTGGTTACACCGCGTCGCCACAATCCCTGTGCGCGCTGCCACCAAAAGCGCGCTTCAATCAGGATCGGCATGTGGCTGAACTCCTGCACAAGAATGGGGGGAAACCGCACATGTAGGCAGCGATGGCTGCGCTAGACTCATCGTTCATTGTCGCATCCCGCGACCGAATACCCGCCAATGCCCCGTATCCACGACGAAGACGACGACCTGAACGATGCAACTCCCGCAGCCGATGCCGCCGACGGAACCAGTTGGCGGCGGCGATTGCTGATTGGAGGGCTTGCGGCCACGGCGCTGGTGCTGGGCTTTCTGATCCCCTATCTGCTGTATCTCAATCATGAAGTGGGCGAGCGATTCGGTCAGTTGCGTTGGCAGATTCCTACCCGCGTCTATGCGCGCCCGCTGTTGTTGCGACAGGGTTTGGCGATGGACGCGCCTACCTTGAAGGCCGAGCTGGATGCCGCCGGTTATCGGCCGGGCGATGGTCGCCGTGCAGGGAGTTATGCGCACAACGGCGCAACTTGGGCAATTTCCAGCCGGGGCTATGATGATGTTGATGGCCGGGTGGCGCCGATGGCGTTGACGGTAGTGCTGCAAGGCGATCAGGTCACGTCCATTCGCGACAGTGGCGGGCGCCGTAACCTGCGCAGCGCACGTTTGGATCCGGCGCGGATTGCAACGCTGTATGGCCAAAATCAGGAAGAGCGCCGGCTGGTACGGATTGAGGAAGTGCCCGAGCTATTGGTCACTGGACTGCAGGCGGTCGAAGACCGTGACTTCAATCATCACATCGGGATTGATGTGGGCGGCATGTTGCGTGCCGTTTTCGTCAATGTGAAATCTGGTGGCGACACCAAGCAGGGTGCCAGCACCTTGACCCAGCAGCTGGCGCGCAGCGGGTTATTGGGGATCGGCAAAGAGCAAACCTATAGCCGCAAGTTCAAGGAAATCTTGTACGCCTTGCTGCTGGATGCGCGCTACGACAAGCGCACCATTCTGGAGGCGTATTTCAATCAAGTGGATTTGGGCCAGCGTGGCTCACAATCGATTCGTGGCGTTGCTGCAGCATCCGAATTCTGGTTCGGCAAGGAGTTGCGCGATTTGTCCACCGAACAAATCGCGCTGATGATTGGCATGGTCAAGGGGCCGTCTTGGTACAACCCGCGGCGCAACCCGGAGCGCGCCACCGAGCGGCGTAATTTCGTGCTGGGTGAAATGCGCGAAACCGGGCTGATCAACGATGCCGAATACCAGCGCGCCAGCAAAGCGCCACTGGGCGTGACGCCCAACGCCGGCAATCTGGCCGCCAATCGCTTCCCGGCGTATGTCGATTTGGTGCGCAAACAATTGGCGCGCGATTACCCGGCCGATCAACTGTCCGGGGCCGGCCTGTCGGTGATGACCGGGATGGCACCGTCTGCACAGGGCTATGCCGAAGCGGCGGTAGCGCGCACGCTGAAATCGTTGAGTGTCAAAGGTCGCCCAACCCTGCAATCCGGGCTGGTGGTCACCGATGTGCATAACGGCGACGTGCTGGCAGTGGTCGGCAGCCGTGAATTCACCGAGGCTGGCTTCAACCGTGCGGTGGATGCGCGTCGGCCGGTGGGTTCGCTGCTCAAGCCGTTCGTGTACCTGTTGGCGTTGGCGCAACCGGACCAATGGTCGTTGGCCAGCCCGATCAGCGATGCCCCCATCAGTGTGGGTCTGGGCAGGGGCCGCAACTGGACACCCGGCAATTCCGATGGCCGCAGCCATGGCAGCGTGGCCTTGATGAGCGCGTTGGCGCAAAGTTACAACCAAGCTACCGTGCGCTTGGGGATGCAAGTGCAACCGCAGCGTTTGGCCAGCCTGATTCGGACTTTGGCCGGGATTGAAGCGCCTCCGCAGCCTTCCTTGATTCTGGGTGCGGTGGATCAAAGCCCGTATGCCATGGCGCAGCTGTATCAATTTCTTGCCTCTGGCGGTGAAATCCAGCCGCTGCATGCGGTGCGCGGTGTATTGGATGCACAAGGTCGCGCCATCAAACGCTATGACAGCGATGCTCCACCGGCACAAAAGGGCGATGCGGTCGCGGCAAGGCTGGTAGGCAATGCGCTGCAATACGTTGTCACCTCCGGCACGGCGCATGCACTGATGCGGGATGGCCTGGGTCGGTTGGCACCGGCCGGCAAGACCGGCACCAGCAATGACGGTCGCGATAGTTGGTATGCCGGCTACACCGGCGACCAATTGGCGGTGGTGTGGGTGGGTAACGATCAAAATCTGGCCACCGGGCTGTATGGCGCCACCGGTGGAATGCGGGTGTGGTCGGAGATTTTCCAACACCTGCCAAGCGCGCCGTTACGGTTGTCCGATGACGGCATTGATTGGCGCTGGATTCAGGACGGGCAGAGCACCGACCCCGGCTGCCCGAATGCGCGCCGCTTTCCATTCGTGGCAGGTTTTGCGCCGGCTTACCAGCCCTGCCAGTACGCGCCACCGGTGGAAGTGGACGAATTCGGCAATCCGATCACGCCTGCGCCCGACGATGGTAGTAGCAACCCACTGGAGCGTGCGGGTGAGGCGATCCGCAATTTCTTTGGCGGCGGCGACCCAGCCAAGCGGCCTTCACCGGCAGACACGCCACCCCGGCCCACGCAATGACGTCGGTCCCACCATCCCGTATTGCCACCAATCACGCAGGCAGTTCCCGATTGGGGCGCGCCAGCTTTTCGGCGCTAGCTGCCGAGTCAGCATTGGCACAGGCATTGCCAGGCTTTCACCCGCGCCCCGCCCAACAGCGCTTGGCAGTGGCCGTAGCGGATGCCTTCGAAGGGCGTCAATTGCTGCTGGCCGAAGCGGGGACTGGTACCGGCAAGACCTTTGCCTATCTGGTGCCGGCGCTGTTGTCTGGGATGAAAACGATCATCAGCACCGGCACCCGCGCGCTGCAAGACCAGCTCTATCAGCGTGATCTGCCGCGTGTGCGCGATGCCTTGGGGGTCGGCCTGAAATCGGCACTGCTGAAAGGCCGCGCCAACTATTTGTGCCGCTATCGGATGGAGCAGGCCAAGGGTGAATCACGTTTTCAAAGCCGTGAACAGGTTTCGCAATTCCAGCGCATCGTAGCCTGGAGTGGACGCACCCACAGTGGCGATCTGGCGGAAATGGACTCATTACCGGAAGATTCGCCATTGTTGCCGATGGTGACCTCCACTACCGATAACTGCTTGGGCACCGACTGCCCATTCTGGGGCGACTGTTTCGTGGTGCAGGCACGCCAACGCGCGCAAGCCGCTGATGTGGTGGTGGTCAACCATCATCTGCTGCTGGCCGATCTGGCGTTGAAGCAGGAGGGCTTTGGCGAAATCCTGCCGGGCGCACAGGCCTTTGTGATCGATGAGGCGCACCAGCTGCCAGAACTGGCCGCCCAGTTTTTTGGCGAAGGCATTGGCGCGCGCCCCTTGGTGGAATTGGCGCGGGATGCCATTGGCGAATGCAAAGACGTGCCCGGTGCGCTGGCTGCGGTGCAGGCCCCCGCGCAGGCATTGGAAGCGGCTACCCGCGCCCTGCGTGCGGCGATGGATAACTTGCCGGTGCGTGGCACAGCGTGGCGTGCGTTGGATGAGGTGGATGTCGAGCCGGCACTCGGCATGCTGCTGGACGCATTGGTGCATCTGCAAGCGGCGCTGGACCCTTTGCGGCAAGCGGCACCGGGGCTGGATGCTTGCCATGTGCGCGCACATGACCACGCATTGCGGTTGCGGCGCTGGTTGGGTGATGGAGGAGAAAGAGGCTCAGGTTCAGTGCCCGTGCCGGGAACTGAACCTGAGCCTCTTTCCCGCCTTTCTGTGCATTGGTACGAACTCACCCCGCGCGGGTTTCGATTGCAGCGCACGCCGCTGGATGTTTCGGCCCCATTGCGCACGCATCGCGAGCAATCCAACGCGGCGTGGGTGTTCACCTCGGCCACACTCGCGGTGGAGGGGAGGTTTCATCACATGGCGCAGCGGCTGGGGATCGAACAGGCGCAAGAGTTGATCGAGCCCAGCCCCTTTGATTGGGATCGGCAAACGTTGTGCTATTTGCCTACCCACTTGCCGGAGCCTGCAATGCGCGACTACGGGCAGGCCATGCTGGCGGCGGTACGGCCGGTATTGCAGGCATCGGCTGGGCGTGCGTTCTTGCTGTTCGCCTCGCATCGCGCACTACGTGAAGCTGCCGAAGCGCTCAAGGATGCTCCGTGGCCGTTGTTCGTGCAGGGCAGTGAGCCGCGCCATGTGCTGTTGCAACGGTTTCGCGAGTCGGGTAATGGTGTGCTGCTGGGCACCGCCAGTTTCCGTGAAGGCGTGGATGTGGCCGGCGATGCCTTGAGTGTGGTGGTGATCGACAAGCTGCCGTTTGCCGCACCCGACGACCCCGTGTTTGAAGCGCGCCTGGATGCCATCCGGCGTGCTGGCGGCAACCCGTTCCGCGACGAGCAATTGCCGCAAGCGGTCATTGCGCTCAAGCAGGGCGCGGGTCGCTTGATCCGCACCGAAACCGACCGCGGGGTGTTGGTGCTGTGCGACCCGAGGCTCACCCAGAAGTCGTATGGCCGGGTGTTTTTGGAGTCTCTACCGCCGCTGCCCATCACGCGTGCATTGGCGGATATTCAAGCCTTCTTCGCCACGCCCCCGCAGGCTTAGCCTGCCGGCGAGCCATCCGGGTTGTGGTCGATCATCCACAGCCCGGCCCATAATTTCAGGTCCAGCTCGAAACCTTCCGCTTGCTTGCGCATCAGCCACGCCGGCGCTTCGCAGCGCGGCACCGCGTGCACGATGATGTCCTCGCCATCCACCCCGCCGCCATCGCCCACCCGCACCAGTTCAAGGGCACGCACGAAGGCGATGCGTTCGTTGCTCATGCCCGAGGACGTGGGGCCAATCAGCAGCACGTCCACCTTGCCCGGTGACCAGCCGGTTTCCTCGATCAACTCGCGGCGAGCGGCATCCATCAAGGTGTCTTGCGCGTGGTCATCGCCGACCAGGCCGGCTGGCATTTCAATGGTGCGTGCGCCCAGCGGAATGCGGTATTGCTCGACAAACAGCACCTCATCGGCCGGCGTCACCGCAATCACGATCACCGCCATGCCTTGCCCGTGGGTGCGCTCGCAGGATTCCCAATGGCCAATCCGCACCAGCCGCAGCCATTGGCCTTCGTACAGGGTTTGTTTGAGGTTGCTCATGTCTCGATGCTAACGCAGGCGTGTGGCGGTGTGGCGTTCGAGCGCGCCATGGGCGAGCAACCGCTGCCTGCGCAGCATGCTGCGCGTGGTTGCGAACGCCCGGCACCGTGTGCCGGGCCGGACCGCGCAGCGGGCGCGTGGCCGTGCGTCGAAGCGGGATGTGCAGCCCAAGCGGCGAGCGCCACACCGCCGCACGCCCGCGTTGCAACTACAACGATGCCGCTTCGTACAAGCGCTTGCGCGTCATCGGGCCGAACTTCACCCAGTCGGCCAGAGCGTCGAGTTCTTCGGCATCGCCGCTGCCACGCGCAAAGTCGCCCTCGGGTAGCGGCGCATGCAGGGCAATCGTGGTCAGTTGCCGCCACAGCAGGGCATGTTCGCGCTGCTCGCGCAGCCGCAGGGCCAACCCCGCCGCGCCGCGCAGGCGCAGGAACGGGATTTCATCAATGCGCGCCAGCAGCGCATCCAGGTTGCCAAAATGCGCCAGCAGCACCGCGGCCGATTTCGGGCCGATACCGGTGACACCGGGAATGTTGTCCACCGCATCGCCGGTCAGCGCCAGATAGTCGGCCATCTGCTGCGCATGCACGCCGTGACGGGCCTTCACCCCGGCAGCGCCCCAGCGTTCGCGCTTGGCATAGTCGTATTGCTCATCACCATCACCCAACAGTTGCGATAAATCCTTGTCGGCCGACACGATGACACTGCGAAACCCTTGGCTGCGTGCGCGATGCACCGCGCTGCCGATCAAATCATCGGCCTCGAAGTCGGTATGCGCCAAGGTGGTCAGCCCCAAGCCCTGGCACAGCGCCTTGCACCACGCAAATTGTCGGCGCAGCTCCGCCGGGGCAGGGTCGCGGTTGGCTTTGTAGGCGGGATACAAGGCATTGCGAAAACAACTGTCCAGCGCTTCATCGAAGGCGATGGCGATGTGTTGCGGGTGCTCGCGTTCCAGCAAATCCAATAGAAAACGCGCAAACCCGTGCACCGCATTGGTGGGCCAGCCATCGGCATCGTGAAATTCATCCGGCATCGAGTGCCAGGCGCGAAATACGTACAGCGAGGCATCGACAAGGTGCAAGGTGCGAGAGGACATGGTGAAAAACCCGTAAGCGCAGCAAGCTGGAGGGAGCGTCGGGAGATTCGCGTAGCCGCATTGCAGCGGCGGAGCGAACACCTGGCGTCAGGCGCCAGCTCAGGAATGCTCGAAGCGATGGTTGGCGTGTGCGGTCCAATCGGCAAGCAACGCCGCGGCATCCGGTCGCTCGCGCTCAGGTACCGCCACCAGCGCGGTGCCGATCGCAATGCTGCCCAGCAATTGCTCGTCGGCAGTCAATCCAAGTGTTTGTTCCAGCAGTGGCCGGTCATACGCTGGCCAGCCGGTCAACCACTGCGCGCCAAAGCCTTCGGCTTGCGCGGCCAGCAACAGTTGGAAGCACACGCAGGCGGCACTGGAAAACCGTTCGGATGCCGGGATTTTTTCGTCCTCGCCCAACCTGGCAATCACCGCGATCGTGAGCGGTGGCATGGTGAAGCGACTGCGCAGTTTTTCGATGACGGCAGCACCCGCCTCCGGCTCAAGCTGCAGCAGCCGTGCTTGCGCCGCATCGGCCAATTGGGTACGGGCATCGCCCGTGATCCGCAAAAACCGGAACGGTACCCGCTTGCCGTGGTCGGGCACATGCACCGCGGTTTGCAGCATTGCCAGCAGCTGCGCATCGCTGGGGCCGGGCGCGGCCAGTTGGCGGGTGGGCGTGGACACGCGGCTTAGAAGGGCGTTATGGGTCAGCATCAGCAAACATCATTGCGGGGAAGTGCCATGGTAGCGGTAGGATGCAGGGATCGAGACAAGTTGGGGGATACGCAATGGCGGTGATCGTGGGCGTGGCACGGGAAACAGCAACCGGCGAGCGCCGGGTGGCCTTGAGTCCGGAAACCTGCAAGAAGCTGGTGGCCGCCGGTTGCACGGTGCGCATCCAGCCGGGTATTGGCGCCGGGGCGTACTTTACTGACGCGGCTTATATCGATGTGGGCGCGCAATTGGCCGAGGATGCCACCGCCGCCGCCGATCTGGTGCTGTGCGTGCAGCCGCCGGAGCCTGCCGCCATCGCCGGGTTGAAGCACGGCACGGTACTGGTGGGCAGCTTGCATCCCCAGGCCGATGCGGCGCGGAGCGCGGCCCTCCAGTCCGCGGGCGTGGTTGCGTTTCCACTGGAGCGCCTGCCGCGGACCACCCGCGCCCAGGCGATGGACGTGCTCAGTTCGCAGGCCGGCATGGCTGGCTACAAAGCAGTATTGATTGCCGCGCAACTGGCCCCGCGCTTTTTCCCGATGCTCACCACTGCGGCCGGCACCATTCGCCCCTCCAAGGTGCTGATTGTGGGTGCGGGCGTGGCCGGCTTGCAGGCGATTGCCACCGCCAAGCGACTGGGTGCGGCGGTGGAAGGCTTCGACGTGCGCCCGGAAACCCGCGAGCAGATTGAATCGCTGGGCGGCAAATTCCTGGACTTGGGCGTGTCTGCCGCCGGCGAAGGCGGCTATGCACGCCAACTCACCGACGAAGAACGCGCCCTGCAGCAGCAGCGGCTGGCCGATCACCTGAAAGGCATCGACGTGGTGGTGTGCACCGCCGCTGTGCCGGGCCGGCCTGCGCCGAAAATCATTACCGAGGCGATGGTGGCCGGCATGAAGCCGGGCAGTGTGGTGGTGGATCTGGCTGCCGAAACCGGCGGCAATTGCGCCCTGACCCAGCCCGGGCAAACCATCGAATCCGCTGGTGTCACCGTCGCCGGGCCGCTGAATCTGGCCTCGATGGGTGCCCAGCACGCCAGCGAAATGTACGCCCGCAACGTCTTCAACTTCGTCAGCCTGCTGCTCAAGGACGGCGCGCTGCACTTCGATTGGGGCGATGAGCTGCTGGCTAGGAGCGTGTGGCCGGAACGGGTGGAGGCGGGCGTGACGAAGGCGTAAATGTCTTCGGGATAGTTTGGTGGATAGGCGTGCAGGAACAGCGACGGATGGATCCGGGTTGCTGCTGACTCACGCAGCGTATTGCCATCATCACGGTTTGGATGGCGGCATCGGGGCCGGTGGTGCCGGGTGCGCCTTGACCCATTCGTTGCGCTGCGGTGGGGTCATTTGCTGCCATTTGCCCATAAAGGCGCGGCGGTCTTCCTTGCTCATGCCATGCACGAAATTGAACACGGCGCGGGCGTGTTCGCGCTGTTCCGGGGTCATGGCTTCCCAACGTTCCATGCCGCGACGGGCGTGGTCGCGCTGCGGCGGGGGCATGTCTTTCCAGCGCTTGGCGTATTCCATGAATTGCGGGCGGCGCTCGGGTTCGCGGTTCCAGCGGTCACGCACCGGGGCGATCAGCAGTTCGCGCTGGGCCGGACTGAGTTGCTCCCAGGCCGGCATGGCCTCTGTCGGCGGTGGCGCGGGTTTGGCGTCTTGTGCATGGGTTGCAAAAGGGGCGAGCGCCAAGCCGGCGAGCAGGACAAGGGTATTGATGCGAGTGGTCATGACTTACTCCATTGCCAGTTGGCGGGTTTCCGAAGCACCCAGCCAAGCGTAGAAATCGGGGTCTTCTTCCAATGCGGCGTTGCCACGGGCTGTTGCGGATGCGGTGGTGGCTTGCGTGGTGATGGCCACCGACGCAGTGACGGCAGGCGACAACGCCGGCTGCGACTGCGGGAAAAACTGCACGCCGACCGCCAAAGCACACACCGAGGCGAATGCCGCTGCCGCCAAACGCAGGCGGTGGCCTGACTTGGCGATGCCGCTACCACGCAGTGCCGCATTCCGGCGCTGCGCCAGTTGCGCCTGCACCTGCGGGGACAGCTGCGCCAACGCGGCAGCATGGTGGATGCGCAGGTGGATATCGAAGTTGTCTGTGTTCCCGTTCATCGGAACGCCTCCAGTTGTTTCTGCAATGCCTCGCGTGCGCGTGACAAATGGGTTTTCACCGAGCCTTCGCTGCAGCCCATCACGCGGGCGGTCGCGGCGACATCCAATTCTTCCAGCACACGCAAGGTGAAAGCTTCGCGCTGGCGCGCCGGCAGACTGCGCAGCGCGTTGCTGATTTCCTGCCACGCCTCGCGGCTGTCATGGTTGCGCGACGGGTCGGGTGTGTCATCGGCCCAGTCCACCGCATCGCCGTCCTTGCCGGTGCTGCCCGGCAACAACCAACGCAGGCGAAACAGGCTGCGCCGCTGCATATCGGTGATCTTGTTGCGCAAGATGCTCCAAAACAGCGGGCTCCATTCGGTTGCCGGATGATCGCGGTAGGCCAGCATTTTCAGCATCGCCTCCTGTACCGCATCCAGCGCATCCTCGCGATGACGCAGGCCCAATTCGGCAAAGCGGAAGGCGCGTGCATCAATCCCGCGCAAAAACGCTTCCAGCGTTGTTGGCAGGTCAGTCTCGGCTGCGGGCGGTGCGGTCTTCACCGACCCAAGCTTAGCGGGGGACAGCAGCAACATGCGGATCCACGGTGGCTGACCGGGCGGAATTGCCACAGTCATGCTGCAAACGCATGGGCTGCCATTCGGTTGACATGGCATCTGATCGCTCGCCGTGTTTATGATGCAGACAGACAATCGGGGAGGTGGGCTGTGGGCGATGGCTTCGTGGCGTTGTATATCTTTATGCTGGCAGGCATCGCCGGGCACGTGATCATTTCGCGGGTACCGGTGATCCTGCATACCCCGTTGATGTCGGGCTCCAACTTCATCCACGGCATCGTGTTGATTGGTGCAATGGTCATGCTGGGTGAGGCGAAAACCCCGCTGGAGCAGGCGCTGGGCTTTGTGGCGGTGCTGCTGGGCGCAGGCAATGCGGCCGGTGGCTATGTGGTCACCGAGCGCATGCTGGACATGTTCAAGGCCAGCAAGAAAGGGGATGCCAAGTGAGCGAAGCGAGCATTCTGACCTTGGTCAAACTGAGTTATTTTATCGCCGCCACTTTGTTTTTGCTGGGCCTGCAACGCATGGCCAGCCCGAAGACGGCGCGCAGCGGCATCCAGTGGGCGGGCGTGGGCATGTTGCTGGCTACCGTCGTCACCTTGTTCCTGCCCGGGCTGCACAACATTGCGCTGATGCTGGTGGCGATCGTGATTGGCGTGGGCCTGAACTGGGTCTGGGGCAAGAAAGTTGCGATCACCGACATGCCGCAGATGGTGGCGCTGTTCAACGGCATGGGGGGGGGGTCGGCGGCGGCGATCGGCGCGGTGGAGCTGGTGAAGTTTTCCGGCGGTGCGCCGGTACCCTCGCAGTTGGGCCTGGTGTTGGCGGTGGTGGGCGCGCTGATTGGTGCGGTGTCGCTGACCGGCTCGATCATCGCCTGGGCCAAGCTCGATGGGCGCATGGACAAGCGCTACACCTTCCCGGGCCAGCAATATTTCAATGCCCTGGTGGCGCTGGCGGCGGTGGTATGCGGGGTGATGGCGGTGACCACGCTGGCGATGCCGTGGATCATCGCCTTCTTCCTGCTGGCGCTGGGCCTGGGCAAGTTGATGACCCTGCCGATTGGCGGTGCCGACATGCCGGTGGTCATTTCTCTGTACAACGCATTCACCGGGCTGGCGGTAGCGTTTGAAGGCTATGTGCTGGGCAACGAGGCGCTGATCATCGCCGGCACCATGGTCGGTGCGGCCGGCATGCTGCTGACC
>Ga0208564_1000793_pt1 | contig 28009 bp, 27 predicted proteins | sample AD_UKC073_MetaG_FD_184439 | JGI IMG/M metagenome (GOLD analysis project Ga0208564, IMG submission 184439) | Active sludge microbial communities of municipal wastewater-treating anaerobic digesters from USA - AD_UKC073_MetaG (SPAdes) (version 2) | ecosystem: Engineered > Bioreactor > Anaerobic >... | reverse complement strand
TCCCTACCCGGGCCAACGTCTGATCGTCACGACCCGAGGCAAGAGCCGTGTGCGGTAGCGCCGCATGCACGGATCTGTGAAGGGGGTGATGGGTGACTGTCATTCCTACTTCGACTCGGGATTCGTGGCGCGCCAGCGTAGCGGCGCCCCGCCGGGCACTGCGCCGGGGCTTACCCGGGGACAACGTCGCCGCGGCGACAGCCGCTCGGTTCCCCACTCAGGCCCGCAGGAAAGCGGTCAGCACCGGCAGCACGGCGGCAGCCGCTTCCTCCTGCGGCAGGTGGCCGGCACCGGGCAGGGTCAGCAGCCGGGCCTGCGGCAGCAGGCGCTGGTCGTCGGCGGCGTTGGCGACGGGAATCATGCGGTCCTGCGCACCCCACACCAGCCGCGTGGGCGCGCTGCAGGCCCAGCGCATCCATCACCGCGGCGATCACCTCCAGGCCGCGGGCCCAGGCCTCCCAGGTGTGCAGGCTGCTGCCGAAGCCGTGCAGCAGCAGCACCGCCGGTGCGTCGCGCGGTCCGCTGTCGCGCAGGTGCAGGCGCATGCCGTCGATGGTGACGAAGTCCTGCGGGCCGCGGGCGTAGGCGGCCTCCAGCGGCGCACGGGGCAGGTCGGGCGTCCAGGCGGCAGCGGCCAGGCCGATCAGCAGCACGGCAGCGCCCATGGTGCGCCGCCTGCGGCTCATCCGCCGCCGCTGCTGGCGCGCACCACCAGGGTGGTCGGCAGCGCGATGCTGCGGCTGCGCACGCCGGCCAGCTGTTCCAGCAGCGAGCGCACCAGGGCCTGTCCGGCGTCGGCGATGGGCTGGCGCACGGTGCTCAGCGCCGGATGGAAGTGCTCGGCCAGCGCAATGTCGTCATAACCCACGACACGCACGTCCTCGGGCACGCGCACGCCATGCTGGCGCAGCATGTTGACTGCGGTCATCGCCATCAGGTCGCTGGCGGCGAACAGCGCATCGAAGCGCAGGCCGCGCGCCAGCGCGTCGGCCACCGCCTGCTGGATCTGCCCGGTGACGAAGGGCACGGCCAGGCTCAGGGCCGGGTCGGCCTGCAGGCCGGCGTCGGCATGGGCGGCCTGCCAGCCGTCGCGGCGCTGGCCGATCTCGGGCAGCTCGGGGTCGCCCATGAACAGCACGCGCCGGGCACCGCCTTGCAGCAGGTGCGCAGTGGCCAGGCGGCCACCGTGCAGGTTGTCGCCGCCCACGGTGGCATACAGCTGCTGCGGCATCTGCGCGCCCCACACCACGAAGGGCACGCCCTGCACCGCCATGCTGTTGAGCTGGTCGTGGTGGTGCCACTGGCCCACCAGCACGATGCCCATCGCCCGCCCGGTGTGGAAGACCTGCGCCGCCTGGTCCAGCCGATCGGCGTCCACGCGCGTGAGCAGCATGTCGTGGCCGCGCTCGGTCAGGGCGTCGGCCACGCTGCCGATCAGGCTGAGGAAGAACGGGTCGGACAGGTGCTGCCGGGTCTGCGGGTCGTAGGGCACGATCACCGCCACCGTGTTGTTGTGCCCCAGCCGCAGGTTCTGCGCGCCGATGTTGATGCTGTAGTTCAGCGAGCGCGCCAGCTCGGCGATGCGCGTGCGGGTCTCTGGGTTGACGAGGCTGCTGCCCGCCAGCGCCCGCGAGACGGTGGACACCGACACCCCGGCCAGCCGCGCAATGTCGGCCATCTGCACCTTCGACGGACGCCCCGGCGGCGCAGCGGCGGCGGTGGGCTGGGGGGCGGCGGGCGGGGGCGACGGCGGGCGCGGCATGCGGGTGGCGGGCTGGGCGGCGGGCGCCCGGTGCAAGGCTGGGCGAAACGGCGTTGGGAACGTTTGCATCATGCCAGAGCGTGCCCTGCGGCCCGGCCGGTGCGGCCTGCGCGCTTGCCATGCCAGGCGGGTGGCCAGGTGGCCATTTGTGGGCGGGAAATCACGGAATTCCGGCCGTCGCACCCGCAGCGGCGGGCTAAGCTGACGGTGGTGGCGCAGGCCGCCGGCCGTTCGGGCCGGTGGCCGCGGGCGCTGCGGGTTGGGATGGATGCGGGCGTGGCGATGATCTCTGCGTGGCTGCCGGCCTTGGGGCTGGCCCTGGTTCTGGTGGTGGGGGCGGCCGTGCTGCTGCTGCGGCGGCGGCGTGGCGCCAAGGTCGCGCCGCCACCGGCCCGCCTGCCCGCGCAGACGCCGGCGGCGCAGCGCCCGGCCGCACCCGTCGCCGCACCCGCTGCCGCACCCGCTGGTGCACCCGTCACGGCGGGCGCGGTGGTCACCGCCGACGCCATCGATGCCCGCCGCCAGGCCGCCACCGACGCCTTGCGCCTGGCGCGCCAGCGCAAGGCCGACGAGGCGGCGCAGCTGGAGGCCGAGCGCGCCGCCCGGGCGCGCGCCGCAGCCCGCGCTGCGTCGGCGCCCCAGGTGGCGCCCCCGCCGGCACCGGCGCCCCAGATGGCGCCCCCGCCGGCACCGGCGGCACCGCGGGCCCCGGCCGGCTGGTCGTCGCGCCCGATGGACCTGGGTCCGGCCGAGCCGGCCCAGCCGCCGCCGCCACGCCCCCGGCCAGTGGCCGTGGCGCCCATGGCCGCGCCGGCCGCCATGCCTGCCGCCTCTGCCGTGCCTGCCGCGCCAGCCGCGCCAGCCGCCCGGCCGCTGGCCTCGGTGCATCCGTTGCCGGTGCCGCGTGCCGCGCCGCCGGGGGCGCCGCTGGCCCCGGTCGTGGCGGTTGTTCCGGTCGCAACGCCTGCGGCCCACGTGCCCGTGGTGCTGGTGGCCGACGATTCCAAGGTGGTCCGCGTGAAGACCGGCCGCCTGCTGGAGAAGCAGGGCTGGCAGGTGCTGCTGGCCGAGGATGGCGCCGCCGCCCTGGCACTGCTGGACAGCCAGACGCCCGACCTGCTGATCACCGACGTCGAGATGCCCGGCGTCGACGGCTTCACCCTGACGCGCCAGGTGCGCGGCCATGCGCGCTGCGCCCGGCTGCCGGTGATCATGATCACCTCGTCCGACGAGCGCCACCGCGCCGAGGCGCAGGCCGCCGGCGTCGACCTGCTGCTCGGCAAGCCCTATGCCGAGGAGCTGTTGCTGGCGCAGGCGCAGCGCCTGCTGGGCGCCGCGCCGCCCGTTCTGCACTGAGCGCGGTGGACGCTCAGGCCAGGCGGTAGAAGTTCAGCTTGACCACGCTGGCCTCGCGCCGGCCGACGCTGATCGCGATCAGCTTGTTCAGGTGCAGCCAGGCCGGCGCGCCGGTGGTGAAGCGCACGGCGGTGCGGAAGTAGTACTCGGCCGGCGGCACGTTCTCGCCCCGCGCCAGGCGCGCCATCACCTCGGGCAGGCCGTGGCGCACGCCGTCGCTCTTCACCTCGATCAGGCCGCCGTCGTCGGCGCGGATCACGTAGTGCGCGGCGATGTCCAGCGCGCCGTCGGCGCGGTGGACCTGCCAGTCGACACCGCCTTCGACCAAGGTGCCGTTCAGCTCAGGCCCGCACACCGTGCCGCCGCCCAGCGGCACGAAGCGGCGCTCGCCATGCGGGCCCATGCCCAGGGTGACGAGCGCACCGACCTGGCAGTGCACCTGCGTCATCGGGATCAACGCCGGCGGCGGCGGCAGCGGGGTGTGGTCAGTGGTCATGGCAGCGGGATCAGGGGTTCGCACAACGGAAGCTGGCGGCGGATTCGACATCACCGCCCGCATAGCGCATCACCTGCGGATGCGGGCACAGCGGGCGGCTGCGCTGCGGCGACCAGTTGGCCGGCACTTCCTTGTTGGCGGGGTTGACCTTGGCGATCAGCTTGTCGGGCGCCTGGCCCTTCTCGACCCAGTCGACCAGGGCACCCAGGGCGTCGACCTGGTCCGTCGCCGGCCCGCCCTGGCAGTGGCCCATGCCCGGCACCGGGAACACCCGCGCCACCTGGCCGGCCTTGGCCAGGCCCAGGTTGGCCTGCAGGCGCTCGGCCCACTGCAGCGTGTCGTTGACCGAGAACACCGGGTCGGCCACGCCGTGCAGCACGATCAGCTTGCCGCCCTTGCGCGCAAAGTCGGCCAGCAGGGGGTTGGCGGCATCGGGCGGCGTCATCACCGCCATCGGCGACTCGGGGAACTGCGCATCGGTGGCAAAGATCTTCGGCGCGTCGCGGTCGAAGTCGAAGCGCGACAGGAAGTCCAGCAGGTCGGCCGAGCCGCCGCGCACCGGGGTGGGCGGCGTGGTGAACAGGTAGGCCAGCGAGCCGGCACCCATCACCGCGATGATGGGCATGCGGTCCCAGGGCGGCACGCTCGATTCGAGCTTCCAGGTGCGCCAGCCGGCGCCGGCGATGCCGGGGTCGACCGGCCAGTCGCTGTAGAGCTGCTGGCCGCGGCTGTTGCGCGGGCCGCTCCAGCTGCGTGTCAACGCGGCCACCTGCGCCGCGCTCAGGCAGCCGTCGGCCTTGCCCGCCTGGCACTGCAGGTCGCTCAGCCTGAAGGCCTTCTGGCAGCGCGCGGTGTCGGCCACGATGCCGTCGACCAGCAGGTCCAGCGCGTCGCAGCGCGCCAGCACCTTGTCGGCCACCAGCTTCAGGTCGGCCGGGCTGAAGGCGCGGCGGATGTCGGGGTCCACGCTGCGCCAGGCCTGCACGTCCCAGGCATGCTGCACCGCGGCCTTGGGCAGGTTGAAGCCGGGCGCGCTGGCCAGGATGCCGTCGTAGCGGCTGCCCTGGCGTGATGCGGCCACCATGCCGTGCCGCCCGCCGTTGCTGCAGCCGGCCATGTAGTTGCGCTGTGGCGGCTTGCCGTAGTGCGCCTGGATCAGCCCCTGCGCCACCGGCCACAGCGCGTCGGTGGCGCTGTAGCCGTAGTCGCGGCGGGCCTGCCGGTCCAGCCCGAAGACGTTGCCGCGCACCAGGCCTGTGGCCAGGTTGGCCGGGTCCTCGCCGTCGTGGCCGGCATTGCTGCTGATCACCGCGAAGCCGCGCGCCAGCGCGTCGGGCAGGGTGGCGGCCTGCGGGCCGAAGGCGGGCACCACCACGCCGTCGTTGCCGCCGTTGACCTGGTGCAGGAAGCGCTGGTTCCAGCCCTGCGGCAGGCGCATCTCGAAGCCGATGGCGTAGCGCTTGCCGTCGTCGCCGGCGCGGTCGTTGAGCCTGCCGGTGACCACGCAGTGCGCCGGGTGGCCCTTGTCGTCGGCCGGCTCGCTGCGGGTGCCGGTGATGTCGAGCTGGGCGACGCCCTTGACCGCCGACGCCAGCTGGCCGCAGGCCACGCCGCCTGGCTTCGAACCCGCGCCGGGCGGGCCGCCGGCGCAGGCGGCGAGCAGGGTCGCGGCGGCGGCGCAGGCCAGCAGGTGAGGTCGGGGCAGCGATTTGGGCAGCATCGGCGGTGGTCTCCTGGACGCAGCCCGGGCAAGCGCGGATGGCTTCGCCCAGGCCGGCTGCGCATCATGCCCTGCCCCAGGCGTGCCGAAGCCCACCACAAACCCCAGCCGCTTCCGCCCGTTGACGCCGTTGCTTTGCGCATCGGCGGCCTTGCTCGCCGCCTGCGCTGGCCAGTCACCGCAGACGCCCGCCGCGCCGCCGACGCCCACCACGCTGGATGCCGCCACCGCCGCCCGCGCCTGCCAGGCCGCCGGCCTGCCGGCCCTGCCCGGGCTGCACATCACCGCGGCCACCCTGGTGGCGGGCGGCACGCAGCGCGCCAGGCTGCCCGATGGGCAGGCGGTGGGCGACCCGCTGCCCGGACACTGCATCGTCACCGGCCGGCTCGACGAGCGGACCGGCGCCGATGGTAAGCCGTACCACACCGGCTTCGAGGGGCGCCTGCCCAGCGCCTTCAGCGGCCGCTTCTTCTAACCAGGGCGGCGGCGGCAACGACGGCGTGGTGCGCCCCGCCATCGGCCGCAACACCGGCGCCCGCGGCGAAGCGGACAACGCCCTGCAGCGCGGCTTCGCCGTGGTGTCCACCGACGCCGGCCACCAGAGCCCCACGCCCGAGTTCGGCCTCGACCCGCAGGCGCGCACCGAGCATGCGTACCGGGCGCACGACCGCACCGCCGTCACCGCCAAGGCCCTGCTGTCGGCCTACTACGGCCAGCCGGCGGACCGCAGCGACTTCGTCGCCTGCTCGGGCGGCGGGCGGCAAGGGATGATGTTCACGCAGCGCTTTCCCACCTACTTCGATGGCGTGATCGCGGTGGCACCGGCGATGCGGGTGAGCGAAGGCGCGACCATCGCCGCGGCCCGCTCTACACCGGCTGGCCCTGGGACCCGGGCATGGCCGACCCCGGCTGGCGCGCCTGGACCCTGGGCACGGCGCAGCAGGGTGCGCCGAACGCCCGCCACATCACGCTGATGGGCGGCGCCCCGGGCCACGAGTTCGTGACCCTGCCCGACCCGTCGCTGTCGACGGTGAACTTCGACTTCGAGCGCGACCCGGCGCGCATGGCCGCCTTCCACGCCGTCTACGACACCGCCGACGACGTCGACCTCGCCGGCTTCCGCCAGCGCGGCGGCAAGCTGCTGTTCTTCACCAGCCTGGCCGACCCCATCTTCTCGCCGCTGGAACTGGCGGATGACCAGCAGCGCCTGCACACCCGCCACGGCGCAGCGGCGGCCAGCCAATTCGCCCGCGCCTTCTTCGTGCCCGGCATGACGCACTGCAGCGGCGGCCCCGCCACCGATGACTTCCACGGCCTGGGCGCCCTGGTGCGCTGGGTGGAACAGGGTGAAGCGCCGCAGCGCGTGCCGGCCCGTGGCAGCGGCGCGGTGCCGGCCACCGTCAACCGCCCGCTGTGCGCCTGGCCGACGGTGGCGCGGTACGACGGCGGCGACACGAATGCCGCCGCCAGCTTCAGCTGCCGCTGATCACCTTCCCGTCGGGAAGTTGAACTCCGCCCCCTTCGCAATGCTCTCCGGCCAGCGCTGCATCACGCTCTTCTGCTTGGTGTAGAAGCGCACGCCCTCTTCGCCATAGGCGTGCATGTCGCCGAACAGGCTCTTCTTCCAGCCGCCGAAGCCGTGCCAGGCCATCGGCACCGGGATGGGCACGTTCACGCCCACCATGCCCACCTGCACCTGGCGGGTGAATTCACGGGCGATGCCGCCGTCGCTGGTGTAGAGCGACACGCCGTTGCCGAACTCGTGCTCGTTGATGAGCTTCAGCGCGGTGGCGAAGTCGGGCACGCGCACGCAGGCCAGCACCGGGCCGAAGATCTCTTCCTTGTAGATGCGCATGCTCGGCGTCACATGGTCGAACAGCGTGCCGCCGGTGAAGAAGCCGCCCTCGAAGCCGGCCACCTTCAGCCCGCGGCCGTCGACCACCAGCTGGGCGCCCTCGTCCACGCCGGTGGCGATGTAGCCCTCGATGCGGTCACGCGCCTGGGCGGTGACGATCGGGCCCATCTCGGCCGTCAGGTCCATCGGGTTGGCCACCTTCAGCGCGCGGGCGCGCTCGGCCACCTTGGGCACGATCTGGTCGGCGATGTCGCCCACCAGCACCGCCACGCTGATCGCCATGCAGCGCTCGCCCGCCGAGCCGTAGGCCGCGCCCACCAGGGCGTCCACCGCCTGCTCGACGTTGGCGTCGGGCATCACCACCAGGTGGTTCTTGGCGCCGCCCAGGGCCTGCACGCGCTTGCCGTGCCGCGCGCCGGTCTCGTAGATGTACTGCGCAATCGGCGTGCTGCCGACGAAGCTGACGGCCCGCACGTCCGGGTGCGTCAGCAGCGCGTCCACCGCCACCTTGTCGCCCTGCACCACGTTGAACACGCCGTCGGGCAGGCCCGCCTGCTTCAGCAGGTCGGCCATGAACAGGCTGCAGCTCGGGTCGCGCTCGCTGGGCTTCAGGATGAAGGCGTTGCCGGTGGCCAGGGCCAGCGGAAACATCCACAGCGGCACCATGCACGGGAAGTTGAACGGCGTGATGCCCGCCACCACGCCCAGCGGCTGGCGCAGCGTGTGGTTGTCGATGCCGGTGGACACCTGGTCGGTGAAGCTGGTCTTCAGCAGCTGCGGCGCGCCGCAGGCGAACTCGACGATGTCGATGCCGCGCGCCACCTCGCCCTGGGCATCGGTGAACACCTTGCCATGCTCGGCGCTGATCATCGCGGCCAGCGTGTCCTTGTGCTGGTTCAGCAGGGCCAGGAAACTGTTCAGCACCCGTGCGCGGCGGATCGGCGGCAGTTCGCCCCAGGCGGGTTGCGCGGCGGCGGCGTTGGCGACGGCCGCAGCCACCTCGTCGGCACTGGCCAGCGCCACCTGGCGCGCCACCTGGCCGGTGGCCGGGTTGTAGACCGCCTGGCTGCGCCCGCTGGCGCCGGGCACGGTGCGCCCGCCGATGTAGTGGCCGACGTCGGTGGTCTGGGTGAAGGCTTCAGGGGCGCCCATGGTCTGTCTCCGGCAGGTTGGCTTGAACGAGGGCGCAGTCTAGGCAGGCGCCGCGCCGCCGACTAGCCGGTCGGCGCTGGATTCATTGTTCGGCATCCTGAACAATGCCTCACCGAACCACCGAACAGCCAAGGCCTCCCTCGGGGAGGTGGTCACGCAGTGACCGGAGGGCACACCCATGGCCGATCCCCGCCTGAACGACAGCCGCGCCGAGCAACTGTGGGGCCACCTGCACTGGCTGGGCGTGCTGGGCACGCTGGGCAGCTTCACCGCGGCGGCGCAGCGCCTGGGCGTCAGCAAGGCGGCGATGAGCGCCCGCATCGCCGAGCTGGAGCGTGCGGCAGGCGTGCCCCTGGTGCTGCGCACCACCCGCAGCGTGCGCCTGACCGAGGCCGGCCAGCAGCTGGCCGACGCCACCGCCGGCGCCTTCGACAGCATCGCCACCGCCTTTGCCGGCATCAAGGACCTCGCCGCCGCGCCGCGCGGCCGGCTGCGGCTGACCGCGCCGGTGGCCCTGGCCCGCCAGCAGATCGTGCCGCTGCTGCCGGCCTTTCTGCGCGCCCACCCCGAGGTGCGCATCGACCTGGACCTGAGCGACCGCCTGGTGCCGCTGGCGCAGGAGGGCTATGACCTGGCGATCCGCCACACCCACGCCCCGCCCGACACCCACATCGCCTGGCCGCTGTGCGCCACCCGGTCCCTACTGGTGGCCAGCCGCGCCTACCTGCGCCGCCGCGGCACCCCCGCCACGCCGGCCGACCTGGCGTCGCACGACTGCCTGCACTACCTGCGCCCGGGCGATGCGCCGGCCTGGCAAATGACGATGACGGCGCCAGTGGATGGCGAGGCGGGAGCGAAAGTGACCGTGCCCGTGGCCGGCCCCTTCGCCGCCAACAACAGCGAGGCCCTGCGCGAAGCCGCCCTGGCCGGCCTGGGCATCGCCCTGCTGCCCGACTTCAGCGCCCAGGCCGCGCTGCGCGCCGGCAAGCTGGTTGCGGTGCTGCCCGGTTGGCGGCCCGAGGGCAGCTTCGGCGCCCAGCTCTACGCGATCCGCCCCTACAGCCCGTATGTGCCGCGGGCGGTGCAGGCGCTGGTGGGGCATTTGCGGGAGGGGCTGGCGGCGGGGTTTGGGGGGTGATGGCGGCGTTCGGCGGGTTACAAACCGTGCAAACGATCAGCGAGGCGACTGCGATGGCACTGACACGGGATTTCAAGGAGACGCTGCTGGCGCGGGTTCAGGCTGACCCGGCTTTCCGCGATGCCCTGCTCAAGGAAGGCATCGACACCAAGCTGGCCGCGACGCTGGCTCAGCTTCGGCAGGACATTCAGGACGGACTAGCCAGCGGCTCTGCGGGTGAACTGGACGCCGAGGCCATCAAGCGCAGAGGCCGGGAGCGCTTGGCGTCCATGAAGGCACGGTGACACCGTGGCCAGCGTCCTCAATACCACGCGGGCCGAGACCGACCTTGACGACATCTGGTTGTTCATCGCCGCCGACAACCTGCGGGCCGCTAATGCGCTGATTGATGCCATCGCCGAGTCCGCTGCCCGGCGGGCTGCGCATCCCTTGATGGGTCGTGCCCGGCCCTCGTTTGAGGGGGGGGTGACAGCAGTGACACGCGTGGAAGCCGCGTTGCGGTGGACGAAGTGCTCAGGTTACAAGGAAGGCAGAGTGTGTAGTCAAGCTGCGCACCCCTCGGCGCAATGCCGAGGGCAAGAACAACCGGAGGACCCCCTATGACAGAGAACATGCAAGGCGTCAGTGCGCCCGCACGACCCTACACGCGCTGGCAGCGAGGGCTTGCCGCTGCGCCTGTTGCAGTTGCCTCAGCTGCGCTCGTCGTAGCCTGCGGAGGTGGTGACGGAACCTCGCCATCAGGAAGCTCCTTGTCATCATCCGAGACGCCGACCGCTACCGCTCAAGCTGTAGCGACCAACTCGGGGACGGTGCCAAGCGGCTGGAAAGGTCGGGTGCCAACTGGTTGGGCGGCGACAACAACTCAAGGCAGCGCTTCTTCCCTGGCCTCGGGTATTTCCTTAAAAGTAGCGTACCCAGGACGATTGGTTGCTACTGCGCCTTCGGACTCATCTCTCTTGGATCTCGCGCCTAACTTGACCCCCTCGGCTACTCAACCTCCGGATGGGAGCCTCAGCTTATCCTTTCAGATTGACCAAAACCTGGCGAAACTCTCACTTCAAGAATACTACGATGGTGATCCGGGAACGCCGTTAGGAGCAACTGTCGGCACCGTCTCTGTTTCGGGTAGGGTAGGCTATCTCTTTGTGCCGCAAATAACTGAGGCTGGAGACACTGTTGTTGTGGTTCCATTAACTGGCGATCGGTTTCTTAGAATTACAGATCGAGGTCAATCGTTGCAGCAGAGTGGTGAGTTTGTCAAGATACTTTCGTACATTCAGTTGGAGGCGAATTGACATGGGTGGGCACAAATTGAATATGGCGACAGCAATTCGATTTTTAATTGGATTGCTAGTGTATTCGCAGATGCAAGGCGTCTACGCTCAGCAGCAATCGTCGACGGTCTCATTTCAGTTGCCCATCACTGGCGAACCAACAATTGTGCAAAATGTTGGAGTGTATGATTCTGGCTTCTGCGGGAATCATCTCGGGCAAGACTTGCGAGCTAGCGTAGGTACATCGGTCTATGCAATTTCCGACGGCGTTGTAAAGTTTGCTGGCTCGGTCGATTGTCTCGGCGATGCAGTTCACTTGGAGCATACGCTTCCAGATGGGTCAAAGGCAGTATCTCTGTATTATCATATTGTTCGAGGCGGAGCAAAAAAAATAAAGCAAGGTGACCTAGTTTCCGTCGGGGAGCTACTCGGGCAAGTGATGAATCTTCCCGCAAGATGCGGCACAGGTCCGCATCTTCACTTTGGCATCCGAAAGGGCGATTATAAGTCCGGCTCGGATCCGAGAACGGAGAGATGGTACTACCCCGGCTACTCTTCAATCCGCGAGAATGGTGTAAAGATTTGCGACAAATCAAATCCGAAGCATTCGCAGATAACTTCGGAATGGTTGTTAAATCCAGTAAAATATATTACTGGAATGGCAAGTAGCAAGCAAATATTCTCTGACGACTTTTCCGGCACCACCCTCGACACCGACAAATGGACCGTTGAATCAGCCGGCGGCACTTTTGCAACCTACGCCGAATCTGGAGGCTACTTGAACATCACTGTGAACGGCGGTTCATGTGGCAGGTGTGGCATTGGGGACGGCATTCTGCTCAAGCCGAAAGTTGACGCCTTGGCGGGTGACTTCGAGTACATCACATCATTTGAGGAGATTCTTCGTCAAAAGAGTTGGGATGGCACCGGAACAATGGGAAATCTTCAGATGCTCTTGTACGGTCCAACTGCCGCTACTCAAGTTGGCGTGTACGTGGTTGGCGATGTCAAGAATAACAGCGGGACCCCCGGTCACACAATCATCAGATACTCTTACGCTGGTGGAAGTCTGGTGTATCAACCCGAGCGCCAGTTGACAGTTGGGCAGTACTACGCTCTGCAGTTCAGAATCCGTAGGTCTTCGGGAGCCATCTATCTCGGCTATAAAGTACAGGGGGATGCCGGTTGGACGGAAGATCCAGTACCAAGCGCGTTTCCTGTCAATACTCCATTTAGCCCAAGAATCTATGTGAGTACCGGCGATGGCGGTGGCACGGTAGCCAACAGCGTGTTCAAAGCGCGGATCGATTCGGTCACGATTTCGGTGCCGACGGTCGCGAACTCCAGTGGGGCATTGCCGGCAATCTCTGTTCCGGCGATAAGTGAAGCGGGGGCTGATTTTGTGAACTCGGCAACATCTTCAAAGACCTGCACATTCACTGCGTCTGGACAGTGGGGCGAGACGAACGGCATCGGCGTTGCCACCTACTACTCACCTCTCGGGCTGGTGGGCAATCTGTATGCTGCTACGCCTTTACCGACCGCCAATAGCTATGGCCTCATTGCCTCTTATCGTGGCGCCTACGTTTTTGTCGGAAACTCGTGGGCCGGACAGCTTGCAGCCGGGGAGAGGATCAAGTTCCTGATGAACGATACCTTCGGCGCTTTCTATAACAACGTTGGCGCCCTGACGGTGAGTCCGGTTTGTCAGTAACCATGTGAAGTCGGAAAGAACTACCAATGTCGCTCAATCCCAGCCTTCTCTTCGCGGCATTCGCGTGCTGCTTCTCAACCTCTGGCGCAAATGCCAGTGTTCTCACCTTCGAAGACCTCGCCGTGCCGCCCGCCGGCTACGATGTCCTCCCAACCCCTTATGGCGGACTGACGTGGACGGGTTTCTATTTCGGCACGGATGCGGTCTACACGCCGGCCTCTGGCGCGATCGACATCTTCACCGACTACGCCGATCCGCAGAACCCTGATGCGTATGTCATCACGGGGAACAACGCCATCGAAGCGGCGGCGCCCTTTCACTTCGAAGGTGCGTCGTTCTCGGGCTACTCTGGGGTGACGTTTGAGCTGTACCGAAACGGTGTGCTCGTCCACACGTCGGCAGCCTTGCCTGACGCGCCTGGCGCCACCCCGTACGCGCCGACCTTCCTGGCGAGCGGGTACGGCGGCGAAGTGGACAAGGTTGTTGTGCTCGGCGTGCAAGGCTACTACTCGATGGATGACATGGTGTACACGCCGCCTGCCGTGCCGGAGCCCAGCGCCTATGCGCTCCTTCTTGCGGGCTTGGCAGTTGTCAGCATCGCGACGCGTCGGCGAACGTAGAGGGCAACCGCGTGCGTGGGCAGCGCTCAGCATTACGAACGCTTGCGCATCGCGCCTGCGGCTGACAAACCCGGCCTCCGGCTGCAGTTCGTTGCCCCTTCAGCAAACCTCCGCCAACGTACACAACCGATACCCCGCCCCCCGCAACCCATCCCTCAGCGCCGCCGCTGTCGCCGCCGCCCCCGGCGTATCCCCATGCACACAAATGCTGTAGATCGAGCAAGGCAGCAAGGTGCCGGCAGCGGTGACGATCCCCCCCCGCTCCAGCATCCCCAGCACGTGGGCCAGGCTGTCGGCGGCGTCGTGCAGCACGGCGCCGGGTTGGCTGCGGTGCACCAGGGTGCCGGCCTCGGTGTAGGCGCGGTCGGCGAACACCTCGTCGGCCACGCGCAGGCCGGCGGCGCGGCCGGCGTTCGCCAGTTCGGACAGGGCCGGCGCCAGCAGGATCAGGTCGGGGTCGATGGCCTTCACCGCGGCGGCGATGGTGGCGGCCATCGCGGCGTCTTCGCAGGCCATGTTGTTCATCGCGCCATGCGGCTTCACGTGGCTCAGCTTGTAGCCCTGGGCCTGGGCGATGCCGGCCAGCGCGCCGACCTGGTAGGTGACCACCGCCGCCAGCTCGGCCGGGCTCAGCTGCATCACGCGGCGGCCGAAGCCCTGCAGGTCAGGGAAGGACGGGTGCGCGCCCAGCCCCACGCCGGCGGCGCCGGCGGCGCGCACCGTCTGCGTGATGCCCAGCGGGTCACCGGCGTGGAAGCCGCAGGCGATGTTGGCCGCGCCCACCACCTTCAGCAGGGCTGCGTCGTCGCCCATGCGCCAGGCGCCGTAGCTTTCGCCGAGGTCGGCGTTCAGGTTGATGTCCATCGGGGTGCTCCGTGCTTGCTTGGAGGGTCAGGCGGGGGCCAGGGCATTGATCATGCCGCTGACCAGGTTGCCGGCGTACAGCGCGGCCAGGTCGACGTCGCCGTCCAGCGTCAGCGGCTCGATGGTGGCCAGCAGCCGGTCCAGCCCGGCGGCGTGGTCACGCGCCGCGTCCTCGGCCTGCTCGACGCTGACGGCGGCAAAGCGCAGCACCGTGCCCACCGGCGCCAGCGCCAGCCGCGCCAGGTCGGCCGAGGCCACGGTGGCGATCTTGGGGTAGCCGCCCGCCGTCTGGCCGTCGGCCAGCAGCACCAGCGGCTGGCCGTTGCCCGGCACCTGCATCGAGCCCGGCACGGTGGCGTCGGACACGACCTCGCTGCCGCGGGCGTTGTGCTTCAGCGCCGCGCCCGGTGCGGCAGCCAGGCGCACGCCCATGCGGTCGGCGTCGGGCGTGACGGTGAAGCCGGCCGAGAGGAAGCTCTGCAGCGCGTCGGCGTCGAAGTGGTCGGCCTGCGGGCCCAGCACCACGCGGATCGGCGCATCGGCCACCGGCTTCGGCGGCCGGCGCAGCACCCGCGCCAGCGTGGCGGCGGCGGGTTGTGCCGGCAGTGGCGCGGCCTGCAGCCGGTCACCTGCGGCCAGGGCCCGGCCGGCGTGGCCGCCCAGCGCCGCGCGCTGGAAGGTCGATGCGCTGCCCAGCACCGGCGCCACCCGCAGCCCGCGCACGGCCACCACGCCGGCGCGGGCGCGGCGCGGCGCGCCGATGCGCAGCGCCTCGCCCGGCTGCAGCAGCACGCTGCGCCAGCCGTCCAGCCGGCGCTGTTCGCCATCGGGCCGCAGCAGGGTGGCGCCCATGTCGCCGGCCAGGCCCAGCAGCAGCGGCGCGTCCAGCGCCTTCAGCGTCGGGCCGGCGCCGAAGAACTCGATGGCCGGCGCGTCCTGGGTCTGGCCGGCCAGCGTGTTGGCGATGCGCAGCAGGGCGGGGTCGAGCGCGCCCCCAGCCGGCAGGCCAAAGCGGCGCCAGCCCGGGCGGCCCCCGTCCTGCACAGTCGCCAGGCCGGCAACGGACACCACCTCGACCGTCGCGACGTCAGGCTGCGGCATGGTCGGTCTCCAGCCAGTTGGTGACGGGCACATCGCCGGCGGCGATGGCCGCTTCCAGTTCGGCCAGCCGGGCCGGCGACACCGGCTCGAAGCGCACGCTGTCGCCCGGCGCCAGCAGCGACGGTTGGTCGGCCGCGGCGTCGAACAGCGGCACCGGGCAACGGCCGATCAAATGCCAGCCGCCGGGGCTCTGCCAGGGGTAGACGGCGGTCAGCCCGTTGGCCACCGCCACCGCGCCGGCCGGCACGCGCAGCCGCGGCTCGGCGCGGCGCGGGCGGTGCAGCGGCGCGGGCAGGTCGCCCATGAACGGGAAGCCGGGCAGGAAGCCGATCATGTAGACGCGGTAGATGGTGCCGGCGTGCAGGTCGATCACCGCCTCGCGCGACAGCCCGGCGGCTGCAGCCAGTTCGTCCAGGTCGGCGCCCGCCTCGCCGCCGTACCCGACCGGCAGGCGCCACTGGCGGCCGGCCGACGCGGCGGCGTCGTCACCCGCTGCCAGCAGCGGCCCCAGCGCCGCCTGCACCTCAGCGCGGCGGGTGCGCAGCGGGTCGTACAGCACGGTCAGCGAGCGGAAGGTCGGCATGGTCTCGACCACGCCCGGCAGCGCACCCTGGGCGATGGCCGCGCGCACGGCGCGGTCCAGCGCGGCGACGCGGGCCGACAGCGCAGGGTCGATGCGGTCGCCGAACTCGATGGTGAAGGCGCCGTCGCCGGCGTCCAGCAGGCGCGGCACGGTCACGGCGCGCCCCCGTCGAAGCGGGCCGCGGCGGCGGCCCTGGCAGCCTGGTCGTAGCGGCCCGACAGCGAGCGCAGCAGGGCGGCCAGCTCGCCCAGGCGGGCATTCTCCTCGGCACTGCCGCCCACGCCGGGGATCAGGCAGGCCTCGCGCACCTGCCGGTAGCGCTCGCAGGCGGCGCGGCCGGCGTCGGTGGTGCGGAAGAACACCTCCTTGCCGCGCTTGCTGCCTTCCAGCAGCCCCAGGCCGACCAGCTTCTTCAGCGCGTACGACACCACATGCGTGTCCTCCACGTTCAGCACGAAGCACACGTCGGCCAGCTTCTTCTCCTGCTGCTGGCTGTTGACGTGGTGCAGCACCAGCACGTCCAGCGACGCCAGGTCGGGCAGGCCGGCGGCGGCCATGCAGCGCACCACCCAGCGGGCAAAGGCGTTGCCGACGATGGCCAGGCCGAATTCCACCTCCGACAGCTCGGGGCAGCGCGGCGACACCAGGTGCTGGCTGGTCACGATGCGGTGCGGGGCGGGTGGGGTGGACGGGGCATCGTCGGTCGGGGTCGGGCCGGGGGTCATGGCAGTCCTTTCGGCGAAACGTTGATGAATTGTTGATGTTTTGTTGACGACAAGTCAATGAGTCACTACATTGCCCCCACTCGCCGGGGCGCCGAGCTCATGCGTCCTTCCCCCCAACTGTCTGCTGTCTGCCGAGGGTCCACCATGCAACGCCGCTCCTTCCTTGCCCCGATCGCCATCGCCGCCTTGGCCGCTTGCAGCCTGCCGGCTGCGGCCAACGACTTCCCGACCAAGCCGATCCGCATCGTCGTGCCCTACGCGGCCGGCGGCTCCACCGACGCGCTGGCGCGCATGCTGGGCGAACGCCTGGCGCAGCGCCTGGGCCAGGCGGTGGTGGTCGACAACCGGCCGGGCGCCAGCGAGCAGCTGGCGTTCCCCGTGGTCACCAAGGCGGCGCCCGACGGGCACACGCTGCTGCTGTCCACCCTCACCGGCCTGGCGGTCAACCCCGGGCTGTACGGGCCCAAGCTGCCGTATGACCCGCAGAAGGACCTGGTGCCGGTGATGCTGGCCGCCAGCGTGGCCAGCGTGGTGGTGGTGCACCCGTCGGTGCCGGTCAAGACCATGGGCGAACTGGGCGCCTACCTGAAGGCCAACCCGGGCAAGGTGGCCTATGCCTCGGCCGGCAACGGCACGCCCAGCCACCTGGGCATGGAGTACTACAAGCGCCAGAACGGCGTCGACCCGGTGCACCTGCCCTACAAGGGCGGCGCCCCGGCGCTGCTGGAGCTGGTCGGCGGCCAGGTGCAGCTGATGATGGCCCTGGTGCCCGAGGCAATGCCGCACGTCAAGGCCGGCCGGCTGCGCGCGCTGGCCGTCACGGCGCCCAAGCGCCTGCCGGCCCATCCCGACGTACCCACCGTCGTCGAGTCCGGCGGCAAGGACTTCGACATGACCTTCTGGTTCGCCTTCATGGCACCGGCCGGCACGCCGGCCGATGTGGTCGCCAAGCTGAACCAGACGTTGAACGCCGCACTGCAGGGCGCCGACGTGCGCGCCAAGCTGGCCGAGATGAGCCTGGACGTGGCCGGCGGCGCCCCGGCCAAGGTGACCGAGCTGATGCGCAGCGACGCGGCGAAGTGGAAGAAGGTCATCGACGAGGCCGGCATCAAGGTCGACTGAGCGGGCGCGGGACCACAATCCCGCCCATGAACAAGCCAGCGCCGCCCCGTCCGCCCGCCAAGCGACCGCCCAAGCCGGGCCCACGGCCCGGCCAGCGGCACAAGCCCGCGCCCGTCGCCGTGCAGCCCCTGGACGAGGGCGAGCTGCAGCAGCTGCAGAAGCTGCTGGACAGCCTGCCAGACACGCTGGAGCCGCTGGACGTGGTGATGATCGACGGCTACCTCTGCGGCGTGCTGCTGCAGCCGCAGCCGATCGCGGCCGAGCGCTGGCTGCCGCTGCTCACCGACGTCGATGGCCGGCCGCCGCCGGCGCGCTTCGACGCTGCCACGCTGCGTGCCCTGGTGCTGCGCCGCCATGCCGAGCTGGAAGCGGCCATCACCGAGCGCGACTGGTTCGACCCCTGGATCTACCAGCTCGACGAGCAGGCCAGCCCCTCGGAGACGGTGCTGCCCTGGGTGGCGGGCTTCGCCACCGCGGCCGATGCCTTCACCGCGCTGATGGACCGCCACGAGGACGCCATCCTCGAACCGCTGGCCACGCTGTACCGCCACCTCGACCCCGACGACCTGGAAGACGCCGACGCGTTGCTGGCCGAGATCGAGACCCTGGCCCCGCCCGAGAGCCTGGACGAGGCGGTGGAAGACCTGGTGCGCAGCGTGCTGCTGATCGCCGACGTGTCGCGCCCGCAGGAGGCCCCGGCCCGGCCGGCGGCAGCGCCCGGCAGGCCGCGCCCGCCGGGGCGGCCCGGGCCGGCCGGCGCCGGTGCGCCGCGGGCCCCGGCACGCAAGGCAGCCCCCCGCCGCCCCGGTTGAAACCCCCGTCAACACGCCGCCCGCGAAAGGCGTTACACAGCGGTGTTGCATCGCACGCACAGATGCCGCAGTGCAGCGGTCAAACACCCGGCCCGGCAACGGACCGCGCCATTGACACTTCAGGGTTCACCCCGAGGCGGCCGCCGGAGCAGCAGCGGGGCTTCCAACATTCCGGCCACTGAGAGAACCGACCCATGACCCAACGCCGCACCTTCATCCTGCAACTCGTGCCCGCCACCCTGGCGATGGGCGCCGCGCTGCGCGCCAACGCGCAGGCCGCCAAGATCGAGGAAAGCGACCCGGCCGCCAAGGCCGTGAAGTACGTGCACGACGCCTCGAAGCTGGACGAGGCCAAGAACGCGCCCTACAAGAAGGGCAGCGTGTGCAGCGGCTGCGCGCTGTACGCCGGCAAGCCGACCGACGCCTGGGCGCCCTGCGCCATCGTGGCCAACAAGCAGGTCAACGGCAAGGGCTGGTGCACGGCCTGGAACAAGAAGGCCTGACAAGGGCGATGAACCTGCTGCGCGGGCCGATCTTGCGTCTGCGCTGCTCGCCGTACGGGAGTACGGCTGCGCTGCTCGACGCAACCTCGGCCCGCTCGCGGCGGTTCCTCACCCCTTGTCAGCCGGTTGCTGCCCTGCCGTCCAGGCGGCGGGCATGCAGCCCCAGCCCTTGTGCCACGCTGGCGAACTTGTCGCCACGCACGGCAGCGGCCCGCGGGAAGCGGCCCGCGATCCGGTCGGCCAGCGGCTTGAAGCCGGTGGAGCCGCCGGTGAAGTACAGCGCATCCACCTGATCGGCTGCCAGCCCGGCCATGGCCAGCGTCTCGTCGGCCGCGGCCACGATGCGGCCGATGTCGGCGTCCAGCGCGTCCGCGGCCTGCGCCTCGTCCAGCGTGGCCTGCAGCCCGGGTTCCAGGGCGCGCAGGTCGATGGCGGTGTGGCCACCCTCGGCCACGGCGATCTTCGCCGCCTCGGCCTGGCCGATCAGCGCGTGGCCCAGGTGCTGCGCCACCACCGCCATCAGCCGGCCGTGCTGGCGCACGTCGGCATAGAAGGTCTTCATCCGCGCCAGCTCGGCCACCCGGCCCGGCGCGTACACGGTGTTGATCAGGTGCCAGGTCGCCAGGTCGAAGTAGACCTTGCTCGGCACCTCGCGCCCGGTGGGGCCCAGCGCCCGGTAGCCGCAGGCGGGCAGGATGCGCGCCAGCTCGATGTGGCGGTCGAAGTCGGTGCCGGCGATGTGCACGCCGTGGTTGGCCAGGATGTCGTCGCGCCGGTCCAGCCGCCGGCGCTGCTGCGGGCCCACCCGCACGATGCTGAAGTCGGACGTGCCGCCGCCGATGTCGGCCACCAGCACCCGCTGCTCGCGGTCGACCTGCTGCTCGTAGTCCAGCGCTGCGGCGATGGGCTCGTACTGGAAGTGCACCTCGCTGAAGCCGACGGCGTGTGCCGCCTCGGCCAGCGCGGCCTGCGCCGCGGCGTCGCGCTGTGGCTCGCCGTCGACGAAGAACACCGGCCGGCCCAGCACCACCCGGGTCAGCGGCCGGCCCGCCTCGGCCTCGGCCATGCTGCGCAGGTGGCGCAGGTAGGCACCCACCACGTCGAGGTACTTCACCTGGCGGCCGGCGCCGACGTCGGTGGCCTGCGTCGCCAGCGTGCTGCCGAGAATGCTCTTCATCGAGCGCATCAGCCGGCCCTCGATGCCCTCGATGTAGGCCGCCACCGCGGCGCGGCCGTAGTGGCGCTGCGGCTCCTCGTGCGCCGCCAGGCCCTCCACCGCGTAGAACACGGCGGTGGGCATGGTGCGCTGCGTGCCCTCGACGGCGACCAGGCGCACGCCGTCGTCCGTGGGCAGGGCGATGGCCGAATTCGAGGTGCCGAAGTCGATGGCGCAGAGGTCGGGGGCCACGTGAGGCAGGTCGGACATGGCAGGCCGGCGGCGCCGGGTGTCAGCAAAAGGGGCGCGATTCTAGGGGCGCCGCCGCCCGCACCAAGACGGGAACTGACCGGTCAGCGCAGGCCCGCCAGCCAGTCGACGAGCAACGCGGTCACGGCCTGCGGCCGTTCCCAGGTGAGCATGTGCCCACATTCGCCCAGCAGCCGCAGCTGCGCACCCGGAATGGCCTCGGCGATCTCGCGGCTGCGCTCGGGCGGCGTCAGCTGGTCCTGTTCCCCGCCCACCACCAGGGTCGGGCAGGTGATCGCAGCCAGCGTGGGCCGCAGGTCGGCGCGGGCCATCACCGCGCGGTTCTGGCGGATCAGCGCCGCGGGCCCGGCGCGCAGCATCATCGCGATGTAGTCCTCCACCAGCCGCAGCTGGTGCGCCGGGTGGAAGGCGAACAGCGCGTTGGCGCGCAGCAGAGCCTCGCCGCGTCCGGCCTCCAACTCGGCAATGCCGGCCGTGCGCAGCGCGACCAGCTCGGGCGTGTCGGCCCGCGCGCTGGTGCCCAGCAGGGCCAGGCCGCGCAGGCGCTGCGGCGCTTGCCGCCCCAACTGCCGCGCCACCTCCATCGCCAGCATGCCACCCAGCGAACAGCCGGCCAGCAGCAGCTCGCCCGGATGTTCAGCCAGCAGCAGCGCGGCCATGGCGGGCAGGCTGTCGGCGCGGGCGTGGGCGTCGGCCACCAGCACCGGGCCGGGGGCCGCGGCCTGCAGCGCCGGCAGCTGGTGCTGCCACAGGGCGGCGTCACAGGCCATGCCGGGCAGCAGGATCAGGCGAGGCGGGTTGGCAGCAGTCATGCGCGCCAGTCTGCCAGCCATCGCTTATGCGGCTGGCGCATTTGCTTGGACACAATTCCTCGTTCTCCGGCCGGAGTTCGGCTTCGATAATCCGGTTTTTGCATAAGCGCCGGGCCGTCCGATGAACTTCCAGCAATTGCGCGCGGTGCGCGAGGCGGTGCGCCAGGGCTTCAACCTGACCGAGGCGGCGACGTCGCTGCACACGTCGCAACCCGGTGTCAGCCGGCAGATCCGCGAGCTGGAGGACGAACTGGGCGTGGCCATCTTCGTGCGTGCCGGCAAGCGCCTGACCGGGCTGACGCCGCCGGGCGAGGCGGTGCTGCCCATCGTCGAGCGCCTGCTGCAGGAGGCCGGCAACCTGCAGCGTGCCGGCGCCGACTTCGCCGCCAGCGGCCAGGGTGTGCTGCGCATCGCCGCCACCCACTCGCAGGCGCGCTACGCCCTGCCGGCGGTGGTGCGCGATTTCCGCCTGCAGCACCCGGGCGTGCAGCTGAACCTGCACCAGGGCTCGCCGCAGCAGGTGGCGCGCCTGCTGCTGGACGGCGAGGCCGACATCGGCATCGCCACCGAGGCACTGGCCCAGTACGACGCCCTGCTCGCCCTGCCCTGCTACCGCTGGACGCACAGCGTGGTGGTGCCGCCCGGCCACGCGCTGGCCCACGAGGCCCGCGACGGCCGGCCGCTGACGCTGCAGCGCCTGGGCGAGTTCCCGCTGATCACCTACGAGGCCGGCTACACCGGCCGCTCGCACATCGACGACGCCTTCCGCCGCGCCAACCTGCAGCCGCAGATCGTGCTGGAGGCGATGGACGCCGACGTGATCAAGACCTACGTCGAGCTGGACATGGGCGTGGGCATCGTCGCGGCCATCGCCGTCGACGAGGTGCGCGACGCCCACCTGCACGCCATCGACGCCCGCCACCTGTTCGCCGCCAACATGACGCGCCTGGCGATCCGCCGCGGCAGCTGGCTGCGCGACTACGCCTACGCCTTCATCAGCACCTTTGCCGCGCCGCTGACCCGCGAGCGTGTGCAGCAGGCGCTGGCCGTCGAGCCGGGGGACGATTTCGAGCTGTGAGGGCGGCGGGCCGAGCGCCGGGCCGCTCCCAAGCCGGCCCGCCATCCCCTCGGGGGATCTGCCAGCGTACTCGCTGGCAGAGGGGCACCAGTTTCAGCGGCGCTGAACCGGCATGCCCGCCACGCGCATCAGCGGCAGCATCGGCGACGGCTCGGTGATGCTGGCGTCGTACGGGTGCATCACCTGGCTGAGCTGGCTCAGCACCTTGCGCACGTAGCCCAGCGTCTCCAGGTAGGGCGGCACGCCGCGGTAGCGGTTCACCGCGCCCTCGCCGGCGTTGTAGGCCGCCGCCACCAGCACCACGTTGCCCTGGTAGTAGGCCATCAGCCAGCGCAGGTAGGCCATGCCGCCGCGGATGTTCTGCGCCGGGTCGAGGATGTTGCGCACCTTGAAGCGCGCCGCCGTCTCGGGGATCAGCTGCATCAGCCCCTGCGCGTTCTTCGGCGACACCGCGTTCGGGTTGAAGCCGCTCTCGGTGCCGATGATCGCCAGCACCAGCTGCGGCGACAGCTTGAACTCCGGCGCCACCAGCTTCACGAAGTTGACGATCGGCGCCGGCGCGTTGGCCGGCAGCGGCGGCTCGGGCAGCAGCTGCGGGGCGCCGCGGCGGGCCGGCGGCTGTGCGGCTGCCACCGCGGCGGGCGGCGCCGGCAGCTGCACCGCCATCGGCTGCAGGCAGGGCGGCGGCTCGCCCAGCGGGGTGCCCAGCCGCTGCATCATCGTTTGCGCCTGCGGCATGCCCTGCTCGGCCGCCGCCTGGAACAGGTGCGCCGCCTGGGCGTCGTCGCGCTCGATGCCGCGGCCGTTGGTCAGCATCCAGGCCAGGCTGTACTGCGCCTCGGCGTCGCCATGCTGGGCGGCCTGGCAGTACAGCGTGGCGGCGCGGGCCGGGTCGCGCGGCATGCCGTTCTCGCCGTGCTCCAGGTCCTTCGCCTCCTGGCGCCAGCGCAGCACCTGCGAGGGCACCACCATGCTCAGCGGCGGCTTGGGCGCCACCAGCGGCGCCGGCAGGGCCTGCAGGCCGTCGTTGAGCTGGGCGTCCGCCAGCTGGGCCTGCGCCGACCCCGGCAGCACGGCGGCCAGCATGCTGGCCAGCGCCACGGCGGCCCAGGGGCGCCGCTGCCACCGGGTTGTGGTGGTCAGTGGGCGATGGCGGTGTGCGGCGGGCATGCAGGCCGGCACTGTAGCCCCGGGTTGCTTGGGAGGGACAGCCGGCCCCCATGCACGGGGGAGACACGGCGGCACGTGGTTGGCGCAGCCGCCACTTTCGTCACTGGTTGGCGCCAGGTGCGACGCGGCACCAGGCGCGGGCCGTGTCGAGCCACCAAGCAAAAGGCCCGCCGAAGCGGGCCCTTGCGTCCTGCGGGAAGGGCGGTTCGCTCAGCCGCGGCGGCGGCGGGCGATGCCGCCGGCAGCGGCCAGCGCCAGGCCCACCAGGGCCAGCGAGCCGGGCTCGGGCACGTTGTTCTGGTCCGGCACGCAGGTCGGCGGGGTGCCGGTGGTGCCCACGGGGCAGGTGGTCGGCGGCGCATCGGCCACGCCGATGCGGACCTGGCGCGTGTCCTGGAACAGCACCGCATTCAGGCCGGTCGAGCTGACGAAGGACAGCGACTGGATGACGTCGCCAGCCGTGCTCTCGACGGTGAAGAAGTTCTGACCGTTGGCCAGGTTGAGCGCCGACGAGGTGACCGACGTGCCCGGCGCGAACAGGTTGGCCGTGATCGTGATCTGGCCGGTCGGGTCGAGGGCGTCGGTGTTGACGTTGAACACGATCTTCGTGAAGCCCTGGGTGGCCGACGCCATCTGGATCAGCAGGTTGTCGAAGGCGCCGTCCACTGCTTCGATGCTGGCCTGGCCGCCATTGACCGACAGCTGCTCGCTGCCGGTGAACGTCACGTAGGTGCTGTTGTCGTTGTTCAGGCAGCCGCTGACGGTCGTGCCCAGGATCACTTCCGCCGCGCAGGGGTTGAAGACGACGTTGTCGATGCCGGTGTTGCTGTTGACGGGGTTGAACACCACCGCGGCCGAACCGGCCGCGTGAAGGCCGCAAAGGGCGGCTGCCGCGAGGAGTTTCTTGATGTGAGGCATGCGCGCTCCCGTTCAGTGAACTGGCGCGACGACCGCGCCTAGGCCTGATCTTGCATAAGCTGTGCCAGATTCCTCAAAGCGTTGATTTTGCGCACACTTGTCATTTGTAACAGTTACAAGTTTTCAGAAGTGTCAGTTCGGTCGACATCGGGTCTTCCGGAATGAAGCGTGTGGGGATTCCTTGATTCTGCTCAACGGCTGACCTGCAGCGTCGTGGTCGCGCTGTTGCCGGCGGCGTCCTTCGCAACGGCGCTCAGCGTGTAGCTGCCCTTGGCCAGCTTGGTGGTGTTCCACTTGTAGCTCAGCGAGCCGCCGCTGGCCTGGGCCACCAGGCTGCCGTTGATGTAGAGCTTCTGCGTCAGCCCCGTGGTGCCACGGTCGTCGCTGGCCGACGAGGCGACCGTGACGCTGCCCGAGACCACCGTGCTGCCGGGGCTGGTGAAGCGCACCACCGGCGGCGTGGTGTCGGCGCTGGCGGTGACGTTGGCCACCGTCACGCCGACGGCGCTGGAGGCGGCACTGTTGCCGGCGGCGTCGTAGGCCGTGGCGACCAGGCTGGCCGTGCCGTTGGCCACGCTGGTGCTGTCCCAGGAGAACGCGAAGGGCGCGGCGGTGTCGGTGGCCACCAGCTTGCCGTTGACCCGCAGCTCGACCTTGGCGACGCCGACGTTGTCGCTGGCGTTGACGTTGACGGCCGTCCAGCCGCTGACGCTGCTGGACGCCAGCGGGGCGGCGATGGCCACCGTGGGCGCCTGGGTGTCGCTGGTCAGGCGGGTGCTGGTGGTCGTCAGCGCGGCGCTGACCGCTGCTGCGGCATCGACCCGGCCCCAGCCGAAGATGGGGTCGCGGCCGGCGGCGCCCAGGTCGCGGGCGGTGGCGAACAGCAGACTCTCGACCTGGCTGCTGCCCAGGGCCGGGTTGGCCGACATGATCAGCGCCGCGACACCGGCTGCCAGTGGCGACGAGAACGAGGTGCCCGAGACGCTGGCATAGCTGCTGCCCGGGCTGGTGGTGGTGATGGACACGCCGGGCGCCGTCAGGTGCACCCAGTTGCCGAAGTTCGACCAGCTGGCCTTGGCGTCGTTGGCATCGGTGGCGGCCACCACGATGAAGGCGCTGCTCGGCGCCACGCCGAGGTCGACGTTGCTGTTGCCGGCGCTGATGAAGACCAGGCCGTTGCGGTCCTTCATGTATTGCGCGGCGCTCTGCACCGCGGTGCTGCCCGCCACGCTGTAGCTGACGTTGGCGACCCGTGCGCCGTTGTCGGCGGCCCAGGTGATGCCCTGCGCTACGGTGCTGAGGTAGGTGGTGGTGCCGTCGGCGGCGGTGATGCGCACCGGCATGATCCGCGCCTTGCCGGCCACCGACGCCACGCCGGCGGCGTTGTTCAGCGACGCCGCAGCGGTGCCGGCCACCTGGGTGCCGTGGCCCTTGGCGTCGGCCGTGATGGCGGTGTTGTCGAACACGTTCCAGCCCGGCACCAGCTGGGCGGCGAGGTCGGGGTGGGTGGCCTCGACACCCGAGTCGAGCACCGCGATCGTCACGCCGCTGCCCTGGGCGCTGTCCCAGGCGGTCGGTGCCAGCACCTTGGCCAGGTGCCACTGGCTGGCGGCGTAGGGGTCATTGGCCGTGAAGTCGGCGTTCACCAGGCGGTCGACCTCGGCCGACTTCAGCAGCGGGTGGTGCGCCAGGCGGGCGGCCACGGCCGTCTCCGAGGCCTGGCCCGGCAGGTTCACCAGGTGCACGTTGCTGCGGCCGATGCGCTGGGCGCTGCCGCCCTCGGCGGCCAGCAGCTTCGCCAGTGCGGCATCGCTCAGGCCGGACTTGGGCACGACCAGGATGCGGCCACGCGCCCAGGCGCCTTCGGGCGACAGCGCGGGGCCGGCCGCCAGTGCCGGCATCGCGCCCAGGCAGGTGATGGCGGCGGCCAGCGCCACGCAGCGTGCGCGGGCGGTGCCGGACAGGGACGCCCGGCCCGTTGCCCCGTTGAAAGAACCCTTGGACGGCAGCAGCCGGAAGACTTGCATGGTGGTGACCCGATGTGCGATGGGTTGCCCCGTGACACACCGGACCGCGCAAATCGACCCGTCCGCGCGCAGCGCGGCCGACGGGGCCCGGCTGGCGGGGCCCCGGGCGCAGGCAGGCGCCTGCGCCGGCAGTGCGCCAGGCGGCGCGCTGCGACAGGTGGCTCTGGCAGTCCAGCCGTCATGGGGCCTGAGCCCTTTAGACCGATGACTTTGCGTCCCGCGCTTTCGCGCGGTTTGCCCTTTGCAGATACCGAAACTTCAACGCCAGGCGCCCGTTGCAGACGGCTGCAGGTGCACTGGGTCGACCGCGGCAGCCGTGGTGCAGACCACGGGCGCCAGGCCGCCGTTGAACCCCTGCGGACCGGGTGGACCCGGCCTCTGTTTGACGACCACATCAGGCACTGACGCCTGGATTGTCGGCCGCGCCCTGCGGCGGCGAAGTGCCGGAGGTCGCCATTCGTAACGTCAGTGGATGGGCCGGCGACAGGCCATCGGCACAGGATTGCCGAACGAAAAGGCGTCTTGGCAATCCCCGTACCTTCAGGCGCACGGGCTTGCAACCCGTCACATTTTCACGGGTTGACCTGCCCTTCAACCCGGGGGTGGCGCTGTCTTGCCGCCCTCTGCACACCGGCCTGGCGTGCGCGGGCCAGCGGGCATCGGGCCACGGTTCGGGCGGTTTGTCATGCCATTGCCCCGGTTCTGCCGCCGGTGCGCCACGGCAGGGCGCCGACAATCGCGCCATGACCGACCTCATCGTCATCCGCCACGGGGAGACCGACTGGAACCGTGCGCACCGCTTCCAGGGCCAGATCGACGTGCCGTTGAATGGCACCGGCATCGAGCAGGCCGAGCGCCTGGGCGCCCGGCTGGCCGACGAGGCCATCGACGTGCTGGTGTGCAGCGACCTGGTGCGCGCCCGCCGCACCGCCGAGCCGCTGCACCGCGTGCGCCGGCTGGCCCCCGTGGTCGACCCGCAGTGGCGCGAGCAGGGTTTCGGCCTGCTGGAAGGGCTGGACGTGCCCACCATCCGTCGCTGCCACGCCGACCTGTGGGACCGCTGGGTGCGCCACGACGCCGATTACGCGCTGCCGCAGGGCGGCGAGAGCAACCGCGACTTCCATGCCCGGGTGATGGCCGCCTTGCGCAGCCTGGTGGCCGCGCACGCCGGCCGGCGGGTGGCCGTGGTGACGCATGGCGGTGTGCTCGACATGCTGTGGCGCGAGGCCAACCGCCTGCCGCTGCACGGCGCCCGCGCCTGCGACATCCCCAACACCGGCATCAACCGCCTGCGCTGGCAGGGCGATGCGCTGCAGATCGTGCAGTGGGCCGATGCCGCGCACCTGGCCGGCCTGCCCGGGCAGCCCAGCACCGCGCAGACCAGCGTGCCGGACGAGGTCTAGTGCGCGAGCGCGGGGAGACCAAGCCCCGCGTAGACCTCGTGCAGCCGCCGCAGCAGGCGTTGCGATTGCGGCTGGCCGTTGGCCTGCGGCTGCAGCAGGTTCTGCGCCGCCGCCAGCTGGCCGGACTTCGCCAATGCGTCGATGTGCAGCTGCCCGAACAGGTCGCGCTGCGCATGGCTGCCGCCGATCAGCGCCAGCTTCGGCAGCGCCAGCCCCAGGCCGTCGGCGGCCTGGGGCCAGTGGCCGCGGGCGTGTGCCATCAGCCCGTGCGCGGCTGGCAGGGCCACCTGCAGCCAGGCCGGGCGCTGGGCGCCAGGCGACAGCGGCGCGTGGGCCTCGATGGCGGCCAGCAGGGCCTCGGCCTCGGGCCGGCCGGCA
>Ga0208564_1000781_pt1 | contig 28320 bp, 35 predicted proteins | sample AD_UKC073_MetaG_FD_184439 | JGI IMG/M metagenome (GOLD analysis project Ga0208564, IMG submission 184439) | Active sludge microbial communities of municipal wastewater-treating anaerobic digesters from USA - AD_UKC073_MetaG (SPAdes) (version 2) | ecosystem: Engineered > Bioreactor > Anaerobic >... | reverse complement strand
TCGCCCTAAGGCGAGTTCACGGATCTTGCTGCGGCCGAGGCCGAAGGTGCGGAACGTGCCACGGGGACGACCAGTCAGCTCGCAGCGGTTGCGAAGACGGGTCGGGAAGGCATTGCGCGGCAGCTTCTGCAGCTCCAGGCGCGCCAGGTAACGCTCTTCGTCGCTCTTCTTGGCGTCATTGGCGGTCGCCTTCAGTTCGGCATACTTCTTGGCGAACTTGGCAACCAGCTTCTCGCGCTTTTCTTCGCGCTGGATGAGGGATTGTTTGGCCATGTTTCGCCTCAGTTCTTGAAGGGGAAGCGGAAGGCCGACAGCAGCGCCTTGGCTTCGTCGTCGGTCTTGGCAGTGGTCGTGAAGCTGATGTTCATGCCACGGATCGCGTCGATCTTGTCGTACTCGATCTCGGGGAAGATGATTTGCTCTTTGACACCCACGTTGTAGTTGCCACGACCATCGAACGACCGGCCGGAGATGCCGCGGAAGTCGCGCACCCGGGGCAGCGCGATCGTCACGAATCGATCCAGGAATTCGTACATCTGGACGCCGCGCAGCGTGACCATGCAGCCGATGGCCAGGCCTTCGCGGATCTTGAAACCGGCGATCGGCTTCTTCGACTTGGTGACGACCGGCTTCTGGCCAGCAATCTTGGTGAGGTCGCCAACGGCGTGGTCCATCACCTTCTTGTCCGCCACCGCCTCGCTCACACCCATGTTGAGCGTGATCTTGGTCAGGCGCGGCACTTCCATCACCGACTTGTAGCCAAACTTGGCGGTCAGATCGGGGACGACCTTCTCGCGGTAAAACTGTTGCAGACGAGCCATGGCTGAATCCTTGTCTTTCGCAGGCCTCAGGCCTTGATCTCTTCGCCGCTGGACTTGTAGACGCGGACCTTCTTGCCATCGGCAAGGATCTTGGCGCCCACGCGGTCCGCCTTGCCGGTGGCGGCGTTGAAGATCGCCACGTTCGACTGGTGGATGGGCATGGTCTTGTCGATCACGCCGCCGGTCGTGCCCTTCATGGGGTTCGGCTTGACGTGCTTCTTGACCATGTTGATGCCTTCGACGACCACGTGGTCGTCGTCGACACGCAGGGTCACGGTGCCCCGCTTGCCCTTGTCGCGACCCGTCAACACGATGACCTGGTCGCCCTTGCGAATCTTGTTCATGGCTGGATGTCCTTGTTCCTGCGCGCCGTGCTTACAGCACTTCAGGTGCGAGCGACACGATCTTCATGAAGCGCTCGGTGCGCAGCTCGCGCGTCACCGGCCCGAAGATGCGGGTGCCGATCGGCTCGAGCTTGGCGTTGAGCAGCACAGCGGCATTGCCGTCGAACTTCACCAGCGAGCCATCCTGGCGGCGAACGCCCTTGGCGGTGCGCACGACGACGGCGCTGTAGACCTCGCCCTTCTTGACGCGACCACGCGGCGCCGCCTCCTTGATCGACACCTTGATGATGTCGCCGATGCTGGCGTAGCGACGCTTGGAGCCACCAAGCACCTTGATGCACATGACGGACTTCGCGCCCGTGTTGTCTGCGACGTCGAGTCGCGATTGCATTTGGATCATTTGTGTCCCCAACTTGTCCCGTCTTGCCCAGCCGCAACTTGCGTTGCAGCCAGCGAGTCGGTCAGTCTTGGGCCCGTCGTCTCGGGTGGCCCGACATCGGCCTGGCGGCCATCGGCATCACCGTCCACGTGTGGGCGGATCCGACCGGCGTCTTGCTGCGAGAGAGCAGGGCCACCGATCGGCGAAGCTGCGGATTATGCGTGGATTCCCGAGTGGGCGCAAGTGCCGCTGGAAGAAATTCGCTGTGGCGCCGCGCGCCCATTGCGGGCAGCGCGGCAGGGCCGATCAAGCCAGCAGCTGCCTGGCTTGCGCCAGCATCGTGTCGGCGTCGCTGACCTCGAACTTGCCGGGGCCCTCGACGTTGAGCGACTTGACCACACCATCCACCACCAACATGGAGTAGCGGTTGCTGCGCAGGCCCATGCCACGAGCGGCCAGGTCCAGCGTGAGACCCGTGGCCTGGGTGAAGGCGGCGCTTCCGTCGGCCATCATGCGAACCTTGCCGCCGGTCTTCTGGTCGCGGCCCCAGGCGCCCATCACGAAGGCGTCGTTGACGCTGACGCACCAGATCTCGTCGACACCGGCCGCCTTCAGATCGCCGGCCTTCTCGACATACCCCGGCACATGCTTGGCCGAGCACGTGGGCGTGAAGGCGCCGGGCAGCGCGAACAGCGCGATCTTCTTGCCCGCCGTCTCCTTGGCGATGTCGAAGCTGTTGGGGCCGATCGAGCAGCCATTGCCTTCAACCTCGATGAATTCGTTCAGGGTGCCTGCGGGCAACTTGTCGCCAACCTGGATCATCTGCATCTCCTCGTGTGGGGTGTTCGAAATGGAACCGACCATGGAAAACGGCCGGTCGCCAGTATCCCAGCGACCGGCCGTTGCGGCCTTCAGCGGAGCGACAAGGCCCCGCGACAGCACGGACTCAGACGAGCCCGGCCTTCTTGACCAGGCGGGTCACGACCCAGGACTTGGTCTTGCTGATCGGCCGGCCTTCGGCGATCTCGACCTCGTCACCCAGGTGGTACTCACCCTTCTCGTCGTGCGCCTGGTACTTGCGCGAGCGCGCCACGATCTTGCCGTAGAGCTCATGCGTGACACGGCGCTCGACCAGAACGGTGACCGTCTTGCTGCGCTTGTCGCTGACCACGCGACCCACCAGGGTGCGGGTGTTCTTCACCGGGGCGGCGGCTTGGGTCTCGCTCATTTCGCGGCCTCCTTCTTCTTCTCGGCCAGGATGGTCTTGGCGCGCGCGATGTCGCGACGGGTCTGGCCCAGCGTCTGGTGGTTGGCCAGCTGCTGCGTGGCCTTCTGCATGCGCAGGCCGAAGTGGGCCTTCAGGAGGTCGGTGACCTCCTTTTCAAGACCAGCGACGTCCTTGGCGCGGAGTTCGGATGCTTTGCTCATGATGGGCTCCGGGTTCAGGTGCCGACCTGGCGCGCGACGAACGTGCAGCGCAGCGGCAGCTTGGCAGCAGCGAGGGTGAACGCCTCACGGGCCAGCGCTTCGGGCACGCCGTTGATCTCGTACAGCACCTTGCCCGGCACGATCTCGGCCACGTAGTACTCAGGGTTGCCCTTGCCATTACCCATCCGGACTTCGGCGGGCTTCTGGGAGATGGGCTTGTCCGGGAAGATGCGGATGAAGATGCGGCCACCGCGCTTGATGTGGCGCGAGATGGCACGGCGGGCGGCTTCGATCTGGCGCGCGGTGATCCGGCCACGCTCGGTGGCCTTCAGGCCGAATTCGCCGAAGGAGACATTGGCACCGCGGGTGGCAACACCCGTGTTGCGGCCCTTCTGCTCCTTGCGGTACTTGCGACGTGATGGTTGCAGCATGTTGGTCTACTCCTCAGGCGGCGCCGGTGCCGGGCGCCGGCACCTTGCGCACGCGCTTGGCAGCCGGACGGTCGCCACCGTCGGCCGGGCGGGCGTCGCCGGGGGCGGCATCACTGCGCGGGCCACGGTCCGCGCCGGGGCGCGGGCCACGGCGGTCAGGGGCACCCGGGCCACCGGGGCGCGGGCCACGGCGCGGGCGACGGTCGTCTTCGGTCGTCTCGGTCTTGGCACCGGGCGCGTCACCGCGACCCAGGTTGTCACCGCGGTAGACCCAGACCTTGACGCCGATGACGCCGTAGGTGGTCTTGGCCTCGGAGAAGCCGTAATCGATGTCCGCACGCAGGGTATGCAACGGCACGCGGCCTTCGCGGTACCACTCGGTGCGGGCGATCTCGATGCCGTTCAGACGACCGGCGCTCATGATCTTGATGCCCTGGGCGCCAAGGCGCATCGCGTTTTGCATCGCACGTTTCATCGCACGGCGGAACATGATGCGCTTCTCGAGCTGCTGGGTGATCGAGTCGGCGATCAGCTGGGCATCGATTTCGGGCTTGCGCACTTCCTCGATGTTCACGGCGACCGGCACCTTCAGGCGGCGAGCAAGCTCGGCCTTCAGGTTCTCGATGTCCTCGCCCTTCTTGCCGATCACCACGCCCGGACGGGCCGAGAAAATGGTGATGCGGGCGTTCTTGGCCGGGCGCTCGATCAGGATGCGCGAGACGGCGGCGTTCTTGAGCTTCTTCTTCAGGTACTCGCGAACGTCCAGGTCTTCAGCCAGCATGCCGGCGAAGTTGCGGTTCGAGGCATACCAGCGCGAGGCCCAGGCACGGGTCACCGCCAGGCGGAAACCGGTCGGATGGATCTTCTGTCCCATGGTCTTCCTTCAGCCTGTTCAGTTGCCGACCGTCACGTAGATGTGACAGGTGGGCTTGCTGATGCGGTTGCCACGGCCCTTGGCGCGTGCCGAGAAGCGCTTCAGCGTCGCGCCCTGCTCGATGTAGATCGAGGTGATCTTCAGCTCGTCGATGTCGGCGCCGTCGTTGTGCTCGGCGTTCGCGATCGCGGACTCCAGGGCCTTCTTGACGATGCCGGCGGCCTTCTTCTGGGTGAAGGCAAGGATGTTCAGCGCCTGGTCGACGCGCTTGCCGCGGACCAGGTCGGCCACCAGCCGGCCCTTGTCGACCGACAGGCGGACACCGCGCACGATTGCTTTGGTTTCCATCGCCTTACCTCTTGGCCTTCTTGTCCGCGGGGTGGCCCTTGAAGGTGCGGGTCATCGCGAACTCGCCGAGCTTGTGGCCGACCATCTGGTCGGTCACGTACACGGGGATGTGCTGCTTGCCGTTGTGCACGGCGATCGTCAGACCGATGAAGTCCGGCAGGATCGTCGAGCGACGCGACCAGGTCTTGATCGGCTTCTTGTCCTTGCCCGCCACAGCCTTGTCGGCCTTGGCTTGCAGGTGGTGGTCCACGAAGGGACCCTTCTTGAGTGAGCGTGCCATGGCGGACCCTTACTTCTTGCGACGCGAGACGATCATGCCTTGCGTGCGCTTGTTGCTGCGAGTGCGGTAGCCCTTGGTCAGCGTGTTCCACGGCGACACCTGCGCCTGGCCTTCGCCGGTCTTGCCTTCGCCGCCACCGTGCGGGTGATCCACCGGGTTCATCGCAGTGCCGCGCACGGTCGGGCGGATGCCCTTCCAGCGGATGGCGCCGGCCTTGCCGTACTGGCGCAGGTTGTGTTCCTCGTTCGACACCTCGCCAATCGTGGCGCGGCAGTCGATGTGGATCTTGCGCACTTCACCCGAGCGCAGGCGGACCTGCGCGTAGATGCCTTCGCGCGCCATCAGCGTCACCGAGGCGCCGGCCGAGCGCGCGATCTGTGCGCCCTTGCCTGGCGCCAGCTCGACGCAGTGGATGGTCGAGCCCACAGGGATGTTGCGGATGGGCAGCGTGTTGCCGGCCTTGATCGGCGCCTCGGCACCGCTCAGCAGCTTGGCACCGACCTCGATGCCACGCGGCGCGATGATGTACCGCTTCTCGCCATCGGCGTAGATCACCAGTGCGATGTGGGCGGTGCGGTTCGGGTCGTACTCGATGCGCTCGACCTTGGCCGGAATGCCGTCCTTGTTGCGCTTGAAGTCGACCACGCGGTAGTGGTGCTTGTGACCACCACCCTTGTGGCGAACCGTGATGTGACCGTTGTTGTTGCGGCCCGAGTTCTGCTTCTGCGGCTCGAGCAGCGACGCCTCGGGCGCGCCCTTGTGCAGGTGCTTGTGCACCACCTTGACCACGGCACGGCGGCCGGGCGAAGTGGGTTTGACTTTGACGACGGCCATGATTTACGCGGCCTCCCCGGAGAAGTTGAGCTCCTGGCCCGGCTTCAGCGACACGTACGCCTTCTTGGCGTGGTCGCGGCGGCCGATGCGGCCACCGAAGCGCTTGGTCTTGCCCTTCTGGTTGATCACGGTCACGCCCTGCACCTCGACCTTGAACAGCAGCTCGACGGCGGCCTTGATCTCGGGCTTGGTGGCGTCACGCAACACCTTGAACAGCACCTGGTTGTGCTTCTCGGCAACGCTCGTGGCCTTCTCGGACACGATCGGCGCGAGCAGCACCTGGGCCAGGCGACCCTCATTGAACTTCAGGTTCATTGCACCGTGGCTCATGCGAACATCTCCTTGAGCTGCTCGATTGCGGCCTTGGTCACCAGCACCTTCTTGTAGAAGACCAGCGACAGCGGGTCGGCGTAGCGCGGCTCGATCACCAGCACGTTGGCCAGGTTGCGCGAGGCCAGCGCCAGGTTCTCGTCGACGGTGTCGGCGATCACCAGCACCGATTCCAGGCCCATGGCCTTGAACTTGGCCGCCAGCAGCTTGGTCTTGGGCGCTTCGACCGAGATCGAATCGACCACGGCCAGACGGCCGTCGCGGGCCAGCTGCGACAGGATCGCAGCCATGCCGGCGCGGTACATCTTCTTGTTGACCTTGTGCGAGAAGTTCTCGTCAGGCATGTTCGGGAAGATGCGACCACCCCCGCGCCACAGCGGCGACGAGGTCGAACCGGCACGGGCACGGCCGGTGCCCTTCTGGCGCCACGGCTTCTTGGTGCTGTGCTTGACCTGCTCGCGGTTCTTCTGCGCGCGGGTGCCCTGGCGGGCGTTGGCCTGGTAGGCGACGACGACCTGGTGCACCAGGGCTTCGTTGTAGTCACGCGCGAACACGGTGTCCGGCGCGTCGACCTTGGCCGTGGCCTGGCCCTGTTCATTCAGGAGCTCGAGTTGCATCACTGGGCTCCCTTCTTGGCCTTGACCTTGATCGCGGGGCGAACGGTCACGAAACCGCTCTTGGCGCCCGGCACCGCACCACGCACCAGCAGCAGCTGGCGGGCTTCGTCGATGCGCACGATGTCCAGGTTCTGCACCGACACGGTGACGTCACCGAGGTGGCCGGACATCTTCTTGCCGGGGAACACGCGACCCGGATCCTGCGCCATCGAGATCGAACCCGGCACATTGTGCGAGCGGCTGTTGCCGTGCGACGCGCGCTGCGAGCCGAAGTTGTGACGCTTGATCGTGCCGGTGAAGCCCTTGCCGATCGAGGTGCCCTGCACGTCGACAGCCTGACCCACGGCAAACAGCGACACGGGCACGGCAGCGCCCGGGGCGTACTGGCCGACCACGTCGGCAGGCACGCGGAACTCTTGCAGGATTTCACCGGCTTCCACGCCCGCCTTCGCGAGGTGGCCGGCCTCCGGCTTGGTCACGCGCGATGCCTTGCGCGAACCGAACGCCACTTGCAGGGCGTTGTAGCCGTCCGTCTGCTCGGTCTTGACCTGGGTGACCCGGTTGTTCGACACGTCGAGCACCGTCACGGGGATGGCATCGCCATCGTCCGTGAAGATGCGCATCATGCCGACCTTGCGGCCCAGCAAACCGAGGCGATAGCTGTTGGCAGCTGTCGTCATGGCTCTTCTCCAGCCCCCACCAAAGGGAGCCTTTGTTTCAAACACCCGACATCGATTGGCCGGGGGTGACTGTTGTCCGGGTGGCGACTCCGGTTTCGATACCGGCACGCCACCTCAAGACATTCGCGGCCATCCCGTCTCCGGGTGGGCCGCGAAAAGCCCGCGAGTATAGCCCAGTGAAGTGCCGACCCGCAAGGCGGTGCGCTTATTGCAGCTTGATCTCGACGTCCACGCCGGCCGGCAGGTCGAGCTTCATCAGCGCGTCCACGGTCTTGTCAGTGGGATCGACGATGTCCATCAGACGCTGGTGCGTGCGGATCTCGAACTGGTCGCGGCTGGTCTTGTTGACGTGCGGCGAACGCAGGATGTCGAAACGCTGCATGCGCGTGGGCAGCGGCACGGGGCCGCGGACGATGGCGCCGGTGCGCTTGGCCGTGTCGACGATCTCCAGTGCGGACTGGTCGATCAGCTTGTAGTCGAACGCCTTCAGGCGGATGCGGATCTTCTGTTTTTGCATGACGGTTCCTTGTAAAGAGCGATGAGGCCGGCAGCCGTCTCCGGGCCGCCGGCCAGTCATGCAAGAGTTACTCGATGATCTTGGCAACCACGCCGGCGCCGACAGTGCGGCCGCCTTCGCGGATGGCGAAGCGCAGACCCTCTTCCATCGCGATCGGCGCGATCAGCTTGACCGTGATGCTGACGTTGTCGCCCGGCATCACCATTTCCTTGTCCTTCGGCAGCTCCACCGCGCCCGTCACGTCCGTCGTGCGGAAGTAGAACTGCGGCCGGTAGTTGTTGAAGAACGGCGTGTGGCGGCCGCCCTCGTCCTTGCTCAGCACGTAGATCTCGGCCGTGAAGTGCGTGTGCGGCTTCACCGAACCCGGCTTGCACAGCACCTGGCCACGCTCCACGTCCTCGCGCTTCGTGCCGCGCAGCAGGATGCCCACGTTGTCGCCGGCCTGACCCTGGTCCAGCAGCTTGCGGAACATCTCCACGCCAGTGCAGGTCGTCGTCTGCGTCGCGCGGATGCCCACGATCTCGATCGCCTCGCCGACCTTGATGATGCCGCGCTCGACACGACCGGTCACCACGGTGCCGCGGCCCGAGATCGAGAACACGTCTTCCACCGGCATCAGGAACGAACCGTCCACCGCGCGCTCGGGCGTGGGGATGTAGCTGTCCAGCGCCTCGGCCAGCTTCAGGATCGCCTGCTCGCCCAGCGGACCCTTGTCGCCTTCCATCGCCAGCTTGGCGCTGCCGTGCACGATCGGGGTGTCGTCGCCCGGGAAGTCGTACTTGGACAGCAGCTCGCGCACTTCCATCTCGACGAGCTCCAGCAGCTCGGCGTCGTCGACCATGTCGCACTTGTTCAGGAAGACGATGATGTAAGGCACACCCACCTGGCGGGCCAGCAGGATGTGCTCGCGGGTCTGGGGCATCGGGCCGTCAGCAGCCGAGCACACCAGGATCGCGCCGTCCATCTGCGCGGCGCCCGTGATCATGTTCTTCACGTAGTCGGCGTGGCCCGGGCAGTCCACGTGCGCGTAGTGCCGGTTGGCCGTCTCGTACTCGACGTGCGCGGTGTTGATCGTGATGCCGCGCGCCTTCTCTTCGGGCGCCGCGTCGATCTGGTCGTAGGCCTTCGCCTCGCCGCCGAACTTCGACGCCAGGATCGTCGTGATCGCCGCCGTCAGCGTCGTCTTGCCATGGTCCACGTGACCGATCGTGCCCACGTTCACGTGCGGCTTGGTCCGTTCAAACTTGCCTTTTGCCATGTTGCGCGCTCCTCGCGATCAAACAGGATGATTACCAAAACAAACTTTGGTGCCCATGGCGGGAATCGGACCCGCGACCTCTCCCTTACCAAGGGAGTGCTCTACCACTGAGCCACATGGGCATCGACACGGGCCTGGGCTGGCTTGCAGACCAGGCCGGTGACGACGCCGGAACACCATCAGCCACCACACCACTCGAGCACTGGAGCGGGAAGCGGGAATCGAACCCGCGTCATTAGCTTGGAAGGCTAAGGTTCTACCATTGAACTACTCCCGCGACGTGACATCACCCGGCGCCGACCGTCTTGTCGACACCAGGCCCGTCGCCGGACTTGCCATCTGCCGCAGGCCAGCGCTCAACGCCTGCCGCAGATCTGAAAAATTTCGCCGTGGTGGAGGAGGCTGGATTCGAACCAGCGTAGGCGTAAGCCAACAGATTTACAGTCTGCCCCCTTTAGCCACTCGGGCACCCCTCCGCAGCGAACTCGGGACTATAGCAGAGCCTTGTGGCAAATGCCAAGGAGTGTTGCTGGTGACGGCGGCCAAGCTCAGGCGGACCAGTCGATCTTCGACATGCCATGGCCAGCCAGGAAGTCGCGCACTTGCACGAAGTGGCCGCAGCCGATGAAGGGCACGGGCGGGCGGCGAGCCGACAAGGGCGACGGGTGGTTGGCACGCAGCACCCGGTGACGGCCGCCACCAGCAGACTCGATCAGCGGCGCCTTGGCCTGGGCATGGGCACCCCACAGCAGGTAGACCTTGGCGCCCGCATCGGCGGCGGTGGCTTGGATCAGCGCATCGGTCAGCGCCTCCCAGCCGCGGCCGGCGTGGGCGGCGGGCTGGCCGTCCTCGACGGTCAGCACGGTGTTGAGCAGCAGCACACCCTGGCGCGCCCAGCCGCCGAGGTGACCGTTGGCCAGGTGCGGCACGCCCAGGCTGCGCGAGAGTTCGCCCAGGATGTTGCGCAGGCTGGGCGGCGGCTTCACGCCCGCCGGCACCGAGAACGCCAGCCCCTCGGCCTGGCCCGGGCCGTGGTACGGGTCCTGGCCGAGGATGACCACGCGCACGGCAGCGCGCGGCGTCAGTTCCAGCGCACGCAGCGGCGCGGCCGGGTAGATGGTCGCGCCCGCCGCCTGCCGGTCGGCGACGAAACGCAGCAGCCGCTGGCCGTCGGCCGACGCCCGCCAGGCGCGCAGCAGGGGCGCCCAGTCGGCGGGCGCCTGGTCCAGCAGATCGGCCAGCGGGCGCTGCAGGCGGTTCGGCGCCCCGGCGTCGGCAAAGAGATCGCTCAAGCGAAGACCGCAGCCAGCGCGGCGCCCGGGTCGTCGGCGCGCATGAAGGTCTCGCCGACCAGGAAGGCGTGCACGTCGGCCGCGCGCATGCGCTGCACGTCGGCCCGCCCGCCGATGCCCGATTCGGTGACCAGCAGCCGGTCGGCCGGCACACGGGGCAGCAGGCTGATGGTCGTGTCCAGGCTGACCTCGAAGGTCTTCAGGTTGCGGTTGTTGATGCCCACCAGCGGCGTCTTCAGCCGCAGCGCGCGGTCGAGCTCGTCGCCGTCGTGCACCTCGACCAGCACGTCCAGCCCCAGGCCGATGGCGCAGGCTTCGAGTTCGGCCATCTGCGCGTCGGACAGGCAGGCGGCGATCAGCAGGATGCAGTCGGCGCCCATCGCGCGCGCCTCGGCCACCTGGTAGGTGTCGACCATGAAGTCCTTGCGCAGCACCGGCAGCGGGCAGGCGGCGCGGGCCTGGCGCAGGAAATCGGCATGGCCCTGGAAAAATTGCTCGTCAGTGAGCACGCTCAGGCAGGCCGCGCCGTGGCGGGCATAGCTGGCGGCGATCTCGGCCGGCACGAAGTGTTCGCGGATCACGCCCTTGCTGGGGCTGGCCTTCTTGACCTCGGCAATCACCGCCGGCTGGCCGGCCGCCACCCTGGCCCGCAGCGCCGCCGCAAAGCCGCGCGGCGCCGACTGCGCGGTCGCCTGCTCCCGCAGCGCCGCTTCGCTGATGCGCCCGCGAGCAGCGGTGACTTCCTGGTGCTTGACCGCGACGATGCGGTCGAGGATGTTGCCGCTCATGCCGTCGCCCCCAGCGCCTTGCTGCGCTCGACGAACTGGTGCAGCCGCGCCAGCGCCTTGCCCGAGGCCAGCGCCTCGCGCGCCAGCGCCACGCCGTCGGCCATGGTCGGGGCGACGTTGGCGGCGTACAGGGCCACGCCGGCGTTCAGCACCACGATGTCGCGCGCCGGGCCGGGCTCGTCGCCCAGCACGGCCAGCAGCAGGGCCTTGCTCTGCGCGGCGTTCTCCACCTTCAGCGAGCGGCCGCTGGCCATGGTCAGGCCGAAGTCCTCGGGGTGGATCTCGTACTCGGTGATCGCACCGTCCCTGAACTCGCCGACCATGGTGGCCGCGCCCAGCGAGACCTCGTCCATGCCGTCGCGCCCGTAGACCACCACCGCGTGCTCGGCGCCCAGGCGCTGCAGCGCCCGCACCTGGATGCCGACCAGGTCGGGGTGGAACACGCCCATCAGGATGTTGGGCGCGTCGGCCGGGTTGGTCAGCGGGCCCAGGATGTTGAAGATGGTGCGCACGCCCAGTTCGCGCCGCACCGGCGCGACGTTCTTCATCGCCGGGTGGTGGTTGGGCGCGAACATGAAGCCGATGCCGGTCTCGGCAATGCACTGGGCGATGGCCTTGGGCGACAGCGTCATCGGCACGCCCAGGGCCTCCAGCACATCGGCGCTGCCGCTCTTGCTGCTGACGCTGCGGTTGCCGTGCTTGCTGACCCGCGCCCCGGCCGCCGCCGCGACGAACATGCTGCAGGTGCTGATGTTGAAGGTGTGCGAGCCGTCGCCGCCGGTGCCGACGATGTCGACCAGATGCGTGCGGTCGGCCACGTCGACCTTGGTCGAGAACTCGCGCATCACCTGGGCCGCCGCGGTGATCTCGCCGATGGTCTCCTTCTTCACCCGCAGGCCGGTGAGCAGCGCCGCCATCATCACCGGCGACATCTCGCCACCCATGATGCGGCGCATCAGGGCCAGCATCTCGTCGTGGAAGATCTCGCGGTGCTCGATCGCGCGGGTCAGGGCTTCGGTGTCGGTGATGGGCATGGCGGGCGGCGGTTCAGCGGGTCGCCGAGTCTAACGACGCGTCGCGTGCATCCGCTCAAACCAAGCGGTCGCCGCGGAACCGGCTTTGCCGGGCCGCCGGCGACGCCCCCTGGGGCTGAGCCCGGACGGACGGGCCTGCCTGCGCAGGCCCGGTCGCCTGGCGAAGCGGCTAGCCTCGGGCTGGCCGTGCACACGCGCCGAAGGCGCTTCGGGGGGGGCATGTCAAATGACTTCGTACCACCGCATCATGTCGTGCTCCTCGTGCGACAGGATGTGGCAGTGGTCGACGCAGCGGCCGCGGCGGTTGAAGCTCACCAGCACCCGCGTCACCTGGCCGGGCGGGCAGACCACGGTGTCCTTCCAGCCCGCCTCGTGCGCCAGGGCGGGCACGGCGGCGGCGGTCAAGCTGGTGGGGCCGGCCAGGCGCACGCCGGTCCAGCCGTTGGACATGGTCGTCGCCTGCGGCGGCGGGGCGCTGAAGGCACGGCGGTCGATGACCTGGAACTGCACCAGGTGCATGTGCACCGGATGGGCGTCGGGCGAGACGTTCCATAACTCCCAGACCTCGGTGCTGCCCACGGACGGGCGTTCGGTGGCCGGGTCGGCGAAGCTCAGCGTGCCGCGGTTGGCGCCGGCGTTGGTGGGGTGGTAGACGCCCAGCAATGGCGTGAAGCGGCCGTACTGGTCGGTGCCCTCGCCCAGCAGGATGCGGCGCACCTGCGGCGCCACCGGCATCGCCGCCAGCCGGGCGCCGGCCGACGGCAGCGGCGGTGTCTCGGCCAGCACCCGCAGCGGCCGCTGCGGCAGCAGGTGGGCCGCCGTGCGCGGCACGGCGGTGTTCAGCGGCAGGTTGACCTGGATGCGCAGGACCACGGTGGCGCCGCCGGTGGGCGCCACGCCCCCCCGGAAAGGGCGTGGGCGCACTGTTGCCGACGATGATGGTCGCGCCCGGCGCGGTGCCGAAGTCGACCACCAGGCCGGCCCGCTCACCCGGCGCGATGGTGACCTGGCGCAGCGGCACGCCGCGGTTGAGGAAGCCCAGGTCCGTGCCGATCTGCCAGACGGCCGCGGCGCCGAAGTTCAGCGTGTAGAAGCGCGAATCCGACCCGTTGAGCAGGCGCAGCCGGTAGGGCCGCGGCTCCACCCGCAGGTTGGGCCAGGCCTTGCCGTTGACCACGATCACGTCGCCGAACATCTCCGGCATGCGGGTGGGCTGGTTCGACGGCAGGTTGGCAGGCCCCGGGTAGTCCGCCGGGTCGGCCGCGTAGACCAGGTTGCCCACCGCGTCGAAGCAGCGGTCCTGCAGCACCAGGCCCACCTCGTAGGGCGGGCGCGGAATGGTGTTGGCCAGGTAGGTGAGGTAGTCCTCGTTGTTGTCGCGCACCACGTACAGCCCGGCCAGGCCGGCATGCACGTTGATGCGGGTCAGGCCCTCGGCATGGTCGTGGTACCAGTGCAGCGAGTCTTCCTGCGCGTTGGTGTACTGGTCCAGCGTGGCCGGCGCGTAGGGGTCGGTCGCGGCCTCGCCGATGCCGGGGCCAACCTGGCGGCGCGCCGGCGTGTGTCACTGGTCGGGGCCGCCGTCGAACTCGGGCGCGGTGTCGCCGCCATTGGTGGTTCACCACCACCGGCACGCCGGTGGTCGGCGTCTGGAGGGTGATGCTCTGGTCCACCGGCAGGATGTGCGGCAGCGGCCCGGCCGGCGTGCGCAGGTTGTTCTGCCAGCTGACCAGGGTGGGCACGTTGCGCCGCACCTGAAACGTGCGCCCCGGGTAGGTGGCCTGCGCCGTCTCCCAGTTCTTGTCGCCCCAGACCGTGGTCGCCTTGCCGGGCACGCCCAGCACGTCCTGCCGCACCTGGTGGATCTGGATGTTGAAGCGCACCGGGCCGATCGGGTCGGTGCGGTAGAAGGCATTCACGCCGTTGGCCCCCACGCCGTCCAGCGGGTTGGACAGGGCCTGGCTGAAGCGCGCGGCGGCGCGGGGTCTCGGGGCGGTGGGTGGATGACATCGGGGACTCCTGGTCAAGACGGGAACAAACCGGCGCAGCTCAGGTGCCGGTGCGGCGCAGGCGGCTGAACTCGGCCATCAGGCGGTCGGGCAGCACCAGGCCGTCCAGCCGCACCCACTGGCGCAGCGGGTCGGCGCTGAGCAGGAACACCGGCTGGTGGTTGGCCTTGTCGCCGCGCCAGGCGTCGAAGGCGCGCTGCACGGCCTCGGACGACGCCGGGTCACCGGTGAAGAAGCTGCCGCGTGCGCCGGTGCGCGCGGCGTGCTCGGCCAGGCGGCGCACCGAGTCGTGGTCGGGGTCGATCGAGAGCGACACCACGTTGACCCGCGCCAGATCGGGCCCCAGCGCCTGCTCGAACGCCACCAGCGTCTGGTTGGTGATGGGGCAGACCGTGGCACACGAGCCGTACAGGAAGATCATCACCACAGGCCGGCCATCGGCCAGCGCCTCGGTCAGCGTCAGCCGCCGGCCGTCGGCACGCTGCAGGCGCAGCGCGGGCAGGGCGTAGCGGTGTTCGCTGCGCACCACCGCGTCGAACGGCACCGCGGCGCGCGGCGGGGCAGCGGTCTGCGACCATGCCGGACTGCACACCAGCAGGCCCGGCAAACACCAGCGGACTGCGACATCTGTCCAAGCCCTCACCCGCATGCGGCCCTCCAAGCCTTCACCATTTGCATAATTTGTAAAGCTGATAAAAGTCGCGGGTTAGAGTGCAATCGCAGACCGTCACAAAGTCCCGGGACTGGGCCGTCGCCTTGGACGACGCACGACCTGCGTCAAGGCCGCCCGGCTGGATCGGCCTGTCGATGGCCGTGGCCGGCGGCGTGGCGCTGCTGGCCGTGGCCGCCGGGTTGATGGCGCCGCCGGCACCGTCGCGGCACCCGACCACTGGGCGCCCGGCGGCGAGCCTGGGGGCACCGACCCTGTCGGCAGCCGCCCAGCCGCTACAGGTCCTGGCCGCCAGCCCGGCCACCGTGGCGATGGCGCCCCCGGCTGCCGCGTCCGCCCCTCGCCTGGAGACCGACCCCACCGCCACGCTGGCCCAGGCCGTGCCCCAGCGCGTGCCACTGGCCCGTGACCAGCGCGACCCCGCGGCCCTGGCCCGGCTGGAAGCAGCCGCCACGGCCGCGCCGCCAGCGCCCGCTGCCGCCCGGGGCGAGCCGGCGCGCGCCCGCGTCGGCGACAGCGACCTGGGTCTGCGCCTGATGCCGGGCAGCCGGGCCTTGCCCGACACCGGCCGCCACGTGCCCGATGGCGCGGGCGGTGAAGCGGTGGCGCTGTCGCTGTCGGCCAGCGGCACGCTGGACAGCGCAGTGCAGTTCTACCGCCAGCAATGGCTGGCTGACGGCCTGCCCGCCGATGCGGTGCAGGTGCTGCGCCCGGGTGACGGCCAGGTGCTGTTGCGGGCGCCATCGCCGCAAGGCGGCGAGCACACCGTGTGGATCGTGCAGAACGGCCCGGCACTGGACATCGTGCTGGCCCGCGTGCGGCCCGGGCCTGCGGCGCAGCGATGAGCCGCAGCCGGCGGGCGGCAGCGGGCGCCGCGCTGCTGGCGGCTGCGGGCATGGCCGCAGCCGCCGACACGCCCGCCGGTGACGCCGGGCGGGGCCGTCACCTCTACCTGACCGGCTGCCTGGCCGATGGCACGCCGCTGGCTGCGCAGCGGCCGGGCGTCGGTGCGCTGCCGCCGGCCGCGGCGGCCTGCGCTGCCTGCCACCGACCCAGCGCGATGGGTGGAACCGAGGGTGGCGTGCTGGTGCCGCCCATCGCGGGGCCACTGCTGTTCGCCGCCGGCCGGCCGCTGGCCGCCGCGATGCCGCGTTACGCGCAGGACGCACAGACGTTGGCCGACCTGACCGCCTTCCTGCGCCAGCGCGGCAGCGCGCCGCCGCCCGGTGCCGACGACCGCACGCTGCACCTGGCCAGCGTGGTCACGCCGCAGGCACCGCCCGGTCGGCGCGCAGCGGTGCTGCAGGCGATGCAGGCCTGGTCGGCCGGCCTGCGCCTGGGCACGCGCGAGGTGGTGTGGCACCGCTGGCAGCTCGACGGCCCACCGGCCAACTGGCCCGCGCAGTTGGACGCGCTGTGGGCCGCGCAGCCGGTGTACGCCCTGCTGTCGGGCGCCGGCGGCGACGACTGGGCGCCCGTGCAGACGCTGTGCGAGACCCGCGGCCTGCCCTGCCTGATGCCGGTGCTGGACCAGCCGCCAGCCGACCCGGGCGACCCGGACCACGGCCGCCACTGGAGCCTGTACCTGCACGGCGGCCCGGCTGCCGAGGCCCGGCTGCTGGCGCAGCAGCTGCGCAGCCTGCCGCAGCCACCGGCCCGGGTGCGGCAGGTGCAGGCATCGGCGGCCGGCGCGGCGGCAGCAGCCGCGTTACGCCAGACGCTGGCGGACTGGTCGGCCATCGTCGTCGAGCATGCGGCGCCGGGAGGCTCAACGGCATCCACCGGAGACGGCTCGCTGACCGTGCTGTGGCTGCCGGCCGATGCGGTGGCCGCCTGGTTCGCAGCGCAGCCGCCGCCACCTGGCCCACCGGTGCCACGCGTGGTGCTGTCGGCGCAACTGGCATCGCCGCTGGCCACGCCGGTGCCCGCCGCCTGGCGGCCCTTCGTCTGGTGGGCATCGCTGCGGGCCGATCCAGTGCGGCGTGCGGCCGGCGCCGCGCTCAGCCTGGTGCCCTGGCTACAGCGCCTGGGCCTGCCGGACGACCTGGACGCCACCACGCTGGACGACGTGCACGCCGCCACCTTCTTCTTCGCCGACGCGATGGCGCAGCTGCGCGGCGCGGTCGATACCGAGCAACTGCCGGAAACGCTGGAGATGGCGGTCGACCGCCGTCCGGCCGGCGCCGGCTACGCACGGCTGTCGCTGGGCCCGGGCCAGCGCATCGCCGCGCAGAGCGGCCAGGTGCTGGCCTTCCAGCCGCCGGGCTTCAACCGGCTGGCGCCCCTTGGCCCGCTGTTGCGGGCCGATGACTGACGATCAGGCGATCCGCCGCAGGATGGCGAGCGCCTGCTCGACCTGATCGGCGCTCACATCCAGGTGCGTCACCAGCCGCAGCCGGTACAGCCCGGTGAACAGCAGCCCCGCGGCCTGCGCAGCGGCGACAAAGGCCGCCGCATCGCGGTCGGGCGCCAGGTCGACGAAGACGATGTTGGTGTGCGGCAGGGCCGGCACGGCGATGCCGGGCAGTTCGGCCAGGCCCGCCGCCAGCCGGCGGGCGTTGGCATGGTCCTCGGCCAGGCGCTCGACATGGTGGTCCAGCGCATGCCGCGCCGCTGCCGCCAGCACGCCGGCCTGGCGCAGGCCACCGCCCAGCATCTTGCGGTGACGCCGGGCGCGGGCGATCAGGTCGGCTGACCCGACCAGGGCCGAGCCCACCGGCGCGCCCAGGCCCTTGCTGAAGCAGACCGAGACGCTGTCGTACAGATCGGCAATGGCGCGTGCCTCTCCGACAGCGGTGCCCCCTGTGGCCTGCGCCTGGGCCACCGCGGCGTTGAACAACCGCGCGCCGTCCAGGTGTGTGGCCAGGCCACGTTCCCGCGCCAGGCTGGTGGCGGCACGCTGCCAGTCCATTGCCATCACCTGGCCGCCGAAGGTGTTCTCCAGCGCCAGCAGCCGGCTGCGGGCGAAGTGCGCGTCGTCGGGCTTGATCGCCGCGGCGATGTCGGCGACGGCCAGCGAGCCGTCGGCCTGATGCGCGATGGGCTGCGGCTGGATGCTGCCCAGCACCGCGGCGCCGCCCGCCTCGTACTTGTAGGTGTGGGCGTGCTGGCTGACCAGGTACTCGTCGCCGCGCCCGCAGTGCGCCATCAACGCGCACAGGTTGCTCTGCGTGCCGCTGGGCATGAACAGCGCGGCCTGCTTGCCCAGCAGCGCGGCGACGTGGTCCTGCAGCGCGTTGACGGTCGGGTCGTCGCCGAAGACGTCGTCACCGACCTCGGCGGCGGCCATCGCCACGCGCATGGCCGGCGTGGGCCGCGTGACCGTGTCGCTGCGCAGATCAATCACGGCCATCGTGCGGCTCCCTGGCTCAACGCCCGAGGTTCAGGAAATTGCGCAGCATCGCATGGCCGTGTTCCGACAGGATGGACTCGGGGTGGAACTGCACGCCCTCCAGCGGGTTGTCGGTGCCGGCCAGGTCGCGGTGGCGCACGCCCATGATCTCGCCGTCCTCGCTGGTGCTGGTGACCACCAGTTCCGGCGGGCAGGTGGCGCGCTCGATCACCAGCGAGTGGTAGCGGATCACGCTGAAGTCCTTGGGCAGGCCGAGGTAGACGCCCTGCTGGTCGGTGGTCAGCGTGCTGGCCTTGCCGTGCATCTGCTGCTGGGCCCGCACGATCCTGCCGCCCAGCGCCGCACCGATGCTCTGGTGGCCCAGGCACACGCCCAGGATCGGCAGCTTGCCGGCCAGTTCACGCACCGCCGGCACGCACACGCCCGCCTCCGCCGGCGAACACGGCCCGGGCGACAGCACCAGGTGGCTGGGCTTCAGCGCCGCGATCTCGGCCGGCGTGATCGCGTCGTTGCGGATCACCCGCACGTCCTGGCCCAGTTCACCGAAGTACTGGACAAGGTTGAAGGTGAAGCTGTCGTAGTTGTCGATCATCAGCAACATGATCAGAACCCCTCTTCCACGAGTTCGGCGGCGCGGATGAGCGCCCGCGCCTTGTGCTCGGTCTCCTTCCACTCCAGCTCGGGCACGCTGTCGGCCACCACGCCGGCCGCCGCCTGCACGTACAGCGTGTTGTCCTTGACGATGCCGGTGCGGATGGCGATGGCCACGTCCATGTCGCCGGCAAAGCTGAGGTAGCCGCAGGCGCCGCCGTAGATGCCGCGCTTCACGGGTTCGAGCTCGTCGATGATCTCCATCGCCCGGATCTTGGGCGCCCCGGTCAGCGTGCCGGCCGGGAAGGTGGCACGCAGCACGTCCATGTTGCGCATGCCGTCCTTCAGCAGGCCCTCGACGTTGCTGACGATGTGCATCACATGGCTGTAGCGCTCGACGACGAAGGCCTCGGTCACCTTCACGCTGCCGGTCTTGGCGATGCGGCCGATGTCGTTGCGCGCCAGGTCGATCAGCATCAGGTGCTCGGCGCGCTCCTTGGGGTCGGCCAGCAGCTCGGCCTCGGTGGCCTTGTCGTGCTCGGGGCTGGTGCCGCGCGGGCGGGTGCCGGCCAGCGGGCGGATGGTGATCTTGTCACCCTCGGCCACCTGCTCGTGGCGCACCAGGATCTCCGGCGACGCGCCCACGACCTGGAAGCTGCCGAAGTCGTAGAAATACATGTACGGGCTGGGGTTCAGGCTGCGCAGCGCCCGGTACAGGCTGAGCGGGCTTTCGGTGTAGCGCTTCTTCAGCCGCTGGCCGATCTGCACCTGCATCATGTCGCCGGCGGCGATCAGCTCCTTGCTCTGCAGCACGGCGGCGATGTAGTCGTCCTTGCGGAACTCGCGCTCCACCGGGTGCGACGGCCCGCGCTTGACCGGCGGCGCGGTCACCGAATAGCGCAGCTTGTCGCCCAGCTCGGACAGCCGGCGCTTGGCCTTGAAGTAGGACTCGGGCTCGGCCGGATTGGCGTAGACGATCAGGTAGAGGCGCCCCGACAGGTTGTCGATCACCGCCAGTTCCTCGGTCTGCAGCAGCAGGATGTCGGGCGTGTCGAGGCCGCCGGTCTTGCGCGTGGCCGCGAGCTTGGGCTCCATGAAGCGCACAGCGTCGTAGCCGAAGTAGCCGGCCAGGCCGCCGCAGAAGCGCGGCAGGCCCGGGCGCAGCGCCACCTTGAAGCGCGCCTGGTAGGCGTCGATGAAGTCCAGCGGGTTGCCGGTGTGCGTCTCCACCACCGCGCCGTCGGTGACGACCTCAGTCAGCGTGCCGCCGTCGTCCAGTGCGCTGGCGCGCAGCAGGGTGCGCGCCGGCAGGCCGATGAAGGAATAGCGGCCGAAGCGCTCGCCGCCGACGACGGATTCGAGCAGGAAGCTGTTCGCGGCGCCACCGGCCAGCTTCAGGTACAGGCTCAGCGGCGTTTCGAGGTCCGCAAACGCCTCGCTGAGCAGCGGGATGCGGTTGTAGCCCTGGCTGGCCAGGCTCTTGAATTCGAGTTCGGTGATCACGGGGCAACACTCCTGGTGCAGCCCGGTCGCGCAGCCGCACGCAGGCGGCGTCAGGTGTGCGCTGGACCGGGCGGTGCTGATGTCAGCGGTGCGGGCGGTGCGGCAAGTCGGTTGCGGCGCGCCACCCGGTGGCGGGGCCTGCGCGGGGCCGGCTGGGGCGTGCAGCCCGCGGCGCCCGGCGGCCAGTCAGACCGGGGCGGAACAGGGTCGCCAGGGCCAGGCTCCCCGGTCGGGCGACCTGAGGGGCTGGGCGGTCATGACACACGCGGTGGGCATCGGGCCAGTGTAGCAGCGGGTCAATCCGAGAGACCCGCCACGCCGGGCCAGCGCAGGGCGTCCAGGCGCTGGATCACGGCGTCTGGCGCCGCCTCATGCACCGGCCGGCCATGGTTGTAGCCGTAGCCCACCAGCACCACCGGGCAGCCGGCCGCGCGTGCGGCCTGGGCGTCGTTGCTGCTGTCGCCGATCATCAGCGTGGCCGCCGGCGGCGTGCCCAGGGCGCGGCAGGTTTCCAGCAGCGGCAGCGGGTCGGGCTTCTTGCGGGGAAAGGCATCACCGCCGAAGACCTGGGCGAAGAACCTGTCCAGCCCCTTGGCCGCCAGCAACGGGCGGGCAAAGGCGGTGGGCTTGTTGGTCAGGCAGGCTAGCTTCAGGCCGGCGGCGGCCAGGCGCTGCAGGCCCTCGGCCACGCCGGGGTAGACATCCGAATGCCGGCCGTTGACCACCAGGTAATGCCGCTGGTACGCGGCCCAGGCGCTGTCGTAGAGCCCCGCGTCGGCGCCCACCTCGGCCAGCGTGCTGCGGATCAGGTGCTCGCTGCCCTTGCCGACCGTGCGCTCGATGAAGGCGCGGCCGATGGTGGGCAGCCGGTGCTCGGCGAGCATCGCATTGAGCGCGGCATCGAAGTCGCCGACGGTGTCGACCATGGTGCCGTCGAGGTCGACGATGGCGGCTTGGAGCGGAAGAAGCGGTGCGGGCATGGGAAGCAGGTGACAGGTGGGGCGGTGGTGTCCGCCCAGAATCAGCGGCCGGGCCGCCATTGTGTGGCCCGCCCGAGGAGCACAGCACCATGACCGATGCCATCCGCCCCTTCACCATCGACGTGCCCGCCACGGTGCTGGACGACCTGCGCCAGCGCCTGCACCGCACCCGCTGGCCCGAGGCTGCGCCGGTTGACGACTGGCAGCAGGGCGTGCCGCTGGCCTGGCTGCAGGCCATCTGCGCCCACTGGGCAGACGGCTACGACTGGCCCGCACGCCAGGCGCTGCTGAACCGCCATCCGCAGTTCGTCACCACCGTCGACGGGCTGGACATCCACTTCATCCACGTGCGCTCGCCGCACCCCGGTGCGCTGCCGCTGCTGCTGACCCACGGCTGGCCGGGCTCGGTGGTCGAGTTCCAGCAGGTGATCGGCCCGCTGAGCGACCCGGTCGCCCACGGCGGCCATGCGGTCGATGCCTTCGACCTGGTGATCCCGTCGCTGCCGGGTTTCGGCCTCTCGGGCAAGCCCACGACCACCGGCTGGGGCGTGGACCGCATCGCCGCCACCTGGGCCACGCTGATGGCGCGGCTGGGTTACCCGCGCTACGTGGCCCAGGGCGGCGACTGGGGATCAGCGGTGACCACCGCGCTGGGTGGCCACGATCCGGACCACTGCGCCGGCATCCACGTCACGCTGGCGATGGGCGGGCGGCCGGTGGTCGGCAGCGAGCCGGGGCCCGACGAACTGCAGGCGCTGCAGCGGGCCAGGTTCTACAGCGACTGGGACAGCGGCTATTCCAAGCAGCAGGCGACGCGGCCGCAGACCCTGGGCTACGCGCTGACCGATTCACCCGCCGGCCAGGCGGCCTGGGTGCTGGAGAAGTTCTGGGCCTGGACCGACTGCGATGGTGATCCGCTCAACGCCATCGACCGCGACGCCCTGCTCGACAACCTGATGCTGTACTGGGTGACGGCCAGCGCCGCATCGTCGGCCCGGCTGTACTGGGAGAGCTTCGGCCCGGGCAAGCGCGCCGCGAAGCCGGTCAACGTGCCGACGGGCGTGGCGGTCTATCCGAAGGAGATCGTGCCGCCGGTGCGCCGCTGGATGGAGGCCGGCGGCTTCAACAACATCCGCCACTGGCAGGCCATGCCCAAGGGCGGGCACTTCGCGGCGTTCGAGCAGCCGGCGCTGTTCGTCGACGATCTGCGGGCGTTCTTCCGCACCCTGCGCTGATCAGGGCAGCAGCAGAACGCGGCCGACCGTCGCCCGGTCGCCCGCCTGCCGGCAGGCCTCGGCATGCTGCGCCAGCGGCCAACGCGCGGTGATCAGCGGCTGGATCTTGCCGTCGCGGTGCAGCGCCGCCACGTCCTGCATCAGCCGGCGGGCATCGTCCGGCTGGCGCTCGCGGAACTGGCGCAGGTCCACGCCAATCAGGCTGGCGCCCTTGACGATGGTGAGGTTGCCCTTGAGCTGGCCGATCGCGCCGCTGGCAAAGCCCAGCACCAGATGCCGGCCACCCCAGCCCAGGGTGCGGAAGGCGGTGTCGGTGAAGGCGCCGCCCACCGGGTCGGCCACCACGTCCACGCCCTTCGGGCCGGCCAGGGTCTTGACCTGGTCCTTCCAGTCCTCGGCGGCCAGATCGACCACCGCATCGGCACCGGCCGCCAGCACGGCCGCGCACTTGGCCGCGCCGGTCGCGCCACCGATCACCCGTGCGCCCATGGCCTTGCCGAGTTGCACCGCCGCTGCGCCCACGGTGCCGGTAGCGCCCAGCACCAGCAGGGTCTCGCCAGGCTGCAGGTGGCCGCGCTCACGCAGCGCGTACAACGACGTGCCATAGGGCATGAACAGCACGGCCGCCTCGTCCAGCGGCGCGCCGGGGGCCACCGGGTGCAGCCCGCTCGCGGCAACCACCAGCTGCGTGGTCCAGGCGCCGATCGACACCGAGCCACCGACGCGGTCGCCCACCGCCAGCGTGTCGACACCCGGGCCCAGGGCCTCGACGGTGCCGGCGAACTCGCTGCCAACAGTGAACGGCAGCGGTGGGCGCCACTGGTAGCCGCCGCGCGAGATCAGCAGGTCGAAGAAGGAGATGCCGCAGGCCAGCACCCGCACGCGCACCTCGCCCGGGCCGGGGATGGGCGCGGGCAGGTCGTCGAGCTGCAGCGGCTGGTCGAAGGCATGGACACGCAGGGCGGGCATGGCGGGGTCTCGGCAGAAGCGGACCTGCATGCTAGCGGCGGGGTTCGGGGCGGCGGTGTCGCCGAGGAGCGGGCGCCGGCGGATCGGCGTCGCGGTTATCCAGACGCTGTCGCTTGGTGCCCATGGCGGGAATCGGACCCGCGACCTCTCCCTTACCAAGGGAGTGCTCTACCACTGAGCCACATGGGCAAACGCCGGCGGAGGGCCGGCGCATGCTGAAACATCTGGAGCGGGATAAGAGGCTCGAACTCTCGACCTATACCTTGGCAAGGTATCGCTCTACCAACTGAGCTAATCCCGCAAAGCCGTCCCTGGTGGGGCGGTTGCTGCCAAGACCTCTTCGAACCGGTGGCCCTGCCATGACGGACCACCCGGAAGAAACCTTGGTGGCCTGGGGCGGAATCGAACCACCGACACGCGGATTTTCAATCTCCCGCGTCCCCAAGCAACAGCCCATGATTATGCATCATTTCTTCTACAAATCCAGTCCGAGGCAACGGTGACCGTCAGAGGGAAGGCAGCCGAGGCGCCGGGCGCTTTGTAGAAGACGCTTCGGGGTGGTTGTGGCGCACGGCACCGTGCCCAGCCGGGCGCTACCATCCAGCCATGCGCGCACAGATCGCCGACGAGCTGACCCAACTCAGCCCCGCTGAAAAGCGCGAGCTGGGCGAAGCGCTGATTGCCAGCGCAGAAGCAGCGACCGACACGCCCACGTTGAGCGAAGCGCAGCGCGCCGAACTGCGCGCCAGGCTGGCGCACCACCGCGCCCACCCTGACGCACCAGGCGTCACCCTTCAGGAGCTGAAGGCCCGGCTTCTCGGCACGGCGGCGTGATAGCCCGGCTGGAGTTCAAACGCCTTGCCGAGGCGGAGATTGCCGAAGCGTTCGCCTGGTACGACCAGGACGGCATCGGCAAGGGCGCCGCCTTCCTGGCCGAGCTGGAGCGGGTGGAGCGGTTCATCCGCCTGAACCCGCGGCTTTACCCAAAGGTGGAAGGCGACATCCACCGGGCGAACCTGCGGCGCTTCCCCTACGCGCTGTTCTACGTGGTCGACGGCGACACGATCAGCGTGCTGTCGTGCTTGCACCAGCACCGAGACCCGTTGATCGGCGGCCCCTAGAATCGACGGCATGCCGCCATCGGTCGAAAATTCGACAACCAAAGTAGCAGTGCCAGAGGACGGCATCGGCGACCGAATCCGCCAAGCGCGGGAGCGGCTGCGCCTCTCGCAAACTCAGTTCCATCAGCGGACCAAGGAAGCTGACACAGAGGGCAAGGGCATCGCCAGGACGGTGCTGATCGGGTACGAATCCGGCAAGTTCAAGCCGGGCGCCCGAGAGATTCGGGTGTTGAGCCAAGCCTTCGGGCTTGACCCAGAATGGCTGGTGCTGGGTGACCAGAAGAAGCTCGATGAAGATCTAGACCGAGTGCGCGGCGCGCTGCTGGCGGGGATCAATGAGCCCGGGCTAGAGCAGGCGTTCGTGTTGGCGCTGTCGATGCTGTGCCTAAAGCAGCACGAGCGCGAGGCCATCACCACCCTGATGCACGGCATCTTGAGCAGCAGGCGCGGCGCGCCCGATGGCAGCGCCCTCGCGGTGTTGGCAGGCTGGATGGCCAACGACGCAGACGACCGGATCAGAGAGCTGACAGGCATCGTCAACGTAGAGCAGTTGGTGCGCGAGGCGAAGGGCGCAAAGAAGATCGAAGCGGCGATTCGGGCTTACGAACAGGCGTACAAGAAGCGAGAGATGGGGGCGGAGCAGGGTTAGTCGAAAAACCGACATGTGTTGAACTATTGCCAAACCGCGGACGGACGGCTAGAGTCGCGTTCGTGTCTGCAACTCAACAGGTGTCCGATGATCGACAGTAAGCAAGCGCCCCGGTTGACGCCGGAGCTTTCCAAGCGCGCCCGCCGTGAGCTGGGCATGTCGCAGAGCGAGGCCGTCAAGGGATCGGGACTGCTGGCCTACAAGCTGAAGCAGTGGGAAGGCCGGGGCCTGTCCATCGACCTGGCCGACATCCGCAAGCTGACCGACTTCTACGAGTCGCAGGGCATCGACCTTGCCGAGCTGGCAGCCCACACCGGCCAGCAGCCCCCCGGCGCCGCAAGCCCCATCGTCAAGGCCCTGCAAGACGGCTTCACCTACACCCCGCGCCCGGGCTTCATGATCTCCGACCAACTGGCGCCGGAGCTGGTGGAAAAGCTCATGGAACGCATGGAAGCCAATGACGACCGCATCGGCGAACTGTTCGCCGCTGCGTTCAAAGCCGGCTTCCTGGGCGGCATCAGCGACGACACCGAAGCCAAGTCGCGTGAGCTGCTGGGCGCGCTGGGAGAGAACTACGTGATCTTCCGGTGCCTGCAAGGCCGCAACCTGATCGCGCCGACCCGTGACGAGCCCAAGACCATCGGCGACTTCCTCGCGCAGTGGATGAAGGACTCGCCCGCCCTGCCGCTGATGGCGGGCGCAGCGCAAGACCAGGCCGGAACCGGCAAGCCGACGCGCAGCGCTGGCGCTATCCCGGCCACGGTCGACATGGAGTGACGCCATGAACGTCCCCTTCTCCGTGCTGAAGACCGCAGGCGGCGGCAAGGGCGCCGCCCTGCTGGCGCTGCTGGCGGGCCTTGTCATCGTCACCGCGATGAAGAACGCGCCCGCCAGCAGCGCCAGCAACGCCACCGGCCGGCCCGGCCCCTGACCGGACGCGGGTAACCCCCGCGCCCACCACCCCACACCTTCCCAAACGCGGCCAGGCGCTGCGATTGGCGGAGCTTTGCCCATGCACAACCGACCGACCCTGCCACCGCTGGACTACCGGCTGTGGTTGCCCCACTGCGGTACGTACGTACGGGAAGCCGACCGGCGCGGCGCCCGGATCATCGGCACGATCAGCCAGGCGGACGCACTGCGCCTGCCCGAACAGCAGGCCATCCGCCAGGCCCGGCAGCTGATCCGCGGCAGCCGGCAGCCCGTGGAGCTGCGGCCGGTTGAGCCGACCGCGGCAGCCGACACCGGGGCGCAGGCGTGAGCGGGCCGCAGTCCCCGACCTGGGCGCAGCGCAGGCGGCGCGACGCCGACTTCCCCGACACCATGAGCCCGCAGGCGCGGCGGCTGGCCGAAATGCGCAGCGTGCTGAGCTACTGGCAGGCCAGGACAGGGCCAGCCTACGGCTACGCGCTGGATGCCCCGGACATGATCGCCATCGCCGACCGGGCCTGTCTGGACATCGCGGCCGGCCTGATCGCCGAAGGGTTCAAGCCGTGAGCCCGGCCGACCTCGCCGCACTGGCGGCAGCCGTCGACCTGACGGAAAGCGACATCGAGGCGGCGGCCGAGAAGATCGCCGGCCAGGTGCAGCGCATGGCCCGGCTGTGGGAGGAACAGCGCACACCGGAGCCCGTGGCGCTGAAGTACCTGCGCGCCACGGCGAAGCGGCATCACGTCGAGCTGCCACCGAAAGACGGCTTCACCCAGCGCGTCAACCGCATGGGCGATCCGGCATGGTGGCGCCGGGCGCTGCGCAAGCGCCTGCGCGCCGTCGAGCATCACGCCATCCAGCGCGGCGCCATCCACAGGCACGCATCGCCCTACGTGTCGGCGAATACCCTGCGGCGCTTCGATGCCGACCGGCGCCGGCTAGCGGCCCTGCTGGCATCGCTTGAGGCGCTGAACACCGACACCGGCGAGGTGCTCCCGCTGGATGACGTGATCGCGGCCAGCCAGGCGAACCCGGCAAACCGCCGTGCGGCCCTCATGGTGCGCATCAAGGGAATCGAGGCCAGGGCACGCGAGAAGGGGCACGAGGCCCTGTTTCTGACCATCACCGCACCCAGCCGCATGCACGCCCGCCACCACACCGGCCAGGCGAACAGCGAGCACGACGGCAGCAGCCCGCGCCAGGTGCAAACCTACCTGCACGGCGTGTGGCGCCGGGCGATGCGCAGCACGCAGCGCGAGGGGCTGAACGCCTACGGCATGCGCACCGTCGAACCCCACCACGACGGCTGCCCACACTGGCACGTCTTGATGTTCGCCCCGGCTGACCAGGCCGGCGCCATCCTGCGCACCTTGCGCGCCTGCGCGCTGGCCGACAGCCCGGACGAACCGGGCGCGGCCGAACACCGCTTCAAGGTGGAGCGCATCGACCCGAACAAACGCAGTGCGCTTGCCTATGTCGCAAAGTACGTGTCCAAGAGCATCGACGGCGAGGGGTTGGACGGCGACACCGAGAGCGACACCAGCGGCGCCGACACGGCGCGGCGCATCGTGGCCTGGGCGCGGCGCTGGGGCATCCGGCAATTCCAGTTCTTCGGGCTGCCGCCCATCACGCCCATGCGCGAGCTGTACCGGCACGACGGCGAAGGCTTCGGCAGCCAGGCGCTGAGCGAGGCGCACCAGGCGTGCAAGGCGAACGACCATGCCGCGTACCTGGGTGCCTGCGAGGCCCACCGGATCGCCTTAGGCGTGCGCTACGTCGAGCGGCCCAGTACCCGCTATGCCGACGAGATGGCCCGGGCCATCCGCGGGCTGACCGCCAGCGCGGACGACCTGCTGGCGCCGCTGGCGCTGACCACCCGCACCGAAACATGGTGCATCCAGCCGCGCCAGGTTCGCGCCGATGCGGCCGGTTGCCTTCCTTGGACTCGGACTCGATTCAATAACTGCGCGCAGTCAATGGAATCAAGCACTTGCGAGGGGTTGAGCGAACACGGCCAGGCCGGCACCGCGGGCAGCCACGGCGCAGCGCGGCCAGG
>Ga0208564_1000779_pt1 | contig 28371 bp, 24 predicted proteins | sample AD_UKC073_MetaG_FD_184439 | JGI IMG/M metagenome (GOLD analysis project Ga0208564, IMG submission 184439) | Active sludge microbial communities of municipal wastewater-treating anaerobic digesters from USA - AD_UKC073_MetaG (SPAdes) (version 2) | ecosystem: Engineered > Bioreactor > Anaerobic >... | reverse complement strand
CAGTCAACGCTCAACGCCAGGATATCCGAATCCTTCAAGTTAGTGAGCGAGAGGCTGGAGCAGGTCCACAGCGGCCTTGGCGAAGTCCAGAGCCTGGTGAACGACGTTGGTGACCTGAAGAAAGTGCTTTCCAACATAAAGACCAGGGGGATCCTTGGCGAAGTCCAGCTGGAGGCGATAATAGAAGACATACTGGTGCCAGGCCAGTATGAGAAGAACGTGAGGGTGAGGCCCGGCAGCGGGGAAGCCGTGGAATTCGCCGTAAAAATTCCGGTGGAAAACGGCGGTAATGGAAACTACATGTGGCTCCCCATCGACGCCAAATTTCCGATGGAAGACTTTGAAAGGCTCATAGATGCCGAAGAAAGGTGCGACACTGCGGAGTGTGAAAGATTAAGGAAGGAGTTAGAAAACCGCCTGAAGCAGTCTGCGAGGGATATAAGGGACAAATACATATGCCCGCCGCACACTACGGACTTTGCCATAATGTTTCTGCCTGCAGAAAGCTTATTCGCCGAAGCATTAAGGAAACCCGGCTTTATCGAAGCACTGCAGAGGGAGTGCAGGGTTCTCATAACAGGCCCAACGACGCTGTCCGCTGTATTGAGCAGCTTGCGGCAGGGGTTTAAAATCTTCGCCATAGAAAAGAAAGCGGAAGAAGTGTGGAGGCTGCTGGGGGCGGTAAAGTCGGAAGTAGGAAAATTCGGCGATCTGCTGGAGAAGGTCAACAAAAAGCTTCAGGAAGCCCAGAACGTTATAGAAGATGCCTCGAAAAAGACCCGGACCATCGACAGAAAACTCAGGAACGTAGAAGAAATATCTCCCGAAGAAACGGCAGAACTCCTTGCGCTTTCTTCGTCACCCGACGATGATATTTTCTAAGGGTTGTGGTATTATGAGAAAAGCGATTACCGTTTTATCGGTTCTTCTTATCCTGTCGGTATTAATCACGTCCTGCGGTGGCGGTACCTCTTCGCCGTCCGTCCCTACCGGTGGTGGAACATCGGAGGGGACACAGGCCGGGCCGCCTGCCGTGAAAGAATCTGCGCAACTGGCGGTAACGGAAAGCTCTGCGCAGCCGGCTGAGGCTACTCAAACCGCCAAAGAAGAAAACACTGAAGGCAAAGCAGGGATAAACCTTATTAAAGCCAGGGTCACCAAAGCCGTTGACGGCGACACGGTCTATGTAAAGCTGGAGAACGGCAGGGAAGAAAAGGTGCGGTTTATCGGCGTAGATACGCCTGAAAGCACCACGCAGGTGGAACCTTACGGTAAGGAAGCCGCATCCTTCACCAAGTCGAAGCTTCTCGGGAAGAACGTGTGGCTGGAGCTTGATGTACAGGAGAGGGACAAATACGGCAGGCTGCTGGCTTACGTGTGGCTTTCACCGCCAACTAAGGAGAGCGACGAAGAGATAAGGGCGAAGATGTTTAACGCAGTGCTCCTGCTGGAAGGTTATGCCCAGGTTATGACAGTGCCACCTAATGTGAAATATGCGGAGTATTTTAAGAAATACCAGCAGGAGGCGAGGGAGAAAAACGCGGGTCTTTGGGGGGTGGAGGTAAAGGAAGAAAAGTCTGCGTCCTCTCAAGTAGCGTTAGTTTCTTACATCGGCAACAAGAACAGCAAGAAATTCCACCTTCCGGACTGCCAGCGGGCTGAAAAGATTTCGCCTGCCAACAGGGTATACTTTAAGTCGCGTGACGAAGCGATAAAGGCAGGATATGTGCCGTGCAAGGTGTGCAGACCGTAACTGTATGCACGAAAGGTGGTGCTCAAAATGCCTGCCCGCATAGTCAAACAAAATCGTGAGATAAAGGAACTCTTTCGGGCAAAAATCCGGGAGAAGGTGGAACGGGAAAAAGAAAGAATGCGGGAACGAATTGACAGTGAGGTACCGTCCTGGATAAGATGGGCTGTCAAACCGCTGGCGGAGTGGAACTTCAACGCCATGCGGGCTAGGTGGAACGATCGCGGGGATAGTGGAGAAACGAACGCTTTCCTGCATTTCTGGCTCCTTATGCCCAATACATGGGTAGTAATCGAAGATGCTGTCATAGAACCGGAGCCGGACGAATTTGCTCAGATAGATCATGTACTTATTGGGCCGCCGGGAATATTTCTCGTTGAGACTAAAGCATGGGAAGGGGCTTTCCTTGGCTATAAAGACGTATGGAAGCGAAAAGAAGGGAACTCCTGGATGCGATGCGAAAGCCCTACTAAGCAAAACCTTCGGCACAAGCAACTTTTTGTAGAATGGCTTAAGGGACTAAATCTGAATCTATCAGTCTCCCTGTCCGATTACGTATTCCCTGTAGTCCTTTTTACACGCTGCCGGTGGCTGAAAACCGAAGGATGCTCCATGCCAGTATTCCGCGATGGAGCGGAGTTGGTGGGGTATTTGCGGCGGTGTGCAAAAGAAAAGACAGTGCTTTCTCAAAACCAGATAGAAAAAGTAACTCAGGCTCTTGCCAATGCCAAACCGCTATGCAGTGAATTCTGTGTAGATCGCATAGAGAGAGTAAGATTGAGTAAAGGGAAGGAATGTATCCGCGTATTCGGCCCTGAAGAAAGGGCAGAACAACTGCGGGGAATCTATGTTGCACGCGGCAAGATTGTTTCGAAACTGTTTCCGGACAGGCATGATGCTGGGTGGTGGTGCTTTTACATAGAAAGATAATATTTTCGGCGTCCGCTGCCCTCTTCGAGAAAGAAGAGAGGGAAGAAGGGAAGCCCGTAATAACTTTCGTGCGGCAATACCCTTTTTCTTTGCGAAGTTTTAGCCTATAACGATATTAGGACAACTGAGTCGGGACAAAAGTGCTTCGCTTAAAGCAGGACAAGAAACACCACGCCTCCGATTAGGACTGAGATAGATATGCGCTTTCTTGGGTGAAAAAATTTTTGAAAAGTTACCTGCTAAATCTTGACCCGGACGATTGTACGGATACTCTTGCCTTCTACTTTTAGTTCATGTAGCATGATAATAAATCCACTCCCCTGTAAAACAGAGATTAATGAAAGGGGTAAGGATAATGACGTGCATAGACGCTATTCGTGAAGTATTTAAAAATAAAGACGAAGTTTTAACCACAGACGAAGTAATTAATCGGATTTATTCAAAATATCCTAATAAACCATGGAAAACCAGTACTATATCAGCCCATTTAATTGGCTTAAGTGTGAATCATCCATCCAGCCGTTATTATCCGTATGCAAGGCAGCAAGCATTTCTATTCAGTCTTGGCAATGGAAAATATAGGCTTTGGGATCCTGAAAAGGATGGCATATGGGTTGTTACAGAAACGGGAGTTCAACTACTTGATGCCAATGGTGGAACAAACTCCATGGAAGATGTTGAGCAAGAGAATATTAATACAGCAGCTTCATTAGAAAAAGATCTGGAAAATGCTTTGGTTTCCAACCTTGAGCAATTAGAGCCAGGACTGTCATTGTATGAAAAAAACGGGATAAGAGGTCAGCAATTTGATACTAACGCAGTAGGTCGCATAGATATCTTAGCTATTGATAAACAGGGAAATTATGTAGTCATCGAACTTAAAGCAGGGGAAGCGGACGATAAAGTTTGCGGTCAGATCTTAAGATACATGGGCTGGGTGAAAAAAGAATTAGCCGATGGTAAACCGGTACGAGGAATTATTATAGCCAACAGTTTCAGTGAGCAATTAAAATATGCTGTTAGTGCGGTTCCTAATATTTCGTTGAAATTATATAAAGTTCATTTTACATTTTCAGACGTTTAACTAATATTTGGTATTTTTCTTGCTGGCCCCTCAAGAGAATTGGACTAAAACGCACAACATGATAAAATTTCTCTTGAGGAGATCAAAGGCAATGGCAGCACATAAAAACTTTACCTTCGAAGAAAAACTTGCTATCCTTGCCGAGGCTGAAAGCTCTTCTACTACCCAAATTGCTGTATGTAGGAAGGTATGGCATATCAAAGAGAACCTTAGATTACTGGAAAAAACATCTCCTGAACACTGAAAATTATCCCGAAGATGAACTTGCAAAGCTCAGAAAAGAAAACGTTATGCTACGCTCAATAATTGTTGATAAAGACTTGGATATCGCTTATTTAAAGGAATTATTAAAAATAAAAAAACGAGCCGAAATTAAAGGAAAAAATCGAGGTCATTGAGAAATTCAGATCTCAGGATATAAACCTGGATTTTCTCCTTCGGATTGCGGGTGTTCCAAAAAGCACATTCTTTTACAAACTCATGAAGAAAAATATAGTTCAAGCCGAGGATGCTTTATTCCCGGCTTTTCAAGGACCACAAATGGAGAAATTGTAACTGACGAAGCAATAAAGACGCTACTTTTTGACCTCGCTGAGGAATACCGCCGGTATGGATACAAGAAACTTACAGTTCTCTTGAGATTTCGGTTCGGCATAAGGATCAACAAGAAGAAGGTCTACAGGCTATGTAAGGAAATGGACCTTCTCTTGCCAATAGAAAGGCACCATAAGCCTAAGGAGTGTTTTTGTGTTATAATGTTATCGGAGGTGAAGAAAAAATAGAAAGGCACCATAAGCCTAAGGAGTGCCCAATAGCCTTCAAAAAAGTTGCCGTAAATGCGCCAAATAGCCAAATTTTGCAAACGCCAGGGTATATTACACGAGCCTAAATGAATTTGTTGGGTATGGCTCGTTTATAAGAGGACTTGATAAGTTTATGATGGAATACAATACTATAAGGCCCCATCAATCGCTGGGATATATGATGCCAAGCAAATTTTACGAAGAATTTTTAAGAAATGATGCGAGCCGGGGAGTACTGGTCGTTTAAGTCCAAATAACCGGGGGCCAGTACAATTAATTCTAAAATTAAGGGTGAGGTTAATGGCAACTGAAAAAATAACTTTAGCGCAACTGGAGACCCATCTTTTTAAAGCAGCAGATATTTTGCGGGGGAAAATGGATGCTTCCGAATACAAGGAATACATCTTTGGCATGCTTTTTTTAAAATATACCTCTGATGTTTTTGCTGCCAAGAAATTAGAACTGGAAAACATGTATAAAAACTTGGGCTTTTCTGACGAACAAATTAAAGAACTAACTGAAGACCCCAATTCGTATGATATTTTTTATGTGCCTCCCAAAGCCCGCTGGGAGTATATACTCAACTTAAAAGAGGACGTAGGGAACCAGCTGAATAAAGCGCTGGCTGCTTTAGAGGAAGCAAACCCTGAGTTGGATGGGGTTTTAAAGCATATTGATTTCAATGCTACTAAAGGAAAAATAAAGCTTAAAGACCAGCAGTTAATTGACCTTATCCATCACTTCAATAAATACACTCTGACTCCGGAAAACTTTGAGTTTCCAGATTTACTGGGTGCAGCTTATGAGTATCTTTTAAAAGAATTTGCTGATTCGGCTGGGAAAAAAGGTGGCGAGTTTTATACGCCTGCCGGTGTCAAAAAACTGATGGTAAGGCTGGTTAAACCTGGCGAGAATATGACAGTTTACGACCCGACGGTTGGTTCGGGAGGCTTTTTGATTGAAGCTTTTCACTATGTAGAAGAAAAAGGGCAGAATCACTATAATTTAGGTCTTTATGGGCAGGAACTAAACGGACTGACCTGGTCGATTTGTAAAATGAACATGATTTTACACGGTATCTCCGATGCCCATATAGAAAATGAAGATGTTTTAACCACCCCGATGTTTTTAGAAAACGGATATATCAAGCGCTTTGACCGGGTTCTGGCCAATCCTCCTTTTTCTGAAAACTATTCCCGGGCAAACATGCAGTATCCGGAGCGGTTTAAATACGGATTTACTCCAGAAACCGGCAAAAAAGCTGATTTAATGTTTTTACAGCACATGATTGCCAGCTTAAAAGATGATGGAATTATGGCCACGGTTATGCCTCACGGCGTTTTGTTTCGGGGAGGACAGGAAAAGGTAATCCGGGAAGGGATTGTTAAAGAAGGTATAATTGAAGCAATCATTGGGCTTCCGCCTAAGCTTTTTTACAATACCGGGATTCCGGCCTGCATTATAGTGATTAATAAAAATAAACCCGAACATTTAAAGAATAAAATTTTATTTATCAATGCCGACCGGGAATACGGAGAAGGAAGAAATCAAAACTTCTTACGTCCTGAAGATATCGAAAAAATTGTAAATGTCTTTGATGAGAAAAAGGAAATACCTGGATATTCAAGACTGGTTGATATAAAAGAAATTGAAGAAAATGATTTTAATCTTAACATCAGAAGATATGTAGATAATTCTCCAGAGCCAGAGATAGAAGATGTGCGGGCTCATCTTGTCGGCGGGGTACCTTTACGGGAAGTAAGAAGGTATGAAGAGCAGTTTAAAAAATTTGGGATTTCCTACGATGTTCTTTTAAAAGAAAAAGATGAGCAATATTTAGAGTTTAATGATTTAATAGCAGAAAAAAGTCAAATAAGAGACGTTATTGAAAATGCGGCGGAAGTCAAAAATACCATAGCAAAACATAAGGAAATGCTTTTAAACTGGTGGCAGGAAGTAGAACCGGAGATTTTAGAGTTTTACGGAAGAAATAACCTCTGGAGCTTTAGAAATGCTGCCCTGAATAAATTAAAAGAAAAGCTTTTGCCTCTTGGAACTCTTGATGAGTTTAAAATTGCCGGCGTTTTCGTGAACTGGTGGGAAGAACTTCTTTATGATTTTAAGAGTATAGCTGCTACCGGCTGGAACAAAAATCTGGTGGATGATGAAAGGATTAAGGAAAAGTATTTCGGGAAGGAAATCGAAGAAATAGAAGAACTGGAAAGTAAAATTGCAGAAATAGAAGGCGAACTAAATGAACTTTTAGATGAAGTTGAAGAGTGGGATGAAGAAGAACAGGGAGAGAAAACGGCAAGCAAAGTAAAAAATCATCTAAAAGAGCTGGTAAAAGAATTAAAGGAAAATAAGAGCGAATCAGCAATTAAAGAAGCTAAAAGATGGGAAGAGTTGTTGGCTAAAATAGCAGAAAAAGAAAAAGAACTTAAAAATGCCCGAAGCAAGAAAATGCAAAGAGAAAAAAATCTTGAAAAGGAAGTTTCCCGAAGAAAAGAAAATTTAACCGAGGAAGAAGTTAAAGAGCTTTTACTGGAGAAATTTTATGATTTTATTGATAAGCAACTTGAAAAGTATCTAAATGCTGAAAAGAAAGAAATGATAAAGATTTTTGAAAATCTTTGGGATAAGTACAGAGTATCGCTTTCTGAACTCACAAAAGCAAGGGATGAAGAAGTAAATAAGCTAAATGAGTTTTTGCAAAAACTGGGGTGTTACTATGAATGAGGAATTAAAAGTACCCGAGGGATGGGAATGGGTAAATATTGAAAATGATGTTGTCGTAATTTCAGGTATGAGGCCTAAAGGTGGTGCTATAGACGATGGAGTCCCAAGTTTGGGTGGTGAACATATAACTTCTGATGGAAGGGTAATATTCTCTGAAGATAACGCAAAGTTTATTCCTGAAAAGTTTTACAAACTCATGAAAAAAGGAAAAGTTGAAAAAAATGATATTTTAATAAATAAAGATGGAGCAAATACTGGGAAAGTAGCAATATTAAGGGAAAAGTTTAATCCAGAAATCGCAATTAATGAACACTTATTTATAGTTAGAAGTAAGAGCTTATTTGAACAAGGGTTTTTATTTTATTGGTTTTTTTCATCTTTTGGGACAAGACAACTTAAAGAAAAAATAACTGGTTCAGCTCAACCAGGCTTAACATCAAATTTTATAAAAAACTTTTTTGTTTTGTGCCCCCCTCTTCCAGAACAACAAAAAATCGCCGAAATCCTTGAAACTGTAGATAATGCCATCGAAAAAACTGACGCTATTATTGAAAAATATAAACGCATAAAACAGGGGTTAATGCAGGATTTACTGACAAAAGGTATTGACGAAAACTGGCAGATAAGAGATGAAAAAACCCATAAATTTAAGGATTCTCCCCTGGGGAGAATCCCGGAAGAGTGGGAAGTTGTGAGGTTGGGAGAAGTATTTGATATTTTTGCCGGTGGGGATATAGATATGGAAAACTTTTCAGAAGATAAGACTCTAAAGCACAAGTATCCAGTATATTCAAATTCCTTGGAAAAAAATGGGCTGTATGGTTATTCTTCTAAATATAAGTTTAATGAAAATTGCATTACTGTAACAGGAAGAGGAACACTTGGATATGCAGTTCCAAGATATGAAAAGTTTAATGCGATTATTAGATTATTAGTTTTACAACCAAAAGAGCAACTTAATATAAAGTTTGTAGCAGAATACATTAATAATAAAATAAAAATTTCAACTGAAAATACTGGAGTACCACAGTTAACTGTGCCTCATATTTCAGGATATAGTATTTCCTTACCCCCTCTTCCCGAACAACAACGCATTGCTGCAGTTTTATCTCAAATCGACGAAGCCATTGAAAAAGAACAGGCTTACAAAGAAAAGCTTGAAAGGATTAAAAAAGGGCTGATGGAAGATTTACTGACCGGGCGGGTCAGGGTTAATTGTCTACTTTAATTATTTGATTGGGAGGCTTCTCAAATGTACAGCAAACTTGATGAGGAGCATTATGTAGAAAATCCCTTCTTAGCCCAGCTTCTAAGGCTGGGCTGGAAGGTTTACCGGCAGAATAAAGATAACCCTGAAGAGATAAAAGAGATTATTTCATTTAATTCAGCTTTTGAACCGTCATTTGGTGAGTCGGTTAAGTTCAGAGAAAGCTTCAAAGAAGTAGTTTTAGAAAGCGTTTTAAAAGAAAGCCTGAAAAAAATTAACCCCTGGCTTGAGGACGACCAGCTAAATGAAGTTGTGCGGAAGATTACCACTCCTCAGGCCAATTCATTTTTGGAAATCAACCGGGAGATTCATGATTTACTTTTAGAAAACACTTCTGTTTCCGAAAACCGCAGGACCGGTGAAAAAAGCCCCACAGTTAGATTTATTGACTTCAGAAACCCGGAAAATAATACTTTTTTAGCTGTATCGCAGTATAAAGTAAACATTCCGGGTACAGAAAAACATATTATTCCCGACATCGTTCTCTTTGTAAACGGCTTACCTCTGGTTGTAGTGGAGTGCAAATCCCCGGCCATTGCCGATCCCCTGACCGAAGCTATAACCCAGCTAATGCGCTACTCCAACCGGCGGGGAGTAAAAGAAGGAAACGAAAAACTCTTCTGGTACAATGTTTTTATGATTGCCACTTCCAATCAGGTAGCCAAATACGGCACCATTACCTCGGACTTTGAACATTTTGTAGAGTGGAAAGACCCCTATCCTTATGCCATGTCCGAAGTAAATCCTGATGGCAGCGTAACCAGTCAGCAGCTTTTAATTCACGGGATGCTTTCCAAACAGAATTTCCTCGATTTACTGCACACCTTTACCATTTTTAAAGAAGACCCCAAAGGTGGTGTAATCAAAGTAGTTGCTCGCTACCAGCAGTTTCGTGCTGTAAAAAAGATGGTTAAACGGTTAAAAGAGGGGAAAACTTCGTCAGAACGGGGCGGGATTGTCTGGCACACCCAGGGGTCGGGAAAGTCGCTGACCATGATGTACATGGTCCGGGAAATGTACCACCAGCCGGAATTTAGCAGTTACAAGATAGTATTTATCACCGACCGGAAAGATTTAGAACAGCAGTTAAGAGAGACCTCAAAAAGTGTTGGCTTTACGGTAAATCTTGCGGGAAGCATCGACGAACTTAAACAGCTTTTAAGAACCAACACTCCCGATCTGGTTATGGCCATGGTGCATAAATTTCAGGAACGGGATTTAAAGCAGGAGTTTCCCATATTAAATACCTCCCCCAATATTCTGGTAATGATTGATGAGGCCCACCGCACGCAGTACAAGCTTTTAGGAGCCAATTTAAGAAAAGCCCTTCCCAATGCGGTTAGAATAGCTTTTACCGGAACTCCGATTGATAAGACTGAACAAGAATTTGGCCAGTACATAGACAAGTACAGCATTCGGCAGGCAGTAGACGATGGGGTTACGGTAGAAATAGTTTATGAAGGCCGGGTCCACAGTGCTGAACTTTCCGATGAAGAAGCGGCCAATGCCAAATTTGAAGATGTCTTTAGGGATGCTGATCAGGAGACAAAACGCCAAATCTTAGGCAAATATACCTGGAAGGCCTATCTTGAAGCAGAAGAAGTAATCAGGGATAAAGCAAAAGACATGATCGACCATTATGTGACGCATATCTTCCCTAATGGCTTCAAAGCCCAGGTAGTTGCTGTTTCCCGTTTAGCAGCGGTAAGATATAAAAAGGCCTTAGAAGACGCCTTGAAAGAAAAAATTGCTGAGCTGGAAAAGAGCCAGAACCTGAAAGTAGACTTGGAGACGCTGAGAAAGTTAAAAGTAGGAGTCGTAATCTCCGGTAAGCAGAACGATGAAGCTATCTATCAGCCCTATACCAATCCGGTGGAGCACGAAAAAATAATCCAGAGTTTTCGCCTTCCCTTTGGTAAAGTTAACGAAAATGGCATATCAGGGGATGTAGGCATTTTAGTAGTTCAGAGCATGCTGATTACTGGCTTTGATGCCCCGATAGAACAGGTTATGTATCTTGATAATGTGATAAAAGGCCATAACTTACTGCAGGCAATAGCCAGGGTAAACCGGGTTTACAAAAACAAGTCCTGCGGTTATGTTGTGGATTATGTTGGCGTCTTAAAACATTTAGAAGAAGCGCTGGCAATTTATGCTGATGAAGATTTAGCCGAAATCTCTAAGGTTGTTATTAATAAGGCAAAAAGTATTGATAATTTGCATTATACCCATAGACAGATCGAAGAATTTTTTGCGAAAAATGGCCTTAAAGACTGGCGGTCTCAGGTTGATGACTGCATTGACCTTTTAGTTGACGAAAAAATCAGAAATGAATTTATCATGTTGGTTCGAAACTTTAATCGGGCAATGGATGCGGTTCTTCCTGATGCTGAGGCATTAAAATATCTAACTGATTTAAAGATATTAAGTTTCATCAAAGAAGCAGCCCGGAATCGGTATCGTGACAGTAAATTGAGTATAAGTGATGCCAGCCGGAAAATAAGGGAGATAGTAGAAGAGTACATAGTAGCCAAAGGAATCAACCCCAAAATTCCGCCAATCCCGCTTTTAGATGATAAATTTTTAAATAAATTAAAAGGAAAGCCAGCTAAAGTTAGAGCTCAGGAATTGATAACAGCTATTAAAGAACATATTGTTGATCATTTTGAAGAAGACCCGGAGCTATATGAAAGATTTTCTGATAGATTAAAAAGACTGCTGGAAGAATATCACGAGAAGTGGGAAATACTTGCCGAAGAGTTAGAAAGACTTAGAGAGGAAATGCAAAAGGGCCGGGAAGTAGAAAATACCTTTGGGTTTGAACCTAAAAAAGAAATGCCGTTTTTGGGACTACTTAAAAAGGAGTTATTTGGGCAGAAAGCCTTTAATGAGTTAAGTGATGAAGAAGTTAACTTCCTTGTTGATTTAACCAGAGACGTAATTGAAATAATTAAGAGAGAAACAAAAGCGGTTGACTTCTGGGAAAGCTACACCAAGCAAAAGCGGTTAAAAACATATATAGGGAACCACTTGCTGCAGAAACTGGTACCAAAAGCTTCTGCCGGTAAGGGTGTTGCTGAAAGTCCCGCTCCCTATTATGCTGATAGCTTATCAAAAGTAATATTTAATAAAAGAAACGAAATAACTCAAAAACTACTGGAACTCGCCTATCATCACTACGGGAAGTGAGAAACATGGATATAAAAATTGAAAAAATAGTTCGCACCAAAAGAAAGACCATTGCTCTTGAAGTAACAGATAGTGCTACTTTAATAGTTAGGGTACCTTATGGAGTAAGTGAAAGCACCATTCAGGCAGTTATTCGAAAACACTACGACTGGATTATTAAAAAGAAAAATGAAGTAGAAGCCCGAGACCCAAAAGTTAGCGCTAAAGAGTTTGTTAACGGTGAAGGCTTTTTATATCTTGGAAAGTATTATAAACTTCAAATAGTGGAAGACCAGGAAGAACCACTTAAATTCGAAAATGCATTTTATCTATCAAAGGAAGCACTGCCGTATGCAGAAAAAGTTTTTACTGAATGGTATAAGAAGGCAGCTTTAGAAAAGATAACTGAACGGGTACAGTTTTATGCTAAGATGGGCGGTTATAATTATTCCCGAATAAATATCACCAATGCCCAGAGAAGATGGGGTTCTTGTTCAAGCAAAGGTAACTTAAATTTTAGCTGGCGGTTAATTATGGCCCCCTTATCGGTTATTGATTATGTCGTAGTACATGAACTTGTGCATTTAGAGGAGAAAAATCATGGTAAGGCTTTCTGGACTAAAGTTAGGATTTTAATGCCTGACTACCAAAAACATGAAAGCTGGTTGAAAAATAATGGGTATATGTTAAAGCTATAAGAAGCGCACAGGAGTATGCCCTGCACAAAAAAAATTGGACTTGATCCTTCACGAAACTGCAATAGGAGGAGTCACCACTGACAAGCAGTAGATTACGTCTTGACTCGGGTGCTTATCCCAAGGGGTAACGTAGCCCTTGTGGAAGGGGTAGCATAAACCCTAAGGTGCGTACCGAGTTCGTAGTAACCCTGCATCGCAAAGCAATGCAAAACCGGGGCCTAGGGCAGGTGCCTTTTTGTTCCACCTGCCCTGGTATTTTCTGGCTTGTATAAGAAAATCTCAAAAAGCAAGGATGGTGATATCCATGCCCGTCCATCTCACCTTCTATGACGGCGCCGACTGTATCGGCGGTAACAAAATACTGCTAGAAGATGGCGAAACATCCATCTTTCTTGACTTCGGCACAAACTTCAAAGCCGAAGGCATGTTCTTCGACGAATTTCTAGCACCTAGATCCAACTTCGGCTTTTACGACCTTCTCAGCCTCGGCATCCTCCCTCCTCTAAAGGGATTATACCGCTCCGACTTACAATACCCGGGCGTATGGGAAAGATACTTATCACATCCGCAATATCGGGAAATCGAGGTCCAGGGGATTCTTCTTTCCCACGCCCATTTCGACCACTGCGGGCATTTGTCCTACGTCCGCGAGGACGTGCCCGTAATAACCAGCCTGACCGCTGCGCTGATATGCAAAGCCCTGCAGGATACGGGAGGGGGAAACCGCCTGCAGGAGATATGCTACATAACGCCGCGGGAATTCAAGGATGGACTTTTGCAGACCGGCCATTATAAGTCAACTCCTTTCAAACAGCGGCGGTACAAAATATTAGGCAGGGACTCTATTCCCGAAAGTGCCTGCGGCTTTTGGGGAAAATACGACCACTCGCGGGGATTTGAATGCTGCAAGCTGGAGGCGTTGGGAAGCGAAACTAAAATAGGCGACCTTACCGTCCGGATATGGCCGGTGGACCACTCTATACCCGGTGCGAGCGCCTTCGGCATAAAGACCTCTGCAGGGTGGATAATATACACCGGCGACCTGAGGCTGCACGGCAAAAACGGAAATCTCACAAGGCGGTTCATCGAAGAAGCGGCAAAGCTAAATCCTGTTGCCTTAATCTGCGAAGGCACGCATCCCGGCACGCAAAAACCCGTCACCGAAGAGGAAGTTGCCGCAAACTGCTACGTTGTTGTGTCTAGAACCGACGGCCTTGTGGTGGCGGACTTCGGCCCGAGGAACGTAGAACGCCTGCTTTCGTTCCTCGACATAGCCGGGAAGACGAATAGGCAGCTCGTTCTAACCGCCAAGGACATATACCTCCTTGAGGCGCTGAGAGCTGCAGGAGAGGAAGGCGTACCAAACCCGCACGAAGACAGCAGGATACTGATGTACGTAAAGCCGAAATCACGCATGGATAAATGGGAGGCTGCCCTTCTCGAAAGGATTAACCCCGCAAAAATCGTTTCGGCGGACGACGTAAAAAAGGAGCCCAAAAGCTACATACTATGCTTTTCCTACTATGACTTCCACGCATTTTTGGACATACAGCCGAAGGGCGGGACATACATATATTCCTCCAGCGAGGCTTTCGACGAAGAAATGCTCATAGACCACCAGCGGGTGAGGAACTGGATTGACTATTTCGGCTTTGAACTATACGGGACGCTTGGGAGAGACAGGGAAAGGTCGGGCTTTCACGCAAGCGGGCACATCCACGGCCCCGGCATAGAGGAGATGGTGGAGACGATAAAGCCTGAAATGCTGATACCGGTTCATACACAGGAAAGGGAATTTTTCAATCGCTTTAAGGGATTGTGCAAGGTACTGTGGCCGGAGAAGGGGAAAATGATAAGATGAGGGTTATGAAAATAAAACTGATCCTTATCCTGATGGCAATGCTTTTAACAGCTTGTACGATAAAGGATAGCCTTAATATGGGCGGCTGTTCTGCCGTTCCGGGGGGAAATTTAATAAATGTTAATGGAAGGACTGTGCAGGGGAGGATAAAGGTTCCCGAGGGGTTCGAAAGGGTTAATGTGCCTAAAGGATCTTTTGGTGAGTATTTGAGAAACCTGCCATTAAAACCGCATGGCTCTAAGGTGAAGTATTACAACGGCATTCCGAAGCCCTGGGATGTCCATGTAGCCGTTCTCGATATTGATGTGGGGAACAGGGACCTGCAGCAGTGTGCCGATGCTGTTATAAGGCTCAGAGCAGAATACCTTTACCGGAAAGGAGAATATGACAAGATACATTTCAACTTCACTAACGGATTCAGAGCCGATTACGTTAAATGGATAGAAGGTTACAGGATTAAAGTAGAGGGGGATAAGGTATACTGGGTAAAACAAGCTGAATACTCCAACGATTATGCTACCTTTAGAAAATACCTGGATATGGTCTTTGCATACGCAGGCACGCTTTCACTGTCACAAGAATTGAAAAAAGTACCGGTTGAAGATTTGCAGATAGGGGATGTATTTATCAAAGGTGGGAGCCCCGGCCACTGCGCAATAGTGCTGGATGTGGCGGAGAATAAGGCCACGGGAGAAAAAATCTTTATACTGGCTCAGGGATATACGCCTGCACAGGATATTCATATTCTAAAAAATCCGGCGAACGGCGAGGGCAACCCCTGGTATTCCATCAACTTCGGGGAAAGGCTTCGAACTCCGGAGTTCGTGTTCACTCGGGATCAGCTGGCACGTTTTGAAACTAATTGATAATGCCCTTCAGCCTCCACTTGCGAACTTCTACAGTAACCTTTTAAGATTTCCCGAAAGGTGAGATTTTCTATGAAAAGAAGCAAGGAATATTTTAGGGGTTGTCTCTTGGGCGGAGCTATCGGCGATGCCATGGGGCGGCCTGTCGAGTTTTTAAAACTGAATGAAATAAAAAAGAAATACGGGGAAAGCGGGATAACAGACCTTATTGTAGGGATAAACGGCAAAGCAGAAATTACCGATGATACTCAAATGACTTTATTTACAGCTGAGGGCTTGCTTCGAGCTGAAACTAGAAGGCAAGAGAAGGGGAACTGCCACGTGCCTTCTGCCGTATATCATGCATACCTCCGTTGGCTTCATACCCAGGGATATCCCAAAGATGTGAAAAAAGAATTTATCTACGATGGGTGGCTGATAAAAGTGAAGGATCTTCACTCAAGACGCGGACCGGGAAGCACCTGCCTTTCAGCTTTATCCAGCGGAAGGATGGGGACGATGGAATACCCGATAAATAACAGCAAGGGATGTGGCGGGGTTATGAGGGTAGCACCGGTTGGACTCTTTTGCCGTAAAGAAGAGGCTTTTCGGATTGCCTGTGAGTGCGCAGCCTTAACGCACGGCCACCCTAGCGGATATCTCTCTGCCGGAGTTCTTGCTCATATTATTGCCTGCATTATAGAAGGAGCGGATATAGAAGAAGCCGTAAAAGATGCTCTACTGGTTCTTGACACATACGACGGGAAGGAAGAGTGCAGCATTGCAATAAGAAAAGCAATGGAACTGGCAAATAGCAGCGAAGAACCTGATGCGGCAATAAAGTTGCTTGGAGAAGGGTGGGTAGGAGAAGAAGCCATAGCTATTTCCATATACTGCGCTTTGAAGTACAGGGATGATTTCAAAAAAGCACTTTGCGCTGCAGTGAATCACGACGGAGATAGCGACAGCACGGGAGCAATAACCGGAAACATTCTTGGAGCTTATCTTGGGATCAATGACATACCTGGAGAATGGATTGCCAAAGTGGAACTGGCGGATGTGATAATGCAAATTGCTGACGATCTACTTATGAAATTTGAAAATACCTTGGAATGGCGGGAAAGATATCCCGGATGGTAAAAATTGAATCGACACATTAACTTCCGAGTCGTACGTTGCAATGAAACACTCCTTTAACGGTTCCTTCCGGCGCACACACATTTGCTTCGTAGCTCGACTTAAGCATTCGAGTATATCCGGATAAAACGGGCACTTGCAACCTTTAGACAAGCTATCTATAATCCCATACTCTTTAAGGGCGTTTCCAATGGCTTGTCTGGAAACGCCAAAAACAGACGAAAAATAGTATAGTTTAAGCGGAGTTATCTTCTCTCCTTCGAAAATACAGGATTTTACCCTCGGCGTCGGGAGGAGAAGCTCTCTAGCTAGCTTGTTGGCTTCTTTGTCCAAAAACCACCTCTGCCCGGGTGTTAGCGATGAACTCTTTATGAATACATGGCCGAGGCAGATGTGGCTCAATTCATGGGTTAGCGTCCAGACAATCCTATTTCCCGGGAAAAATTTCCTGTAATTCTTTACGATCAGAATTTTTATACAATCGCCATCGAGAAAAGTCAAGCCTTCTGCCTGATACGGTATCAAGTCGGTCTCTATCAGCTCTACGGGAAACCACTTGCCGTCTTTTTGGACCATGAGGTTGCGTATAACCTCTTCTATCGAGAAAGGCGGAGTAATGCTGGAGGATGCTAACGCATCCCTTAGCATTGCTGCCGCATTTTTTATTTTTGCAATGTTTACGCATGATGAATAACCGCTAGCCTTATTTCCACGTATAGTGATAACATCATTTACAACGGAAGAATTAAAAGAAAGATTATTGCTTAATGCAACATCAAACTTTGATATCATTTGTACCTCTTTCTTATTCGATTTTGCCATTCTCATCGATGTCATCGCCTTCCTCGGCATTTCCAGTTTTTTGTTTCTCCTGTGTGGATCTTATAGCCTTAACTGCCTTGACAAGAGAGTGAATCTGCTCTGACGTCAGATTCCGGAACTCACGCAGAAGTAAAATTAAGTCTCCTCTTCGATTAGCTTCCTCCCATTCTTTGATGAGCTCTGCCAGCTGACGATCTTCCATTTCATTAGTTTCAAATTCCACATCTTCTTTCAATAAATCGGCTGGCGGCACGCCGAGATATTTAGCTAATTTCTCCAGAAAATCGAGATAAATCCGCCTTTGCCCGGTTTCAATTGCCCAAAGATATGTATGAGATACGTCCAATACTTCGGCAAGTTCGCGTGTCGACAGTTTGGCTTTTTCACGAGCTTCCCTTATCTTTTCGGCTACTATCCTGTGTATTTTCGGGATATCCCTTTCCTCTGGCATAACCATTCCCCACCTTATATTTTTGTTTACACTATTATATCACACTCTTAGATAACAAAAAAAGAAGTATTTACTCGAAAAACGGAAAAAATTAAAGAATTAGCGATATAAACGGGCTATTTTGTTTACAATGATAAGTAAACCTGTTGTCAAATACCGCCTGCTGAGGTACAATTACTGTAGGTTTACGAAATTATGACTACAGAAAGGCAGGCGGTGAACTGAATGCGGGCGACTGTCAACGTTTCCGGTGAAATGTTGGCGGTGAGTGCGTTAAGCCCCCAGCAAAAGAAAATATATGAAATGTATCTCGAAGGTTATAAACCAAGAAAAATATCCGAACTCACGGGGATAAGCTACGAAACCGTAAGAACTCAGTTAAAAAGGATTACCAAAAAAATCAAGAATTTAACGTCACTTAGCGAAATTGAAGAAGATCCCGACATCATGCACCTTTACGGGAAACAGCAGCAAATCCCTTACCTCAAGAGAAACGGCTACCAAATAAAAGATGCCGCCAAGGTCCTCGGCACCTCGGCGGGCACAGCCCGGCCCTATATCAGCCGGGGATACAAAGCCAAAAATACAAAGGTATCGTCCATTAGAGAGTATACCCTTACGAGAGAAGAAATGCAAGAAATCGTTAGAAAATCAGAAGAGAGAAATAAACCCATGTCACCCGATTTGGTATCGATGTGCTACTCGCTGGCGATGGAAGAGAAGAAAGAAAAAATAAGGTTAATCTGTGCAGCTATATTCGGCGCTGGTTACTGGGAAGCCAAAAAAACCTTACTGGATGAACGTGCAAAAGCGTTCCGTGCTCTAGCCACTAAAGGTCATCAGACGTATACCTACATCGAAAGCGACGCAAGGAAAATCATCCCGGACGTGATAGAAGAGTATTTCACGCACATCAAAGACGCCACGTTCAGGCCGTTGAACGGAAAAGCTCAAGAAGCCCTGCAGGAAATATACTGGGAACGAAAAACCATGCTGGAGCAGTACGGTGCGATAGCACTGAGGCATGTCAATCACGGCTGCCATGCAAAGGCTTATCCGCTCAAGCCTGCTAATCCCAAAACCGTGAAATTCGAGAAAACCGGAAAGGTAGTAAAAATCAAAGAAAAATCACTGGTTATTGAAACCGATAATGAGACCCTTGAGGTGAATACCGAGGAAATCATCATATCACAGAACTCCAGCTACTACAGCGTATCCCATATGGCGGCGAGAATCGGAGATATAGTGGATATAGGCGGCGGAATGGTGTATATAAAGGATTACATTGAGGAGTTTCCTATAAGGCTAATCATCACAAAAACTGCTCGGGAATAAGGAAAATACAAAATTTTCCACAAGTGGGGAACAAGATCTCCCCGGATGGGTAGATCTGTGCCGAATCAGAGGGTGGTACGCGCGTACCACCCATTTTGGTAAAAAAATCGGGGCGCTAAATGCGCCCTTTTTTTATTTTTCTTTTTACCTAATTTACGAGGCAACCAAAAAAAACGATTGGAGGGTGATACTTATGACTTTTACACATTTTGAAATTCCTTACTCTAATTATATCAAAATTCCGCGTTCTTGGCTAGCCGAACATTTGGCAAAAGTAAACGGTGCTGAGTTGAAAGTGGTGCTCTATATCCTCATGCACACTTGGGGATACCAGGAATACGGCATCGCTAAGCATATAACCCTTGATGAATTCAAATACGGCAGGCTCAAAAAAGACGGTACGAGGATGGACAGAGGCACCGGTCTTTCACACGGTGCTGTGGTGAAGGCCCTCAAGAAAGCAATGGAGGACAACTTTATCGTCTGCTACGTGGACAATACTGACGGCGGCAGGATTCAAAAGTACTACATGCTCAGGATGAATTCTCATGTCCCAGCCGAAACCTTTGCGATTGATAAGAAGACTGGCAAGAGGACCGACTTTGAAGAATGGTTAAAAATGGCTGCCTATGAGGAAGATAACGACGATAACCCTGGCCCTGAAAACAAACCGACAAGAAGACGTGAAGAAGAGAAAGACCAGGACGCCATTACGAGCGAATTCAGATGTATAAAAAGTGACACCTCGAAAAATCAAGGCTTTGAAGGCTATGATATGCAAAAAGTGACCGCCGATTTCATAAACAGTGACAGCAGATGTATAAAAAATGAATACCGTACTCTAGAAAGAAACTATAAGAAAGAAACTTATAAGAAAGATGTAAAAAATAACAACAACACTACAAAGGTACAAAGTACCGATAGAGGTACTAAAAGACATGTTGTTGTGGATAATTTTGTGGATAACTCTGTGGATAAGTTGTCGGCTATAGAAAGTTCTAGGGGCTATAGCAAAGCTAAGAAGCAGCAAGCTGAATTTGGTACCGCATATCATACTGCCGAAGAGATAGGTACTAAGGTGCGTAATATCGAGACAGAGCAAAAACTCGAGAGAAACACCTTCTATCATACTGAAGGGACAAAAAATACTGCTGGAAGGAATATCTTCTCTGGAGTAGAGACAAAAGCAAATAAAACCGGTACAAAGCAAGGAATCGAAAGAAAAACTGAACGTCCGACCAACGATGGAGGAGCTACAGAGGTACATACCATCGAAACAGGACAGAAATTCGAGGGCAGTATTTTAAAATTTACTGCTGAAGGGGTAAAAAGTAGGATTAACGGACTTTCTTTCGACGGAGAGGGAAAAGTCGCTCATCCGTCCATTTATCCTGGAGCAGTAAAGGAAAAAATGGAGGATGAAAAACTGCATGACCTGAACAAGATAAAGAATTGCTGCATCAGATTTGCCGAGATAGTCGGCCGCAGGAATGATAAGTTTATCATAAAACTTTGTTGGAAATATAAGGCGATTAACGTCGAAAAGCAGCTGGAGGTGATGGCTGAGTACGCCAAGCGTCACTTTGTCGAAAATCCGGAGGGGTTCCTCACTTCAGCTCTGAAGGAGGGCTACCAGCTCCCGGCCGCCGCAAAAAGGGCTGAGGCCAAAGTCAAAGTCACCTGCCCTGATTGCAAAGGGGTAGGCTACTTCTACAATCCCGAAAAAAATACCGCACGGCTTTGCAACACGTGCGGCGGCTCAGGAAAAGTTGACAAGCTGGTGGCAACTCCTCTTGACAAAATTATACACTTTTGATAAGCTAGAAGCAAGGGAAAATTCAGAACTGGGGAACAAAGTGGGGAACAAAACAGCCCCGGTTGGGTAAATCTGTCTCAAATCAGGGGGTAGTACGCGCGTACCACTTTGGCCCAGGAAGAAACGAAACCGGCTTCTAGCAGCCGGTGTTTTTGTTTTTGTCAAGAGGGATTTTGCCATCAGCTTTTCCCGAGCTACCAAAATCAATCAAAATCAAGAAAGGAGGGTATTTTCGGAAGTTGTTAGGCTCGAAATAATCGGAATAATCAAAATAAACTAACAACTTCCGGAGGCTGTATGGACGGCTATAGGGCATTAGCGGCTGGGATAATAAGGCAGGCAGTGTGGGATGTGAAGAATCTTCCCAACAAGGACCCCGATAAAATCGATGCAATCGAATTCTTCACGAAAGACTGGTTCGAGTTTATCGCAGACGTGCTGAACCTGGACGCGGGCAAAATCAGGAGAAAGGTTGCAGAACTCTGCCAAATCCAATGTCAAAGGAGGGATTCAAAGAAAAACAAGAACATCCACCTTCAGTCAGTAATTCAAAAATTAGAACAAGGAGAGGAGGGACGACATATCGAGGCCGCTCAGCTGGCCTATGTCGGCGTAAAATGATGGGTAGGGCTTTAAAAAGAAAACTGGTTAGATTGTTCGTACTTTCTTTAACCATATTAGCCGTAATGGTAACAATCACTGCTATGGCAGTACCGGTTTTCGCCGCAGGTGGGGATGGTATAAACCCCAACGCAAGCAGCGGCGACCCGGGCGTCAACTCGAAAGACGTCCAGGGCGTGATAAATTTCCTTGTAACTATCCTGAAGTACTTTACAGCAATAGGTGGAGTAATTGTCGTAGGAGCTCTCATGTACAACGGCTACAAACTGGCCTTTTCCGTAGATCCTAGAGGGAAAGCCGAAGCGATGGACGGACTCAAATATGCGATTATTGGTGGCATCATCGCTTTCGGTGCTTATCGCCTTGCTGGTGTGCTAAAAGGTCTGGCGGATAAGCTATAATCTACCAGCAAAAGGAGTTGTCGTCATGCGTGCGTACAAGACCCCAATACTCCTTTCGGAAGAACAGAAGATTATAGGTGGAGTGTTGACCTTAAGGCAGCTCGCATACGTGCTGGGCGGCGCCCTGCTGACTTACGACCTGGCTTCACGGTTGTACAGGTTGGCTGGACTGGGCGCCGCCTTCACCTTCGTATTAATACTCTATTCGTTCTTCCTTTTACTTGCTTTCTGGAAAGTACAAAAATACGGCTTGAACTTTGACACGTACCTGGCGTTAAAGTTCAGGTTCATGACCAAGCAGAAAGCGTATGGCTACGGAAAAACCGATTAAGTGCAGTTAGGAAAGGTGGTGGCGCATATCGACTTCCTCTTCGCAGCCGCCCTTATTGCTGGGGCGGCAGCCATATTTCTCATCAATAAGCAAAAAGAAAAAATCCTGTCTAACGACCGTTCAGGCTCGCAAGGAAAAGCTGGGCAAAACAAAATTTTGCCAATGCGTCAAAAGAAAACACTACAGTCAGCCCAGCATTTCATCGGCTTCCAGGACATAAAAAACGGCATTATCATACTGCCTAACAACGAATACAGGCTGATAGTTGAAGTGGTGGGGACGGTAAATTTCTATCTGCTCAGCGAGGAAGAGCAGGAAAAGATCGAAGCGTATTTCAGGAGTCTCCTCAGGTCGCTCTCATTCCCGGTACAGTTCTACATACAGACGAGGCTGCTCGACCTGGACGAAGAGGTAAGGTATATGACCGGAAAACTTGCCGAGCTTCCACCGCAGCTCCAGGAATACGGTATGAGTCTGGCCGACAGCCTCATGCGCTGGACCGGCGCTAAAAACGTGATGATAAAAAAGAGCTATATCGTTATACCCTATAACAACAGCGACTTCAACGAAGCCGTAAGAGAGCTTTACAGGCGGCGTGACATAGTTGTAGCCGAGCTTTCCAAGTGGATAGAGTGCAGGACGCTCTCCAGTCTCGAAGCCGCAGAAGTGCTCTACATCTTCTACAACAAAGAAAAGGCCGTGACGATGAAAATCTCGGATGCTGAACAATACGGCTTCACAGAGTCATACGTAAGGGGGGTCGGCATTGGCAATCTTCGGGAGAGTTTTGAAGAAACAACAGAATACGCAGAAAGATGACGGATTCAAACATACTTTATCGGGCGGCATCAGCGACATAAGAGACTTAGTATGTCCAGATGGGATAAAAGTCACGGAAAGCTACGTCCAGCTCGGTTCGGACAGATACGTAAGGGCCTTCTTCGTGAGTCAGGTGCCTTCTACGGTCTTCGTCGGCTGGCTCGATGAGCTTTACAGCATCGGCGATGTGGACGTGTCCATCTACGTCTATCCGGGCGATGACAGGGAAGTGATACAGGAACTCACCCAGAAGATAAACAACCTCATGGCCGCACAAATACTCGATGAAAAGCGGGGCGACTACACAAACGCTTCCCTGATAAAACTCACCCTGGAAGACGCATGGCAGTTGAGGGAAGAAATCCAGACCAACAGGAATAAGATGTATTACGTGTCAATATTCTTCATGATCGCTGCTGATACGCTTGAAGAACTGGAGAGGAAGACAAAGATAACCATAGAGCGCCTCGGGGGACGGGCGGTACACGTGAGGCAGGCCTTCCTGCGCCAGGACGATGCGGTGCTCAGTATATCGCCAATAGCACAGAATAAATTAATGCACATATATCGGAACTTCGACCTCAATGCGGCAACGGCGCTCATGCCGTTCGATTGCGCAGATATGGCGCACAAAAACGGGATATTCCTCGGCGTCAACTACTATACCGGCACGCCGGTGTTCTATAACCCCTTCGCAGGGAAACCCATCCTCTCAAACCCTCACATGCTATTGATAGCGACGACAGGTGCCGGTAAGACAACGGCGGTAAAATTGATGACCGCCAGGGCAGCTTTGCTCGGTACAAGAGTGGTGTTTATCGACGCCGAAGGTGAATTCGGAAACATGGTGGAAGCCCTCGGCGGCATAAACATAAAGCTGTCACCGGATAAGCCCGGATATATCAACCCCTTCGAAATAGAGACGGACGAAGAAAAAGGAAAGGAGTTCGTAAACCTCAAAGAAAAGGTGGCGGATCTCAAAGGACTCATCGCCACAATGGTCGAAGGACAGCATGAAACATTAACCCCCGAAGAAAGGGTGATTATCGAAGACTGCCTGTTCGAAGAATACGCCGCAAGAGGGATTAATTCCAACCCCGGTTCACTATACGAGATGAAAAATATCCTAAAGGACGGCATATACACTACCGGTTACGTAAAGAAAAGGATGCCGACGCTTTCATCCTTCTACGAACGGTTGAAGACAAAGGGGCCAAAGGTTGAAAAACTGCTCCTGCTCCTGAAACCATACCTGCGTGATGGCTCTATGGGGCTGTTCGACGGCGAATCGGAGGTAGACCTCAGGGACGCCCGGTTGATTAACTTCGACGTGTCAGGTTTAGAAGAAAGGTTCCTCAGGCCGTTCGCAATGCACGTGGTGCTCTCATGGGTGTGGGAGGAATTCGTGAAGAAGGACAGGGAGAATAGGAAAATAGTGGTCGTCGATGAGGCATGGCTGTTTATGAAATACAAGGATACGGCGGACTTTCTGGAAAATATGGCAAGAAGGGCAAGAAAGAGAAACTGCAGCCTCTGCGTCTCAACCCAGAACTTCAAAGAGTTTACTTCGTCACCTCAGGGAATAGCCGTCATATCAAATATGGGTACGAATATACTGATGCAGCAGAACTCGGAAGAAATAGATGACGTTGCAGAAGCATTCAAACTTTCTGCGGGACAAAAAGCATTCCTTGAGAAAGCCGGGGTCGGTGAAGCATTAATTAGGGCAGGTAAACATGTAGCAGCAGTAATATTTACACCTACGCTGTATGAGAAAAAGTTTATATTAGGCTGGAAAGATGCCGAGATAGAGGATTAATTGTAGGCGAGCAATTAAGCGAAAGGGGTGAAGCGAAGGGTATCTCAAAAATATCCTGGGATACCCTGCGCAAAATTTTTGATGGAATACCATTTCGTTATCCCCGGTAGGCCGGTGCCAGCCCCAAGAATGACGAACAAAAGCAAATTTGTAAGGCCGGAAGCATTAAGATACCTTGAATACAAGGAAAAGATTGGGTGGTTTACTCAAAAAAGCGGTGTAACAAAGATAGATACCGACATAGAGGTTGAGTGCAGGTTTTTTATCAATGGCGGCAGAGAACCAGACATAGACAAACTAGTCAAAGCAATACTGGATGGGTTAAATGGGATAGCTTGGAGTGATGATAGCAAGGTTAAGCGAATTATAGCTGAAAAATTGGGTTCAAAAACTGAATATGCAGAAGTCATGATAAGAGAATATCAATTACAGAACCGCTGAAGTCAGCTTAATCATAATAGTTATTCGGTAAGCTATCATTGAGACAATTTAAAAAATATCAATTTGACTACATAAGACTGGCAGGGAAACTGGTCTTCTTTGTTGTATATATAAACTAAGGTAAAATTTGCAAGGTGCCCATACCGCCTATACATTAAAAACCACTTTTAAAAGGATGTGGTAGTAGTGTTGAAAGTCTCTGATATCAAAGGAATTGAAGAAATTGCGAAAATAGAAAAAGAAATAAGAGACGATATGAAAAAGTTGTTCGAAGAAGAAATAAGTCACAACATAACCTATCTGAGTAGGGCAGAAACCCACTACAGACATAAAGCAGTTGCAGTAGATGCGAGTAATATAAAAATTGAACTTGAATATACTGATGCATGCTACATTAAGTGTGCAGATGATGAGGGGAATGTGTACCTAAACATTGTCGTGCCTACAGATTTACCAGAAAAAGCATGGATAAACTATAAGGAAAAACTTAAAAACGAGGAACCAGTTATCAAATTTTTTTTCGATTTCCTCAGTTTAACAACGTGGGAAGATTTAACTTATATCGGAGGTTCAAATGACGAAGACCAAGATTCCTTTGTTAAAATTCTCCGAGATGTAACGGAGTGGGCTGTACTTGTTAGAGTTTTGACGGAGGAAAAACGCTGTATTGTTCTAAAAGATGGTTTACTGCGCAATAAAGTGATTAAGTATGTCAAAAGTAACCCTAATAGTGCATACGTAGTTCTTAAAGAAAAGATTAAGGAGCTTTGTCAAAATCGAAATAACGTACTCGTTGGTATCGCGAAATCAGGGAAATTGATAAATATCGTAAAAGATATTATCCGTCCTTATTTTGAAGAGTATTTCACAAGGCCTTTTGCTATAAGAATTCCGAATAGTTCTAGAATCATGGAGCTTTCATATAATTACATTCGCTATCGGGAAGGAGAAATAACCTTTGGCGACAACCTCTATATCGTAAGTTTTCTTGAAAAACCTCGACTCGATAACCTATGCATGATAGAAATACCAGGGTGGCAAGAAGATAGGGCAGTTGAGATTATCCAAGTGCTATATACGATAGGCATCCGAAAATTGCCTTTACATACAATAGGATTACCCATTCCAATTGCTCATGCTCATGAACAGTCAAAGGTTACTCATCTTGTTTCTAACCTAATAGCAACTGAAATTAAAAGGAACTTGAAGAGCTAAGGGGAAGGGGGTATTCTTCCGATGATTCTTGGTGAAAAGCTTGGCAAAGTAGTTTCTATACCAGATAAATGGACGCTAACATTTATAGTTACCTACGAGAATAAAGATAAAAAACCTAACCTTGGGGACTATATTGTTATTGAAAAGGAATATTCTGAGAATCCTGAAGAAGAAGTAAAATGGCTTGCAATCGTTGAAGGAGCTAGAGAAATTATTCTTGGGGAAAATGAACTTGAGGTGAAGAATTTGCTGGCAGTTGATGATATAGGAGAAAACGAGAAAAAGAAGTACTTTGCAACGGAGTTTATTTGCAAGTTAATAGGAACTTTTTATGATGGCATAATTCGTCCTTATCCCAGATACCTCCCGAACAGGGGTGCGAAGGTGAGATACCCCACATCAGAGGAACTAATAGAAATAGCAGGGATAGACAGCGACGGATTTAAAATTGGCAATCTTGTAGTTGGTGGTATAAAAGTTGCCGTGCCTTCCTCAAATATGGGTATTAGATATATTCCTTTTAAGTTTAATTTGAGGAGACTGGATAACAGAAGAACAGCTGTTTTTGGACAAAGCGGTTATGGTAAAAGCAACTTAACAAAAGCGCTTATAACAGGCTATGCTCTTCATAATCCTAATAAAGCTGTTTGCATATTTGATCGGAGCGGTGAGTATGTAAATGCAAGCGAATGGAGTAAGTCGCTTTGTGAGGTGGAACCAATTGTCCAAGAACAAAATACAACGGTTCAGGGGCAGACCACATCGCCTGGATATATTGAGGGGGTAACAGTAAAAGGACGTATTGTATCAATTGAAGTTAGCAAGGTTCTGTTCAACTTAGAAGATATTGAGATTGGGAAAATAATAGAACACCTTCTTCGTGAAGATGATAAAAAGCTTAAGGCACTAGATCATTTGTGTTTCGCAACTCCTGACGCAATAAAAGAGATTATTCGGCTTGTTTATGCAAACATACAAAACCCAAACGATATACAAATCTTAAGTGACCTAATAGACAAACTTGAGAAGCTTATGCAGTCTTCAAGATCCGTTAACTATTCAAAAGTTGAAGCAGCATTGCGAGTGCTTAAAAATGTGGTGAAATACTACTACACACCAAACTCTCCTATACCAGTAGAGCTAATTAATTGGATAAGAGAAGGGAAAATTATAGTGTTCAATTGCTCTATTGTAGGCGATGTATTTGGCAAGTATAAAATGATGAATTCGGCAATGAAAAAATGCAGAGTTTGCCATCACGTTGGGTAATATTTCTCCCCCAAAGATTGGGGAGATTTCAGTTCGCTATACTTGTAATACTGTCCTCTTTGTTGTCTGACTGGTTGACGGCTATCATGGAGAGTGCCCTCTGCAGGCGGTAGCTCTCCCCTTCAAAGGCCAGAATATGGGCATGATGGACCAGACGGTCGATAAGCGCCGCTGTGAGGCGGTTATCCCCTAGCACAGTATTCCATTGGCCAAACTGTAAGTTAGAAGTAACAATAATACTTTGCCTTTCATACGCTTGGGCTACAACGTTGAATAAGAGTTCAGCCCCCTCACGGAGAAGTGGCACGAAGCCGAGCTCGTCGATGATAATCAGATCGACTTTTTCCAGCTCTGTCATTAGCCGCCGCAAACGTCCCTGACGGTGATTTTCCAACAGGGCATTGACGAGGTCCAGGCAGCGGTAGAAACGGACGCTTCTCCCTTCCATACAGGCCCGAATCCCCAGGGCGATGGCCAAATGCGTCTTGCCGGTTCCCACGGCCCCAAGCGCCAGCACGTTTTCACGGCGCTCGATGAAGGTGAGTTCTGCCAGGTCAGTTATGGTGGTGGAACCTGGCAAAGTAACAGGGCTCCAATCAAATTCTTCTAATGTCTTATGTGCCGGGAAACCCGCCCGCTTGATGAGGCTTCGGATTTTCTTGGCATGACGTTCCTCAAGTTCGGCTGCGAACAGGTCGGTCAGGTATTGTTCCCGGTCATGGTAGGTGACCTCCAGGTAAATAGACGGG